>Ga0082212_10000551_pt1 | contig 53904 bp, 42 predicted proteins | sample TergutNt197P3_FD_71548 | JGI IMG/M metagenome (GOLD analysis project Ga0082212, IMG submission 71548) | Neocapritermes taracua P3 segment gut microbial communities from Petit-Saut dam, French Guiana - Nt197 P3 | ecosystem: Host-associated > Arthropoda: Insects > Digestive system > Gut ...
TCTCAGAGTAATTAACTCGGTTTTTCGCCCCTCAGGGGTGACATTTTCTCAGAGTATTGACAGGGTTGAATTTTAAGGTAAGTTCCACTATGGATGATGAATAAGATTTGCCGGACTAAATTCAGCTATCGCAACAAATAGCGCGTTCCATCGAGTAGAAAAGCTGCCGAAAAGGAACGGGCGCACAGCGCCCGCCCAATAGAATTATAGAAAAAGGTGTCCGGTGGACAATTGAAGGCCGCCGTCGGCGGGGATTGTCAGGCATCTATCCGATTCATCTACCACCATATCGCCTCGGGCCCTATCAATGGGCTTTCGCGGCATAAACGGTGCCCCCCACGCGTGTAAGGATGGAACGCCGAGGCGTTCCTTTTGAATGGAATGCGCGGGTCCCCCCATTTATTCCACGGTCCCATTGACAAGCCCCGTTTTTCGCGCCCAATGGCAGCGCCGACACCGAGGAGCAGGAACAAGGTTCCCGCACCTCAGCGCCGTGCCGCTCATTATACGCGAAAAAGCAGCGATACTACAGCGTTCCCTGCAATGGCTTTGCAGGGGGCTGCGCGCCCCCTTGCATCCCCCGGCCTCTTCCTTCAGAGCAAGAACTATAGGAATGGATTCTCCTTGGCAGCAAAAGAAACGTGTCTGTCCCGTGTTTGCTGGGGGCTAAGGCATCAATTCATCTAAGGTTTGCCAATCCAGAGAAAAAGATTCCCATTGTAAACTCCGCTTTGCCTCCTAAAAGTGGAACTTACTAAAATATTCAAGGAGGCGAAATCAAGGGGCGAAACGTTTTCATATAGAATAGAAAAGCTCCTGAATTTGTGCTACACTGGATTAAGACAGGCGGTGAATAGAATGAATGACGAGTTACAAAAAGAACTGGATTTTATTAGAGACAGTATTCTGCAGGCTGTTCCTGCAGAAGTGATTTACCTGTTTGGTTCTTATGCTTACGGGACGCCCGATGAAGAAAGCGATTTGGATCTTTATGTCGTCGTTCCTGATGATACTGGTAACTTAGCGGAGTTGCAGGCAGACATTCGAGAAATGCTCTGGAAGAAAAAGTCTGTTTCACTTGATTTACTCATAGGCCGTTCCAGCGTTTTTAACCGGAGAAAAAATGGTCCGACGCTTGAGAAGATAGTAGCAGAGAAAGGAACAATGCTTCATGGAGCTTGACTATGTCGCCGAATGGTTTAAACTGGCGGATTCTGATTTGGGCTCCGCCGAGCATTTACTCGGCTTGTATCCGCAGCCGAAGGAGATCATTTGCTATCATTGCGAACAATCGGCAGAGAAATATCTAAAAGGTTATTTGGTATATAAAGGCATTGTCAGCCCGCCGAAAATCCATGATTTGAATGGCCTTTGCGAAATGTGTTCGGAGTTTGACGATTCGTTCATCGAGATTAAAAGGGCTTGCAGCGTTCTTACCGGCTACGGAGTGCAACCGCGTTATCCCCATGAGATGGAAATTTCTGGACCGGATGTGCTAAATGCGCTGGAATATGCGCGACAGATACGAGGCTTTGGATTGTTAGTTGAGTTAAGCAATAGAATTAAGCAAGAAATAGCAATAAGAGAGATAATTGATCAGGAAATCAAATCGAATATCTGCAATAGAATACTGAGAGCGCTTCCGAATTGGTTTGGCGTTGAAGCCAGTATTGTTGATTATGTAAATCAAGTAAAAACTATGCCGTTTTACGCTGCGTTCGATAACGAAGTCGCCATTGGCTTTGTCGCGGTTAAGGTGCATAATCAACATACTTCTGAAGTTTGCGTTATGGGATTGCTGCGAGAATACCATAGACAAGGAATCGGCAGAAGAATGATTGGATCTTGTGAAAATTACTGTCTAGAAAATAATATGGAATTTCTAACTGTCAAAACATTGGACGAATCGGGAAACAGCGAAAGTTATGACAGGACGCGCCAATTCTACCAAGCTATGGGATTTAAACCTCTCGAGGTTTTCCCGCTTCACTGGGACGAAGAAAACCCTTGTCTGTTCATGGTTAAGATAATAACCGCTTGACTATCCCCGTATTATTTGATTGTATTATCGCGCAAACGTTTACTGGCGGCCAGCCCCGAGGTCAGGAGTGCCAGCCCGCCCAGGTTCAGGCAGGCGAATACGACATAAACGATCTTCAGCGACAAGCCCGACTGGAGTACGAAAGCGGTAAGGATCGGCTGGACGGAGCCGCCGATCAGCCCCGCCGGCGTCATGGAGACCAATATGCCGGCGTAATCCCTGTTGCCGAAAGCCTGGGAGTTCACCGTAGGGCCCATGGCTGAGTTGACCGGGGCGGCAAGGGCATACAGGAAAATAGATGCGAACATCAGCGCCGGGCTCAAAGACGCGTTTAGCAGCAGTACCGCCGTGCCCAGGATAAAGGCTATGTGCATATAGTACATATAGATGCGGTTGCCCATCTTTTGTGAGATGAAGCCGCTCAAAATCGTAGCCGCCGCGCCGATGAACATCATCAGGCTGGTGTAGCGGGAGGCCGCGAGGACGCTCATGCCTTCTCCCGTAAGAAAGGTCGCTACATTGCTTTTGCTGCCGCCCACAGACATGGGGGATAGGATCAAGCCGCCAAATATCAGCCAGTAAGCTAAGGTTTTCCGCGCTTCGGATACCGTGAGCCCGCCCGCGGCGTCCGCCGCCGCCGGCTGCTGCTGCGCGGCGCCTGGCGGCGTTGCTGTTGCTGGCTGCTGCTGCGTGGCGTCTGGCGTGGCGTCCGCCGCCGGCTGCTGCTGCGCGGCGCCTGGCGGCGTTGCTGTTGCTGGCTGCTGCTGCACGGCGCCTGGCGTGACGTCAGCCGCCGCCTCCCAGCCCAGTGGCTTCTGCCCCAGTTGCTCCGGCATACGCAGGAAACCCAGGTTTGCGGTAAGCCCTATAGCAATCAAAGCGGCGCCCATGACCATATAAGCGACGCGGTATCCGTATAGCGTGATCAGATACCCGGAAATCAGCTGCCACGCGGCCGTACCCAGGGCTGAGGCCCCAAACACGAAGCCAAGCACCGCTGCCCGTTTCTCGATGAACCATTTACCGATGATGGAGCCGATTACAGCGGCGGAGCCGAATACGACGGTGCATGCAGTGATGGAAGCCCAGAGCCAGTGCGCCCATAGGGTATGGGAGAAGGCAAAACCCCAGTAGTGCATACCGCAAGTAATGGTAGCCACAGTCAGGCAGCCTTTTGGCTTCAGCTTCTCGACGAAGGGCGGCGCGATGAAGCCGAGCAGTATACCGCCCACGGTGGAGAAGGAAACGCAAATCATCACCGAGCCCAGGTCGAAGCCGTTCCCTTCGGCGATAGGCCGGATAAATAAGCTAAAGGTGCCCAGAGCGCCTTGATTCATAAATAAAATCACGCCTGCCACCGCTGCCATCCGGTAGCCGGAAAACTTCGGGATCGCTTCTTTACTATTGTCTAACACAGTCAATTCCTTTCGTTTACGGCCATCTCGTTTTTGATTCTTCTAACCGTTCTCAGCCCCAGGGGCAGCGCGATGATAAACGTCAGTACTTCGGCGGCGGGCTGGGCGTACATTACGCCGGGAAAGCCAAGCAGCCTCGGTAGGATCAGGATGAGAGGGAGAAAAAATACGCCCTGCCGGAAAAACGCTAGGGACGCGGCGCTGATGAAGGCGCCGATATTTTGCGTCAGCATCGTGCATAGCAGCACCCAGCCCATAAGGGGAAAGACCGCGCACTGATAACGCAGCACCGTAGCGCCGATGCGGATGACTTCCAGGTCGTCCCGGCGGAAAGCCGCGATGATCCGAGGGGCAAATGTCAAGCCGATAAGGGAAAATACTGCCAGCCCGGTCACGGCGACTTTGACGGAAAACCAGAAGGCATCCAGCACGCGGTCGTAACGCTTGGCGCCATAGTTGAAGCCGCATACCGGCTGGAAGCCCTGCCCGAAGCCCAGGGCGACGGAGATGGCGAACATCATCAGACGGCCCACGATGGACATGGCGGCAACCGCGGCGTCGCCGTAAGGGGCGGCGGCCAGATTCAGCGCGATAGTGGCTATCGAACCGAGGACCTGCCTGCTCAGCGCCGGGATCCCCGCTTTGGCGATCTCCGCGTATCTGCCCGGGCTTGGGGCGATATCCCGGAGCCGGATGGGGATAGACCCGCCCCGCCTGCATCCGGCAAGGAGCACGCAGAAGCTGATGGCCTGGCTGATACAGGTGGCGATAGCCGCGCCGGCGACCCCCATATCAAAAACGAAGATGAGGAGGGGGTCGAGGCCGACGTTGATCACCGCCCCGAGGGTGATGCCCACCATGGCGTAGGCGGCGTTGCCCTGCAGGCGCAGCTGCTGGTTGAGCACGATGGAGGAAGACAAAAAAGGCGCGCCGAGCAGGATATAGCGCAGGTATTCTTCGGCATAGGGTTGTATGGTCGCGGTGGAACCCAGCATGGACGCCAGTTGGGGAACGGCGAAGGAGCCGGCAACCATAAGGATGGCGTTGAACGCCAGCGTCGAATAAAAAGCCGTCGCTGCCATACGGGAGGCCTCCGCCGTATCGTGTTTGCCGAGCAAACGGGAGATGACGTTTCCCGAGCCCTGCCCGAAGAAAGCCCCGGTAGCCTGAATGATGGCCATCAGCGGAAACACCACGCCTACGGCCGCCGTCGCGCTCGTACCGATGCGCCCGACGAAAAAGGTGTCGGCCATATTATAGAAGGATGAAATGAGCATGCTGATGATGGTGGGGACCGCCATTTTCGCGACAAGGAGCCGGACAGGCTCCTCCGTCATCCGGATGAATTTTCTTTGCCTTTGTTCTTCTTCGTTTGTAAGCTCCGCCATATTATTCCTCCATTGGCCAGCTCGCATAGCCGTCAATAAATAAGTATAGACACGCGGCAATTAAAAAGCAATAATAATAGTATGAACGCGTTGATCGAGGACAAATTAAACAAGCTGCCCGCCGGGCCGGGGGTCTACCTGATGAAGGACGCCGCCGGAAAGGTGATCTATGTGGGGAAGGCGCTGAGCCTGCGGAGCCGGGTAAGGTCGTACTTTCTGGAAAACCTGGGGCAGGGGAGCAATCCCGCCTGGGCCGGTCATATCGAGAAGACCAGGGCTTTGGTGAAAAACATCGCGGACCTGGAGTGGATCCTAACGGACTCCGAGATCGAGGCCCTGATACTGGAATGTAATCTGATCAAGAAGAATAGGCCGAAATACAATATCAAGCTTATGGACGACAAGGGCTACCCCTATGTCCGGATAAGCGTGGAGGACTTCCCAAAAGTCGAGTATGTGCAACATATCGCCCAGGACGGGGCGAGATACTTCGGCCCGTATACATCGAGAGGCGATATCAAAGATACGCTGAAGCTGCTGAAGCGGCTGTTCCCTATACGGAGCTGCGCTTCCACCGCCGGATGGGGACGGCAGCAGCGCCCCTGCCTTAACCGGCATATCGGCCGTTGCCTCGCGCCTTGTATGGGCCAGGTGGGCAAAGAAGCCTACGGGGAAATCATCCGGCAGGTGATCCTCTTCCTGGAAGGCCGCCAGGAGGTATTGTGCCGGACGATTGAGGAAAAAATGAATCAGGCCGCGGAGGAACTGAACTTTGAGGAAGCCGCCCTGCTGCGTGACCAGCTGAGTACGATCCGGCGGGTGATAGAGCGGCAGAAGGTCGTCTCCGGTAAGGGCGAGGACTTCGACGTGATCAACTACGCCCGGGGCAAGAGCAGGGTCTGCGTACAGGTTTTCTATGTCCGGGAGGGCAAGCTGCTGGGGCGGGAGACGTTTTTCCTGGACGGGGCGCAGGGCGGCGACGATGTGCTGGCGCCGTTTTTGCAGCAGTACTACAGTCGGGCGACGACGATCCCGCCGGAGATACTGATACCGGAGCGGGACGAGGCGGCAGGCGGCGCGGCGGGCGCGGGCGCGGCCGAAGCAGATACGCGAGGCAGCGGGAACGGTTCTGCCGCGGTTGCGCTGATGGATCAGGGGGACGGAGCCAGCTACGGCGTATACGCCGACGCGGGCGCGAATCGCGTCGTGGCTGAAACAGGCGCAGTATATGCAACTGAAGCTGACGACGCTGCAACCGAAGCCGCCGCCACTGCTGCCACTGCCGTCGCCGCCGCCGAAGCCGCCGCCGAAGCCGCCGCCGCCGAAACCGACGCGGAGCTTGTCACGACTCAGGCATGGCTTTCCCAGCTCCGGGGCAAAAGGGTACAGATAAGGACGCCGAAGCGGGGCGAGCGCAAAGGCTTGCTGGACATGGTTGGCAAAAACGCCCGGGACTTGTTACTGCAAACAGAGCAGCAGGAAGGCGCGTCAGGCGACCGCTATGAACGGGGTCTGCGGGAATTACAGGAAGCCCTCGATCTGGAAGCGCCGCCCCACCGTATGGAGTGTTATGATATTTCCCATATATCCGGTACCGAAACGGTCGCTTCCATGGCGGTCGCCATCGACGGGCGGCCCAAGCCGGAGCTATACCGGCGCTTCAAAATCAAAAGCGTCGACGGCAACGACGATTTCGCTTCCATGGCGGAAGTCATCCTGCGGCGCTTCGGCAAGGAACGCCGGCAGGACGAAAGGTTCGGCGCTTTGCCGGATGTAGTCGTCATCGACGGGGGCAAAGGCCAGCTTTCGTCGGCCCGTTCCATCATGGAACTCCTGGACGTCGGTTATATCGCGGCTGTAGGGCTGGCCAAACAATTTGAATGGATATACAAACCGGAGCAGTCCGACCCGATTATACTCGATCAGAAGTCCCCGGCTATCCATATCCTGCAACAGATCCGGGATGAGGCCCACCGCTTCGCCATTACTTACCATCGGCTGCTCAGGGGCAAACGTAATCTCACCTCAGCCCTGGACGAGATCCCGGGGCTGGGGCCGAAGGGCAAAAAGGCGCTGTTGAATCATTTCGAGCTGTCGCTGAAAAACATCATGGCCGCCGACCGGGAGACTTTAGCAGCTACGCCGGGGTTGAACAAAAAAAGCGCCGAAGCCGTCTACGATTGGTTCCATCCCCAGGAATGATCGATCCTAAATTGAAAAATGAAAGGACGACAGAAGAATGAACATCTTATATAGGATAGTTGATGATAATGCTGTTGAAATAGCTCAGTGCAAGGGGCATTATGGAGATAAATAAATTCCACTTTTCAATTCTTTTCGCCATCCTGGCGCTGCTCTTGTCCGCGGCTCCGGCACGTATGTCCGCGGCAGCCCCGGCGCGGGCGAAGGGGACGATATTTCACCCGGAAAGCGCGGCATTTGAAGCGCTTCCTATGGAGTACGCCGGGGACGTCCCCCTGGTCCCGCTCAGGACGACCTTTGAGAGCCTGGGCTTCTATGTGTCTTGGGACGAGCAGCGGCAGACCTTTTGCGCCTGGCGGGATATCCGGCATATCCGCACCTGGGTCGGGCTGGAGACCGCCGTCGTCGACGGGGAAAAGGTAGATATGGAAGCCCCGTGTTTGTTCGTGGAAGGCGTCGTCTACGCCCCCCTGAGCTTTGTCCTGAAAGCCGCCGCGCCGGTGGTATCGGGGAATATAGAAGGGGATTTCAAGCTGTGGGACGCCTCAGTTTTCGCGAAGAATCACGGATGGGCGCTGCTTGGCGGCGGCTTGGTCGCCCATGCCGGCGGCGGTTTTCTCGGGCGGACTTATCTAAACGTAATGGAAGCGCTGGAACACTCGTATCGTGCGGGCCATAGAGTGTTTGAAATGGATTTCAATCTGACCTCGGACGGAAAGCTGGCGGCCGTCCATGACTGGAACGGGTACGGCGGGCGCCTCAGCGCGGAAAAGTGGCGTACGGTGAAGGTCGCCGGACTTTATGAACCGCTGCTCATCGAAGACGTATTCCGCTTCATGCTGGCCCACGGAGACGCGTTTCTCGTGACGGACACGAAATCTTTCGATTACAGCGAGGAAGAAGTGAAAACGCAGTTTGCCGAGCTGGTAAGCGCCGCCCGGCTGGCAGACCCGGCTCTGCTGAAGAGGATCGTCCCTCAGGTATACGACCGGCATTGCTATGAAATCGTGAAAGCGGCATACGCCTTCGACAGCGTGATCTACACCCTCTACGCCTCGCCGGACAGCGACGGGGAAGTGCTTGATTTTGTCGCCGCCCATGAGGACGTCAAAGCCGTGACCATGTCCCGGGAGCGGGATCCGGCAGGCGCGTTGCTGCGTAAGCTGAACGCATTGGGTAAACACGTGTATTACTTTACAGAAAATGACAAGGCGGATGTGGAGCGCTTTCAAAAACAAGGCGTGCACGGCTTCTACACCGACCTGCTGACGCCATGAACATGAAAAAAATGATCAATGTCGAAAACGTCTATTTAAAATACCCGTCCGCGGCGAACGATACTATCCGGGGGATCAGTTTCGACGTCGGGGAAGGGGAGCTCTTTGGCTTCCTCGGCCCTTCGGGCGCGGGGAAAAGCACCTTGCAGAAGATACTGACCGGCGTGCTGAGAGGGTATCGCGGCTCCGTGGCCGTATTTGGCCAGGAAGTGAGGGACAGAACCGGCGATTATTATGAGCGTATAGGCGTGGACTTTGAGTTCCCCAACTTCTATGGCAAGTTCACCGCCCTGGAAAACCTGAAGTACTTCTCATCCCTGTACTCGGCGGAAGCGGCGGACCCTATGGCGCTCCTGGAAAGGGTGGGGCTGGGCGGCGAGGCCGGTAAGAAGGTGGCGGACTACTCCAAGGGGATGAAGATGCGCCTGGGTTTCGTACGCTGCATCATGCATGATCCCCGGCTGCTCTTCCTTGACGAGCCCACCAGCGGCTTGGATCCCGCTAACGCGAGGATACTCAAGGATATGATCCTGGAGCAGAAGAAGCTGGGGAAAACCATCATATTGACGACGCATAATATGCACGACGCGGAGGAGTTGTGCGACCGCGTCGCCTTTATCGTAGACGGCGTGATCCAAGCCCTGGATACGCCTCACGCGCTGCGCAAAAGCGCCTCCGACACAGAGGTGCGGTTCAGCTTCATGGCTGACGGGCAGGAGGCGCAGGGGACCTGCCTGCTCGCCGGGCTTGGCGGGTCGGCGGAGTTTCGGGCGGCTTTGGACGCCGGTACCCTTACCGGCATCCATTCGAAGGAGCAGACGCTGGAGGATGTGTTCATCGGCTTGACGGGCAGGAGCCTGCTATGAGGGCGACAAAGCGGTCGGCTGCGCCTATGCCGGCGCTGACGCCAACGAAGGCGGATGGACGGGCGCTCAGGCGATTCCTCAGCGCCCTGGCCAACGATATCCGTTATCAGATGAAATACGGCTTCTATTTCCTCTACGCGTTCATCAGCGCCATCTACATCGCGGCGCTCCTTATCGTCCCCGGGGAGTATAAAAAAGCGGTAGCCTCCGTCATCATCCTCACCGATCCCGCTATGCTGGGTATGTTCTTCATCGGCGGGATATGGCTCCTGGAAAAGGAAGAAGGGCTGCACGGATACTGGGGGATCTCCCCGCTGCGCCCCATGGAATACATCCTGAGCAAGGCGGTATCCCTGTCCGTCATATCGACGGCCGCGGCTGTCCTCATCGTCCTGCTCGGCCTGCGGGGGGAAGCGGGCTATCTGTCCCTATTGGCCGCCGTATTTACCGGTTCCGGGATTTTTACCGTCATCGGCCTGACCGTGGCGACTTACGCCCGCTCGGTGAATCACTACCTGCTCATCGCCTCGCCCCCGGCGGTCTTCTTTTCGGTCCCGCCCATCCTGGCGGTATTTGGCATTTCCCATCCTTTCGGCGAAATCCTGCCGGGTACGGCTTTATGGCGGGGTATCAGCTCCTCTCTGGGCACGCCGGCCGGCGGCGGTATACAGACTTGGCTGATCCTTACGGCATGGCTTGGGCTCGCCTTGTATTTCGCGAATAAGCGCTTACCGTCTGGCTTCCAAGGGGGCGGGAAAGCATGAGACAAACGCTCAATCTGTTTCGTATCGGCATGAGGCAAATCACCAGAGACGGCATGCTCTTCGTGCTCCTGCCCGCGCCTTTCCTGGTGGGCATGGTTTTAAAATTCGCGCTCCCTGTAGCCGGCCGGGTACTGGAAGATACGCTTTCCTTTTCCTTATCGCCGTGGTATGCTCTTGTAGACGGGCTGCTCGCCTGCCTGACGCCGGCTTTCGTCGCGATGATTTCCGCCTTCCTGCTTCTTGAGGAGCGGGACGAGGGGATAAGCGCCTTTTACCAGATATCGCCGGCGCAGGGCTATCCCTATCTGGCGGCCCGCATGGCGCTGCCGATGATATGGGCCTTGGTCTCGACCATAGCCGCCCTGATCCTGTTCAATCTGTCCGCGCTGCCGATGGGCCTGATCCTTGCCGCCGCCCTCGTCGGGGCACTGACAGGGCTCGCCATCGCGATGATGGTGGTATCCATCGCCGGCAACCGGGTCGAGGGGCTCGCCCTCTCTAAGCTGATGGGCGTCAGTTTTCTCGGGCTTGTTTTCATCTGGTTCGTACCAGAGCCAGCCGCCTGGCTGTCCGCATGGCTTCCGTCCTTTTGGATAGGCAAGCTGATGAGGGACGGCGCGGATCCGTTCAACATCATCCCGGGGCTGGCCGTGAGCTTGATATGGATCGCGATATTTACAAGGAAATTTTTAAATCGGATACAATACTAAAGAAATGGATACGGCGGAATCAATGAGCAGGAAACGAGTTGAGATACATCCCAGGAGGACTGCCGGGACGGCGAAAGCCATCCGGGCGGCTAATGTGGTCAAGCCTTCCGGCGCTGTCCGGCTGATCAAGACCTTGCTCGTGGCGGGGGGGGCGCTGTTTTTCCTCATCACCATCGCGGAGCTCCTTGTGGTGAACTTCAACTTCGGTACCGTCATCCTGGCGGCGGGCTCCCTGATCCTCGTCTTGTACGGCTTCCTGTATGAGAAGCTCATTAAGCTCAAGTGGCTGACCTCCGGGCTCCTGACCATATGCGTCCTTGTGGTGTTCATGATGCTGGCTTTGGGTATATACGGGCAGGCTGACAACGCCGCCTACGACGAGGACGCCGTCATCGTGCTGGGGGCGGGCATCCGGGGGGAGCGGGTGAGCCTGACACTGGCGAAGCGCTTGGACCGGGCGCTGGAGTACCTGCGGGAAAACCCGGAAGCCGTAGTCGTCGTGACCGGCGCCAGGGGGCCCCAGGAGGATATCACGGAAGCCCTGGCCATGGAGCGCTATCTCATCGGCAGGGGGGCGCCGGCGGGGCAGATCATCAAGGAGGAAGCCGCGACGAACACTTACGAGAATCTTGTGTATTCCAAGGCAATACTGGATCGCAGGTTTGAAGAAGGCTACAGAGCCGTCATCGTCACCAATGAGTTTCACATGTTCAGGGCGATGAAGCTTGCCGGGGATATGGAGATGGACGCGACCCGGGTCCACGCGAAGACCGTATGGTATGAGATCCCTCGCAACTTCCTGCGGGAGTGCGTAGCGGTGATCAAAGTCCTGATCCTTGGGAAATGAATAGTAGGAGACACACAGATATGACAAACGCAGAAAACCAACGCTACGCCCCCTGGCCGGCCCTTCCGGGGATAAAGCCGGATATCCGCCTGGTAGCCCTCGATCTGGACGACACCCTGCTCAACGACGACCTGGTCATCACCCCCAGGACGATGGAAGCCATCCAAGCCGCGCGCCGGCAGGGGGTGACCGTGACCATAGCCACAGGCAGGGTATATGAGTCGGCCCTTCCCTACGCGGTGGAATTAGGCCTCGACGCCCCTCTGATCACTTTCCAGGGCGCCATGGTAGTCGCCATGGACGGGCAGGTCATCAGCCACCGGCCCATGGAGCGCGGGGTCAGCCTGGAGATACTGGACTTTCTGCTGTCCTTCGGATACCACGTCACGCTGTACATCAAGGAAAAGCTGTACATCGAAGAGACCTCCGCGGAGACGGACAGCTACCGCGCCCGGATAAGGATACCGTTCAACGTCGTGCCGAGCCTGAAGGAAATGCTGGCGGCCCGGGACGAAGGCGTCACCAAGTATGTGCTCATGTCCGAGCCGGCAAATATCAGGGAGGCCCTTGTCGCGTTTCGGGAGCGTTTTGGGGATAGGGTACAAGCCGTGCTCAGCAAGCCGAACTTCCTGGAGATAAGCAGGCCCGACACCGGGAAAGGCGTAGCCCTGGCGAAGATGGCGGAAGACATGGGCCTGGACAGGTCTCAGGTCATGGCTATGGGAGACAGCCCAAACGACATGGATATGATCGTTTACGCCGGGTGGGGGATATGTATGGCCAACGGCGTGGACGAGGTCAAGGAGAAAGCCCGTTGGGTCACCGCGTCCAACAATGATGAAGGCGTGGCTGTCGCCTTTGAAGCGCTGGTACTCAGATAAGCCGTATCGACCACGATAAGGAGGCGCTCATATGCCGGATTATAACGAGCCCGCGGGCAGCGCGGCGAAGGAAGCCGTGGCGAAGGAAGCCGCGGTGAAGGGCGGCGCGGCGGGAGGATCCGCGGCAGGCGGTGATATAGCTGCCGGCACCTCTCAGGACGAGAGCCTGGAGACCTGGATCATCACGGGCCTTTCGGGGGCCGGCAAGACAAACGCCATCCGGGCTTTCGAAGACTGGGACTTCCTGTGCATAGATAATCTGCCCCCCGCGCTGCTGACGGAGACGGTGGCTATGATCAGGGCGGCGGGGACGATCAGCCGCCTGGCTCTGGGGGTGGACATCCGTAGCCAGGCCTTATTTGACGGATTGATGCCCGCATTAGCGGACTTGGAGAAGCAGGAGGGCAGCCCGCCCAATATCCTGTTTCTGGACGCGGACGCCCAGACCCTGCTCCAGCGCTTCAAAGAGACCCGCCGCCGCCATCCCTTGTCTTCGGAAGGGGAGCTGGTGGACATCCTCCGGTCGGAGAGGGCCAGGCTTGAAGTCATGCGGGAGAAAGCTAGCGTCATCATCGACACCAGCAACCTGAAGCCGAAAGATTTGGTGGAGATACTGGAGCAGCGGGTGAATTCCGGAGAGAGGAAGTACCGCTTCAAGATACACATCATCTCCTTCGGTTATAAATATGGCGTCCCCATGGACGCCGATCTGCTTATGGACGTCCGCTTTTTGCCCAACCCCCACTATATCGACGAGATGCGGGAGCTCACCGGCCAGGACGCCCCTGTCAGGGATTATGTCATGGGTTATGAAGTTTCCCATGAATTTTTCAGGCAATTCTACTCCCTCCTGATCTATCTGATCCCCAAGTATACCGAGGAGGGGAAGACCAGCCTGGTGGTAGGGATCGGTTGCACGGGGGGGCGCCACCGCTCCGTGGCTCTGGCGGAAAAGCTGCACGTTTCTCTCATCGAAGCTGGATACAGCGCGGCCATCCACCACCGGGACAAAGGAAGGTAAGGGCGCTGATTACTAAGACACGAAATTGGCGTAAGGAGTGAGCAGTATGGATAGCCCGTCCTTTTCCGCGGGGGTCAAAGGGGAGCTTGCCCGTATATATCCGGAGAAAGCCTGCTGCCGCCTGGCGGAGCTGGCTGCTATCGCCCGGCTGGACGGTACGGTGACCATAGGCCGGGACGAAGGGCTGGGCTTTTATATCGCCACGGAGTACTCCGCCGTGGCCAGGAAAGTTTACCGTCTGCTGAAGGATGAGTTTTCGATCGAAGGCGAGCTGACGGTCAAGCGGCAAAACAGGCTGAAGCGCAGGACCCTCTACCACATCAGCGTAGCCTCTTACGGGGATACGCCGGACTTGTTGAGCGCCCTGGGTATCATGACCCGTGACCGCCGGATACTGCCCGGGATAAAAAAAGAGCTGCTCAAATCGAAGTGCTGCCGCCGCAGCTACCTGCGCGGGGCTTTCTTAGGGGGCGGCTCCATCAGCAGCCCCGACAGCGACTATCATCTGGAGCTTACCGCCGGCAACGAAAAGCTCGGGGAGGATCTGACGTCCCTCGTCAACCGCTTCACCGGCCTTCGGGCAAAAATGGGCCGCAGGAAGCAGTCGTGGCTGGTCTATCTGAAGGAAAGCGACCAGATCGCGGATTTCCTTGCCTTGATCGGCGCCCACGGAAGCCTGCTGGAATTCGAAAACGCCCGGGTCATGAAGGGCATGAAGAACCAGGTTAACCGGTTGGTAAACTGTGAGACAGCCAACCTGGAAAAAACCGTGAACGCGGCTTTCCGGCAGGTGAACGGCATCCGGCTCATCGACGAACGCATCGGCCTGGACGCCCTGAACCCCTCGCTGGAGCAGATAGCCAGGCTGCGCCTGGAGCATCCGGAAGCCAACCTGAAGGAACTGGGGGAGATCATGACGCCACCAGTAGGTAAATCCGGCGTGAACCACCGACTGCGAAAAATCGAGGAGATCGCCGAGCAGCTTCGGGAGAGCGAAATAGACACGTCGAAAAATTAATCGGCTTGGTGGCTTGCGTAAAATGTTTCCGCACGTTATAATCAACTTATGCTTATTTCCCCATTCGATATCGTAATGGGATCAACAGGAGGTGTACAAATGGCTTATACGATCAATGACGAATGTATCAGTTGCGGCGCTTGCGCATCCGGCTGCCCGGTGGAAGCGATCGCCGAGGGCGACAGCAAGTATGAGATCGATCCGGCGAAGTGCAGCGATTGCGGCGCCTGCGCCGACATTTGCCCGGTAAGCGCTCCCCAGGCGGGATAAGGAAGCCGGCGAGATGGATTAATCATGTCACAGGTCACTGATTCAGGGCGTCGCGAGGCGCCTTGAATTTTTTTAGGAAAGAGGGGTGTTGGTCTTGGCGAAAAAAACAATGAGGGATCTGGACTTGAAGGGAAAACGGGTGCTGCTCCGTTCGGAGTTCAACGTGCCGATCAAGGGCGGCAAAGTAGGCGACGCGACCAGGATCACGGCGGAGTTGCCGACGATACGCTATATCCTGGAGCAGGGCGCCGGTTTGATCATCATGACCCACCTGGGCCGCCCCGACGGTAAGCCGGTGGAAGAGATGAGCGTCAAACCCGTGGCAGAGTACCTGTCGGAGCAATTGGGCGTCAAAGTCGGGCTCATCCCGTATGGGACGGAAAGCTCCGTCAGCGAAGCGGCAGCAAAGGTGGCGCCGGGCAGTGTGGCGATGCTGGAGAACGCGCGTTTCTGGCCCCAGGAGGAGAAAAACGACCCGGATTTCAGCCGTTTCCTCGCCTCATTGGGCGACGTCTACATCAACGACGCTTTCGGCGCGGCTCATCGGGCCCATTGCACGACGGAAGGGGTCGGACGTTTCATACCGGCCAGCGCCGGCTTCCTGATGGAGAAAGAGATAGCCTTCCTGCAGAAAGCCGTAGACGACCCGGTACGGCCCCTGGTCGTGGTCATGGGGGGCAGTAAGGTGTCCGATAAGATCGCCCTCATCGAAAACATGGCCGGCAAAGCCGACTACCTGCTTTTCGGCGGCGCCATGGCAAATACATTGTTGGCCGCCAAGGGCAACGATATGGGGGCTTCGAAAATCGAATCGGACAATCTGGTTATTGCCCGGGAAATAATGGCCCGGATCGAAGGAGGCGTTTGCAAGGTCGCCTATCCCCTGGATGTGGTCGCGGCAGACGCTTTCAGCGAAGACGCCGCCACGCGGACAGTAGCCTGCGACGAGGTTCCCGCCGGATGGATGGCCCTGGATATCGGCCCGGCTACGGTAGAGAGTTGGGCGGCCATATTCGCCAAAGCCGGGACCATCATCTGGAACGGGCCCCTGGGCGTCTATGAGATGCCGGCTTTCGCGGGGGGGTCGGCGGCGGTGGCGAAAGCCATGGCGGCTTCCGGCGCCACGACCATCGTAGGCGGCGGCGACGCGGTGGCGGCGGTGACCCAGGCGGGTTTCGGCGGGCAGATGACCCATCTGTCCACCGGGGGCGGCGCCTCACTGGAGCTGCTGGAGGGGAAAAAGCTGCCCGGCATCGAGATTCTGCAAGACATATAGTCGCTTACCAAGCGCCGCGTTGCCTTGGACCTTGGGCGCAGATCATCTTAGTAAGTTACTAAGCCGAGCGCTGGCGCGGCTCATCTTAATGAAGGAGGAATAATCCATGCGTAAACCAATACTGGCCGGAAACTGGAAAATGTACAAAACAAGCGCCGAAGCGAAGGAGTTTGCAGCCGAGCTGCTGGGGTACCTGAAAGGGCAGCCGCTCCAGGACAAAGTGGACGTCCTGATTTGCCCGCCCTTTACCGCCTTGCCGGCTTTCGCCGAAGCGGTCAAGGGGAGCCCCGTGCTGACCGGCGGGCAGAACCTGTACCCGAAGAAAGAAGGGGCTTTCACCGGGGAAGTGTCCCCGGCGATGCTGAAAGCCGAAGGCGCGTCCTATGTCATCCTCGGGCACTCCGAGCGGCGGCAGATCATCGGGGAGCGGGACGCTTTCCTGAATGAAAAGATCAAGGCGGCTCTGGAATTCGGCCTCAAGCCCATACTGTGCGTCGGGGAAACCCTGGAGCAGCGCAAGAAAGGGGAGACGGCGGAATTATGCAGGAGCCAGCTCGACGCGGATCTGGCAGGCTTCGGCCCGGATATCTGCGATACGCTGGTGGTAGCCTACGAGCCCATCTGGGCAATCGGCACGGGTGAAAACGCGAGCGCCGACGACGCTCAGGAGACGATCGGCGTCATACGTCAATGGCTGAAAGCCGCGTATGGCCAAGCCGGGGCGGATAAGGTCCGTATCCAATACGGCGGCAGCGTGAAGCCGGAAAACGTGAAAACCTATCTAAGCATGCCCGACATCGACGGCGCCCTCATCGGCGGCGCCAGCCTGGCGGCCCTATCCTATTGGCAGATGCTTCAGGCGGCCACAGATATTGCCTGATTTCGCGCATGAAATACACCGAAAAACACCAGGAACCATTGTCACGGCTAATGGCATATGATAGAATGCCTCTATTATTCATTCGTTTCCAATATATATGAGAAAATGATTGTTTAAAGGAGTCAAGATCAATGTCAGTAGAAACGTTATTCTTCCTGGTACCTTTCGGTTCCGCCCTGGCTTTGTGCTTCGCGTTTTATCAATCCAGAACGATTAAGAAATACTCAGAAGGCAATGAGCAAATGGTGAAGATCGCCGCTTCCATCCGCAAAGGCGCAAGCGCTTACTTGAAGCGGCAGTATACGGGCGTGGCGCTTTTTTTCGGCGCCATGTTCGTCGTGCTGGGCATTATGGCTTTCGCCAAGCTGCTCACGCCTTTCGTGCCTTTCGCCTTCATCACCGGCGGGTTCTTTTCCGGCCTCTCCGGTTTCATCGGGATGAGCGTCGCTACCTCGGCTAACGCCAGGACGGCTAACGCCGCCTCCGACAGCCTGAACAAGGGCCTCAGGGTCGCCTTCTCCTCGGGTACGGTGATGGGCTTTACCGTGGTGGGCCTGGGGCTGCTGGATCTCTCCATCTGGTTCTTACTGCTGAAATATGTATTCTACGCCAATCTGGCTTATGACGTGAACGCCCAGATCAGCGCCATCTCTTCGGCGATGCTCACTTTCGGCATGGGCGCCTCCAGCATGGCCCTCTTCGCCCGGGTAGGCGGCGGTATCTTCACGAAAGCCGCCGACGTGGGCGCCGACCTCGTAGGCAAGGTGGAAGTCGGCATCCCGGAGGACGACCCCCGCAACCCCGCCGTCATCGCCGACAATGTGGGCGACAATGTGGGCGACGTGGCCGGTATGGGCGCGGATCTTTATGAGTCGTATGTAGGCTCCATCGTGGCGACGGTGGCGCTGGCGGTGTCCGCCGGCTACGGCTACGGCGGCGCGGCTGTGCCTATGATCATGGCGGTGGTGGGGACGATTTCCTCTATCGTGGGAACCTTTTTCGTACGCTCGGGCGAGTCCACAGATCAGAAATCCTTATTGTCGGCTCTGCGCAAGGGCACCTATATCGCCTCCGGCATCACGGTTGTGCTGGCTTTCCCGGTGATCTGGTTCGCCCTGGACTGCGCCCACAACCCGGGGCGCATCGGCGTGTACGGCGCGGTGATCTCCGGCCTGGCAGCCGGGGTGCTCATCGGCTACTTCACCGAATACTACACTTCCGATATCTATAAGCCCACCCAGCACCTCACGGACTCTAGCCTCACCGGGCCCGCCACCATCATCATCAGCGGCCTTTCCCTGGGCATGCTCTCCACCGCTATACCGGTCATCATCGTGAGCGTCTCGGTCATGGCCAGCTTCTACATGGCCGGCGGGGGCGCCGACTACGCCCAGGGCTTATACGGTGTGGGCATCTCGGCGGTGGGTATGCTATCCACTCTGGGCATCACCCTAGCCACGGACGCCTACGGGCCCGTAGCCGACAACGCCGGTGGCATCGCCCAGATGGCGGGCCTGCCTGAGGAAGTGCGGGATCGCACCGACGCCCTGGACTCCCTGGGCAACACTACCGCCGCCACCGGTAAAGGCTTCGCCATAGGTTCCGCCGCCCTCACCGCCCTGGCGCTGATCGTGGCTTACATCGACGAGATACACATCAAGGATCCCGACCTGGTACTTGATCTCAGCATCACCAACCCGCCGGTGCTCATCGGCCTCTTCATCGGCTGCATGCTGCCTTTCCTCTTCTCCGCCATGACCATGAACGCTGTAGGCCACGCGGCCCAAAGTATCGTCATCGAAGTGCGCCGCCAGTTTCGGGAGATCGCCGGGCTCATGGAGGGCACCGCGGAGGCGGATTATGCCGCCTGCGTGGATATATGCACCCGGGGGGCCCAGAAGGAAATGATCCTCCCGGCCCTTACCGGCATCATCTCCCCCATCATCGTAGGCTTGATCCTTGGGGTCAACGGCGTGGCGGGCATGCTTGCGGGGGCTACGGCTACCGGCTTCGTGCTTGCCATCATGATGGCCAACTCCGGCGGCGCCTGGGACAACTCCAAGAAAGCCATCGAAGGCGGCCTGGACGGCGGCAAGGGTTCGGACGCCCACAAGGCGGCGGTGGTAGGCGACACGGTGGGCGACCCCTTTAAGGATACCTCGGGCCCGTCGCTGAATATTCTCATCAAGCTCCTCTCCATGGTTTCCATCGTATTTGTGGGCCTCACCATGGCATTCTCGATATTTTGAAAAACATTGCCACGGCGGGAGCCTTGTGATAATATAAAAGCGTTACACATTTCCCGTTGTTAAAAGGAGGCTTTATCAAGTCATGAGAATTTTCATCCTGGTGCTGCAGATCGTAGCCAGCGTCGGCCTGATCGCCACTGTTTTGCTCCAGTCCGGCAGCACGGCGGGCCTTGGGACGATTTCCGGCGGCGCCGAATCCCTGTTTGGCGGAAATAAAAAAGGTATGGACGAATTGCTGAGCAAGGTTTCCATCGGCTGCGCGGTAGGGTTCATGGTGTTTACTCTGATATTATGCGCGATATAAAGGAGGGGTCATCGTGGTAAAAATTGGCATCAATGGTTTCGGGCGCATCGGGCGCCTGGCGTTTCGCGCCGGTCTGGAGAAGGGCGGCGTGGATTTTGTAGGGATCAACGACCTGCTGGAGCCGGATTACATGGCGTATATGCTCAAGTACGACACGGTCCACGGCAGATTTCCCGGCGAGGTCTCCCACACGGCGGATAGCATCATCGTAGACGGCAAGAAGATCCGCGTGTTTTCTGAAAAAGACCCTGCTGCCCTTCCCTGGGGAGAGGTCGGCGCCGATTATGTGATCGAGTCCACCGGTTTATTTACCGCCGCGGACAAGGCTGCTCTGCACCTGAAGGGCGGCGCGAAGAAGGTCGTGATATCGGCCCCGTCTTCAGACGCCCCGATGTTTGTCATGGGGGTCAACCACAAGACCTACGATAAATCGATGAATGTAGTATCCAACGCGTCCTGTACTACCAACTGCCTCGCCCCTCTGGCGAAGGTGGTAAACGATGCGTTTGGCATCGAATCCGGCCTGATGACTACGGTACACGCCACGACGGCCACGCAGAAGACGGTGGACGGCGTATCTCTGAAGGATTGGCGCGGCGGCAGGGCGGCTTCCTATAATATCATCCCGTCTTCCACCGGCGCGGCGAAGGCCGTGGGCAAGGTCATCCCTGAGCTGGACGGCAAGCTCACCGGCATGGCTTTCCGCGTGGCTAATCTGGACGTATCGGTGGTGGATCTCACCGTCAACCTGAAGAAAGCCACGTCATATGAAGAAATATGCGCAGCGATGAAGAAAGCTTCGGAAGGGGAGCTCAAGGGCGTCCTCGGCTATACGGACGAGGCAGTGGTGTCCTCGGACTTCCTCCACGAATCCAGGACCTCCGTCTTCGACGCGGATGCGGGCATCATGCTCACGGACAAGTTCGTGAAGCTCGTGGCCTGGTATGACAACGAGTGGGGCTACAGCAACAAGATCATCGACCTGGCTTGCTATATGGCTACGGTGGACAACGCTTAGATGTTGTGGTACTAGGAAGCTAAGCGCGGCAAGAGCTTGCGCCATCGCGTAATGATATAGGACAAATAACCAACTTCCCCTTTTCGGGTTTGAACACCGGAAAGGGGATTTTTGTCGCCATCGCTACAGTTCAGGGGGTCAGGGGCCCAAAGCGCACCTATTTGCCGCGATAGTTCACAGCTTCGGCCAGATAAAGAAATCGGTTGATGCAACTCCTGCCGACTCCAACGCGACATCCATGTCGCGATTCCGTCTGGCGTGACATCGTGTCACGCCTACGGATTTGCCAGGTTTGCGATTGCTTATCTGGCAGACGAAGCCGTTCAATCCATCGCTTACAAATAGCCACGCTTTGGGCCCCTGACCCCCTGAACTGTAACTCGCCATCGTTCTAAAAACCAGGCGTTTGTCGATAGTATTTGACTATCGGCGCTGTAAGTTGTATTCTAAATTTGAACGTTTCACATTGTTTACGAAAGCCTTGCCTGTACGGGAGCATAATGAAAGGGTAAAAACCATGGATACAAGGATCATTTTTTTGCTGCTGTCTGTGGCTTTCACTTACGTTGGGACTTATCTGGTGTACCGCATATGGTTTCACGGGAAGCGCAATACGTATCTGAAAATATTTTTCGCCATGGGGCTGGTCGTGTCAGTCTGGGCGCTTTTTAACGGGATACTCCCCCTGCTAAGCGAAGAACTCTATGAGCAAATCTACCCCTATTACTTGTTGATCGGTTGCGTCATCCCAACATTATTTCTGCCATACGTTCTACACTTTACGGAATCCGGCCTGGCGCGTTCCCGTAAGCTTATCACAGCCCTGATCGTTGTGGCGGCGGTGGACGTCCTGGTATTGCTCACCAACCCGCTGCACCACGCCTTCATCGCGGGCTACGATTATCATTTCCCGGTACTGGGCGGATGGTTTGCCATCCACGCCGTGATCACTTATATCCCGCTGATTTTCGCCATCATCCTGCTCATTCGCTATACGATACTAAACATCCAAGCCAATCCATTGCTGGGGGGCGTGGCGCTCGCGGTCATCCTGCCGCTCATCACCAGCATCATATATTCCTTCGATATACTGCACCTGGGATTTGACTTGACGCCTCTGTTCTTTCTCATTATGTTCATCATTTTCTCCATATATTCGACGAAGTTCAGGCTGTTTGACAACCGGAACGCGGCTTTCATGAGCTTCTTTAATAAGTTTTCCGAAGCTCTGCTGGTCGTGGACAATACCGGCCATATATCCGACGCCAATCATTCATTCCGGACGGCGTTTCCGTCGATAGAGATGAAATTTGACCATACAACGCTGAAAGACCTCGTCGGCTTCCTCCAATCCGCCGCTATCGAGCAAAACCCCGCCGACGCCATCGAAAGGTTCGGTTCCGTGACCGAGGAAATCAGCAACGCGGAAATCACATTGATTCTTGACGGGACGACTTACTACTATGTCCTGACCAAAACCAGCGTGTACGAGCGCATGCAGCACGTGGGGTTTATCGTAAGCCTCATCGACATCAGCAATAACCAAAGGACCTTGCAGATGATCGAGGAGATCAGAAGGAACAATATCCGGCTGCAGGAGTTGAAGGATCTCTCCGAGTCGGCCAGCCAGGCCAAGAGCGACTTCCTGGCAAATATGAGCCATGAGATACGCACGCCCATGAACGCCATCATGGGGATGACCGCCATCGGGAAGGCGGCAAACGATATCGACCGGACGAAGTACGCCCTGGGCAAGATCGAGGACGCGTCGGTGCATCTACTGGGCGTCATCAATGATATCCTCGATATGTCGAAGATAGAAGCGGGCAAGTTTGAATTGTCCGAGGAAGAGTTCAGCATGGAGAAAATGCTGGAAAGAGTGGTTAACGTCATCTCCTTCCGCATCAATGAGAAAAAGCAGAAATTCAACATATACATCGACCGGGAGCTCTCCCCTGTATTTATCGGCGACGACCAGCGGCTGGCCCAGGTGATCACAAACCTGCTGGGCAACGCCACGAAGTTCACCCCCGTCGAAGGCATGGTTAGCCTTAGTGTTGAGATGCTGAGCGAAACGGACGGCCTCTGCGAAATACAAATCAAGGTCACTGATTCTGGCATCGGCATCAGCCCGGAGCAGCAGGCGCGATTATTCCAATCCTTCCAGCAAGCCGAAAGTGGCACGTCCAGAAAATTTGGAGGCACGGGGCTTGGGCTGTCGATATCGAAAAATATCGTGGAGATGATGGGCGGGAGGATATGGGTCGAGTCGGAAATCGACAAGGGCGCGACCTTCGCCTTCACCCTCCGAATGAGGCTCGGCGATCTGCAAAGGTACAAGCTGGCAGCCAAGGAAACGAATTGGAAAGGCGTGCGCATGCTGGTCGTCGACGACAACAGCGGCATACAGGGATACGTGAAGAATTTCGTCGAGAGCTACGGCGCCATCTGCGATACCGCCGTCAGCGGCAGCGACGCCATGGAACTTGTCAACCGGAACGGCTCCTATGATATTTACTTCATCGACTGGAAGCTCGCCGATACCGACGCCCTCCAGCTCACCAAAGGGCTAAAGGCGATGGAGCCGGGAAAAAACAAGATCGTAGCCACCATGGTTTCCAGCCTGGAATGGGAAGATCTGCAGGAAAGCGCGAAAAAGGCCGGCGTCGACCTGATCCTTCCCAAGCCTTTATTCCCCTCCGCCATGGTGGACACCATCAACAGATGCATCGCGCCGGGGGACGCCGCGGCGGCGCCGCAAAACGAAGCGGCGGAAAGCTCTTATAATTTCAGCGGGCACACCCTGCTCATCGCGGAAGACGTGGAAATCAACAGGGAGATCATGGCCGCGATACTGGAGGAAACAGGGGCCGCCATGGACTTTGCCGAAACCGGGAAAGCCGCGGTGGAATTGTTCGAAAAGCAGCCGGAAAGGTACAGCCTTATCCTCATGGATATCCAGATGCCGGAAATGGACGGATATGAAGCGGCGCAGGTCATACGGGCTTTGGACGCCGGCGTGCCCATCGTGGCGATGACGGCGAATGTGTTCCGGGAGGATGTGGAACACTGCCTGGCGGCCGGCATGAACGACCATCTGGGCAAGCCCATCGACACAAACGAGCTGTTCGGCAAAATCAACCAATATTTGACCGCGCGATGATCACCTGTGTCAGCTGAGCTTGTGTTTCCGGCGCCAGGACGATAACCTAGTACCAGAGGGATTGCTTTATGCGTACAATGAAGAGACGGTTCCGGCTTGTGCCGGTGAAGATAATGCGGATCGCGGTTGCTGCGGCAGCCGCGGCGGTCGTTGCGGCGGCTTCTCTTTGCGGCGCTGTGTTTGCCGCGGACGAAGGGGCTCCCGGCGTGTTTGTCGAGCTCAACGGCAGGCGCGTCAGCTTCCCGGATCAGCAGCCTGTGATCGTGGACGGCAGAGTGCTGGTGCCGGCCCGTGGCGTATTTGAGCAGCTGGGGTATGACGTGAAATGGAACCCGGTAACCAATACGGCGACGATTTCCAATGAAACAAACCATGTGATCCTCATTCTGGGGGAAGCGACTTTTGTAGCGGACGGGTCGCCCGGCCTCCTCGACGTGCCGGCGCGGATATTAAACGGCAGGACTATGCTGCCCTTCCGCGCCGTCCTGGAAAGCGTGGGCTGCGACGTGGACTGGGACGCCGGCAGGCAGACCGTCGTCATCGTCGCGGCTGTACCGGCGCGGGCAGGTGGCGGCGCGGGAGGCGCCGCGGGAAGCGCCGACGCCATCGTGCCGAGGGACGCCTCGGGTAAGCCCATGACCCCCAGGGATTTGCCGCCTTTGCTTTCGGGCGTATGGACAAGGGATTCCGCCGACGGGGTGTTTGCCGAATACGTACAGCTCGCCTCCACCGGCGATCACAGCGGCGAATATATCAGCAATACATTACATAAGGAACTGGGATTTACGACCTACTACGAGAGAGGGACTTACGCGATAAACAAGTCGCCGGAGGTCGATTCGGAAGGGATAGTCTACTATACAGTAAATATTTCGCGGCAGGCTTATGTCACGAACGGTTACTATACGAACCCCGAGGCGAACCCCGCCGCCAGCCCGGCATATAGCGCCGAAAGGCCGGCGCTGCGGTACATCCGCATGGTCAACGACGGGGACTACCGCTACTGCGGAGACAGCGCGTATAATCATTACGCCTTGGCGGAGAAGATGCCTCCGGAGAACTGGAGCGACGGTCTCCGCCGGCTGGGCAGCGCCCCGCCACCGGCGGCGCCGGCGTCCATCTCCGCCGGCTGGGAGACCCGGACGAATGCCCAAGGCGACGTACTCACCGGCAAATTCAGCCGGACGACGGGCTACCTCATCGAAGGCAAGGCTGTACTCCGGAGCGGGACGGTTTATGAAGGCGCTTTTGACCAATACAGCGGGCAGTTGATCGAAGGCACGGCGAAGCTTACCTCAAACGGCGCCGTCTATGAAGGGACATTTGACAAGGATACCGGCAACCTCATCACGGGAAAGCTGACCCTGCGAAGCGGAGACGTCTTCAGCGGCGCCTTCGACAGGGCGAGCGGCCGGCTGGCCGAGGGCGCGGCGGCGCTTCAAAGCGGCGTCCTGCTGGAAGGCTCCTTCGCCTCAGGTACAGGGCAGCTGGCAAGAGGCAGGCGCACGGCGCCGGATGGGAGTATCTTCGAAGGCGAATTCGGCGCGGGCGGGTACATGAGCCAAGGCAAGGGGTCGGAAGCGGGGGGGACGGTATTCGAAGGCTCCTTCGCGGGGGGGTACCCCGCTTACGGTCTGGTCCGCTTCGCTAACGGTTATGTGTATGAAGGCTCCTTCGACGGCGCCGGGCAGCCCTTAAATGGCACGCTGACTTTGGATGGGAAGCTTTTCTGCAGTTATCTCAACGGGGCGGCGCATTTGTCCGGCGTAAGCGGCGCGAGCACAAATCCCGGGGGATGGTTCGACGGCGGATGGGGTGAAGCGAAGGCCGAGATCATAGACTGGACCGGGGCGACCATGTCCGGCGCCGGTTTAGAGAGGGCGGGCAGCAGCCGGTAAGCCGCTGCTTTAGCCATGCCTGAGGCTCACGCCCTCTTGAACGGCAACGCCAACTCTTTGACAGCGAATCAGCTTCCAGATTTTGTTCTTGCATTGTTTGACCTTCTTTGATATAATAGCATTAATGTCAGGAAAGGTCAGGTGAAGGCAGTGGTCAGAAGCTTAGCCGGCCAGATCGAGCAATACTTAAAAGATATGCTGGAAGCCCAGGACTATATCGAACTGCAGCGCAATCAGCTGGCAGGGATATTTCGTTGCGTGCCTTCCCAGATCAATTATGTGCTGAGCACCCGCTTCACGCCTACCCAGGGCTATATCGTAGAGAGCAGGCGGGGCGGCGGCGGATATCTGAAAATCGTGAAGCTTTCCTGGGAGGACATGTCCGCCGACCATCGGGAAGGCTTTCCCGCGATAGAAGAGGAAGGCATAAGTCAGGGCGAGGCGGAGGGCATGCTGCGCAGATTGCGGGAAGAAGGCCTGATCACCGACCGGGAATTTATGCTTCTTCGGGCGCTGCTGGACAGGCAGATACTGGAGAGCTGCCCGCGGAGCCAGGATCAGATGAGGGCGAGGCTGCTGCTGACTTCAGTCAACACATTGTTCCGCCTGGACGCCCAGTAAGCGGGTCTCGCCAGAATCGAAAAAGACAATTTGTGACGCAGGATTTTTCGGTAGCAGACAGAGGAAGCGGGCGTCGCCAGAATCGAAAAAGACAAGTCAGAGGGGGAATGTTATATGTTTCAGGGTTATACAGAAAGAGCCCGTTGGCTGGCGACCCAGGGCGCGGCTGAAGAAGCCCGCCGGCTGGGGCACAGCGGCGTAGGCACCGACCATCTGCTGCTGGCTATATGCCGGGAGAAGGGCTCGGTGGCCGCCCACGTGCTCCAGGAGTGCAACGTGGACTACGCCGCTTTGCGCCGGGTGATCGGGGAGATGTCGCCCCAGGAGAAAGTCAGCAGCGGATACATGTATATGACGCCCCGGCTGAAGACACTCATCGAGCGAGCCCGGGGGGAAGCCATGCGGCTGAACATGCCATACGTGGGCAGCGAGCATCTGCTGCTGGCCCTGGCCCAGGAAGAGGAGGGCATAGCGTTTCAGGCATTATCCGACTTGGGTATCAGCCCGGAAAATCTGCGCAAGACCGTCCTGGGGGCCCTGGGGGGGCAGAACGGCTATGAAGCCTTAGCCGGTAAGAACGGCGGCCGCGAAAGCAATACGCCTCACCTGGACGAGTATGGGCGGGATATGACGGAGCTATACCGGCAGGGTAAGATCGACCCGGTCATCGGCAGGGAGAAGGAGATCCAGCGGGTGATCCAGATCATCTGCCGCCGGACGAAGAATAACCCCGTGCTCCTGGGCGAGCCCGGCGTGGGCAAGACCGCCATAGCGGAAGGCCTTGCCGGGAGTATCGTGAACGGCAACGTACCGGAAGTGATCAAGAAGAAGCGGGTCATCGCCCTTGACATGGCTTCCGTGGTAGCCGGCTCTAAGTACCGGGGGGATTTTGAGGAACGTCTGAAAAAGGTCATGGACGAGATACGCTCCTCGGGAAACGTCATCCTCTTCATCGACGAGATGCACACCCTCATCGGCGCCGGCGCCGCGGAGGGCGCCATCGACGCCGCCAGTATACTGAAGCCCGCCCTTGCCAGAGGCGAGCTCCAGGCTATCGGCGCCACGACCTTGGACGAATACCGCAAGTATGTAGAAAGGGATCCGGCCCTGGAGAGGCGCTTCCAGCCTGTGATGGTGGACGAGCCGAATAAGGACGAAGCCCTGAGCATCTTGCAAGGCTTGAGGCCCTTGTACGAGACATTCCACGACGTGACTATCGCCGACGACGCCTTAAAGGCGGCGGTGGATATGTCGGATCGCTATATCACCGACCGTTTCCTTCCGGACAAAGCCATCGACCTCATCGACGAAGCCTCGTCCAAGGTCAGGCTGAGCTGCGACACGATGCCGCCGGAGATCCAGGAGCGGGAGCGGAAGCTGGAAAACCTCAAGACGGAGAAAGAAGCCGCCATCATCGAGCAGGATTACGTCAAAGCGGGGCAGCTCCGGGAGCAGGAAGTAGTACTCCAGAAGGAAGTTGAAAACTGGCAGGCCAACTGGGAGCAATTTAGGCAGCAGCAGGGTAATTCCGTCAACCGGGAGGACATAGCCAACGTAGTTTCCCTATGGACGGGCATACCCGCCAACAAAATCGCTCAGGAAGACGCCCAGCGCCTCCTCGATTTGGAAAATGTGCTCCACGAGCGTATCAAAGGGCAGGACGAAGCCGTTACGGCGCTCTCGAAAGCCATCCGCCGCTCCGGCGCCGGGCTGCGGGATCCCCGCCGGCCCATCGGTTCGTTTATCTTCGCCGGCCCCACCGGCGTCGGCAAGACGGAGCTGGCGAGAGCTATCGCCCAGGCTATGTTTGGGGACGAAAACGCCATGGTCAGGCTGGATATGTCGGAGTACATGGAGAAGCATACGGTCTCCCGTATGCTTGGGGCGCCTCCCGGCTACATCGGCCATGACGAGGGCGGCCAGCTCACGGAGGCGGTACGCCGCAGGCCATACACCGTCATTCTACTGGATGAGATCGAGAAGGCGCATCCCGATGTGTTCAACACATTGCTTCAAGTCCTTGAGGACGGCCGCCTGACCGATTCGAAGGGGCGTACGGTGAACTGCCGCAACACAATATTGATCATGACCTCCAACGTGGGCGCCGCGTCCCTGCGGTCGGAGAAAAGCCTCGGTTTCATCACAGCGACGGACTCCGAAGGGGAATACAACCGGATGAAGTCCCAGGTCCTGGGCGAGGTCAAAAAGGCGTTTAAGCCGGAATTCCTTAACCGCGTGGACGATATCATCGTCTTCCACAGCTTAGAGGACAACGAACTGGCCGCCATCGTCGACCTTATGCTGGAGCAGTTGTCCGACCGGCTGAAGGAGCAGGAGATCAAGGTCAACTTCGGCCCCGAGATACGACGGCACCTGCTGAAGGAAGGCAAAGACCCCCTATATGGGGCGCGGCCTTTGCGCCGGGCTATACAGCGCATCGTGGAAGACGCCTTGTCGGAGAAATGCTTGCTGGGTGAAATCGAGCCCAACGCCGTCTACCTTGTCGACTGGGACGGCTCCGGCGAGGACGGGCAGCTGACCCTTGAGGTAGAAGAAAAGGAAGAGCCCATCATCGAGATCTTCACCGAGGAGCCTGTGACGGCCAATGAAAGCCAGTAAGAAATACGTTTGCGGCGAGTGCGGTTACGAGTCCGTCCGCTGGATAGGCCGCTGCAGCCAATGCGGCGCCTGGGACAGCATGAAGGAGACGGCCGCGCCTCTGCCGGTCAAAGAATCCGCCTTGCATCAACGGCGGCGGACGGCGATGGCCCCTCAGCAGGAGGGGCCTCGGTCTATAGAGGAAGTGGAGTACCCGGCGGTAGAGCGGCTGGATATGGGCATGCCGGAACTCAACCGCGTCCTGGGGGGCGGGCTGGTACCCGGCTCTCTGGTGCTGCTGGCGGGAGACCCGGGCATAGGCAAGTCCACGTTGCTTCTGCAGGCTGCCTCCCATGCCGCGCAAGCGGGGGAAGAGGTCTGGTACATCACCGGGGAAGAATCCGTCCAACAGGTGAAGCTCAGGGCGGGGCGGATGGGCTGCGGCTCGGCAAATCTGTGGCTTTGGGCGCAAACCGATCTGGAGGCCGTACTCAGCCGGCTGCATGACCGGCAGCCGGATATGGTCATCGTGGACTCTATACAGACTATGTTCGCTCCGGATCTGGAGTCCTCGCCGGGAAGCCTGGCGCAAATCCGGGAGTGCGCCGCCCGCCTGGGCGCTTTGGCGAAAACGGCGGATCTGCCTGTGATCCTGGTGGGCCATGTGACCAGGGAGGGGAGCATAGCCGGGCCTATGGTCCTGGAGCACATGGTAGACACGGTACTCTTCTTCGAAGGTGAACGCCACTACCCTTATCGCATACTCAGGACAATGAAGAACCGCTTCGGTTCAACCTTTGAGATCGGCGTCTTTGAGATGAGGGAAGACGGGCTGGCGGAAGTGCTCAATCCTTCGCTGGCGTTCCTGGCGGACCGGCCCGCTTCGGCGCCGGGGTCGGCGGTGGCCGCCTGCATGGAGGGCAGCCGCCCTATGCTTGCCGAGGTACAGGCCCTGGTCTGCCCCTCCAGCCTGGCTCAGCCTCGCCGCGTCGTGACCGGCGTGGACTACAACCGCGTCAATATGCTCCTGGCGGTGCTTGAGAAACGGGTAGGCCTCAGGCTGGGTAATCAGGACGCGTATATTAATGTAGCCGGTGGCGTTCGCCTTCAGGAGCCGGCTATGGATCTGGCTATAGCCGTGGCCGTGGCTTCCAGCTTTAAAAACAAGGCGCCCATGGAAAAGATGGCGGTTACCGGCGAGGTGGGGCTGGCCGGGGAGGTCCGCCCCGTGGCCTGGCCGGAGAAGCGCGCCCAGGAAGCCGAGAAGCTGGGCATGGCGCGCCTGTTGGCGCCAAAGGGCACGAAAGCAAAGGCAAAGAATACCGGCATCGAAATCATCGAAGCCGGGACTCTCATCGAATTACTTGACCTCTCCTTCTGACGCGTCTTTTTCGCTTCCTGCTACGGCCACTTCCTCAAGCCGCTCAGTCATGTACGAGTGGTACACTCCTTCGCGTCTATCGTCGTTTGCCTTGCCGGAAACGAAAAATCCAGCGTCAGAAGTCGGCGTTCGCGTCTTTTTCGCTTCCTGCTACGGCCACTTCCTCAAGCCGCTCAGTCATGTACGAGTGGTACACGAAGCCGCTCAGTCATGTACGCGCGGGATGATGACGGGGCCTTCCGGCAGTACGCTGATGGAGGCGTCTTTCTTTGTCATCGCCAGCGCCATGCCCAGCGCTTCGTCTACGGTCTCGGCATAGCTGAAAAACATCCTCTCGGCAAGCTCCCGCTCTATCCCCTCGCTGACCAGTATCACTTTGTGGCGGGCGAATACCTTTGCCAGCACCTGTGCTTGCCACTTATCCACCTCGCTGGGGGGCGCGGACATTTTTGCGTTAAGCTCGGCTACCGAGGCGCAGGACAGGATCAGATCCCGGAAGCGCGCGTGCCCGACGCCGTCCGCGCATCGCGCCACCGCGATGATCACCCCATGCTCCTTTGCGACGCCGGCGGCTGTATCTACCCCCTTGACCACTTGGTAAAGGTTTCGGTCGAGGGGGTATCCGTTATTTGACGTGATCACGATATCCGCCCGGACAGCGTCTACCGACATAGAGCCTTCCACAAACCGGCAGCCGGCCAGATGAGCTGCCACAGGGTCGCCGGCGAAAGCCGCCATGATTTGCTTATTCTTGTCCAGGGCGACGTTGAGGATGAACCTGAGGCCGGAAAGCGAAGCCGCTTCCGTGCATTCGTCATGGATGGGATTGCCGGCGAGGTTGCGCTGCCGCGCGTTTTGATCCGCGATGTGCTCGGGTTTGTGATTAGCGAGGATAGTGGATTCCCCCGCCACCCCCGGCAGGATGCTTTTTCTGCCGCCGCTGAACCCGGCGAAGAAGTGAGATTCGATAAAGCCCTCCGCGATCACCAGATCGCTTTCCGCTACAAGCTTATTCAGATACAGCTCATTCCCCGTAGATAGCTTCCCGAAAGAAACGAGGCTCCCCTTGTCGCCGGCTACATGGTTGATGATTGTATACTTGCGGCAGACGTCCTCTCCAAACTGCTCGTACATCTCATCTTCCGTCATTGGCCGGTGTAAGCCGGTGGCGATGAGGATGGTGATCTCATATCGCTCTTGCGGGTGGCGGAAGGCGCCTATGATCGCCGGGATGGTAAGCTTGCTGGGCATGGGGCGTGTATTGTCGTTAGTGATGATCAGTATCTTCTTCACCGACGCGGTCAGTTCCCCCAGCCCGGGCGACGCGATGGGAGAATCCAGGGCGCGGCGGAGGACGTCGCCGCCGTCGGCAGCGGTCAAGCAGTCTACGGATTCCAGTATCCGGACGTCGTTCCCATCCGGCAATCGCAGCGCCAATGTGGATTTGCCATATAGCAGATGCACGGTTTTGCCCATATCCAATACCTCCGGCATTTGATTTTAGTTCATTATAACATATGGATGGCCCATTTTTCCCCCGCGCCTTTACATAAGCTCCTTATTCTGCTAAAATAAAGGCGGACGCGCGGCAGAAGGCTCAGACGGGTATCCGGGGGTGGACAAGTGTTTTTAGTGGGAGACAAAGTTGTATATCCCATGCATGGGGCAGGCGTCATCGAGGCGATCGAGAGTCGCACGATTTTGGGCGAGGATCGGGAGTACTACGTGCTGCGTATGCCGATTGGCGAGATGCAAGTGCTGGTGCCTGTACATGCCATCCGGGACGCCGGCTTACGGCCCATCGTGGGCAGGGACGTAGCCGACCGGGTCTTCGCGCTGCTGACGGAAGACGCCACCCAGGAGCAGGGCAACTGGAACCGCCGCTACAGGAGCAATCTGGAGAAGCTGAAGAGCGGCGACATCTTCGAGCTGGCCGCCGTGGTACGTAACATGACCAGGCGGGATCAGGAGAAGGGTTTATCCACCACGGAGAAGAAAATGCTGGACAACGCGCGCCAGCTGCTGGTCAGCGAACTGGCTCTGGTAGAGGAAGTACTGCCGGAGGCGGTGATCACCAGGCTGACGATTTGTCTGGAGCAGCCTGTGGCGGACGTTGATGAATTAACCTGAGCGCTTCCGCACAGGCGTAAAGCATAGTTTATGACCAGCCGGCACGAGTACGGCTTTTTTCAATATCAACTCAACATGACAAATGGATCGAGCGGAAAGGAGGTGAATATAATGAACGAGAAGTTGAATAAAACAGACAGGATAATCCGGATCGTCATCGCGGTAAGCTTTGGCGCCCTTGGTTTCACCGCGGGCCTGTTATTTGTGTTGTCGGGCTTTTTCCGCATTAGTTTCGCGAATCGGGGCCTTTGGCTTGAGATAGCGACTTTAGTGGGAGCTACATGCCTGATGCTGGCTTTGGGGTTCTTCAGCGGCCCCTATCTGATCCGCCAGACAAAATGGCTGATCAGTTGGTGGGAAATCAAATTGATCAAAATCCCTGCCGCCGACCTGATGGGGGCGGTAATTGGGTTGATTATCGGACTTATTATAGCTTTTTTAATTGGGCCGAACTTATCCGGCATACCGATCATCGGACGTTTTCTGCCTGTGCTCATAAGCATATTCTTTGGCTATCTGGGCATATCATTGGGGATAAAACGTTCCAAAGAGATGTTTAATTTCAGCCGTCTAAGGAATTTGACCGTCCGGGACAGGAAAAAAGGCCCAAAGATCGACGCCGGCGGCGATACCGCCCTGGATGATATCCCTGCCGACAGTATCCTGGTCGCCGATCTGGAAGACATACCCGATTCCCCGAAGATCCTGGATACCAGCGTGATCATCGACGGCCGCGTATCGGATATCTACAAGACAGGCTTTCTGTCCGGTACTATAGTCGTTCCCCGCTTCGTACTCATCGAGCTGCAGCATATCGCCGATTCCTCTGATGCGTTGAAGCGCAACCGGGGCAGAAGGGGCCTCGACGTCCTCAACGCCATGCGCAATGAAATGCAGGGGGACGTCCGGATCGTGGAAGCCGACTTCCCCGAGGTTTCGGAAGTGGACGTCAAGCTGGTGCTCCTTGCCAGGCAAGTGGGCGGGGAGATCCTGACGAATGACTACAATTTAAACAAAGTCGCCGGGCTACAGGACATACGGGTGCTGAATATCAACGACCTGGTCAACGCGCTCAAGCCGGTGTTCCTGCCGGGAGAGGATATGGTAGTCCATGTCATCAAGGAAGGCAAAGAGCAGCGGCAGGGCATCGGTTATCTTGACGACGGCACGATGATTGTCGTGGATATGGGGAAAAAGTACATCAATCAAACCATTTATACGATTGTGACAAGCGTACTGCAGACGTCCGCGGGCCGGATGATATTTGTCAAGCCGAAGTTTTCCGACAAACGTGTCTATGCCGAGGTTGGCTCTTGACGCCGCCGGGAGCGGGAGCGGCCGGAAAAGAGCTTGCGGCGGTGATCGTCGCTTGCGGCGGTCTCGGCCTTCGATTCGGCGGGAGCCCGTCCGCCGGAGCGGGGTATAGAGACGAAACCGGCGCTGGCGCCGACTCCGACGCCGGGGTTGACGTTAAGCAATTCCTGAACATAACGGGCAGGCCTGTGCTGGCTCATACTCTCGCCATTTTTGAAAGGCACCCCCGGGTCGATTTCGTCGTACTGGTCTTGCCGGAGGAGCAGTTGGGCAAGGGCAGGGCATTGGCCGGCGGGCTGTGGCCGGATCAGGGGGGGCAGGTTTTCTCCAAGGTGAGATGCATCGTAGCGGGAGGAAGGGACAGGCAGGGCTCGGTAGCCAACGGCTTGGCTGCGCTGGCAGGGGAGCGCCGGCAGGGGCCGGTACTGATCCATGACGGCGTCAGGCCCTGTACGCCGGATCAGGTGATCGACAGGGTCATCGACGGTGTATTGCTGAATGGCAACGCCATCCCGGCTATCCGGCTGAGAGACACGGTCAAGAGGGCCGGAGCCGACGGCGTAGTCTTAGAGACCATAGACCGACGGGAGCTTTGGCAGGTGCAGACCCCCCAAGGGTTTCGGATGGAAGAGCTGGCGGAGGCTTATACCGAGGGGCGCCGCCGGGGCCTTCAGGTGACGGACGACGCGGCCCTGCTGGAGGCGCTGGGGCGGCGGGTCTGTATAGTTGACGGGCATCCGGCGAATATCAAGCTCACCTGGCCTGAGGATGTACCCTTGCTGGAAGCTTTGCTTAGTAATGGCGCGTCCGCGTCTTCGCTTCAAGGCGACGCCTGAACCCGGGCAGCTCGACTTCCCCTTGACGCCGCTGTACAGTTTACCCCGGAAGGATGATTTGGACTATGCTCCGTGTCGGTTTCGGTTACGACGCCCATCGGCTGAAAGAAGGTTTACCGCTTACCATAGGCGGGGTCGGGTTGCCCTGGACGAAAGGCTTGGAAAGCCATTCCGACGGGGACGTGATGCTCCATGCCGTCATGGACGCCCTCCTGGGGGCTGCCGGCCTTGGGGATATCGGCGTCCATTTTCCGGACTCCGACCCGCAGTATAAAGGATGCTCCAGCCTGCTGCTTTTATCACAGGTCAGGGAGAAGCTGGGAGAAGCCGGCTACAATGTGAATAATGTGGACTGTACCTTGGTGGCGCAGCGCCCTAAGATCGTATCCGATATACCTGCCATGCGGGACAATATCAGCCGGGCTCTGGCGGTAGACAGGGATAGAGTCAGCGTGAAAGCCACCACCACAGAGCATATGGGCTTTACCGGACGGGAGGAAGGCATGGCCTGCTATGCGGTATGTACGATTACCAAAAGAGAAATGTGATTGAACAACAAGGAGTGAACCTCGTGGCAGATATACTTATCTATAATACATTATCCGGGGCGAAAGAAGCCTTCACCCCCATACAGGAGGGGAAAGTCGGCGTCTATTGCTGCGGCCCGACCACGTATAATTTCGTCCATATCGGGAACGGCAGGCCACTGGTGGTCTTCGATACTGTCCGCCGCTACTTGCGTTATAGAGGTTATGACGTGACCTTTGTATCGAATTTTACCGACGTAGACGACAAGATCATCAACCGGGCTGCGAGTGAAGGGCAGGAAGCCGGGGATCTGGCGAACTATTATATCGACGAATTCTTTAAAGACGCCGCGGCTTTAGGCGTGTTGCCCGCCGACGTCTACCCCAAGGTCAGCGAGCATATGCCGGAAATCATCAGCTTCATCGAGGCGCTGGTGCAAAAAGGCGTCGCTTACCCCCTGGAAGGCGACGTGTATTATGCCATTGAAAAGTTCTCCGCGTACGGGAAGCTTTCCAAGCGCAGCCGGGACGATCTGCTGGACGGCGCCCGCGTCGATGTGGATCAGCGCAAGCAAAACGCCGGGGACTTTGCTCTTTGGAAGAAGGCTAAACCCGGGGAGCCATTCTGGGAGAGCCCCTGGGGCCCCGGCAGGCCGGGCTGGCATATCGAATGCTCCGCCATGTCGTACAAATACCTGGGGGAAAGCTTCGACATACACGGGGGAGGGGCGGATCTGATTTTCCCACATCATGAGAACGAGATCGCCCAATCCGAAGGCCGCTTCGGGAAACCCATGGCGAGATACTGGATGCACAACGGCTTTATCACCGTCAATCAGGAGAAAATGTCAAAATCCGAAGGGAACTTCTTTCTCTTGCGGGATATCCTGGATCAGTTTCCCGGGCAAGTTGTGCGTTTTTACCTCCTTTCCGTTCACTACCGCAGTCCTGTGGACTTCGACGACGAAAAGCTGACCATGGCGCAAAAGGGGTTGGAGAGGCTGAAAAACGCCGCCCGCAACGCGCTCGCATTTACCAATGAGGATATGCCGGATGAGGAACAGGCTAAGTCTTTCCTCGCGGAGACAGAGCAGATAAAAACGCGGTTTGAGGAAGCCATGGACGACGACTTCAATACCGCTTTGGCGATAGCCGCGCTATTTGACCTGGCTCGCATAATGAACGTCTACGCGGGCTCAAGCCGATCTTCCTCCCCGGCTCTTCGGGAAGGGTGCGAGCGGTTGGCGGCGCTGGCGGACATACTGGGGCTTGATTTGCTGGATGGCAATGACGGTGGCGAAGACCAGGAGCTGAGCCGGGCGCTGGAAGCGCTGATGGCTGAGCTGGGGGCGGCCCCGCCGGCAGGTAAATCCGTCGAAGAGTATATGGCGGGGCTGCTTGAGCTCCGGCAGGCGTACAGGAAAGAGAAGAACTTTGCCGGCGCGGACCGGATCAGGGATGTACTCAAATCCCTGAGCGTCGTCGTCGAGGATACGGCCCAAGGGCCTCGTTGGCATAAAGTACAGTAATGCGGACGAAGCCGGAAGTGAAAAAGACGAAGCCGGAAGTGAAAAAGGCAGCCAGTCACGCAGGATTTTTTGCTTCCGGCAAGGCAAGCGACGACAATCGCGAAGGAGTGTACTTCCGATGGTACATGACTGAGACGATTGAGGAAGCGGGCGAAGCCGGAAGTGAAAAAGACAAGTGAGATGTGGGGGTACCCGGATGATGATGCCCTACGCCAACCGCCTCTTGTGTTAGCTTATGTGGGGGACGCGGTATTTGAGCTATATGTACGAAGCCGGCTGGCGGCGAAGGGGGAGAAGGTCGGACGCATCCATCGGGAGGCGGTGGGTATGGTCAGCGCCAAGGCGATGGCGGGATACTACAAAGAATTGGAACCGCTCCTGACAGAGGATGAGACCGGCGTGCTCCACCGGGGCCGAAATGTGAAGACCAGGACGATCAAGAGCGCGGATGTGAGCCAGTATCATATGAGCACAGGTTTTGAAGCCCTGGTCGGCTATCTGTTTTTATCCCATCAGGAAGAACGTTTGACTCAACTCTTGACCTTGATCATGGATTCGGAGGATAGCCGTATTGGAGAATAACTATGCAGGTAAACAACCGCACGAGGATTTGATTTATGGCAGCAACCCGGTGAGAGAAGCGCTCAGGCGGGGCAGGCCCGTTACCCGGCTCTGGCTTTCCCGGGAGAAAAAAGACCGGGTGGCAGAGGAAGTCATCGGGCATTGCCGAAAGGCAAATATCCCATTCAAAGCTGTGGACAAGGCATTTCTGGATAGGCTTTGCGGGAGCGCGATGCATCAGGGCTTCGCCGCCCAGACCGCGCCTAAGCAGTATACGCCTTGGCGGGAAATGCAGGCAAAAGCGAAGGAAGCCGGGCAGGCGCCGTTGATCCTGCTACTGGATGAAGTCGAGGATCCGCAAAACCTGGGCGCGGCGCTGCGTTCAGCAGACGCCCTGGGCGCCCATGGCGTAGTGATCCCGAAGCATAGGGCGGCGCCACTGACCGCAGGGGTAGCCAGGGCCTCCGCCGGCGCTTGGGAATATGTGATGGTCGATCGGGTCACCAATATATCGCGGACGATGGAGGATATGAAGGAAGAGGGGCTTTGGGTCATCGGCGCTGCGGCGGGAGCGGGCAAGCCCCTTTACCAAATGGATTGGACCGGGGCTGTAGCGCTGGTGCTGGGGGGCGAGCATAAGGGCCTGTCTCCCTTGATCAGAAAGAAATGCGATGAACTGGTAAATATCCCAATGGCAGGGCAGGTCAACTCTCTCAACGTATCCGCCGCCGCGGCCGCCATCCTGTCGGAAATCAACCGCCAGAGAAAGTACAGTTGAGTTCAGTACACGTCTAATGGAGGATGTATGGAAGAAACCGAAGCTTTCTATGGGATGAACGACGAAAGAATTGTGGAGTCGGCCGGCGCCGGAGACAAAACGGCGGAGGAGTATCTGATCCATAAGTATAAAAACGTCGTGCGGGCAAGGGCGCGTTCGTACTTCCTGGTCGGCGCGGATAAGGAGGATATCATTCAGGAAGGGATGATCGGCCTCTTCAAAGCCATCCGCGACTTTCGGCCGGGAAAGCAATCCTCCTTCCGGGCATTCGCCGAGCTCTGCATCACACGTCAGATCATCACCGCGGTGAAAACCGCTACCCGGCAGAAGCATATGCCGCTGAATTCCTATGTTTCCTTGAATAAGCCGATTTACGACGAAGAATCCGATCGGACACTGCTGGACGTCATCACCGGACCCCTGGTAGCCGACCCGGAGGAGTTGATCATCAACCGCGAGGAGTTTAGCGACATCGAAGGTAAGATGGGGGAGATACTGAGCCAATTGGAGTGGAAGGTATTGACGGCTTATCTTGATGGACAGACATACCAGGAGATCGCGGAAACCCTTCAGAGGCATGTCAAGTCCATTGACAACGCGCTGCAAAGGGTGAAGCGAAAGCTGGAGCGATACTTGGCGCTCCGCGAAGCCTAAGATGATTTGCATCCTGGAGGTTAAATGAATCTGATCGTTTCCGCAGACCTGAACTGGGGCGTCGGTTATGATAACCGGCTTCTTTTCCGGTTACCGCCGGACATGCGGTTCTTCCTGGAGAAGACCCTTGGCGGCGCCGTGATCATGGGCAGGAAGACGCTGGAGTCTTTGCCGGGGGGCAATCCACTCAGGGATCGCGTAAATATTGTAATGACGGGAAATCCGGAAAAGTTCGGGACCCGCCTTCGTGGACAAAGAACCGCTTCGGAGACCGGAGCGGACGGCTGTCTTCTGGTTTGCCAAAACCTACCGGAGCTGGCGAATTGCATCAAAGGGCTGGCTTTGGACGGGAACCGGATGTGGGTCATCGGTGGCGCGGAGATATACCGCCTGCTACTACCGTATAGCAGAGAAGCTTTCGTAACGAGAGTTTTGGCGGAAGCTCCACAGGTGGATTGCCGAATGGTCGATCTTGACTCGGCAGACGGATGGAAGCGCGAGGTCACGGGGGATGTACTGGAATGGGAAGGATTGCGCTATCGTTTTGACCGGTATACTAATCAGGAGATCAAGGATTTACCGACTGCTGCCACTACTGCCAAAGCTTCTGCAACGCTACTGCCAATGGAAAATATTTCTTCTTGACGGGAACATAATTATTTGATATCATTACCCCTTGCCGGAGAGATTATCTGGCGCGATATCGCGGGGTGGAGCAGCTGGCAGCTCGTCGGGCTCATAACCCGAAGGTCGTGGGTTCAAATCCCTCCCCCGCAACTCAACTTATCCACGTTATGCTGGCAAACCTATACGGTCAGCCGTGAAGGATCGTCAGGACTGCGAAAAGCATAGTGGAAACGAAAAGCCGTTACTAAAATGAGTAGCGGTTTTTTATATGGCTATATATTACGCCTATTCGTCCGAACCGATTTGGATTTTGATTCCTTGAACAAAAAAAGGCTGTACACTAAAAACGAAAGTTGATAATCACGGATAGCGAAATGTGTTATACTGATGGGAGAAAAGAACCGCAGGAGGGCGCCGGGATGAAGAAACTGCCGCTGGGGATACAGACTTTTCGCAAAATCATTGAGGGCGACTATGTTTATGTAGATAAAACGCAATATGTCTATGAGCTGATCAACGGTGCAAGCTACTATTTCCTGTCCCGTCCGAGGCGCTTCGGGAAGTCGCTCCTGCTGGATACCATCGGCGAGGTCTTCGGCGGCGACAGGGAGCTTTTCAAAGGCCTCTGGATCTATGATTCGGACTACGACTTTGCCAAACATCCGGTGATACGGCTGGACATGAGCGGTATCGCCAACGAAACGCCGGAGATACTGAAAGGCTCTCTAATCAACGCTTTACGGATTCGCGCGGGAGAAGACGGCTTGGATGTGGGCGATACTGTGCCGTCAGATATGTTTTCAAACCTGATCAGAGCCCTATACGAAAAATACAACCAGAAAGTCGTCGTACTCATCGACGAGTACGACAAGCCGATCCTGGATCACCTGCTGGACGTCGAGATGGCGGAAGCGAACCGAATGGTGATCAAAAGCTTCTACGGCATACTGAAGTCCATGGACCCATTTCTCCGGCTCACATTCATCACCGGGGTCTCGAAGTTTACGAAGACGTCCATCTTCTCCGAGATGAACAATCTGCTGGATATCACGCTGATGGAAGAGTACGCGAACGTCTGCGGCGTCCCCGTCGGGGATCTGGATAAGCACTTCCACGAGCATATCGAAAATCTGAAATCCAATCAATACTTACAAGTGTACGAGAATCTGCACGACGAGATACTGGCTTGGTATGACGGCTACTCCTGGGATGGTAAGACGAAGGTGATCAATCCCTTCGGGCTGATTACCTTTTTCCTTCAGAAAAGGTTTTCCAGCTTCTGGTACGCCAGCGGTTCCCCGAAATTCCTGATCGACATGATAAAGAAGGAGCCGGATATCTATACGAGCCTGCATGATCTGCAGATGGACGAATGGACGATGGATTCTTTCGACGTGCGGGATATACAGCCGGCGGCGCTTCTCTTCCAGACGGGATACCTGACGATCAGGGAGTTTGTCCCCGGCGACGGCACGACGTCGGCTTCCTACATCCTTACTATACCGAACCATGAAGTCAGGATGGCTTTCAACCTGCATATCCTTTCCGCGTTTACCGGACAAGGGGGGGACAGGATGCAGCCGGCGTACCGGAAGCTGAGGGAGGCGCTAAACACCGGCGACTTACAGCTGATGCGCGACGTACTGAAGTCGCTTTTCGCGGCTATCCCCTATCAGCTCCATGTAGGCGCCGAAGCGTACTATCATTCCATCTTTTATGCGATCATGAACCTGCTCGGGTTCAACGTCTACGCGGAGGTTTCGACCGCAAGGGGGCGGATCGACGCCGTGCTTGAGCTGGCCGGTAAAGTCTACATCATGGAATTTAAGTACGCCCATTGTACGCCGGACGCGGCGCCGGAAGAAAAGCAGAAGCTTTTTGATCAAGCGCTGGAGGAAGGGCTCAAGCAGATAGAGGGCAAGGGCTACGCCGACGGGTACGCGGGGAGCGGCAAGGAGATCATCAAGGCGGCTTTCGCTTTCCTTGGCCGGGATGATATCGAAATGCGGATCGTCAGCTAATCAATGACGACCGCAAACCGTTGATACTATTAGCTTTTCAATTTCAACGATGTCCAAAAAGCGGGTTTTGACCACAATTTTGACCACAACGGGGATGAACTTAGATATAACAGGATGGCATGCCTGCCGCTCACTTAATGATTTCCCAATACCCCGTTTTGTCTGAACCGACACGCTTGATTCTTCCATCTTCTTTAAGAGATGTAAAATCGCGCTTGATGGTTTTTGCAGTAACAGAGAATACGATAGCCAACTCCTCAGCAGTCAAATGCGGATTGGCGGACAACATTTCTATGATTTTGTCTTTGCGCTTTACAGGGACATTTGCAGGGACATTCTTTTCATTTACAGGGACATTGGGCTTGCTTTCTGATGGAACGCGCATATCCCGATTTTTTAGCGGATGGCTTTCGCCAAGCAACAGATTCCCGAAAAAGCGGTTCAGATACGCAAGCGTCGCGTAGATATTCTGCTGATAATCATTATAGTTTGCACGCACCAGGGCATTGCGGAAGTACCACGAATGGTCGGCAAATAAGTCATTGGTGACAGGAAAGCCGATTGTCCGCAAATACTTGATCGTAAATACCGCCGTAGTGCGGGTATTCCCTTCCCCAAAGGCATGAATTTGCCATAAGCCGGACACAAACTTTGTGATATGCTCAACGATCTGTTCTTTACTCAATCCCTTGTAAGTAAATGATTTTTCCTGCTCAAAGTCGTAATCCAATGTAGCGCGAATACTGTCGGCGCTCGCGTAATAGACCGTTTTGCCGTTCAGCACCCATTCCTCTTTTGAGATATTATAGTCGCGGATTTTGCCTGCAAACGGATAAATGCCAGTAAAAAGCCGTTTATGAAGTGTAATATACTCAGCGGGGCTAAATGAGAATGTCTTTTCAGACAGGATCTCCGCAATGCGGGCAGAAACCTTGTCCGCTTCTTCGGTACGGTCGTCAGCAGTTTTTACCGGCTTTGCCTTGTAATAGCCATCGAGCCGCTCTTGAACCTCGTAAATGGTGATCTCGCCCTCGATGTTCTGCTTTGCTGCTTGAATCAGATATTCGGACGGCTTTAATCCGTCCACCTGCTGCAAGCCGATGGCGGTCTGCCAAATCTTAGATTTTTCAGCTTTTTCGGGTTCACCAAGACGTTTGTATTCGTCAAAGTCGTTTCGATTAACCATTTTCATGCCGCCTTCGGGTTATTGTTTGCTCCTATATTTTACCACAAAGCACCATAAAGCACAAACTAAAGAGCAAGTGAACACAATACTGATTAGGCTCTGGATCACCTTGCCGGCGATTCTTTTTCTTTTGAATTTACGGTTCTTTCTTGCGAAGCATATTGCCTTTTCATCAGTGTATATTGCGCCAGAACCATTAACAGAACATCCCTATCTGCGGTCTGCATATTGTCCATTGGCTGGCACAATATGTCCTCACAAACGCTCAACACCATCTCCACGCTTTTTTTAGGCGGGAAATTCTTTGCCCGCAAGACAGCTTCATCAATCATTTCAGCAATGCTTGTCTTTTTAAAAACGTCCGTTGCGCCCATAACAATCCGCTCAAGTTCAGCGGCAGTTATGCCGAGATGGCTGATATTCTGCTGTTCGAGTTTTTCTAGCTGCGTCATGGCTTCTGTATTGATGTAGTGGGCGTAAAAGCGCAGGGTTGTTGCGCCGTCTTTATGTCCTAATAGTTTCGCTACATTCTGCGCCGCTACGCCCGCGTTAAGCGCGGTAGTAGCGTATGTGTGGCGCATAGCGTGGAGGGTCATGTGAGGCAGCCCTGCGCGATTTAGTATACGCCCCATAGTCGCTCTCAAGCCGCTTAAATCGTGAATATTACCTTCGTCAGTCGGAAAGACAAGCGTGTTATCGTTCCACTTGTCTCCCGCTCTGACACGCATTTCAGCCACTAACAATGATTGACGATCAAGCATTACCTCTACGCTTGGCAGCAAGGGAATCCTCCGCTTGCTATATTTTGTCTTTGGCGGTCCGGTCTTGATTGAAATCTCACCAGTAACCTTATCCTTTCTACGCCCCGCGCTTTTCGTTATATCAATGTATTTCTGCTCGCGGTTGATATCCCTGATATCCAAAGCGCATAGTTCGCCTATCCTCATGCCTGTAGCTAAGTCAACGGCAAACATATTGCCTGTATTATAAAAAGGCAGGACTGAAATGAATTGCTTCTGTTCCGTTTTTGTCAAAATACTGATTTCGCCTTCTTCTGTTTTCGGCGGCTTTGTTTCAAGAAGGGGATTGGTACGAATTATTTTATTCGTCACTGCCTGCTGCAACGCTGCAGAGAGGATATTTTTAACTTTAATAACACTTGAGCTTCCAAGCCCGCGTCCTCCTCGTTCTTTCGGCTCCAGCAACTTATTGAATAATTGCTGGATCTGCAAGCCGGTGAGGTCTTTCATCTTGTATTGACCGATATAAGGAATAATGTCTTTCCGTATATGCCGCTCATAGCTTTCATAAGTGGTATCCCGGTATTTTTGTATGCCGTATTCCTTTAACCAAAATGGAATCCAATCAGCAACGATTGAGTTGTCGTTTGAAAGAAGCTGTTCGCCGCTGGCAATCTCAGCTAAAGCCTGTTTAAGCAATTCCACAACTTCCTTTTGCGTTTTCTTGATAATGGGTTTTATGCGCTTGTTTGGATCGGGTTCACGGGGGTCTGTATATCGTGCCTCCCATCGACCGTCTGCCCGCTTGCGTATCATTCCTTCGCCGTTCGCTCTATGTTTTGGCACGAAAATCACCTACTTTTCAAAAATAACGGCTTGACTACCAGCCTGTCTTGCAGCCCATTCATTAAAAGAAGACAATGGAATGATTATCCTCTTTCCGATGTAAAAACAGGGGAATCCATTCGTTTTTGTCAACTGATACGCGGTAACCCGCGCAATTGACAGCATTTTAGCCATTTCGTCAACCGAAATATACGCTGAAGTATTTTCGGTATTTTCTTGCTGCATTACATTATCTGTATCCATAACGAACCTCCCATATTATGAAACGCCCTTGCTCATCAGGCAAAGGTGCGATTCGTCCGATTAGCTATTTCAATCCCACGCTGACCGCCAGCGCCCTGTCAACCCTGCTCATAGATTCCGCCTCCAGCGTTCCAATGTATTCGCGTAGGCGCTCTTTATCAATCGTCCGCAACTGCTCCAGCAGGACGAGTGAATCCCATCCAAGACCTTGCTGTGCCTGTATAGGGCAATGCGTCGGCATTTTAGTCTTACTGGTAGCCTTGCTGGTGATGATGGCTGCGATAACTGTCCGGCTGTGCTTATTCCCGGTATCATTGGACACGATCAGCAAAGGGCGCGTCCCGCGTTGTTCCGAGCCGACGCCGGCTGTCAGGTCGGCGTAAAACATATCGCCGCGTTTGATTTTCTTCTCCACAGGCTCCCTCCGTCCTCAATATGTAAGCCAAAACACAAGCAGGATTATTGTTGGAATCAATATTGGCGAATTGCGCCCCTTGATTCGTTCTCCGGGCTTGCGTTATGGCATTTGTATATGCTGTCTTCATTTGTCCTCGACGCCCCAAGACCAGGGAAGTCGTCAGGCGGCGGTTTGCTAACCGCTCCACGGGAATCTCACCCCACCTGTGGTTCTCACAGAGCCGCCCTCATTGCCTGCGACGGGATAAAACCGCTCGGACTGTGACTGGACGGGAGTATCATTATCCCCATTGCCTGTCATCGCCGTACCGGGAGCAGCCCGGTAATTATAGCCGGAGGGTTCTCGCTCTTTCCCTTCGGGAAGTCTTGGCGCAACCGCTAACGTGGCTTATGCTCATCGCAATAACAATGGGAACGTGCCTGACGAAATGAATATGTAGTTTTCAAAGATCGTTGAGGGGGATGTTTCCCGCCTCTGTGTACGATTGTAAAGTAAGCAGATAAAAAATATTGGACTTCGGAAGTCCAACCAAAACCGTGTAATATCAACGAAAAAAGCCCCTCACAGATTTTCTCTGTTTAGGGCTTGCTGCCGGAATGTATTGAGTTTACTACGTTTTTCGATATATGCTTAAAATTTATTTTCGACTTTAGAAGGCAAACAAAATTTATTATTTTTGCATTTCCTTATACGCTTTGGCTCTGATTGGCGGTAACCGCAACGCCTCCAGTACTTCATTGCACTCAAAAATACTGTGATCCTTAAATGTACTGAGCAAAACACGGTATACCATGTATAGCGGAACAGATGAATTAGTAAAATCAAACCCGGCGCTCCGCAGCAATGGCTCGCTATGTAAACTGCCCAGATTTAAGCCGATACAAAGAGCCATTACCGTTTCGAGATCAGGGTTTATAAGCTTGCCCGCTTTAATCCGGTCAAATGTTCTATCCGATAGTAGCGTTCTTTCGCGGAATGATTCTTTTCCGGTACAATGGCAGCGTTCAATATGCGCCCATGCTAATTTTGAAAAGCTCATCGGATTTTCCTTGTGTATAGAAGCGATATCCAGCAATTCATCGCGTAATTTCTGGTGTTCCAGCGAACGTTCGAATACTTCAACGCTTTGATTGGCGGCGCTAAAAACGGTGTTAATTCTGTTTTCTGCCGGCTCTTGCTCTTCTTCACTTAAATGAGCCCAAAACGGCAACTCCAGTTTACTGCTACTCTTATTTTCTTCGGTGTATGTAATAAGGCGTTCCCAGGCATATTCATTTTCGTCGTTATTCAACCAGGAATTCAAGCCCGTTTTCTCAGAGATATATTCGCTTATTGTGTATATAAAAATCAATCGCTCAATAAACTTTTCAGCTTTCTTTCTTATAGGAAAAGTAACGATTTTCAAAATCATGATAACAGTAACAGAAACTGCATTTACAATAAACAGTAAGATCAAGCCGATAATTATTTTTATAACAGATATAAAACGAGGCTCTTTGACCTTTGGTTTTCTATTGATGCGTTTATAAAAAAGGACTTTTGCAAGAGCCTTTATATTGGTATCCTGCTCAAAAAATAAGCAACAATCAGCTTTATGGCTGTTAGCATAATCAGTCAATCTGCGGTTGCCATCTGGATCAACCACAAAATTTTTTCTATCGTTAACAAGTAATTGCCCGTCAACGAAAATAAAGTCCCCACTTGCTAAATAGTCCCGAAAATCGCTATTCGAGGCATATTCAAAAATAAAATCTCTTATTGATATGGAGGACGATATTCCTTTTTCATGGTCATTTTCCATTTTGACGCCCTCCTTTACTGTGATTCCAATATTTTACACCGAAAACGATTTCGGCGCAATGGCTTTCGGAGTAGAAAAAGCGCCCACCTCTGCAATGAGCGGCGGGCGCTTTTTCAGTGAAAACTTGTTACATTAGCCTCTGAATACGATCTTGAAATCCTTGATATTTGAGCCGTTACCTTTGATGTCAAACACCAGCCAGTAGCCGTCCCCGAGATAAATCTCCCCGCTGATATTGCGGTTGTTCGCGTTGGTGCTGAGGACAAACTCCTTGCCGTCAATCACAAGCGTCAGCGTCTTGCCGGTCAGGACTAAGTTATTCTGAGGCAAGCCGTTTTTCAGTATCGCCGCCGCGTTTTGTTGTAATACCTCAACGTCCGTAGGCCCTGTAACCGGGGGTTTTACTTCAATAACAAAGGTGTCGCTGAATCCGCCATAGCTGATGGTGACCGTGACGCTGCCGACGTCATTCAGGATAGCGCCTGCTGCCGGGTCTGTCGTATAGCCCGATGTGACAGGCTCGCTTGTGTCGTTGCTGTAGTAGGCGGTTACCGCCATGCCTGTGAGGTCAAGAGCTTGCCCCACGGTGTAAGTCGTTGTTGTCGGCGCGGTGACTGCGATGCCTGTCAAAACGACGGGGGCCGCGTTCACCGTAACAGTGAATGTATCGCTGAATCCGCCATAGCTGACGGTGACGGTGACATTGCCCTCGTCATTCAAGATAGCACCCGCTGCCGGGTCTGTCGTATAGCCCGATGTGACAGGCTCGCTTGTGTCGTTGCTGTAGTAGGCGGTGACTGCCATGCCTGCGAGGTCAAGAGCCTGCCCCACGGTGTAAGTCGTCGTTGTGGGCGCGGTGACTACGATGCCTGTCAAAACGACGGGGATTACCTCGAAGTTGGCGGTTAGCGTCACTTCATTTGTCGGCATAGTGAATGCTGCTGGGTTTGCTGTATTACCGCCAGTGATAACCGCACCGTTGACGCTCCAGTTCACAAAGCGATAGCCTGTTGCCGGGGTAGCTGTGACGTTGATGGACGTTCCCGCTTCATAGTTGCCGCTTGTTGCACCTGTCACGCTCCCGCCTGCACCCGCTGAGACACTTAGCGCATAGGTCGGGATAGCATTCACCGTAACGATGAATGTATCGCTGAATCCGCCATAGCTGACGGTGACGGTGACATTGCCCTCGTCATTCAGGATAGCGCCTGCTGCTGGGTCTATCGTATAGCCCGCTGTGACAGGTTCGCTCGTGTCGTTGCTATAGTATGCGGTGACTGCCATGCCTGTGAGGTCAAGTGCCTGCCCCACGGTGTAGGTTGTCGTTGTCGGCGCGGTGACTACGATGCCTGTCAAAACGACGGGGGCCGCGTTCACCGTAACGGTGAAGGTATCGCTGAATCCGCCATAGCTGACGGTGACCGTGACGCTGCCGACGTCATTCAGGATAGTTCCCGCTGCCGGAATTGTAGTAAAGCCTGATGTGACGGGTTCGCTCGTGTCGTTGCTATAGTATGCGGTGACTGCCATGCCTGCGAGGTCAAGAGCCTGCCCTACGGTGTAGATCATTGTTGTGGGCGCGGTGACTACGATGCCTGTCAAAACGATGGGGGCCGCGTTCACCGTAACGGTGAATGTGTCGCTGAATCCGCCATAGCTGACGGTGACCGTGACGCTGCCGATGTCATTCAGGATAGCTCCCGCTGCCGGAATCGTAGTAAAGCCAGATGTGACGGGTTCGCTCGTGTCGTTACTGTAGTATGCAGTAACTGCCATGCCTGCGAGGTCAAGAGCTTGCCCCACGGTGTAAGTCGTCGTTGTCGGCGCGGTGACTACGATGCCTGTCAAAACGACGGGGATTACCTCGAAGTTAGCGGTTAGCGTCACTTCATTTGTCGGCATAGTGAATATTGCCGGGTTCGCTGTATTGCCGCCAGTGATTGTCGCGCCGTTGACGATCCAGTTCACAAAGCGATAGCCTGATGCCGGTGTAGCTGTGACGTTGATGGACGTTCCCGCTTCATAGTTGCCGCTTGTTGCGCCTGTCACGCTCCCGCCTGAGCCTGCCGATACAGTCAGCGCATAGGTCGGGGTAGCGTTTACGGTGAAGCCCAAATTGACAGGAAGACTAATCCCGTTGTCGCCCGCGACCGTTAGTGTATCGGTGTGCCATCCAACCACAAGCCCGGTTTTCGGGCGGACGCTGACAGTAGCCGCTTCGCCCGGTTCGACAATCGCACCAGACAGAGCAATGCTGATTTCATAGGATGCGCCGGAGGATAAAGCCGCAGATAGCCCGGTGAGGGTTCCTGTACCTGTATTGATTATCGTAAATACTTGCGCGTCCTGTACGCCGTACCCAACCGTCGCGCTGTGGAACGAATGAGATGCTGACGGGTCGATTGAAGCTGAGTAGGTTGGGGCTTCGTTCACCGTTATTGCAAAGTCATCGCTAAATCCTTCGTAGCTAACAGTTACGGTCTGCGTTCCGACATTGTTTAGCACATCGCCGCCCGCCGGGTTGGTTGTGTAATCCGTAACTGTTGCTGTGCTTTCGTCTTTGTATGTCGCGGTAACGACCATGTCCGTGAGATCAAGAGCTTCGCCCACGACGTAGGTGACCTTGGTTGGCTGTTCGGTTATCTCTATGCTGTCCACCAAAAGAATTTTTTGCGGCCAGAATGTGTACCAGATGTTACCCCAAGGAAGTACTTGTCCTGTGACTGCGCTTTCGTCTGCTAAATAATTGTACCTGACATCGATTCGACTGTATAGGGCGGCTTCATCCAAACCAAGCCCTGTTAAATCGTTGTCGGAACAATTAAGCATTTCCAGTGAAGTCAGCCCACTTACATCCAGTTCTTTTAATTGGTTTGCCTCGCACATAAGCTTTGTCAGAAAAGTCAAGCCACTTATATCCAGTTTCGTCAGCTTGTTGGATCCGCAATAAAGGACTTCCAGTGAAGTCAACCCGCTTACGTCCATATCACCAGTCAAATTTTTTTGAGTTATGGACAACAATTCAATACGTTTATTCGTTTCGGCGCCCGACCAACTAACACCCGTCCAATCCGCAGGGGCATACGAGCCGTCCGCAGGGTCGGCTTTTGTCCAGTTCAAGTTGTTGTTGTCGATGATGGCGTTGATGACCGCGATGTCGCCGGGGTTGTAGATGGGTACAACAATGGCGTTCACGGTAATCGTGAAGCTGGTGGTTTTGGCCACATCGCCCTCGGTGTAGCTGATCGTGACGGTCGTTGTGCCTACGTTATCGAGGATCGCGCCGTCTGCCGGGTCTGTGGAATAATTCGTGATTATTTCTGTACTTGCGTCGCTGTAGGTGGCAGTCACGACCATGTCGGTGAGGTCAAGGGTATCGCCCACGAAGTAGGTGGTCTTGGCTGGCGGCTCGGTTATCGCAATGCTATCCAACAAAAGAATTTTTTGCGGCCAGAATCTGAAACTATTCCCGTTCCATTCAATAGTCTTGCCGGTGACCGCGTTCTCGTCTGCCAAATAATTGTAAATCACATCAATAGACATATATGGGGCGTCTTCATCCAAAACAAGCTCTATCAAATCGTTGTCGGCGCAAGAAAGAAGTATCAGTGAAGTCAGCCCACTTACGTCCAGTGTTGATAGTAGATTGCTCCGGCATGAAAGAATCGACAAAGAGGTCAAACCGCTTACGTCCAGCGTTGATAATTGATTGTTGTTGCACTTAAGTTCTTTAAGTGAAGGTAGCCCGCTTACATCCAGTGTTGATATTTGATTGTTGTCGCAATAAAAATATAACAAAGAGGTCAAGCCGCTTACATCCAACGATGTTAATTGATTGTAGTAGCAATAAAAGAATCGAAGCGAAGTCAATCCTCTTACATTAATCTCTGTCAAACTGTTGTTATAGCATACCAAATCAAGCAACTCGGTCAAACCACTTACATCCAAGGCACCTGTCAAAGCCTTATACCTTAAATCCAAGTATTCAATACGCTTATCTTTTTCGGCATTTGACCATGTAACGCCCGTCCAATCAGCGGGGGCATACGAGCCGTCGGCAGGGTCGGCTTTCGTCCAATCCAAGCTGTTGTTGTCGATGATGGCGTTGATGACCGCGATATCGCCGGGGTTGTAGATAGGTTCGGCTGTGGTGATTACTGTCACGCCCTCAACCTCGATGAAGCCCGTGTTCGTGCCTCTTGCGTAGGCGATTCCGGGTTGGTCATCTTCGCTTATTGCCCACACGGCGGAAGCGGACGTGCCTGCAACGATGAGGTCAACGCTTGTACCTGCTGTGTAAACATTGCCGGTGGTGGACTCCGCTACTTCGATGGCGATGGCGTTGACGCCCACACTGTAATTAACGCCGTCCGCTCTGGCGACCTCGACTTTGCCGCCGTTTACATATATCAGGCCGACTATGTTGCAAACAACTGCGTTACCGTTTCCTGTGTTTTCGACTATACCGCCGCCGGTGATCCAAACATTTCCTCCGTTGTTCATGCGTATTGTGCCGTTTTGACTTGCGCTGGATACGGTTCCGCCGCTGATCGCAACAGTTGCGTCATTTCCGCTGCTTAAGCCGTTGGTTCTATATATCGCCGGTGCGGTATCGGCAGTAACATTCCCATCGGTTACATTGACCACCGTAAAGCCGGAAATAGCGGAGCCGTTATAGGTGTTGCGCACCGTGCCGCCACTGATCGTGACGGCGCCGCTGGTGAGGCTCCCCGAAATTGTCGTAGAGGCCTCACTTTCCACAGTGCCGCCGCTGACCGTAACGGTGGTGTTTTCTGCAAGTGCACTAATGGCAATATCATTCGTCGAGCTGACCGTACCTCCCGTGACAGTGAGTGTAGTGTTGGCATTCATAATGATAGCATTGTAGGACGTCGAACGAACCGTGCCTCCCGATACGATGAGATTTGCGTTTGCGTCTTTCATCCGGATCGCGACTCCATAATACCCCGTACCATTTTTGATAATCGAACCGCCGGTGACCTCAAGGGTCCCCGAGCCTGCAACGTCGATGTTCGGAGACACAAACGAACCGTAGGTGTTGGTAATCGTAGTGAAATCGGCTTCCCAAACAACCCGTTTGTCTTCGGGTATTGTAAATGAGATTGTGCCACTAGACCCGAGTGTCAATCTGCCGCTGACGGTAACGGTATCATTGAAATCAAACGCACCAAGGACAGCCGATGACACCGCGTTTGTGGTTGAATAAGGTCCTACATCGTTGACATACAACCCCTCGGGTTGCGTGGCTGTAACCGTCACATCCGGCACCTCGATGAATCCGTTATTTGTGCCTCTCGTGTAACGGATGCCGTATTGCGTACCGTCAACGTCCCACACGGCGGAAGCGGACGTGCCTGCAACGATGAGGTCGACGCTTGTGCCTGCTGTGTACCTGTTGCCGGTGGTAGACTCCGCTACTTCGATGGCGACGGCGTTGCTGCCCATGCTGTATTTGACGCCGTCGGCTCTGGCGACCGTGACCTCGCCGCCGTTTACATATACCAAGCCGTTGGCTCTGTCATTATAGAAAGCGTATCCGTTAGCGGCCGTATTTTCGACCGTGCCGCCGATGAAGACCGCGTTCTGAGCACGTATCGTGCCGCCTCCGTTGAGCGTGTTTGCGCTGGATACGGTTCCGCCGCTGACCGTCACGCGTGAACCGACCCCGCCGGACACGGCTTCGCGCGCATCCGAAATAACCATGCCGCCTGTAATAAAGACATCTGAATTCTCATTTGCTGTGATCGCCGCGCCACTGCCAGTATTGCGCACCATGCCGTCGTTGACCGTGATGACGGTTGCTGCTCCATGAACTGTTGCAGAACTCCCGCTTGTCACCACCGTACCGCCGTTGATTGTGATCGTACAGTTAGGTACGTTATTACCAATGGCGGTACCCGCTGCGCTGACTGTGCCGCTTGATACGACGAGATTCGGGCTATTGCCATTCATCAAGATTGCTATTCCTGTTCCTGTTGTCAGGACGACCGAGCCGCCCTCGAGCTCAAAAGTACCTGAACCGAGGGAGATGAGCGAAAACACGTTTATATTGCAGGTGTAATCGGCTTCCCAAACGACCCGTTTGCCTTCCGGTATGCTGAGGCTGAGCGACGCAACGCCTTCGTTGACGGTCAATCTGCCGCGGACGGTAACGGTATCAATACTACTTTGTCCCAGCGTGTTGTAGATTGCCATATTCAACGCGGTTATGTCCGTGTATAAGGTCGGATCGTTGTTGATGCGCAGCCCCTCGGGTTGCGGTTCGCTCACCGTCACGCCCGGAACCTCTATGAAACCGATATTTGTGCCTCTCGTGTAACGGATGCCGTGCTGCGTACCGTCAACGTCCCAGACGGCGGAGGCGGACGCGCCCGCGACGGTGAGGTCAACGCTTGTACCCGCCGTGTAAGCATTACCGGTAGTGGACGCTGCTACTTCGATGGCAATGGCATTGCTACCCATGCTGTATTTGACGCTGTCAGCTCTGGCGACCTCGACCGTACCGCCGTTTACATAGACCAGTCCGTTGGCTCTTTCATTATAGAATGCGTATCCGTTAGTGGCCGTATTTTCGACTGCGCCGCCGGTGACGACCGCGTTGTGAACATTTATCGTGCCGCCGCCGTTGAGCGTGTTGGCGCTGGAAATAAACCCGCCGCTGACCGTCACGCTTGAGCCAGACCCGCCGGACACAGCTTCGCGCGTATCCGCGATGATCGTGCCGCCCGTAATATAAACCTCGTTATCATTACCCACCGAAATCGCCCCGCCGCTGCCGGTATTGCGCACCGTGCCGTCGTTGACAGTGGTATCACTTCCAAGGATAGTAGCGTAAGAGCCCCCGCTTATCACCGTACCTCCGTTAATAATCGTACTACCAAGCGAGTTAATGGCGTTCGTCGCCGCGCTGATCGTGCCGCTCGAAACGATGAGATTAGTGCCCGCCCCCATTCTGAACGCCGCCATTCCCACTCCTGTTTGGATGATTGTGCCGCCTGCAAGCTCAAAAGTACCTGGGCCGCCGAAAAAAATGACCGAAGCACCGACAGCGGTGTCAGAGGCGTATTCGGCTTCCCAAACGATTCGTTTGCCTACGGTTGAGTTAATAGAGAGTTGTCCACCCATAGTCAAACTGCCGCTGACAACAACGGTATCAACACCCGAGTTCCACGCACCATGGATAGCCTGATACACCGAGGACGAGGTTGTATAAGGCCCCACACCGTTGACGTACAGCCCCTCGGGTTGCGCCGCCATCGCCGTCATCGGCAATAGTCCCGCGACCAATAACATGGTCAACACTATTGCCATGAGTTTCGTGAATTTGTTTGCCTTCATTGTTTTTCCTCCTTAACTCCCGCGCTTTCAGGTGCGCTGAACCTTATTTTGCTGTGAATACGCTCCCTTGCTGTCTTACGGCAAATCGTGATTCTGCTTTAGTTGTTTTGCTATATCCTGCAAAACATTTATACTTTTCTTCCGCTGGCCCTCGCTGTAGTTCTCGCGGTTCCACATTTCGTTATAGATCATCTGAAACTCGTGGGTCAGCATCAACTGATTTGAATGTAGGATGATGTGTTCTTC
>Ga0082212_10000553_pt1 | contig 53752 bp, 49 predicted proteins | sample TergutNt197P3_FD_71548 | JGI IMG/M metagenome (GOLD analysis project Ga0082212, IMG submission 71548) | Neocapritermes taracua P3 segment gut microbial communities from Petit-Saut dam, French Guiana - Nt197 P3 | ecosystem: Host-associated > Arthropoda: Insects > Digestive system > Gut ...
TATTGGGGACGATGATCTTACTCTGGTGGACAAAAACGGCGCCCCCCGCGGCGAAAAGCGGGTGATACTTTACAATCCGCCCATTGTCGATCACGTTCAGGGAATCAGAAAATCATCCATGACAGAAGGCCGCCGCTGGATGGTTGCTCTGCTTCACGGCGGAATCAAAACCATACTCTTTGCCCATTCACGAATTAAGACCGAGGTAGCCGCTTCCTATGTAAACGAGGATATTGCAAACCTCTATACAGAAAACAGCGGTATCCGGGTGGAACCGTACCGCGGCGGCTTGCTCCCAGGCGAGCGTCGTGAAATTGAGCGCGGCCTGCGCGAAGGGACGATACAGGGAGTGGTAAGCACCAACGCGCTGGAGCTGGGGATTGACATTGGAGGACTGGACGCTTCGGTGGTGGCAGGTTTTCCCGGTTCCTTTAACAGCTTCTGGCAGCAATCGGGCCGGGCAGGACGGCGCGGCGGTACTTCGGTTTCGGTTTTTATTGCGTCTTCCAGTCCGGTGGATCAGTTTATTATGAACGACAGCGAGTGGTTCTTTGGCAAAGGCGCCGAAGAAGCCCGCCTCGATCCGGACAATCCGTATATACTTACCGATCATGTTAAATGCGCGTGTTTCGAACTGCCCTTCCGCGACAGCGAAATTGCAGGGGAAAGTGAACCTTCTCTGGGAGAAGATGCGCTCCAGGAGAGCGGGGGCGGGCGGGTTCCAATTGAACCTTTCGGTGAAGATGTAACCGATGTGCTTTCTTACCTGGAAGAGGACGGCATAGTCCGTCATACTTCCGGGCGCTGGCACTGGTCGGATCGCTCTTTTCCCGCCGAAGGGATCAGCCTCCGTTCCGCCACGGCAGACAATGTAGTGATCATCGACAAGACTGACGGCAGAAATGCCGTTATCGGAGAGATGGACAGACCCAGCGCCAAAGAGATGATTTTTAAAAACGCCGTCTACATTCATCTGGGCCGGCAGTACCTGGTGGAAGATCTGGACATACCCAACCGCAAGTGCTATGTCCGTGAAGCGGATGTAAATTATTATACCGACGGACTTGTTAAAACCGATATAAAAGTTTTAAGCGAAGATGATACTTCCCGCGAAAGCTCTTTTACCCGTGTAGTGGGCGATGTATTGGTACGTTCGCAGATTTCCAAATTTAAAAAGATCCGGTTTCACAGCCATGAAAACATCGGTTATGGCGACATCGACCTTGCCGAAGAAGAAATGCAAACAAGAGCATTGATGCTTCTTTTTACGGAAGAAAGTGCCGCCGGTAAGATCCTTGCCGATATGGGTGTAGAAGCGGTAGGAGAAGTTTTGTCCGGTATAGGCACCCTTGTACGGCACATCGCTCCGGTGTATCTTCTTTGCGATCCGCGGGATCTGGGAATTGCAGAACGTGTCCGCGATCCGCATTTTGCCGTTCCGGCGCTGTTTATCTACGACAAGTATCCCGGCGGCACGGGCCTTTCGGAAGCTCTGTCCGAAAAAATTGGAGACGTACTTGCTGCCGCTCTTAAAGCTGTAACGGATTGTCCCTGTAAATCAGGTTGTCCCTCGTGTGTAGGTCCCGGCGGTAACAAGCAGGGGACAAAAGATCTGCTGGGGGCGGTTTAGTAATGGATATGTTTGTATGAAGAATGTATTGCAGTAATTGGATTTATAGATTAGACTGATTTGGAGAAATTTATGAATATCCAGGAAAAATTGATAATAAAGAATTTTTTTAGTATTACGGATTTTGAATGGGATATAAAAGGATTTAATGTTCTTACTGGTGGTATGGCTTCAGGCAAAAGTCTTGCTTTGAAACTTCTTTATTTTTGTGAACAGGTATTTGAACTAACTGTTTTTGATACAACCATTAGTAAAGAACTTTTCCAAAAAGATAACTTTCTGAAGAAGATCAATGAAAGATTTAATACAATTTTTCTTACTAAAGATCCTGTATCAGATTATAGTAATATTAATATTGTTTATTCATATAAGCTAAATAAAAATGAATCAAAACAATTATTATTTGATGAAGAAACATCTTTTGATTTATCAGCCATGTATGATGGAACGATAAAACAATTACGGTGGTCAAGCAAATATATTGAATCAAAACTTGAAACATGGCAATCGTTTTTTAATGAAGAAAATACGCCGGAGTTGATCGAAAGAGTTCGTAATCGTGTTTTCGAATCCATTGCCACTGATTTCTCTAATAGTTTTCCTCTGGCTGCCATGTTCATCCCTGCCTCACGAGCCATTGCAGCAATTACAAGTGTAATAAGATCAAGAGATCCCTTTATTGAAGAATTTCTATCTTTGAAAGAATTTACTTTATCGTTTTATGATATTGGAGGTATTTCCAGTGCAGAAGTTAATAAAATTTTGCAATTTCAAGACATTTCCATTGATGAAGAAAAAGGTAAACAGCCTGTGTTTAAACTGTTAAATGGGCGCAATATTAGTTCTTTGGAATTATCAAGCGGGCAACAAGAATTGCTTTATCTTCTTTTGTTAATAAACGATCTAAAGAGAACAGGATTTAAATATGGTTATAATGCTTCAATTTTTATTGAAGAACCATCGGCTCACTTGTTTCCCAAAGAACAGAAAGATACTGTAGAATTTTTAGTTTCCAGTTTTAATAAATTGCAGGAGCAAAAAGGTAATAATCCAGGACATCGTTTTTTTGTATCTACTCATAGTCCATATTTATTGAATTCAATTAATAATCTTATGGAAAAGGATCGTCTAAAAAAAGTTGCAGAAAATATTGACAACTCAGATGCGAAGAAAGCTATTATTAGCAAAATTGAAGCGTTGCAATTTCCCCATTTATCAATTGATTATGTATCTGCATATATGATAAAAGACGGGCATGTAAAATCAATGATTAATAATGAGGATGGTGAACCATATATTTATTCAGAAGTGATTGATCAGATAAGTCAAGAAATTACTGAGGGTACAGAGAAGCTATATAATATTAATAACGAAATAAAGAATTTATTTAGTTAAATAAAGGAACAAATTAATGAATATATGTCCAAAAATGATCAATATCAGGAGAAAAAAGATAGATGAAGGAGATGTTGAAACCGATCGACTAACAATAGACCCCACTGATGATAGCATTGCATCAATTAAGCATATTGTCGTGAATTTTGATGAACCTGTAGCTGTAAGATTTTTAGCTTTTCATATAAAAGAAAAAATGTATTGTGCCAAGTATAAAATACTGAATGCCGAGAAAAGGATTTGTGATTATAAAAATATACGATATGTTCATTTTCATTTTTCATTAAGCGGTTATTCTCCAAATGAATCTGAATATCTTATTGCTTTTTTACCTCGTTTTATAGATTGTTCCAGACTCTCAATATTAACAAATGAACTATGTGCAATAGCAGAGTGGTTAGGCATAAAACAAATAAATTGTATTGTTTTTAGATATGGGGCACCTGTTCATGGAATAGGTGATAGTACGCATTGGCAAAAGCAATTGAATAAAGCAATAAAAGAAACAAAGGAATTATCATTATTATATAAATTCGTTGGAAGAATTAGGCCTATTCCAATATCATTAAAGGACAAAAACCTTACAATAAGCAAAAATGCTCCTTTAGAAAATATTAACGTATCTTAGGAGTTATTGTTTATACCCATAATCTTTTTCATTGATCAACGGACTTTATGCGACGGGTTATGGTTCTGATTCAATACTGGAATTTCTCAAAGGAATGTTCTGTTTAACTCTCCACTATTTCCCCATTGATGGATAGTGTAGAGGTCTGAAAAGGCAAATTCTTTCCGGAATTTTCTATGGCTTTTATAACTGCCTGTTCAATCCCATTGCAGCAAGGCACTTCCATCTTAACCACCGTCATGGACATGACATTGTTTTTTTCCAGGATTTCAGTGAGTTTTTCGCTGTAATCGACATTGTCCAGTTTTGGACAGCCTATAAAGGTGATTCTGTCTTTCATAAACCTGTCGTGAAAACTTCCGCAAGCATAAGCGGCACAATCTGCGGCAATTAATACATCAGCATTGTCGAAATAAGGCGCATAAGCCGGTACTATCTTAAGCTGCACCGGCCACTGCCGCAGTTCACCTGTTGTGATTGCATCTGCCGCTGTTTGTTCTTCGAACGAAATTGCTCCGGTCGGACAAACCGGCAGACAATTCCCCAGTCCGTCACAATAATCTTCCTGCACGAGTTTTGCCTTGCCGTTAACTATGGCAATAACTCCTTCGCGGCAGGTATCTGCGCAAAGGCCGCAGCCGCTGCATATATCAGCATCTATTTTAATAATTCTGCGTGCCATTTTCGGCTCCTTCTCTCTATAACAATTTTATTATATCATATTGTTAGGGATCTTACAGAGAAATTCAATAATATGCCTCAAAATCTCCGGGCCAGACTTGAACGAATACGGGAAACACAAAAATTTAATAACTCTCCCGATACCTCCGTAACTCAGTGCGGGAATTCAGAAAAAGCGCCCCCTTCAAAGGCAGCGTTGAGCAGTCGGGGACACAAGGAATGTTCTGAGTGGAAAGAAGCCGGTTATAAAACACTAAGCCGTACCCTTACCCTTCCTTTGCCGCTGCCTGCGGTTTTACCGGAAACGCTTTCCCGGCTGCTTCCTGATTTACTAAAGAATCAACCGGATACCCCCGGCACTTTACCTGATCCAAACAGCTTTTTGTTCTTCGACCTGGAAACTACCGGTTTATCCGGCGGCGCCGGGACGGTTGCTTTTCTTGCCGCTTTTGGACATTTTGTCCGTAAAAAGAGCACACAGAAATGTTATGACAACCTTGAAATAACCCAGTTTCTGTTGCTGGATTATCCGGGCGAAAATGATTTTCTGGAAAACGTTCTGTCGGTAATTAACAATTTTAACAAGTCATTTTTTCTTACCACGTACAACGGTAAAACCTTTGATACTCCATTGATAAAAACACGCTGTCTTATGAATGGTTTGGCGTTTCCGCAAGTTTTGCAGTTGGATCTTCTTTACCCTTCCCGGCGGCTATGGAAACGGATTATTTCCAGTTGTTCGCAGGCCAATGTCGAAGCTCAAGTACTGGGACTGGACCGTACTGGTGATACACCGGGCGCCTTGGCTCCTGATATCTGGTTTAATTTTTTACGGAGCGGTGAAGAATTGGAATCCTGCCAGCCGTTACTTGGAATTTGTGATCACAATGTAAAAGACATTTTCGGCCTTGCTTCGCTGTTCAAGGCTTTTCTTGAAGTTGCCGTATCTCCCCTGGATGCAGCAACACGTTTCCGTTGTGACGAAGAAAACCTTGCCATGTGTTTTCGGCGCTATGCGGCTGATGAAGAAACAACCGATCTGTTGCTTGAAGCTGCGGCTAAGGGATATCCCCGTTCGTGCCTTAGACTGGGTTTTGATCTTTTCCGTCAGGGGTGCCATGAAGAAGGAAGGTCTGTGTTAAAGCGGCTTACGGAACCGGCTGCTTCGTGGAAGGTTCCTTGTTCAATTACCGTGCAGGCTCTTGCTCTGCGTTCTCTGGCCATTGATGCAGATCGCCGGCTGGGGCAGAAAGATACTGCGTTAAAATATATTGAGATGGCGACGTCCTTGCCGCAATTGCCTGGTGGGTTAAAAGCAGATTTGGAAAAAAGACAGGAAAAACTATCGGTACATTAGCAGATCTTTTTTATTCCTTATATCGGGCAAAAAGTTCAGCCCTGCTCTGGATACCTAATTTCCGATACAGGTTTTTCTGGTGAAAGCAAATTGTATGGTAACTGACTTTTAAGGTAAATCCGATTTCCTTGGGCGCTTTGCCGTCCAAGAGCATGGTAAAAATTTCCTTTTCACGAGGGGTTAAATTCAATTGATTTTTATCGTTGATTTTTTCCGTTTCCGCCAATGGCCGGGAATATTCCTCCATGTCCCGCAAATAAAGCCCGTCAGTCCAGTCAGCGTTAAACAACTGTTTCTGTATCAACGGCATAAATAATAGACACAAACAAACCAATACCAATACAATGCCGAAAGCCAGAACTTTGTCAGGGCCGTCAAAATAATTGAAGTAAAAAGAGAACAGGCCGGAAATGATAAAATATTCAATAAAATATACAAGGCAGTATAATCTGAACATTCTCAGGGATTTGCTAAGCTTAATGGAACCGGCACATACATAGCAGAAAATAATATAACCTAAACTGTCACCTATGCCGTAGGCAAATGAACCGGAAAAAATGCCTGCCGGGGTATTGTACAAGAGAGCTGCATGACCAAACAAAGTAAGAACCAGGAACATTAGCCAAATATGCAGAGCATTACGGCCATTTAAAAGTTGTATAATAATGATAAGTCCTATTGATAAAAGCGTTCCCAGTCCGAAGGCAAAACTGGAAATACTTTGTTCTGTCCAGTCGATATAATTGCTGACGCACATGATCATGTAATGAACAACGCCCAAACCGATAACAAAGGGAACACCCGATCTCCTGCCGTCACTGCCGGTATTAATTTCCAGTTTTTTCAGAGACCATTGTTTTGTACGGCAGAAAAAAATCATTATAAGAAATAACGTTATTATAAAAAGGCCGCCCCATGTTTCACCGGCTGCATGAAGGGCGGGAAACGAAATCCGCGTAGCATAGTAAAGGCCATAATACAATTGAATAATGGCAAGCCCTGCAAGCCGTTCGACATTGTTTAACACAAAACAGAACAGGTAAAAAGCGCAGGCAGCGCATAAGCCGTTAAAATATTTAAAAACCATGTAAAGGGCATACTGATCTAAACCAATCGGCAGGAAAATCAGAAAAGGCAGGAGGACTGCGGAAGCAATCGCTGCTAAACGGAGGACTGGGATTATTAATCGTTTTGGTGTAAAGACTAAAGTAAGTTGACCAAGGCCAAGAAGAAAAAACATCAGCTGCGATGAACCAAATCCTATAAATGCAAAACCGTGGTCATAATACCGCAAATTTCCCATAATAACGGCGAGAGGAAAAACCAGCAAAACCGGTAAAAATCCGCTCCTGATATTGCGAAACGACAGTTCGTCACGTGTTTGAAACAGCTTTGTGACTATTGCGCCCAAATGGTTTGACAAGTTTTATAACCCTCTTATGGCTTTTACTTCTATTGAATATTGTCCTTTTTTGATTTCAAGCTCGCCGTGAATTTCGACACGGTCAGATACGCCTACAGACAATCCCCGCCAAACTTTCCGTTCAATCTCAATAATTATTTCCCCGGTGGAGTCGCGGAAGGTATAATATTCCTTTTCCAAAGAGTTGATTATATTTCCGGTTAATATAACCCATGAACCATGGGGAAGGGTTTTTGCTTCATTGATGGTAATGGGCTGCGTGACGGTAACAGCATGTCCTTGCCTGATATTCGTTCTGCCAGGATTGGACACAGCTTTTACCTCAATTGAAATTTGTCCCTTATTAATTTTAACCTTACCGTGGATTACAATTCTGTCAGATGGTTCAACAGACAACCCCCGCCAGACTTTCGCTCCAATCTCTACGGCAACTTCACCTGAGGAATCCCGGAACGTATAATACTTGCCTCCCGGCAGCGTGTTTATAATATTGCCGGATAATACTACCCAGGAATCCTTGGGGAGGACTCTTGCCTGACTTAACAGAATTGGCTCAAAAAATGCTGTGGGTTGGCCCTGCACGCTGGTACCGGGGCCGATAAAACCCTGCCCGTAAACAATGACTGATAAGAAAAAATACAATAAACAATAGATGCCAATGAATGTATATTTTTTAATTTGATACCTCCTATATATAAAATAATACAAAAAAACGGCTGTTTCTGTTCAGGCGGACAATTTCTTGCAATATTATCCGCCTGCATTAACAAAGCATTTATAGTTTCCTGATACCTTTTGCTTCGACTTCAATTCTTCCGTTCTTTTTTGCTTCAACTTTTACAAGGAGCTGAACCCTGTCAGAAGAACCGACAGACAAATTCCACCAATAATGACGATCAATCTTAATTGTTATTTCTCCGGTAGAGTCCCGGAAAGTATAATGATTACGTCCGGCAGATTGGGTAATATTTCCTGTTAAAGTAACATAGGCCTTCCTGTCGGGTAATGTCTGCAGCTGGCTGACGGTTACTGCCTGATACCCGGCCTGTCCGTTGGCGGTTCCGGGAGCGGAAGGGCCGGTAAAACCGCTTTGCTGGGCGCAAACAGCGGCAGCAAAAAGCAGAACTATTAAACTTAAAACGACTAAAAATGAATACTTCTTCATATGTATTCCTCCTAAAAATTAATTTGTACGTTTTAAAACACGCATTTAGGAAAAATATACGTCCGGGAAAATAAATTGCCAATCTACAAAATCCGGTAGGTTCAGCTATTAATATCAGTTATCTGCCTACAGAATCGGGTAGGTATATTACTCATTAAAGTAACTATCAATAGTTTCGACGGAAAATCCTTCCATTTTCAGGAAACGCCGTATCGCATTTCTTGAATCATCCGGGGTTTTTGCGTTGATAATATTGGCACGGTCTTTTTTGTCCTGAGTTGCTTTGTCAAGGCAACTCTTGAGCAGCATTATTTCTACCTCCGGTGTAAGCACCGCAGCCAATGCCGCATCAATTGTTTCGTTATCAATGCCCTTGGCTTTTAGGAGAAGCGAAAGCATACGGGGGCCTTTGTTTCCTCTGCCGATTTTCATTTTCAGCCATAGTTGGGCATAGCGCAGGTCGTTTACCAGATTTAATTCAACAAGGTGATCAAGAACTTTTTGAATTATATCGACCGGGATTTTTTTCTTTTCGAGTTTATACTTTAGTCCATGAGTACATTGCTCTGCCCTTGCTACAAGAGCCAGAGCTATCTTTTCTGCTTTTATGTATTCTGCTGTATCCAGACTAACGTTTGCTGAACTGGAACCGGCGGCGTGCACCGCTTCTGCCGAATTTTTTCCGTTCAACCATGCGCGGGTCGCGGGTAAGGAAACCGTTGTTTCGCAGGGAAACGGTATTGCCCTGGTCTACCTGGCAAAGTGCTCTGGCAAGGCCATGACGGCAGGCTCCGGCCTGGCCGTTTGAACCGCCGCCGAAAACATTGATAACTATGTCGAATTTATTTTCGCTGGTTGTAACCATAAGGGGCTGGCGCACCATCATGGCATGTTCACCCTGGGGGAAATATTGATGAATCTCTTTGCCATTAATGACAATTGAACCCGATCCGTCCCTGACATAGACTCGGGCGACAGAGGTTTTTCTTCTTCCTGTACCAATTCCAAGATTCTTTATCACAAAATCTCCTATTTATAGATTAATTAATTGTGGATTCTGGGCTGCATGGGGATGTTTAGCCCCTGCATAAACCTTTACATTCTTGAACAGTTTTCTGCCCAATGGCCCTTTGGGAAGCATTCCCCTGACTGCATTTTCCATGGGAGCAGCAGGGTGCCTGGCAGAAAGTTTTTCGAAATTAACCGTCTTAAGACCGCCAACATAACCGGTGTGATGGTAGTAGAGCTTCTGGACGGATTTCCGTCCCGTTAAAGCAGCTTTATCGGCGTTGATAATTACCACAAAATCCCCCATTTCCTGATGGGGAGCAAAAATTGCCTTTTCCTTGCCCCGTACTATGGAAGCAGCCCTGGCAGCAACCCGGCCCAGGACTTTGCCCTCAGCGTCAATTACAAACCATTTCCGTTCCAGCTTGGCAGGCTTTACAAATACCGTGTCCATACTCAAACTGTGCCAAAAAAAATGAAAAGAGTCAATAGCCCGCCATGGCTGGCATGGAGGCCAGCCCAGATAATTGTCCAGTTTACTTTGTAAACTGGTATGACATGGTATACTCAACCGAGCCTGGCGAAGGTTCCCCTCTTGACGTCACCGGCGACGGAGTTTTCGAATCACCATAACTACAAAGGCGGCAATAAAGAAACCTGTTCTGAGGTTGGGGAGCAGTATGGCTGCTACGGGGACTGAGCCTATGGAAACCTGGTCTCCGGTAATGCCGAAAAGCACCAGAATTGAGTAAACCGTCTCTATATAGGCGGCAATAGTTCCGATTACCATGAGCATCCAGGCAATATCCCTGGTTTTGGACCACAGCATAATAGCGAAAAAGGCCGCCAGCGCCCCAGTTGTCAGACGGCTGACTATAAATACAATCTCCCCAACATCCATTGTCTTTAGTATCGGCCTTTTGGGGGGAAATTACAAGTTATCTGAGGCTGTTCCAAAACTTCAGTTTTTGGAACAGCTACCTTAGATTTAAAGGAAAAATCGGTCAAAGAACCGATTTTTCAAAAGCTTGTTCCGAAACTAACAGAGTTTTGGAACAAGCTCATCTATTACAGCCTGTTTCTCTGTCAGGCGTTCCGAATATGGCCCTGACCATTGATACGGTATTTCATGGTTGTTAACGCTTCGAGGCCCATTGGTCCCCGGACATGAAATTTCTGGGTACTGATCCCCAGTTCTGCTCCGAAACCAAACACACCGCCATCGGTAAAACGGGTCGAAGCGTTTACATACACACAGGCTGCATCCACCTCGCTGCAGAATTGATCCGCTGCCGTAATGTTATTGGTTAGTATCGATTCCGAATGATTGGTGGTATAACAGTTGATGTGCACAATTGCTTCTTCAAGGGAATTTACAGTTTTAACTGCCAGGATATTATCAAGAAATTCCGCTGCCCAGTCTTCTTCTGTTGCTTTTTTAAGTACTAAACTCTGAGAGGTTTGAATATATTCTCCCGTTCGTAACCGGGCAGATATACCGGTAATTGCTGCCATTGAGGCAGCATCGCAGCGGAGTTCCGCCTTGCCTTCCAGCCGGGCTGCCAAAACCGGCATAAGGGCATGCAAAACGTTATGGTGAACCAGCAAAGTTTCTACCGCATTGCAGACTCCGGGTTTTTGCAGCTTTGCGTTTTCAATAATATTAACCGCCGCTTCAATATCAGCGCTTTCATCAACATAGATGTGACAGTTTCCTTCTCCTGTTTCAATTACCGGAATACGGGCATTCTCCACAACACGGCGTATCAGATCATGGCCGCCGCGCGGAAGGACTACATCAATATACCCCCGCGCATTGAGGATCTCATCCACTTCATCGCGGCTTCCCGAATCGGCCAGGGCCGCCGCATCACTGATTCCGCCGCCTGCTGTAAGTCCTGTTTTGATTGCCTTAAGGAGCGCCTTGTTCGATTCCAGTGCTGCAGACGAACCGCGCAGCAATACCGCACAACCGGCTTTGTAGGCAAGACTTACCGCATCGGCAGTTACATTGGGACGGGATTCGTAGATAATTGCCGCCACACCCAGTGGCACAGTACATTGTTCTATTAAAAGGCCATCTGCTGTTTTCCACCCTGCCTTAACCTTACCCACCGGATCATCAAGCAGTGCAACTGTTTCTATGCCGGAAATAATTCCATCGATACGTTTGTCATTTAGAAGGAGCCTGTCTACCAACGCTTCTTTTGTTCCGTCGTTTCGGGCCTTGTCTACATCAACAGCGTTGGCACAGAGAATCGCCTTGCGCTCCTGGTCTATTGCCGCTGCCGCCGCCATTAATGCCGCATCTTTTTGCTCGCGGTTTTGTAATGCCAACAGAGCCTGAGCTTTTTTAAGTCTTTCAAAGACAGGTTTGAGGGAGATCATAGTTATTAACTATAATCCGGTTTTAGTTAAGTGACAACCGCCTATAGCGCCAGGCGCACTATAGTACATGGCGCCATTGCGGGGTCTGCCCCTAATCCTTAACCACTGTCCAGGTGAAGCCGCTATCCAGTGTTCTGGCTGCGATCGTGGGATGGGGGAAACCGCCAGATTGATCCTGTATTAAATAATTCCAGCCTTTTTTTAGGGTAACGTTGTCGTATGTAGGACCGGACATATTAAACGCAGTACTATTATAATTACTGCTGTCTATCGTTACGTCCTTGTCCACATATACTAATACTGCTAATTTATCACCGTATTTTGGGTACAATCCATATTTACCGCTTGGATCACAAAAAAATGCAGAACAATATTTAGTATCACTGGGATCTATTGTATAGGGGTAGGACTCGGAATTCCCTGTATCAATGACTTTCATTTTGTCGGATTTTGGCTGATCCAGCTCAATAGTCAATTTGCCGCCGCTTATCAGCACTTTCGGCGTTCCGGTTATATAATCGCTGAGTGGCGTGTCAGACCAGTCTCTATACGCAAAATTGGTTGCCGAAGTCTCATTTTCATATACTACCGTCTTATTATACAGCCTTACCGTATCGCCGATGACGTCAACCAAACTATCGCCGCTGCTTGTAGAACCGTTGTCGCAGGCCGTGAAACAAAATACGATTAGCGCGGCAAGGACAATAATCCCCATTAAGCCAAGTGTACCTTTTGTTTTAATTGTTTTTTTCATAATAAACTCCTCTTACGATGCATTTAATGTCTGCCTGACAAAATATACATACCCATACGGGTTTGTATTAAGGGGAAAGAAAAGCAAAAGACAGGAAATACTACCTGTTGTCCAGAGGGGAACCGCGCATCGTTGATGCGGCACCGCTTTGCGATTCGGTTGAGAATACCAAAGATAATAAGTTGGATATAATGGACAGTTTTTTTGCACTGACAGAATCCTACCACTGCAGGAAGACAAGTGCAAGTGATCACCGCTCGCCTACGGCACCGGAGCATGGTCACTGGTTATTAACGAAGAAACCCGCAAAAAACTTGGATTGGAAATAGTAGGAACGGCGCCATGCACACTTGCTGACGGGACAAAAGAAGCAAATAAAATGGCCGGGTCGCTGGAAGCAATGGATCTTGTAATAAGTCCCCGGCAGGAGCTTGTGGAAGCAAGTGAGAAAGAGATGATGCATTTACTATGCGGCGCAGCGTAAAAATCAATCAGATTAGCCATTTTCAAAAACTGAAGTTTTGAAAAAGCCTCAGATTATTCATTGAGTATTGGTTTATTTTCTTGTTCGCCGGCAATATCTTCTTCCGGTTCGGTTTTTTTCTCTTTATCATTCCCGGTATCTAACTCCTCACTCTTCCTGTTCCGTTTTTTCTTAACATTCTTTTTGGCCCAGTCATTGAGCAGCGCTTTAAGCCCGTCATCGGTAAGCTTAAGGGTTTTGCCGCAATCGGGACAGACAAAACGACCCGACTCGTCCAGAGCATCTTTACGGCAGCCAACGCAATAGGTATTGCCGCATTTAGGGCAGGTACCGCCGGGCATATCGTCCGGCGGTATGGCATAAAGCCGCAGGCTTGTAACTGTTTTTGGATTCCGCTCGACCTGCCATTCCCTGTTGCATGATGTACAGGAAACTGTTTTATAAAGAGCATCTATCATCCATTTTTCGAGATCATCACGGCCCTTCTCTGTCTCTTCGCTCAAATTAAATTCGTCCAGCCTGTCCAGAATTGCTTCTACTTCTTCCCATTGGCTTGCAAAAGCCCGGTTCCAGCCCAACTGAAGCAGGGAACCTGCATGGTTGGGATTGATCTTCAATGCCGCACGCAATGCCGCTTCTGCCCGTTTGTGCTCTCCTTTTTTTACCGCCACAAAAGCGATAAGCCCCAGCATATCGGGACTTGTTTCAGGAGAAAAACGATTACTTTGTAAACCGGCAGTTAACACATCATCTGCTTCGCCGTAATGTCCCAGTTCTATCAGGCACGAGCCACGGTTGTAACGATATTGAATATTAAACGGGGCAACGGCAAGGGCGCGGCGGTACCATACATCTGCTTCTTCAAAACGGCGGGATCGAACCAGAAGATTGCCCGCACAGTTTGCCATAAGCCCTTCGGGGTCTTCCTCCGGTCTGGACTCAAGCAGACGAAGCGCCTCTGCTTCATTACCATGAAGATACAGAAAAACAGCCTTGTTCACCCTGACGGCAGGGACCTCACCCAATACTACTGCGGCTTTTTCCAGATGAACGCGGGCTTTTTCCGTATCGGTTTTGCTTAACGCTGCCTGGGCTGCAAAGTTATGTATCCAGCCAAAACTTCTGTCATCTTCCGTAACTTTTAAGGCAATTTCCAAATCAACAGCAAGTTCCGGATCGCCGGGATCATTATTAATAAGGAAACGATTTTCCGCCAGCCTGAAACGGAACAGAGGATAGTCTGCTTCCAGCTTTACAGCTTTCTCAAAGAGGGGCATTGCCTCTCTGCGCTTGCCTTCCCGTACCAGAAGCAAAGCCTGCAAAAAATAAATTGCCGGATCGGGCCGGGCGCCTTTTTTACTTTTACGAAGTTGTTCGGCTACATCCAGTTCTTTACGGGCGGTTATCCAGTTTTCTATACCAAAAGCCCACTTTCCGGCAAGCGCTCTGCCTTCCCAATTGTTCTCTCCCAAAAGACGGAATTTGGGAATAATCAGCCCCAGTTCTTCGTAACGATTATCCGCCAAAAACACACGGCCAGCCTTTAAATAACGGTCCAGGGTTTTTTCCTTGTAAATGGGCTCGCCTTTCTGTTCCAGTAATTCATAAGCGGCAGCGGCATTTTTTGCGGCAAAACCGTTTGTTTCATCCAGTTTAAATGAATGATCATACGCATCCGCCGCTTTTTGGTAGTCTCTTTTATTAAAGTAACAATGACCCAGCAGATTAAAAAACGATGCAGGAGCGGCAAAGTGATTATCTATTTTATCGAAAATTATTGTTTTTTCCGAATTGTCTGACTTTGAAATTTCTTCTGCAAAGTGAATCAAATCATCATAACGGGAAGAAGAATACAACAGCGCTGTTTTCATGCTGCGGGCTTCCTGTTCTATGCCCTTTATATCCATTGCTTCTTCAATATACTCTTCCGCTTCATCCCACAATTCCAAAGCCAATGCAAGTCTGGCTCCAAGAAGAAGTTCTTTTGCAGACCTGATCGATTCTTCCAGTCGTATTGCCGCAAGTACAACGCCGTCTTCTGCCTTTGCCAGCTCATCAGCCAGGTTTGCCCGGTATTCCCAGGCCTTACGGAGCTGAGCCAATGCAGAGTCTGCCCTTCCCAGAGCCGTAAAGGTTTCTGCCAGCCGTATACGGCTGTCGGGAAAAGCTGTAGCTTCAAGTTCATAATAATGTTTGTGAACATTCTCTATATAAGAATCAAGGCTGAATTCAACAAGTTCCGCCAGAGCAGAAAATTTTTCCGGCACGGCGGAGGCATCATTAGTTGCGGAAAATTCAGATGTTATATTTCCAGCCGGAAGCGCCTCAGTTTCTTCATAACTGGCGGTAACAAAAGCTATCCTTCCTTCGGGTATGGAAGGATCGTCCCAGGCACCTGCCCACATTTCATTGATTAGTAAAAGAATTTTGCTGCCAAAGGTAATTATCCGCAGCTTAAATTCACCTGACCTGCCCTTTAAATCAACCTTGCCGGGCACCTCTGTCCAGCCAGCCAGGGTAAACGGAACACTGTTTCGTACCAAATCCAGACGGAAATAACCACGGCTGGAAACCAGTGCCATATAATATGTAAGATCGTCTACCATTCGGAAAATAAAGCCTGCCGCCGCATAGCCTCCTTTTGGATCAAGCCTGATATGACCTTTTATATCCATGTCCTGATAACGGTAAATTGCGTTTTCGGCCCATGCAATACAGCCGGTTTTTTTTACTCCCAGGCAAAGTGCATTATTAAAGAGATAGGCACGATACAGATTTTCTGATGTAATGGAAAAACGAACATGCGGCGGTTTCCCCGGCTCGTCTTCCCGGGAAAAATCAGCCTCCCATTGTTCGTGAACAAAGTCATCTGTATCGGTAAGGTATTCCCTGGATATACTGCGGCTGAAGAGCTTTTTCAAAAAGCCGAACATAAAATTATATTACCCCATGAGGGCAGTGTAAGTCGAGGTTATAATGGACAAAGAATGGTTTTTCGATAATGCAAAAAAATTACTGCTGTCAATGCGAAAAATCTCCGCCGGAACGGTATTGCTAATGTGGGCGCTGGCAATGATTTCGGGGGTTTTTATATATAAACTGGTTAGCGGAAATAATCCGGCAAAAAAAGAAATTACAATGACCTTTGCTACATGGTGGGACGATGAACTGGAAGGGGAAACTTTTTCTGCTCTTTGCTCCGAATATCAGGTGCAAAACCCTGGAATTACCATAAAACTGGAAAAATTAAATTGGGATACAATTCAGGAACTACTGGAAAAAAAAGACAGCAAGGATTCCAATAAAAACGCACAAAAAATCAATCCTCCCGACATTTTCAGCATTGATCCCTATGCTGTCTATGAACTGGAAAAAAAATCTCTTCTTGCAAAACTTGAAGACGACAGAAATTTTACCGGAAATATTGTATCGATCATTTCGTTTATTAATCCGCTTTATTACAATATAGGATTGCTCCAGGATGCGGGCTTTGATCGTCCTCCAAAAAACCAGACGGAATTCCTTTCATACGTGCAGCGAATTAAAGAAACCGGCAAATTCGGCGCAGGTATTGCATTAAGTGACCTCCGCCATGTAAACCAGCAGCTTCTTTCGTGGATTTGGGCTGCAGTCGGCAATCCTGATGTTTCCTCCAGTTTTGCTTCCAAAGAAGTAATCGACACGTTAAATTTTTTAAATCTTCTTTATCAAAACCTATATGACAATCCTTTTGAATTAAGCAAAGCAAAACTTCTGGAAGCTTTTGGCAAAGGTGAGATAGGGATGATGATAGGCTCAATCGCAGACATAAGAGAAATAAAAAGAACAAACATAAATTTCAGCATTACGACGATTCCTGCACCTGTGTCATATACAAAAAAACCTGTATTTCCCCTTTCTGTCTGGTATGTGGGAATTTACAGCAAGAGTGAATATCAGGAAGAAGCAAAAGATTTTATTCTCTTTTTGAAAAAAAAGTCAGGAGAAATTGCAGCGGCGGCATATGCTGTTCCCGGAAACGGAACACTCGACAGGGAACTGTCAAAAGAAGATCTTTACTATGCCAAGGCCTTTGATATGTACGAAGCAGGCGAAATGGTACGTGAACTGTACCACTCCCAAAACATCAGCCAGTTTAATGACATTATTATCCGGGAAGTAAGATTTATGTTCCAGGGAAGCAAAACACCCAAGGAATGTGCCGAGGCAATACAGTATAACTGGGAAAATCTTGCGGGAATAACACCGGCTGTTCCTTAAAATGGATTTGTTAATTAAGCCTCATGTTTTTAACGCTAAACTTGTCGTTCCCGCTTCCAAATCGCACACTATAAGACGGCTTATAATGGCTGCATTAACAGATAGTGTTTCGCATATTAAAAGGCCGCTGTTTTCTCTGGACACTCAGTCCTGCATAACAGCTTGCCGTGTTCTTGGCGCAGAGATATCTGAAGATTATAACGGTGAAGAACGTCTAACTGAATTGAAAGTACAGGGGCAAAAGTACGGCAGTAAAGATGATTCGAAACGGTTTATCGATGCAGGTAATTCCGGTACTACGCTGTTTTTTGCAATTGCCGCCGCCGCCCTTCTTTCGCAGCCCGTTACTTTTACCGGTGACAGGCAAATTGCAGGACGCAGCGCCGGCCCTCTGTTGGATGCACTGGTGGATCTGGGTGTAAAGGTCTCTTCAAAAAATGGCTGCGTCCCCATTACCGTCTGCGGCCCGCTAAAGGGCGGCAGGGTAAATCTCCCCTGTATGACCAGCCAATACCTTTCGGCGCTGCTCATCGCTGCTCCCCTTGCCCACGAACACACAATTATTGAAATAGACATTCCCCTGCTTAACGAAAAACCTTATGTGGAGATGACTCTTGCTTATCAACAAATCCAGGGACTTTACAATGATGCAGTTAGTGATTCAAAAATAATCACCAATGCTGATTATTCATACTTCCGTATTCAAGGCGGTAATGTTTATCTGCCAATAAATGGCCCGGTACCGGGAGATTTTTCTTCCGCAGTTTTTCCTGCTGCGGCAGCAGTAATCTCGGGAGGAAAAACAATATTGCTTGGCCTTGATCCCAACGATACCCAGGGCGACAAAGTCTTTTTCGAATACCTGTTACAAATGGGCTGCGAAGTACAATGGGAACAAAGGGATAACGATTGGCAGGTTACAGTATTCCGCAATAAACCATTACAAGCCGGAGTTTTCGACCTGAACGCCGCGCCGGATTTACTTCCAATCATGGCTGTATTGGGCGCTTTCGCCGTTGGGGAAACAAAGCTTTGCAATGTCGCACATGCGCGGATAAAAGAAACAGACCGTATTGCCGTAATGGCAAAAGAATTGCAAAAACTGTTTACACAAAATACTGATTTTTGCTGTGAGGAAAAACCCGATGGCTTAATTATATGCGGCATTGGTAAAGATCCTGCCATGGCCGGCTTCGGCGATATTGAAATCAACCTGGACGGCCGCGGCGATCATCGTGTTGTTATGGCTTTGGCATGCGCTGCCCTGGGATTGCCTGCCGGAACAACGGTTGCGATTAGCGGAGCAGAAGCGGCGGATGCTACCTATCCGGGATTTTCCGAATTGTTTGGAGCTTTGCGTTACATAGACGCCACTTGACAAATTTGGTGGCATTCCGCGCTGTGTTGCCTTTATTGTGTTATTGATCCACCACTTGTCAGTGTAATGGTTATTGAGTCACCTGGGTTTATTGTTATGTTAGTTTTTGTAGTAGGCATTATTCCTCTATTGCTGGCGTTTTCTTTATACCGTTATAGTGCTATATTAAAACGTCCGATTTTTTTTGCTAACTGTTCCTTGACCTCTGCGATCCCTGCGTTCTTGGTGAGAGGCCATTCCAGAAAATGCTTTTTTCAGCGCAAGCCTGTCTCTTTGCAGACAATCATCCGGAGTAATTCGTCGTTTCTTTTTCTCAGTGTACTCTTTACCGTTTCTGAACTTTCACTTATATTTTTCGTATGCGTTATATAAAGCAATTGGGTATTATTCTGGCTTTTGCCTTTGCAGGCGAAATTTTCATCCGCCTGGTGCCGGGCGGACTTCCTGCCACGGTAATGGGGTTGCTCTTTATGCTTGCCGCCTTTGGGTTTAAATTGCTTAAACCGGAACATATAAACGAATGCGCCGGTTTTTTAAGCGGCATTATGGCATTTTTCTTTCTGCCGGCAGCAGTTACCATTATTCAGAATTCGTCACATATTCTGCCGGTTTTATGGCAGCTTCTTTTTATCGGTGTAATCACTACTTTTTTAACATTCTTTGTTACTTACGGAACAGTACGGCTTTTGCAAACCATACTAAACAGAAAAAAATAATGGAAACCCTTTTGTCTTTGCCAATTTGCGGCATCCTTATAACCATTGTCTGCTACATGGCCGGACTCTTTATCAGAAAGAAAATATCTTCGCCTCTGACCAGTCCCATGATTACTTCCAATGCCTTGATTATTCTTATTGTCGTTTTCAGCCCTCTTACTTTGGAACAATATCTTGCAGGAGGGAACATTATTACCATGTTTATCGGTCCGGTAACGGTAATCCTTGCCCTGCATATCTACCGTCAGCGCACACTGCTTAGAAAAAATATTATTCCGGTGTTGGGAGGATGTATAGCCGGATCATCTGCATCGCTTTTCAGCATTTGGGCTCTGTGCAGGCTGTTTAATCTTGAACAGATAATAACCGCTTCCATACTGCCAAAATCAGTTACCACCGCTATTGCCATAGAACTCTCCCTTAAAGGCGGCGGTTTTGCCGGACTTGCCGTTTCCGGAGTAATTATTACCGGAGTTACCTGTTCTGCGTTCGCACCGTTTTTTATCAGAATCTTTAAGCTGAAAGATCCTGTTGCCGCCGGTGTAGCTATCGGTTCGTCAGGCCATGCCATTGGTACTGCCGCAGCCATTGAGTTGGGTGAAGTTGAAGGTGCAATGAGCGGCCTTTCGATGAGTTTAATGGGAATAGTTACCAGCGTAATCTACCTGTTTCTTTTTTAAAGTGAATTTTCCCACTCTGTAACTAATTCTTCCGGACTGGTCTTGCCGATTTCTTCGTTGAGTTCCGCTTCATGACCGGTCCGAAGATAGAAAAGCCGGCATTCTGCAGGTTTACCAAAGATGTCTTCCGCTGCCCGTTTATAAACAGCAAGTTGTCCGATATGGCGGGTAACGTCTTCGTCTTTGTCGGTTTTAAAATCAACTATATATACTGAAGAACCGTCTTCAAATAGCAGATCGATTTTGCCCGAAATAATATATTTCCGCTGCCGGCATTGTACCGCGGTTATTACAGGATACTCTGTTTTTCGGAAGCTTGCGGAAACAGCTTTACGGCCCAAAGAAGAACTGAAAAATCCGTTTGCCAGGGTAAGTGCTGTTTCTGTTAAGGCTTTCCGGTTTGTGATTCCAAGTGATTCGGAAAAACGGGAATGAAGTTTTGGTTCTTCTTCGTTAAAAATCGCTTCAATAAAAGAATGAACTATGGCCCCGAATTCCTGAGGCAGAATTCCAGTTTGTTGCAATAGTTCGTCAATTTTGTCAGAAGATGAATGTGATTCTGGAAACGGTTGTGTATGCAGCTTGCTGGCATAAATTATCTGCGGTATATAACAATACGGAGAAATAATGGGGATGGTTTCATAGTCCAATGCTGCCTTCCGTGCTGCTTCTTCAATAGTAAGTTCTGCAGCTTTTTTCGGCTGCTCAATATGTTTATGGCAGTCTATTGCTTCGATTGTGTACAAGGGATTGTTCCCATTTAAAGCAGGAAGAAGCCGTAAGAAACTCATTGATTCTATATTTGGGTTTCTCCTGTACTGTTCCAGCCGTTCAATGATATATTCATTTCCGTAACCGTCCCTGTCTTCGGTATTTAACTCTTCGCGTTCAGCCTTGTTCTGTGCCGGGATAACCGCAGTAACATAAAGCTTCTGTTCCGCTCTTGTCATGGCAACATACAGAAGCCGCCGGAGTTCCGCTTCAGTCTTGTTACGGTTTTCATTTATTTCCGAAAGAAAAAAATAATCGTATTCGCCTGAAGCTGAGTATGCTTCAGACAGTTCCTCCGGCTGGGGAAGTTCAAGAAAAACTCCCCATCGATCGGAATAAAGCGCCAGTCCCCGGTTCAAATTGACTTTTTCCGCATTGCCGCAGTTGTATACAAACACAATGGGAAATTCCAGGCCTTTTGAACGGTGAATTGTCATGATCCTTACGCCGCTGCTTTCCTCATTGGACTGGATTGAATCATCGGGTTTTTCTTTTTTATTTACAAGGCTTTCGAGATTATCCAGAAAATCTACAAGCGATCCGCCCTGTTCTTCCGTAACACGGGCTTTCTCGAAGAATAAATCGTAGAGATCAAGATAAACCTGGGTTGATGCAGACCAAATGACTTCGTTACGGTAACCTTCTTCGTACCAGAGTTTAGTGATCAGGGAGCTGACGGAACAATCCCGTGCATCAATCTGAAGTTTCCGGTAACAATTACGTGCCTGTTGGTAACGAGAACGATCCGAAGGCTGCAATAATTCATCCAGAGATTCGTCAAATGGTTTTTCGCCGTTAAGCATACAAACGGTAAATGCGTCTTCGCTCAGGCGGACGAAGGGAGAACGGAGCAGGGCGCCGTAGGCAATACGATCGCCGGGGTAAACAAGCAATTTTAACCAGGCCCAAAGATCGTTTACCGGCGCTTCGTTAAGAAGCGAAGCGGGCCTGTCTGCATTAAAAGGAATACCGTATTGTTTAAATGCCCGTTCCAGCGAGTGTTGATGGGTATAGCTGCGCAGCAGCACGGCAAAATCACCGTAATCGCAGACTCGTTCTTCCGCAGACTCTTTGCCGTAAACAGCGGTCTTTTGTGAAATTAATTTGTTGATTTCTGCGGCAATATAATACGCCTCATGATCTTCCGCTTTTAAAAAATCTTCCTTGTCCCGGCAGCCTGAGTCAAAAAATGCAAAATGCAATTGCTGTTTATTGCCGCCGCCGGTATCCCTGCTTTTTATCCAACGGTATGTTGCCTGATAGCTTTCGGTTTTTGTACCATCAGGCGGAAATATTGCCGGCTCAGGATCATTATCATCTTTATTGCGATAACCGCCGAAAATCAGATTAAACGCGTTGATTAGCACAGGGTCTGAACGGTAATTCCGGTTCAATCTAAGGGCATGTCCAGTGTTTTGAACAAGACTGCGGAACACCGAGACATCGGCTCCGCGGAACCGGTAAATGGATTGTTTTTCGTCTCCTACATAAAATACTTTTGCCGGACCTGAAAGCAGATCTACCAAATCCCGTTGCAGACTGTTATTGTCCTGGAATTCGTCGATCATAATCATCCTGAATGAATTCCGGTACATGTTTCGTATGTCTTCGTGCTGTCTGAGACCGTCTACCGCCAAATGGGCAATGTCACTAAAGGTAAGTATACCTGCTTCCCTTTTTTTTTGGTTAAGCAGCTCCTGGTATTCTTCGATTAAGGGAAATACCTGCTTTACAATGTCCCATTGAAAGGCCTGGCGTGCCAGTGCATGGAGCAGTTCGCAGAGATCTCTTAAGTTACATACTGCTTCTTTTATAACAAGAGCAGCTTCATTTTTACCAACGTTTAAATTACAGTTTTTTATTTTAAAAATAAATTGTAAATACAAAACAATTTGCTTCCGCAAAGCTTCCGGTTTTTCCGCATCTGCAAACAATGGTTTTATTTCCGGAGCATTTTTTGCATCCGGAAGTACTGCAGAAAGATATTCACGTAGCTTTAATGTTTCCGGAAGTTCTCCGTACTTTTCCTTGATCAATGCAATTTGTTCATCAGCTGTATTGGCATAAATCTTCCATTGTTTACAGATTTCTTCACGCTGGATTTTTTCAAAATGGTTAAAATCAAGCGGGGAAGAAACAGTGCTGTTAAACAGTACAGGCCGGACAAAAAGTTCATCCGCCGTTTGGCGTATATTTTTTTCCGCAATAAGCCTCTGTAAAGAAGGATCGTCCCGTTTGTCCAGCACAAAGCGCAAGGCCAGGGAACGGGCTTCTTCCTTTACCCGCATATCGTTGCTTTCAAAACCGGGACTAATTCCAAAGCGCCTGCAAACATTACGGGCTACACCCAGACAAAATGAATCAAGAGTGGAAATCCATGCCTTGTGAAAGCTTTCTACCGCTTTCCTGGCACATTCATTCCATGATGCATGTTCCGCAAGAAGTGAATAGATACGGCGGTACATTTCATTCGCCGCCTTGTTGGTAAAGGTGATGGTAAGAATTTGATCTGCCTCACATCGTCCCGACATAATAAGATAACCGTAACGGGCGCTGAGTACCTTGGTTTTCCCTGAACCTGCTCCGGCGCTTACAACAGTATTTTCTTCTGTAATAACAGCTGCGCGCTGTTCGTCATCCAGCTCCTGAATAAAAGGAAGGTTTTCAATCGTCATCATCTTCTTCTTCTTCCGGGGATTCTCCGCTGCAGCGATCGTCAGGAGGGTTAAGGGAATATTGTGAACGGCACATGGTTCTGTAAGTACATTTGGTGCATGTTTTAATGTGAGTATTTACACGGGTAAAGTTTAGTTCTGATACGGCAGTTTCAAAGTCTTCTATTGCCCTGTCAAGGGCATCTATGGTGCTTTGATATTGTTCTCTGGAATATTCTTTTTTTCTGAATGCACCAACCACAGAAACAAATTCATTTTTATTAATACCGGCAAACAATGCACTGTCTACTTTTTCTCCGGTAACTTCTTCGTACAGCTTAATGTACATGGGAATCTGAAAATCCAGAAGTTCGTTCTCTTCGTTTAAACGGCAATGACTCTGCAAAGGAATTTTACCGGTTTTGTAGTCTATTATCATCGGCCCGGAAGGACCCTCTGAAACCCGGTCTATGTAACCATTAAGCAGAAGCTTTCTCTGGTTTACTTTATAGCCCTGTTCCAGTTCTTTTACTTTATAGCCGTCAAAATACTGGGCTTCGGTTTTTAAAAGGGTACGGAGTTTCCGGTTTATTGCCGAAGCAAGAGAGGGACGCAGCGGATAAATCAACGGCCCGCGGAGAGTGTTGTGGCTTTGCAGAACATCGGCGGTTATTTCTTCAATCCAGTTAAAGTACACGCCAAGATGTTCTTTTAGAAAGCAGGTATGATTATCTTTAATACGTTCGAACAGGCGTTCCAGTATTTTGTGGTAAATAAGTCCCAGCGATTCGGCATCCAGCAGGGAAGCATCCAACTCGAATTTTTCCAGGCGGAAAATTCTGCCGTACAGCCACATTAACGGGCAGGTAAAAAATTCGTTTAAATCCGAGGCCGATACGGACAGTTCTGTAATGCCATTACTTTCCATACCGGTATTTTTACTGCGAATCTTTTCCCGAAGCGTCCGGGCGATTTTGCCGGTGTAAAGGCCGCCGGAATTGATCGGCTGCGATTCCAGCAGTAATGTACTCCACCGCTTAAAACCTTCCTTTTGAACCGGGTAGAGTTGTGCTGGTTTTTCTGCGCTTCCTGCCCTCCATTGCTGTTCTATACTAAACAGATCCTCAATATAGGCGGCTGTTCCCGTAACAAGATCGGCTTTTTGTTGATTATGTGCAAAGAAACTGTGAGGTATAGCCCATCCGGCAAACGTTTTTTCCGAAGCGCTGATGCGGGTAAAACAGTTGTAGTTTTTATAGGAAGCAATTGAATACAGGGACAACATTGCTGCCGAAGCATCTGTGTCTGTTATGCCAAGTCTGGTGCGTTTGTCCGGCTGCAGGAAGGGAAGAGGCCTGTGCTGAAAAACCACCGCTGCCTGTGAAGCATTTAACAATATATGACAGCCGAACGGAGTGCCTGCCGCTACAGGGTAATCGTAAAGGTTTACTCCGCCTTCATTGCTGTTGTAAACATAGTTTTTCTTCCTTAAATGCGATACATAAAAATTAAATGGAACATCAACAGCAAGCTGCCGGAATGTTTCTTCTGCCTCAATTAATGCGGAAAGTTCTTCAATACAGCGGGCCAGCACTGCATTACTTTCGGCGCTTTGGTTCTCTGCATCAAGAGAATCATCCGGCGAAGGTTCTCCGGTTGAAAACACCAGAAAAGACCGGAAAACGTAGTACTGCTCCAGTATCTTCCGGAACGATTTTGCGCCGGTCATAGCCTGAATAGTTTTTTTTAACCGTTTGTAGTAAGCAGCTAAATGATCGTTTGGACTTTGCTTAAAGCCTTCTTCCCATGCATCTGCAATACGGGAACGATCTCTGAAAGGAGCAACACAGTGATTTTTAATGCCATATTCAATCAACGATTTATTTGATTCCGGGTCTTTCCATGGTATGCTGCAGTCAAGGAGCAGACGTTTTACACTGTCAAAAGAAAAAAGAGAAGCAGAACATTCACTTATCAGGGAAAAAAGTTTTCCAATGGGATATTCTCCAAGTGTTTTGCCGGAACGGCTTACAAATGGAATGTCATGCAGTGTTAGTTCCCTTTCCATATAAGGCGCAATGTTTTTGTAATCGCTCAGGGTTACGGCTATTTCTTCGTAAGGTAATCCTGCTTCATGAAGACGGCGAATTTCCAGAACAGCGCTGCGGATCTCGGTCCGGGCTGAGTTAAAAAAGTTAAGTATTGGTTTTTCCTCTGTATTATGCGCCGCTTGTTTGCAGGAATAAAGATTAACTTCCGGAAGATTAAGCAGTTCTTTAAATTCCTCAAAGTCCTCCAGCGCTTCGGGAAAGAAAATAATATAGTTTTTATCGTTTTTAAAAAAACTCATTTTTTCCCAGGATGGTTCATAAAGACAGTTTTCCTGCAGAAATGCGGCGTAGCTGGTTTTAATGATGTGCAGATCCCTGTCTTCGTCATCGTCTTTAAAATGACCGGCCGTATGTAATTCTTCCCAGCGTTTCAGGGAACTCAGTAATGAGGCTATGGAATCTGTAAATACCAAACTGTTTTTTGCATATTGTACAGGGATTAATGCCTGAAGAAATGGTTCATTTGTATTTTTTTGGGTCAGGGAATGTGCAAAAAGCCGCCTGATCAAAGCCGAAACAGGTTTACGTTTTTTTTCCTCAGAACGGATTGCTTCTTCTTTAAAACGATCCCAGGCAAGAAAATGTTCCGGAGAAAGAGAACGTAATTCACCATGAATACAAATCTTCCGGGCCCAAAGTGAAGCAGCGGTTTCCGAAGGAAATACAAAAAAGGTATTTGTTTTTTCTTTTATTTTTTCAATAATGGTTTCAAAAACTGAGTTCATGTATTATCTATTGCCAAACAAATTCAAGCTCGTATTGTCCTTTTACTCCCGGCAGTGATTTAATTAATGTACCAAGCTGCTGTTCAGCCGATATTTCAGCATCTTTTATTACTGTACTGTTCATAACTTTTTTTTCCAGTTCATGTTTTCTTTCTGCAGTAACCCTGAATGCATCTGCAATTTTTATTTCGTTAAATATTGTCTGCGACTGGTCAAAAATTTCAATGGAATCATCGAGGATTTCGTGTGAAAGTATTTTTACGGGAGGAAGAAAAATGCGTATTACAGGCAGATCTGAGACTTCGGCTGATGTATTGTTCTCTTCTTCTTCCTGTACCGGTTCTTCCACACGGATCTGTCTTCCATCAATACCCAGCTTTATTCTTCCGTCGAAAGTAAAGATATATTTCCTCGTGGTAAAAGGAATGGTCCAGCCCTTGATGTCTTTGGCATTAATATCTTTAACTACCGAAGTATAATGATAGGCAAGGCTTGCGTATTCACCTATTGGAAGCACTTCCCTGACTGTTGTGTGGGCGGTAACTTCAGATTTTTCGGTTATTTGCGGCAACAGACCAAAGCCGATTTTTTTTCCTCCCGGCAGAATACCGGTTGTTAATAAAAGAAAAACAATAACAAGAATTAAAAATGTTGGAAGTAAAAAACGTTTCATAACAGATTATATAGTAGGTTAGAATACAAACAATGATCAAGTGATGTAGTTTGTTCTGTTACTGTCCCGCAGCGGTTGTAAATGCCAGTCCTGCAAGTCCTTTTATTTCACGGTCGGTAAACCGTAAACCGCCACCAAGGAAAATATCTCGATTTTTGTTTAATGCATCGTAGACTCCGCCCTGGACGTAAAGCCAGTTTAGTGGATTATTTTTGTCCGGATTAAAGAATGGATAGATCGTAACAGTTCCTCTCAGGTTTGGTAAATATCCGGTACGAAAATTAAAAAATTCACCGGAAAGCGCAACCCATGGTATTGGCTGAATATCAACTCCGAAACCTGCAGTGTTTTCCAAAAGACCTCCACGAAGTGTTAATATACCAAAACGGCGCGCCAATTCCGCATCCATCGAATACGTATATTTAGTTTCGGTTATCTCCTCAATTGCAGTACCACTGGGGCCGGAAGTGGTAGTTACAGTCCTGGAACTTATCCCTTCCGGCATGCCATTTACTCCTATCCGGTACCAGCGGTCTCCTGATGCCGGTTCCAGCCTGATCGAAGCGCCGGCTCTGACATACGTGCTGTTAAAGCCATAGTTTACACGTGTATCAACCAGAAGCCCTATACCGTTTGTCCTGTCTATAAATTCTCCGGCTCCGTCCAGTACATGCTGGAGTTTTACTATTGCCGTTTCGGTTTCTTCCACAGTACTTAAAAGTGAATTGTACAGACGGTCGTCATAAATTGCCTGGCCGACATTACCCCGTCCCTGAGCAATTTCGTCGGAAATCATACGTATGTTTTCCATAGCCAGCCGAATCTCCAGCAGAGAAATGCTAATATCTTCTCCTCTGAGTTCGAGGATCCTGTCGGTTCTTTCCGTAATAAGGGCTGCATTTTGTAAAATTTGCGTTATTAAATCAAGTTCTTCATCTACCCTGGCTTCAATTTTGGATGCAATTGATGCAATTGATTCAAGTGATAGCGCCAAAAGAACCATTTGGTTTTGCTGAAATTCCGCAAGTATATCTGAAACCTGGGTTCCTATTTCTGAAACGGAACCCATTATTGCATTCATATCCATTGAAGTATCTGTTTGTATAGTTCCGCCGGAAGGCAGTATGGGACTTAATTCTGTACCCGGATCAAGACTTAATATGTAGGTTCCAAGTATGGAAGAGGCTTTACGTGAAATAACGGCGTTTTCATGCACTTCTACATCTTTAAGCAAAGCTATTCGTATTCGGGCATTGGTTTCTTCCAGATGTATTTCCCTGACTTTACCTACGGTAACTCCTGCCATATAAACTTTAGAACGGGTAGAGAGGCCCGTAGCATCCGAAAGTACGGCTACATAGCTCTTTGTATTTACAGGTGAAAGACCGTCCATGGTCATAAGCATGAATCCAATTCCGGAGCCGCCGACAATAATGAAGAAAAGGGCTATTTTTACGTACCTTGACATATTTATGATTCCAAACCGCCAAGGGATATTCTTAAAAAATCTTTAACCATAGGGTGCTCTGATTTTTCCAAATCCCCGGGTGATCCATTTGCAATTATATAGCCTTGATCCAGAAATGCAATCAGGTTTGCATATTTAAAAGCAGCCAAAATATCATGGGTGATCATTACACAGGTTATTCCCAACTCCTTATTAACCCGCAGTACCAGGTTGTTTATTGTTTCCGACAGTACCGGATCAAGCCCTGTAGTCGGCTCGTCAAAAAAGAGTACTTCCGGATGCAGGATAAGCGCCCGTGCAACACCCACCCGCTTTCGCATACCGCCGGACAGTTCATCCGGTCTTTTTAATTCTATACCGGGAAGTTCAATCCATTCAAGAAGTTCAGCCACCTGTTTTTTTATTTTCGCCTTGTTTTTAATCCCCTGAACTTCAATAAGGGGAAAACTCAGATTTTCCTCGACATTCATGGAATCAAAAAGAGCCGCATTCTGAAAAGAATAACCAAAGCGGTTTCGAAAAGTAATTAATTCCTTTCGATTTAATGAAGTTAGTTCTGTGTCTTTATACCATATCCTGCCCTTGTCGGGTTTGATCATTCCAATAATGGTTTTGATCAATACGCTTTTGCCGGTACCGCTTTGACCAATAACGGCATAAAGCGATTTTTCCGGAATATCAATTGATACATCACGGAGGACATGGTTTTTTCCAAAAGATTTGGAAAGGTTCCTGGTGCGTATAATGGCTTCATTCATAGGTAAATTACTTCAAGCATCATGGTGCTAAGCACATAGTCTGCCAATAAAATTGATACGGAGGCCGCAACTACCGCCTTTGTTGCACTGTCCCCTACGCCTTTTGCCCCCTGAGTGGTGTTAAGACCGCAGAAACAGCATATTGTGGCGGTTATAAAGCCCATAACAACTGCCTTTATCATGCCAACAATTATGTCTCTGGGATTCAGCAGATGAAACATATAGTCCAGATAATTGGCTGAATCAATTGAATGAAGATAAATTGAAATTATGTAGGAACCTATGGCGCCAATTACATTGGCTAACAATGTAAGAACCGGGAAGACTACCATCGAAGCTATAACCTTGGGCAGAACCAGATATTGGACAGGATCGATAGACATTGATTCCAGTGCGTCTATCTGTTCGGTAACCCTCATGGTTCCCAACTCCGCAGCCATGGCTGAGCCATTTTTTGCTATCAGCATAAGGGTGGTTATAATAGGCGCCAGTTCTCTGGCCATTGCCAGACCTACTGCCGCTCCGATACCGACTTCTGCCTGGAACATTTGCATCATTACTATCATTTGAAGTGCAAAAATTGCCCCGATGGACCCGCTTGAAAGCAGGATTATCAGTACAGAATCGACACCAAGGTGTTCGATTTCAGCAATATACTGCCTGGGGCGAAAAGGACGCTTTGTAATACTCCGAAAAAGCTCTCCAAGAAAAGAAAAGTACTTTCCTAATCCTTCGAGTTTCCGGATAATGCCATGAAACATTCGACCAAAGTATACATCACCTAAGAACCATTGACGAGAGGGGTAAAAAATATATATTATATACTATAGATGTCTGCCGCAGTAAGAAAAAAGGCCGGCGGAGCCTGGCTCCTTTTTTGGCTGGTTTTCTTAATAGGGGTAACTGTACTCTTTATGGCGAATATGGAGCGTATAAAGGGAACCCTTATTGAAACCAGGGTACTGGATAAACTGTTCAAGAACAGGGAAACCAGTTCGGAGGAAGATACAGGCGATGAACTTGAGCGCCAAATTCACAACCTTGCCAATGGTGTGGCAGATGGTTCCAGTGCTGTTGAAGGGGGAAGTCCGGCGGATCAAATTGTCTCATTTGGAGACACTGTACAACCGGACAGCTTAACACAGCAAGGGAGTTCGGCAGAGCAGGGTACTCAGCTGCAGCAGGGGAATACGGCGCAGCAAGCCGAAACGTCTATTGAGGCGGGCTTACCGGGAAAAACGGTAACAAGATCAGTTTATTTGATGAGGGTTGATGGTACAGGAGCAATTCTCTGGACCAACGTTAAGCGGGATTTGCCTGCCAGCGACAGCCCGTTATCTGATACGCTGGAGGCGTTGATTAAAGGGCCTTCGGCCGCGGAGGAAAAACAAGGGTTGATTTCCCTGATACCAAAAAATGTAAAAATCCAGAATGCCGTTGTCCGGGGCAGTACTGCATATATAAGTTTTAGTGAGGATTTTTTGTTTAATACCTATGGCACGGAAGGCTATGCAGGACAGCGTAGACAAATTGTACTAACTGCTACAGAATTCAGTAATGTAAAGGATGTACAGATCCTTATTGACGGGAAACGGGTCGATTATTTAGGTGAGGGTATCTGGATAGGAAGTCCTGTCAGCCGGAGTATGTTATGAATTTAGAGGGGAAATTGCAGTCGGAGGAACTTTTCTCGAATCGTATTCTCGCTCTATTGGATGTAATAAATGCAAATGGTCTTGGCCTTTGGGAAATGTCGAACGGGATAATAACCCTGGATCAAAAAACTTCCGAGATTATCGGCCTTGAGGGCAACAATCAGATAAAACTTGATGAAATATTTGGATTAATACACGAAGAAGATAGACAGGAATTTAAGGATGTTCTTGCTACAATAGAGAGTACTCCCAATAAAAATGCAGTTGCCGAATGCCGGATCCATAACAAGAAGACCAAAGAGCATTCCTGGATAAGAATTATGGGAAAAAGCTACCTTCATCAGGGAAATATGGTTATATTGGGCAGCAGCCAGCTTATTGAAGGCAGGGCGCTGGATGTGTTCAATGCGATGCTTGATAATATTACCAAAGAATTAAACAGGAAAGATGAATTAAACAAATGTATATTTGATATTACCGAAATCCTTCTAAATGCAGATGAAACAAACTTTGAGGCAATATTTCAGACCTGTCTGGAAATAATTGCCCAGGCTGTCGGTCTTTGCAGGTTGTATATTTATAAAAACCATCTTGTTGAGGGAACTCTTTGTTGTACGGAAATTCATGAATGGGTGGATGGTGTCGAAGTAACATTGGGAGAAGATTATACCAAGGATATCCCGATTCATACCTGGCCGGGTCTTGAGGAGATACTAAGCGAAGGCCAAACTTACAATAAACTTCTCAAAGATACACCCTCGGAAATTCAGGAAATGACCCCCAAGGGAATAAGGGCTGTTCTTTTTGCACCCATCTTTCTTAGAGATATGCTGTGGGGTTTTGTAGGTTATGAATGGCTTGAAGAAAAACTTTTCAGCGCTGATGAAGTAGCAATACTGTGTTCGGCAGGTTTGCTGCTGGCTAACTCGCTTATCCGGAACGATTTAAATAAAAACCTTTATCTGGCGGTGGATAAAATTAATACCACTACCATAAAAGCGGAAGTGTTGGAAAAATTCGCCTATACCGACACCTTAACGGGCATTTACAACCGCAGACATTTTATGGAATTGGCTCAAAATCCGCTGGACAAGGCAAAACGCTTTGGCAAATTTTGTTATGTAATGATCATGGATTTGGATTTCTTTAAAAAGGTAAACGATACCTATGGACACCTGGCAGGGGATGAAGTGCTAAAAAATGCTGCCAATGTAATGAAGAATACACTACGTTCCTACGATCTTTTGTGCCGTTACGGCGGAGAAGAATTTGTTGTTCTTGTTGCCGAATCAACAAAGGAAGCTTCTCTGAACCTTGCAGAACGAATACGCGAAGCCATTGCTGCCACACCCTGTGTTTATAACGTTGTAAAAATTCCGGTTACAATGAGCATAGGGGTTTCAGAGAGCTTTCCTGATTGTACAATAGAAGGCCTTATTGACAGGGCAGATAAAGCGCTTTACATGGCCAAGGAACAGGGAAGAAACAGGGTTGTTTTTTATACCGGTGAAGAAAAAAATATTAACGGTTAATCCTTTTAATGCTAAGAGCTCTTCCCTTTTCGTCAAGTTCAACAACAATACCCTGAATTCCGCAGTCTTGTTCTTTTGCATCTGCACATTCCATACGGTGAGCAATTTGACTGCGTGTGCGATTAATGCAAATATTCTTATCCATACCGATTACTCCGTTCATTGCACCTGACATCCCCAAATCACTGATGTAAGCGGTGCCTTTGGGAAGCAGCCGTTCGTCGGCTGTTTGAACATGGGTATGGGTTCCCGCCACAATGCTGGCACGACCGTCAAGGTAATAGGCAAGAGCTTCTTTTTCTTCGGCAGATTCGGCGTGAAAGTCTACAATAATTGGAATGTTGTTATGTTCCGCTGCTATTGCATTAAAGCATTGGAACGGACAGTCGATGGGAGTCATCAGTTCCCTGCCCTGGAGGTTTACCACCAAAACAGAAAGAGCATTTTTGGACAGGATCATCCAGCCGCGGCCGGGGACTGCATTTGTTTTTATTGCATCAATTTTTTCTATGACAGGATAATTGGCCGGACGCAATATCGGTTTGCCGTTCGGCTGATCAGATGATTCCAGTACCGGCCAGAATTCCCGCTTTTCCCAAATATGGTTGCCGCTGGTAATAACATCAGCGCCGGCTGCAAGAATGCGATCCAGCGTTTCTATTGTAAGGCCAAAGCCGGCGGCGGCATTTTCTCCGTTTACTACGGTAAAATCCGCCTTGCATTCATTAATAAGATCATGCAGGCGTTTTTCCAGGATTTTAAGTCCCGGTTCGCCTACCACATCACCCAGCATTATTATTGTCATAGTTTAAACAATGGTATCATCACCGGTGCAAATTCCCAATGCCGCTCCAATGGCAGTTGTATATTCGGCATTTTCCGGGTATTCAAACTGAACATGATACATGGAGGTAATTTCTTCCAGCACACGCCGCCCCAAAAGGTTGCTGCTGCCGTTTCCGGTAACCACTACACGATCCGTGTTTCTGTTTTTTGCGGCAAATACCGAAAGCATGCCGATTACCTGATACACCATGTTAACAAGGGCTAAAGCAATATCTTCGCTACGGGCGCTGTCCAGCATTTTGCCAAAGTTTGATGCGGTACTTTCTTTGTTAAGAAAGCTCAGGTCAGTTTCCATGATGTCTTCCATTAGTAGATCAACCTTATTGAGTTTACCTTTTTCTGCCAGTTGCATAACAGCGTTAAATTCCGATATAGACAGAAGTTTTTTTGCCAGACCGAGAATTGTGCCGCCTCCCATGCCGGATCCGCCCATGTGGGAAATGTTATCGTTTTGGGCGTGGATTATTGCCGTACCTGTTCCGACATTGGCAATGATAATATTGTCACGGCCTGCCAGGAATATTCCCCCTATGCCAATCGATTTTATTTCATCTGCTTTGCCTGTGGGAATACCAAAAAGATCATCTTTTAACTTTCCTGCCCCTGCACCGGTGATCATTATCCGCTGAATTTCGCTGATTTTAATTCCGTTTTCCACTGTCATTTTACCAAAAGCTCCGGTAGCCGATGTTACAGCGTCCAGCGCCTTGGTTTTAATTTTGTGGATCACGCTGCCCTTTTCTATGGAAACCGCCTTTGTGGTTGTACTGCCTATGTCAATACCAACTATCATGTGTCCCTCCGGGCCACGAGCGCATGGAAATTATTCTAGCAAAGATGCTGCTATCGCAGCAATTTTAAGAGCTGGACGCGGCGTGCGCATGTTATTATAGTATAGTGAAAATGCCTTTTTTGTAAGGAGCTTTTGTGCCTGTAAAATGGATCGTACTCGGCCTGGCAATTTTGATGTATACCTTGATTGTGATCTTTCCGGAAAAAAAATCCTGGAGCGCTCTGGGAGCTGCTTTGGTTATGATACTGATCCGTGCAATTGGAACAGAAGATACATTTTTATCACTTATACATGAAGCCGGAACAGAATTAATCAACTGGTCTGTACTGATGATCTTTGTGGGGAGCCTTGTTATTGCCGAATTGTTCATCTATTCACGGGTTCCTGCGGTAATCGCCGACACCCTGGTTCTAAAAAGTCCCAATGTGGGGATCGCCATGGTGCTGATCCTTATTATGACAGGCCTTATCAGCGCCTTTGTGGAAAATGTTGCAACGGTTCTTGTTATGGCGCCCATAGCTCTGGCTTTATGCAGTAAGTTAAAACTTAACCCCATGTATTTTATGACGGGTCTTGCAGTAATGGCGAACCTTCAGGGAACGGCAACTTTGGTCGGGGATCCTCCTTCGATGATCTTCGCCGATTTTTCAGGTTATGGTTTTAACGATTTTATCTTTTACCAGGGAAAACTTTCAATTTTCTTTGCCGTTCAGACAGGAATGATTGCCGGCGCTGTTTATTTTTATTGTATCTTTGCAAAAGACGGTGGGCAAAAAGTAAATGTGGAACAGGAAAAAATTCTTTCCATGGTTCCTTCCTGGCTTCTTATTCTGATGATTGCAGGGCTTGCAGCCGCATCCTTTGTGTACGGCGGTATTTCGCTGGCTTCCGGTCTTATCGTAGTGATTCTGGCTGTAGCAGGTCTTGTGTGGTATCGTTGGGTTCGGAATGAAAGCGCTGCAAAAGTTCTGGAATTGGTTAAAAACTTAGATTGGGATACAACGTTTTTCCTTGTTGGAATTTTTGTAGCAGTGGGCGCTGTTTCTTCCGTAGGACTCCTCGATGACTTTGCAGTTTTACTTTTCCGCATTATTGGAACCAATGTTTTGTTGGGCTTTATTCTTATTGTAGCGGTTTCCGTTATTATTTCCGGCTTTGTAGACAATGTGCCTTACATCATCGTTATGCTTCCTGTAGCTGCCGCACTTGCAAATGATCTTTCTCTTAATCCGGAACTGTACATGTTCGCCCTGCTCGTCGGTTCCTGCATGGGAGGAAACCTTACCCCATTTGGCGCCTCAGCCAACGTTGTCACCGTTGGAATGCTCCGCAAACAAGGCGTTAAAATGAACTTTGCCCAGTGGCTAAAAATCGGGCTGCCTTTTACGGTACTGACTACGTTTTTTTCCGCATTGTTTGTTTGGGTAGTGTGGCGATAGTAATAATTATCCGTTCTGCGCTATCCTGAATCCCTTGGTTGTCGCTGTATGCTCCGGCGGATCAGAAATGCGGAAACTGGCGCGCAGCTGGTTTAGGTTATTGTAGTAAGAACCGCCTCGGTATATGCGGTTTTTTCCTGTTGCAGGCCCGGCATAATCGACTACGGGATCGACAGGATAGTCTGCGTGCCAGTCCCAGCACCATTCCCAAACATTGCCGCTCATGTCGTAAAGGCCAAGCTGGTTGGGGAATTTTCCCCGTACGGTACGTGTGGCGGTTCTGGCATTCATGAAAAACCAACAGTAGTCCAGGGGATTAGCCGACTCATTCCCTCCCGCAAAAAAAACTTTGTCCTGCGGTCCGGAAGGGCCATTAAGCCCTCCCCTCGCTGCGAATTCCCATTCAGCTTCGGTAGGAAGACGATAACCTTTGGATGATCGGTTCCAGCTAACATCTTTACCATTAATAGTGTAGGCAGGGGAAAGGCCATTAAGAGCGCTCAGGGCATTACAAAACCGGACTGCATCAAACCAACTGACCGACTCGACAGGATTATTGTCGTCTGTAAAAGCCGAAGGGTTTTCACCCATTACCGTTTTATAGAGTTCCTGGGTTACCGGAGTATCAGAGAGTAAAAAAGAACGAAGCGTTACTTCATGCACCCGTTCGGTAACGCGGTTTTCGTTGCTTCCCATAAAAAAAGTGCCGCCGCGGACAGCTATCATCGTTGGCTTTATGGGGCCTGCAGAAAAGCCCGGCATGACCAGGCAAGTTAAGATCAGCACACAAAGAAGTTTTGAGTATTTTATGTTATGGCATATCATGCCAATTCCTCCCGGTGTGATATTATTCTGGAGATAAGGCCGTACTTTACCGCTTCTTCTCCGTTCATCCAATAATCTCTGTCGGTATCTTTTTCTACCTGACTTAACTCTATGCCTGTTTCATCGGCAATGAGTTTATTTATTTTTGCCCTTAGTTTTTCCAGTTCTCTGGCATGGATTTCTATATCCGTAGCTACCCCCCGTATTCCGGAAAGCGGCTGATGAATAAGGTAATGACTGTTGGGAAGACCTACCCTTCTCTCTTTGGGAGCAGCGAGTTGGATTATTGCAGCGGCACTTGCCACCAAACCCATTCCTACAGTCCAAACAGGGGCTTTTACAAATCGTATCATGTCAAAGATTGCAAAACCTGCGTCAGCATCTCCGCCCGGAGAATCAATAAAAATTTTGATCGGTTTTTCGTTTTCCTCATCCAACAGCAAAAGCTGACGTATGGTACGTTCCGCCAGATCCTTGTTTACCTGTCCGGACAACAGAATGGTCCGGGTTTTAAGCATCTTTACAACAAGCGGGTCGGCGGCTTTTTTCTCGTCATCTTCATCATCATCATCGTCATTTACAACCGGTTTTGTTACTGTCAAGCGTTTTATTTCGGAAGAGGTTCTGCCGGTATTACTGTTTTTGTTCATTGTTACTACTCCTCTCTTAAGTATATACTCTTGGGACTCTTTTATTAATATTACAGGTTATTTCATAAGGTATTGTGTTAAGTTTCAGGGCCATTATCCCTGCATGGGGGGCTAAGCCGCCAAAAATCGTTACCGGGTCCCAACGCTGTGCCGTACTTTCTCTGCCCAGATTCACCATACATTGATCCATACAAATTCTTCCAACCAGGAATAGGGGTTTTCCTGGGAGTTTTCCTTCGTTCTGATTTACCACAGTCCGGTTTTCTGCACCGAGCGCTATCTGCCAGTTATTGCTGAGCAATCGGGAAAGCCCATCGCCATAGCCTAAAGGAATGGTACCAATTAAAGTATTTTCCTCTGCCGTCCAGGTTCTGCCATAAGAAACGGACTGGCCTTTTTTTACGTTCTTTATAAAAACGATAGCGCTTTGCAGCTCCATTAAAGGTTTGACTGCAAGTGCAGCTTTTCCCTCTTGGTCTTGCGGTGAATAACCGTAAAGCAAGATCCCCGGTCTTACCATATCAAACCAGGAATGGTTATGAAAGGTTACACCGCCTGTGTTTGCAGCATGAACAATACCCGGATCAATACCGGCTTTTTTTATGTTTTCTACTGCAGCAGAAAAAAGTTCTGTCTGGTTATTGGTATAGACAATATCATCTTTATCCGGAGAATCGGACACTGCCAGATGAGTAGCGGTTCCTGCCAGGTAAAGATTCTTGCTTTTTGCTATAGTAACAGCAAGAGATACTGCTTCTTCAGACGTACATCCTATACGTCCCATACCTGTATCAATTTTCAGGTGCACGGGAACTTTTTTCCCTGCTTTGGCGGCGCTTTTTTCCAGATTTTCAATATATTCACTGTCGCATACCATGGGTTCCAGATCCGCAGCAATAAGAGCATCAATTTCTTCAGGCAGGACTATAGAAAGGAGCATAATGGGAGACAAAATCCCGCCATCCCGCAATTCTTTTCCTTCCAGAACGGTAGCTACCGCCAAATATTCCACTCCCGATAACAGTGCAGCTTTGGCAATATGTATGGCGCCATGACCGTAAGCATCGGCTTTAACAGGCATACAGATTTTTGTTCCTGTTTTTTTTCGAACCAATGAGATGTTTTCCTGTAAATAATCGAGATGTATAAGCGCCCTGCTTGCCCGAAGGACGCCTGCATTATTCATAAGCGGAGTATACCAAGAGTGAATAATCCTTACAATTACTTAAGCCTTATGATAATGTTTGTAGCAATGGCTTCCCGCTCAATCTTAATCGGTATTTTTATCTTTTTTGTTTTTTTTTCCTGTTCAAACCGGGAAGGAATCAGAAATTCTGACATTCTGGATATTCAATTTGACCTGCCTCCCAGGCAAGAAATACCGGTTTTGCAAATTTTAGACTATAAAAACAGGAATGACGGGGCTGTTTTAATTTCCTGGCTTCGCAGGTACCTGGACAATGGCATTGCCGGTACCGAATCTATGGCCGTATATCAGGGATCATACCTGTTTATTGCTTCAATACGTTCTGCAAAACTACCTGTTATATATCAATGGCTTGATAATTATTATCCCGACAGGGATTTTGCCCGGCTTGCGGCTCAGCGTGTTCAGAAAAGGTTTGAACAGGATTTAACTGATAAGCCGCCTGACATGATCTATGGCCCAAACTATGAAAAGGTTATTAAAGCTGCCTATGGATATTCATTTTGGGGAGCAAAGCGGCTGGATGATAGCTGGGTACTGGCCATTCCTGCTGTTCAGAATGAAGATACCGAGCCGGAACAGGCCCGTTATTGGGGTTTTATTCTGGTCAGTATACCCCGTGAAACGCTGGAAATCCAGGTTAATGAACTTCTTTCAAAGGTTTCTAACTCAAAAACCAGAGGAGGTCGTCCTGCCACTAAAGAACAAAATGTGGCTTTTGATCATGTCAAGGAACGTTTTTTTGATCAATTTTGATGTTTTTTTCAGCTTAGGACCGAGGTTATTTCCCAAATGAGAAACTACGGAGATGATTGTGCTATAGCCGCCCAGGCCTCTCAAGGGGCTATTGCCTTAATACGAACAAGCGGAAACGACAGTCTGGAATTGCTGGCAAAGGTATTTTCCCGGCCTCAATCGTTGCTTAAAGCTGCCGGAAATTCTGTTGTTTACGGCTGGATACAGGACAAAAACGGTTCTCCCATTGATGAAGCGCTGGTGTCGGTATACCGTGCACCACGTTCATATACCGGAGAAGATGGGGCGGATATTTCCTGTCATGGCGGATGTACAGCGGTAAATACAATTCTGGAAACATTACGAAAAGCAGGATTTTGCGATGCTTTACCGGGAGAATTTACTTTCCGTGCTTTTATGAACGGTAAAATAGATCTTACTCGCAGTGAATCGGTAATGGAAATGGTTTCCGCTACAACAAAAAATGCTCTGGAACATGCAATAAAGCGGCTTTCCGGTATTCTGGAAAGGGAAATAAAAGCAATCCGGGATACACTCTTGGAAGCGGTTAGCGCCGCTGAACTTTTTTTGGATTATCCGGAAGATGAAATTGACGAAGGACCTCCGCCTTATCGTGAAGCGGCTGAAAAGGCGCTTAAAAAATTAAAATTGCTCGCAGCTTCCTACAACAGAGAACGGCTTTACCAGGAAGGAGCGATAATTGTTATTGCCGGAAGACCCAATGCCGGAAAATCAAGTCTTTTTAACGCTCTGTTGAAGGAGGATCGCTCCATTGTAACAGAAATGCCCGGGACTACCCGGGATTGGATAGAAGCTTCTGTTTCAATTAAGGGAATTCCGCTGCGTTTAATGGATACTGCCGGCCTTCGTGATGTTGAAATTGGTCACAATGAAGCGGAAATCCAGGGAATTAAACGAAGTAAAAGTTTGATTCAAGAGGCTGATATTATCCTTTATACCGTAGATTCATGTGCAGGACTCTGTGAAGATGATAAAAAATTTCTTGCGGAATATACGGACAGTTCGCTGATGCTGATTTGGAACAAAATTGATAGGACAGAATCATTATCAACTCCCCAATCGGAAGAAAGTAACCATTTTGTGCCTTGCGTTTCGGTTAGTGCTGTTACAGGAAAAGGTTTAAATGAACTTTGTACATCAATAACAGATCTTTTATTGCAAAAAATATCTGCATCAGACGACCTAACCATTTTTGAAACAAATGATCAGGCAGGCTTGGGTACTCAAAGGCAGAAAGAATTAACGGAAAAAGCTGTTACATATCTGGAAGAAGCTATTTTATTGGATGAAAAAGACGAAAGTCTGGATTTAATTGCTCCATTACTCAGAGAAAGTTTAAATGCATTGGGTGAAATTACCGGTGAAGTATCTACTGCCGATATTCTGGAAATTATGTTCAGCCGTTTCTGCCTTGGAAAATAAGCAAAAACGGCTGAAGCTCAAGGGCGAACAATAAAATTATTGTTCAAATGAATTATGAAAGGCTAAAAGAAGGGAAAACTGGAGCTAGAAGGTTCTGAGGGCTTGTCCGCGGGTTTTTTAACTAAAACTTTTTTTACCGCTTTTGCCGCTGCCTTCTTTACTGCAGGTTTTTTTGCCGCAGGCTTTTTCGCCACGGGTTTCTTCGCCGCAGGTTTTTTTGCCGCAGGTTTCTTCGCCACGGGTTTTTTTGCCACAGGTTTCTTTGCTGCGGGTTTCTTTACCGCGGGTTTCTTCGCTGCGGGTTTCTTCGCTACGGGCTTTTTTGCTGCAGGTTTCTTCGCTGCGGGTTTCTTTACCGCGGGTTTCTTCGCCACGGGTTTTTTTGCTGCAGGTTTCTTCGCTGCGGGTTTCTTTGCTGCGGGTTTCTTTGCTGCAGGCTTCTTTGCAGTAGGCATAAAAACTCCTTTACTAAAAAAGTTGATATTAATGTATCGTCATATTAAAAACATTGCAAGAGAAAAATTGAAAAAAATGAATTTTTTTACAATTTTTTTTATTTTTAATAATTTTTTTTACTGTTGAGCTCTTCTTAAAACTTTGATATTTTAAAATAACTTTTATTTTATGGATTACGATTGTATTGTTATTGGCGGAGGTCATGCAGGCATAGAAGCATCTCTCGCTGTATCAAAACTTGGATTAAACACTCTTCTTGTAACACAGAACCCGGATCGTATTGGTGCATTATCCTGTAATCCCGCAATTGGCGGTCTTTCCAAAGGAAATTTAGTACGCGAAGTAGATGCTTTAGGCGGAGAGATGGCTCATTTGATCGATCAAACAATGATACAATACCGGATTTTGAATAAATCACGCGGACCTGCAGTTCAAGCTCCGCGTGCTCAGGCTGATAAAAACGCATATCAGAGTGCAGCACGGAATATTATCGAAAATCAGAGACTTCTTTCGGTAATGATGGATACAGTAACAGAATTAATTATTGATAAAGATAAAAATAAACCGAAAGAACATAAAAATAATATAATGTTGGGTTGTATTGCAGGTGTTGTTACAGCCCGCGGACACAGAATCAGTGCAAAAACAGTAATTTTAGCAGCAGGTACCTTCATGGAAGGGAAAATTTTTATTGGAGAATATGATGCTCCTCATGGCAGATTAGGTGAAGAAGCAGCTTTGGGACTTGGAAAATTTCTGAGAAACAATAATTTTCCGGTGGGCAGGCTTAAAACAGGAACACCGGCACGTATAGATGGAAATTCTATTGATTACAACTGCATGGAAAAACAGGATGGAGAAGAATTTATTCCATTTTCATTCGATTTTGGATCAATTCCGGAAAAATTCACCGATAGAAAATCTGTACCGTGCTGGATTTGTTATACAACAGCGGAAACTCACCGGATAATCAGGGATAATATTCATCGTTCACCTCTTTACGGCGGAAAAATAAAGGGAACAGGAGCGCGATATTGTCCTTCCATAGAAGATAAGGTGATGCGTTTCCCCGACAGAGACAGGCATCATGTTTTTATTGAACCCGAAGGACTTTATACAAAAGAAAAATATCTTAATGGCCTTTCCAGTTCTCTTCCCGAAGATGTTCAGGATAAGTTTATTCACAGTATTCCCGGTCTGGAAAAAGCAATTATAGTCCGTCCAGCGTACGCCGTTGAGTACGATTATCTTGATCCGTTAGATCTTTATTCGAGTCTTGAGAGTAAAAGACTGGAAGGATTTTTTGTTGCAGGTCAGACCAACGGCAGTTCCGGCTATGAAGAAGCTGCGGCACAGGGAATTATGGCGGGGATAAATGCAGTTGCAAAAATTTCAGGAGAAAAAGCGCTGGTTCTTGGACGGAATGAGGCATATATCGGGGTTTTAATTGATGATTTAACTACTCTGGGTACTACAGAACCGTACCGGATGTTTACCAGCCGTGCGGAACATCGTCTTGTTCTTCGTCATGATACAGCAGATACAAGACTTACTCCCTACGGCAGAGAAGCCGGGCTGATTAATGATGAACGTTGGGAAAGATTTCAGGAAAAACTCCGTTCACTTGATATTATTAAAGAGCTGCTTATGCAAAAAGACAATTCAAAAACAAACGATTTTCCCGTTGAATGGGTAACACGTGTATTGTTGGATCAAAAATATGCCGGTTATATTGAAAAAGAAAACCGTATTATCGCAAGAAATACCAAAATGGAGCGAATAAAACTTAGTTCCGATCTTAATTACCGTGCAATAGCAGGACTTTCTGCCGAAGCCAAAGAAAAATTCAGTATAGTACGTCCCCAAACAGTCGGACAGGCAGCCCGCATTCCGGGAATACGTCAAGGAGATGTTGCTTTGTTAATGGTATTGGCGCAGAGAAAGAGTTAGCTATAAAACACTTTCTAATCCGTTCCTTTGTTGATATGATTATGATTTTCATCCGTCGTAATAACCTTAACGTAACGAACTGAACGCATCGAGCTTAATGTTGCCACATAGGTGGGAGGAGGGTTACTCAACAACCATTTGGCGTGGTACGACATGGCGACGCCAAAGCGTCCGTTGACTGAAGCCACGACCACCATGGTCTGAATGAGTGTTCCTCCTCCCACCGATATGGGAAAATTGATGCGTTCAGTTCTCTAAATTGTGGTGTATTTGTTCTGGATTAATAATTTACGATTCTGTATTATAAATCCATGGATAACTGTCTTTTTTGTAAAATAATTGCAGGGGATATTCCCAGTAAAAAGATCTACGAAGATGATGATTTGCTGGCTTTCCATGATATTTCGCCCCAGGCCCCGGTTCATTTTTTGGTTATTCCCAAGAAACATTTTGCCAATGTAATGGAAACTAAACCGGAAGACTCAGCCCTTCTGGGCAAGCTGCTCCATAAAGCCCAGGAATTATTGGCAGAACAGGGTTGCGCAGAAAAGGGCGGCCGCTTTGTGATTAACTGCAAATCGGACGGTATGCAGACTGTAGAGCATGTTCATCTTCATGTACTGGGCGGACGTACTCTCGGCTGGCCGCCGGGGTGATCCATTGTACGCCGGTATAAAAAGTTTTGAAATAAATGATAATAGTATACATAGGAGTTGAAACTCCAGGTAAAAAAATTGTAAAATAACCTGACCACTTTATTAAAGTGATCAGGTTAATCGGGCAATAGCGCAGTTGGTTTAGCGTACAAGTCTGGGGGACTTGGGGTCCCCGGTTCAAATCCGGGTTGCCCGACTAGTTATTATTATTAAAACTTTATTAACTGAGGCTGTTCCACCTGACCACTTTACAAGGTGATCAAGTGGAACAGCCTCAGTTTTGATAATAGCTTTGGATCAGTTCCGTTCCGAAAGGGGTGTATACGTATACCTTTTTTCAACGCATTTGTAAGCGGGACGTATTATCCTTCCTCCGGCAATTATTTCTTCCAAACGATGGGCGCACCAGCCGGCGACACGGCTTATGGCAAAGAGTGTTGTGTAGAGATCCGGCGGGATTGCCAGCATTCCATAAACAAAACCTGAATAAAAATCCACGTTAGTGCAAATCTTTTTATCGGAACCTTTTACTTTACTGAATACTTCCGGTGTAAGGCGTTCAATAAGGCAGTACAGGTTAAATTCATCCATTATTTTTTTTTCTTCGGCAAGGCGGGCGGCTTTGTCGCGGAGCAGCCGTGCACGGGGATCGCTTATGGTATATACCGCATGGCCCTGACCGTAGATAAGGCCTGAACCGTCGTTGGCTTTTCTCAAAAGGATTTTTTCCAGATAATCAGCCACTTCCGCTTCGCTGTCCCAGTGTTCTACGTTCTTTTTGATGTCATCCATCATTTGCATTACTTTAATATTGGCGCCGCCGTGCTTATAGCCTTTCAGGGAAACAATTCCGGCAGAGATGGCGGAAAATGTATCGGTGTCGGCGGAAGAAACAAGGTGGACTGCAAATGTAGAGTTATTGCCCCCTCCATGTTCGGCGTGGAGGATCAGTGCAAGATCCAGAATTTCCGCTTCCAGTTGAGTAAAGCGCTGATCCGGCCGTATCAGGGAAAGAAGGCTTTCTGCGATAGAGCTGTTTTGTTCCGGCATATGTATGATTAAACTTTCATGATCGTAGTAATGTTTCTTTGCCATATATGAGTAGGCCACAATGGTAGGAAATCGTGCAATCAGCTCCAGGCATTGGCGCAGTATGTTTGCTGCCGACCTGTCTTCCGGCGCTTCATCATAGGAATAAAGTGTCAGCACAGAACGGGCAAGCTTGTTCATGATGTCTCTGGATGGAGCCTTCATAATTGCATCTTCGGCAAAATTTTTCGGCAAAGCTCTGGAAGCTCCCAATAGGCCGCAAAATTCTTCCAATTGGGTTTTATTGGGAAGAACACCAAAGAGAAGAAGATACACCGTTTCTTCAAAGCCAAAACGTCTTTCTGCTTCCGCATGTGCGACGAGATCTTCTACGTCAATACCCCGGTAATACAATTTGCCGTCTACGGCTACTTTTTCGCCTTCATCAATAATATAGCCATGTACATCGCCTATGCGGGTAAGTCCTACCAATACGCCAGTGCCGTCGGCGTTCCGTAGCCCTCGTTTTACGTTAAATTTGTCGTATAAACTTAAGTCGATAGCGGCATTTTCGATTAGTCCTGTAACATACTCTTTAATAATAAACCTCCTTAATAATTTTTTTTGAAAAAATCAATTACTTGATAATCCGCAAAGCTTGGAAAGCGCAATTGAGCTTAGGTAGCTGTTCCAAAATCTGACATTTTGGAACAGCATCAATTAACAAAAATTAACGCGGTTCCCCTCCGGGCGAATCCATGTCCCGAATCTGAACCCGGCGTATCTTTCCGCTGATTGTTTTGGGAAGTTCAGCCACAAATTCCACAATTCTGGGATATTTGTAGGGCGCTGTGATCTTCTTTACATGGTTTTGCAATTCCTTCTTTAATTCTTCCGATGCAGACCATCCTTTGGCAAGTACCACAGTAGCCTTAACCGCTGTGCCCCGTTCGGGATCAGGTACTCCGGTAATGGCGCATTCCAGCACTGCCGGATGCTCCATCAGTGCGCTTTCTACTTCAAAAGGACCGATACGATAACCGGAACTTTTTATTACATCGTCGGCCCGTCCTACAAACCAGAGATAGCTGTCTTCATCCTTCCATACCATGTCTCCGGTATAGTAAGTATTGTCGTGCCAGACACTTTTTGTCAGCTCCTTGTCACGATAATATCCTTCAAACATTCCCCAGGGCTTTTGCCTGGAAGTACGTACTACAAGCTGTCCTTCTTCGCCCATGTCGCAGGATTTACCGTCTTCCCGAAGTATGTCTATATCATAACCCGGAGAAGGTTTGCCCATCGAGCCGGGTTTTGGGTTAAGCCAGGGATAGGTACATACCGTTACCGTAAGTTCGGTTTGTCCGTAACATTCACGGAGTTTTATTCCTGTAGCTTTCTTCCACTGTTCATAGATTTCCGGTTCAAGCGGTTCTCCCGCTACGGTGCAGGTTTTAAGGGCGGAAAAATCCCATTTGGATAAATCTTCCTTAATTAAAAAACGGTAGATTGTGGGAGGGGCGCAAAATGTATTCACTTTGTGTTTGGTAATAACTTCCAAAATTGAAGAAGGAACAAAGCGGTCGTAATCGTACACAAAAACGGCGCTTCCGCACAGCCATTGGCCGTATATTTTTCCCCAGGCAGCTTTTGCCCAGCCTGTATCTGCTACAGTAAGATGAAGACCGCGATCCAAAACCTGGTGCCAGAATTTGGCAGTAACAATATGTCCCAAAGGATAGGCATAGTTATGCTGAACCATTTTAGGCATACCAGTAGTACCGGAGGTAAAATAAAGCAGCATTGTATCTCTATTGGTATTTACTGCAGCGGGTCTGGAGAAATCTGATGTAGCTTTCTCCATTAAAGATTTAAAATCAATCCAGGTTCCGGAGATCCCGCCTCTGGCTGTTACAGCCGAAAAATCCGATGCATTTGCTGCGCCGGAGTTGTGAACTGAGCGCATAAAAGCTTTGTAGTACAAACTGTTTTTTTCGTTTTGCTTTAACTTTGTTTCAGCTTCTTCTATTGCGGTTATTATTTTTTCTTCATCTACACAGATAATTCCTTTAATATCCGCAGCCTGACAGCGGTATACAATATCCTTTGCGGTAAGAAGGTGAGTAGCGGGGATTGCCACTGCACCGATTTTATGGAGGGCAAGAAGCGCCGGCCAATATTCCCAGCGCCGTTTTAGGATCAGCATAATGGGATCGCCTTTAACAATTCCTGCCTGAGTTAAAACATTAGCCGCTTGATTGGTAAGTTGTTTCAACTGTGTATAGCTAAAGGAAGCTTCCGCTCCCTTTTCATCACACCACACCAGAGCAGGGTCGCCGGGTCTTGTATGAGCAAGCTCGTCCATTACATCCCAGGCAAAGTTAAAATTATCCGGGGTGTTTATAGTATAATTGGTATAAAAATCTTCGTAGGAATCAAATTCCTCGCGTGGAAGGTATTTTTTCAGTAGTTCCATAGCTGCTCCCTGAGGCTGTTCCAAAGGCGGTAAAATTGCCGCGGTGGATTTTGGAACAAATTCTTCTACATAATAATTGCCAAAAATTTGGCTTTAGTGCCCCCAATGGCTTTCATGCCATGGGGTTCGTTGGAATCATAATAGATACAATCGCCCGGACCCATTTCTTCCTCGTGCCCTCCGACAGACATAAGGAGCCGTCCTTCCAGTACATAATCAAATTCATGACCCGGATGGGTATTAAGACTCAGGGGTTTATTTTCTGTTTCCGGATTGGCTTCTACCAAAAAGGGTTCTCCCCTTTTATTGTGAAACTTAAAAGCCAGATTCCAGTAACCATACATGGGCCGGCGGCTTACTTCCGGAGCATTGCCGGCTCTGGTAATGCAGTAGGTTGTAAGCCTGGAAGGACGGCCGTTAATAATCTCCGTAAGATCAACTTTGAAATATGTGGCTATTTCCACCATGGCGCCTATGGGAAAATCTGTTACGCCTTCTTCCCATTGCTGATATTCGGCGCAATCAAAACCCAGCTCACGGCAAAGTTCTTCCCTGGATATTTCTGCTATCTCTCTGAGTACTTTAATTCTGTCAATAATGTCCTTTGATTCATCAGTCATATATACTCCCTGGCATTTTTAAAACTGCAGCTTTTGAAAAAAGCTACTCATCCTTACTTTTCCAATGATCCTAACAGGGCCGGTATAAGATGTTCGGGGAAATCCCGTTCAAGGATATACTCGTATTGGTGTCTTGCCTGTCTTAGCAGCATATCCATACCATTAAGTACCCGGCAGCCTGCCGCCATTGCCCTTTTCAGAAAAGCTGTTTGTTTTGGATTGTAAATCAGGTCCATTACGGTTTCATGGCCGTTAAAATTATACAATTCAAAGGGATCGTCTTCTGTGTCAGGAGAAGTTCCAACCGGCGTAGTCTGGATAATTATATCTGAATATCGTTCCATGCTGTCAAGAGCCTGGCTGTCCAAACCTCCCCAGGCATAACCATAATTCAGGGCAAGTTCTCTGGCACGAACGGCATTGCGGTTCAGAATAAGGCATTTTCCTTTTAATCTGAAAATTTCCGATACTACCGCTCTGGCTGCCCCGCCGGCGCCAATGACGGTTATCTTTTGACCGCGCAGATGTTTTCTGTCCAAAAAACTTAAGAGTGATTCAGTGAATCCCAAAGTGTCGGTATTGGTACCGCTCCAGGCTTTGGAAACAGTTTCTCCCGGTATTGATCTGGTAAGTGTCCCGAGAGCCTTAATGGTATTACATGCTCCGGAAATCCGGACAGAATCGGAGACATTGCTAAGATGAGGGATAATTTCTTCTTTGTAGGGAATGGTAATTGCGGCGCCTTTAATGTTCAGGTCTTCTGCCAGTTCCAGAAAGTAATCAAGGTTCTGGGCAGGAAAGGGAATATAAACAGCATTTATTTTTTCGCGGCTGAAAACCGTGTTATAAATCCGCGGACTGAAGGTTGTACTCAATGGAAACCCAACAACACCGTATATATCTGTTGTTGAATTAATATCCCTGAAACGGTACTTTTCCACTAAATCCCTGGGGCTTATGTGTCCCAATGCAGCGGAAGAGTGATCTGATCCTTCAGTTTCTGAAGTATAACTTAAAAAAGAACCGAGTTTTTCCGAAAGAATCCTGGTATTAAGGCCATAAGCACCCATTCCAACAATAATTTTTTCGAAACCTTGTGTTTCCCGGCCTGTATGGTAAATTGACATTACATCTTTTAAGTCCTGCGGCATTACCGCTATTTTGGCAATTTCGTCTCCTATTCTTCGCAAGCTTTTAATTTTTTCGTGAATATTCCCTATTCCGCTGAAATTGTGGTATGACCTGATAATTCTGGTACCAAAGGTACGTACTGCCTCTTCCAGACCAGGTACTTCCAGATCTTCTTCCAAATCAACATAGGCAAAATTATACCGTTTGTCTGCTTCTGCAAAAGCAAGACCTCTGGAAAGCAAAGCGACTCTGGAACCTTCACCGCTTGAATAAAATCCGCCGTCTTGCTTTCGCCGTATTGTCAGAATTACCGGAATCCCTGCCTGTCTGGGAAAATGCCGAATATAAAAATTTTCATCAGGATTAAGGCAATCTACACGCAGTTCGGCCATGTCGATGTATTTACGGTACTTTTCTATTATTTCCAGATCCCGGGAAATTGTTTTTTCGGTCAGGCAAAGACAAATCTTGGACATATAGAAGCCACCCCCGGCGGCGTTTGTGCCGATTCTAAAAATCGGAACGGTAAATGTACAGACCTTCAGCTCGTCCTGATGTATCCCAGTTTATTCTTAGCATAAGAGGCCAGGCTTTTCCGGGAAGCTGATAAAGTGTATAACCTTCAAAATTGCGGCCTTCTCCCATTATCCTGCCAATGGCAGCCCTGTTATCCCCGTCTTTGATGTTATATGCAGATCGTACTTTAACCTGCCAAACCCGGTTTCCGTAAATATAAAACTCAATACGATCATATTCAAAGACAACGTCATCCTGCCAGACTGCAACCCCCCGTACCGCATAAACGTTTTTGGGGGCACCGTAATTTTTAATTAGATCCGAAAGCGTCATTCCTATAAGTGAAGACGGATCTGAATTACTGTCTGATTGGGAAAAAACAGGCAAACCAGGCAGAAATATTAGGACAATCAGGAAACCCCAAAATAATTTTCTCACTCTATTACCGTATCCCTGATTGTTTGCCGGTAGATCTCCCTGTCTACCATTGAAAGTATTATCACAGAACCGGAAGGCAGTTTATAGGGCATACTGAATTCCCCTCCCGAATGATTTGTATTGGCGAGTGTCTGCTTTGACCCATTGGGAAGCTCAACTTCTACTGTCAGCGGAAGAGGATAAGGATTCTCCGGTAAATTATACCTAAAAAGCCCCACTGTTTCTCCGGAATTCTCCGCTTCGGGAGCAATAATCGTAACCGTTAGTTTTTGGTTTGTACTAATCTCTGTCCCACCGACCGGATTTTGGGAAATAACAGTACCGGGTCTTTCTCCTGTATTATTAATAACGAAGTTATAACCTATTTTTAGCTGTCCAAGTCTTGCCAAAGCGTCGGTATAGGTAAGGCCTGTCAAATCCGGAACGGTTACGCGGGTGTTTTCCCTGCCCCGGCTTACCACCAATTCCAAAACTGTCGATCCGGTCAAATCCGCTCCCGGCGGAGGGTTTTGCTGCAGTACTGTTCCGGCGGCGGAATCATTAGAATACTGGTACATAAAAGGTTCATGAATGATAATTTGAATTTCGGATGAATTGGCGTTAAGAGCCTGAAGCTCCAAGCGAACATCATTAATATTCTTCCCCAAAAAACTCACCATTTTATCCAGGGCCAAACCCGAACTGATAACAAGGTTAATTCGTCTTTCGGCCTTAACCAGAGTTCCGGCTTCGGGATTTTGCTCAAGGATCACCCCTTTTTCCTGTCCGTCTGTTGCGGAACGCAGACTTATCCGGGGATAAAGCTCTTTTTCCTGGAGCTCTATCAGCGCCTGGGACAATTCTTTTCCCAGCACATCGGGAACCATTACTTCCTCTTTACCGCGGATAACAATAAAGAAAACCGAAAGTGCAATCAGTCCCACAAAAACAAGTAAACCTATAGTAAAGGAAATAAAAAGACGCAGGTTGCTTCCCATGTGATCTTCTATACTTTCCAGGTCAAAGCCGAAGTTTTTAAACGCCATAATGTCAAGAACCCCTTATAAATCAAAAATTGAAAAACGGGAACCAATAAAATCCCTGGCGCCGTTTAAAAAAACCTGCCAGGGAAGGATTTTCTTGTTTTGATACTGAAGCAGCGTAATTGCAAGAATCCCATCGCCCGTTTGTACCAGTATACCGGATTTTTTGTCGATACCCAAGATACTCCCGGCCGGATCAGTCGGGACATTGGGTATTATTACCGAATCGTTGCGGTAATGGCCAGAACTTGAGTAAGGAACTGCTTCAAGTATATTGAGCAGTTGCCCGTTGTGGTTTGTATGCGCAAGAGGCCAGGGATTACAGGCCCGTATTTGGGCGTCGATTTCCGGGGCGCTCCTGTTCCAATCGACAAGGCCACGGCTCTTTTCCAGTACCGTGCAATAACTGGGGTCTCCCTGCTGGGGAATTCCTTCGGGTAATTCTGCCTTTTCAAACTGTCCCAGGACATCTATAAGCAGTTCCGCTCCCTTAATTGCCGCAAGGTTACCAAGCGAAGAAGTGGTTTCTCTTCCGTTAAGGGGAATTGTTGCCTGTGCCAGAATATTCCCCGTATCCATTTCGGGAGCTATACGCTGAATGCTTATTCCGGTAACTTTGTCCCGGTGCAAAATTGCTTCCTGAATGGGAGAAGCTCCGCGGTATTTGGGAAGCAGCGAAGGGTGTACATTGATCCCCCCCAAAGGAAAGAGAGACATAAACTTAGGGCCGAAAATACGGCCGTAGGCAAAAGAAATTAGCAAATCAGGTTTAAGTCCGGCAATTACTGTCCTTGCCGGCGCTTTTAAGGTTTCGAACTTGAATATAGCCGGTGTGTTTAATCCGGATGCCGTAAATTCTTCTGTAAGAATTTCTGCCCAGCGGCCAACTTCACTGGGTTCTGTTCCGCTTCCCCGGCCTTTTCGTTTGTCGGGATTGGTTAATACCCCTGCAAGAACCCAGCGTCCCAGCTTTGCAGCTTCTGCAATCTTTTCCAGAGAAGGTATCGCTATTGCAGGACTGCCTGCAAAGAGGATTCTCAGCCCATTTGTGTTTTTAGCTGTCATGTACCTCTTGAAACAGACTTTTTTTGTTTCTCCGCTTTGTTCAGTTTGGCAAGGAATTTTTCCCGTTTACCTTCATTTATCCGGTCAATAAAAAGGATTCCTTCCAGGTGATCGTATTCGTGTTGGATAATCCTGGCAAGCATTCCCGATGCTTCCAGAGTAAAAGCCCGGCCTTTTTCGTTCCATGCCTGAACTTTAATTATTGCAGGGCGTTTTACAAGTGCATAGAACCCTGGAATAGAAAGGCATCCTTCTTCAATGTTGGATTGTTCCTGACTGGTCTGTATTATGGAGGGATTGATATAAACCCGCTCTTCATCCCCTTCTGCATCGGTTACAAAAATGCGCTTTAAAAGACCTACTTGCGGCCCTGCCAGACCCACCCCTTTGCCTTTATGCATAATATCGAGCATTTTCCGGGCCATTTGCCTTATTTCATCATTTATATTCTTGATTGGCGCTGCTTTTTGACGTAAACAATGGTCGTTTTCAGAATCAACCTTGTTTTCCAGGGTCAGTACTTCCATAATATCATATTATAGATAAAAGGCGCCATAATTCAAGAAAGTACTGAACGCCGACACAAGGTTCCCCTCTTGTATACTCAACCGAGACCCGAAGGGGCGAAGGTTCCCCTCTTGTATACTCAACCGAGACCCGAAGGGGCGAAGGTTCCCCTCTTGTATACTCAACCGAGACCCGAAGGGGCGAAGGTTCCCCTCTTGACAAAATCTTTTGAATGCGACAATGTACGCAAACGATTGAGTATTTTCCAAAACTCTATTAGTTTCGGAATTAATGTAAATAGGGGAAATTTATGGATAAAGATTTCATTGAACGGATGAAACAATCCCTTTTGAAACTCAAGTCAGAGATTATCGATACTCTTGTGGCAAGCAACGAAGATTTTAGGGAAATTGTGGAAGGAATGGATCCCAAAGATCTGGCCGATATTGCTTCCGACGACATCGACCGTAAGATGATAGAAGCATTGGGTTCCCAGGAATTAAAGCGGCTTAGGCTTATTGATTCCGCTCTTACAAGGATTGAGCAGGATAAATACGGTTTGTGTATAAAATGCGGCAAGGTTATACCTCAGGAACGGCTTGAAGCGATTCCCTATGCTTTAATGTGCATTGAATGTAAAACTGCCGAAGAACGCCGAAACCGCTAGGCGGCCAGGCTGCATTCGCTCTGCCACGTTAAGAACTAACCCGGACTTTCTGGTAAAATTTGCCTTTTACACCTTCTTTTTTTATATTTGTAGTATACAAGGAGGTGCACTTGAATAGAAAAATGGAAAGCAAATGGATTGTCGATTTAAAAAATTTAACCTGCCACAATCCAGAAAACCAAATGGTTGTTGGTTTCGAGAAAAAAGGGAATACGCTTGAAGGTAAAATCAAGGATATACCCTGTGAATTGTTTGAAAAATGGAAAAACGACCCGAACTGCAGAACAATTATGAAAAAAGCGGTTATTGAAGCAGACGAGGTTTTTTTCAGGGCTTATTTTAATAAAGAGATTGAAAAAAAATGTCTTGGTGAACGGCTTCCGGCGTAATGAGGTTCTCCGCGGTAAGCCTCATTTTTTCCGGTTTTCAGGCTTGATTTTCTTAAACTTTTTTTCGTCTTCATAAGAGTTCTCTTTCCATATAAAGCCATCAATTATATCTTCCACGACTTTTTGTTTCTCGGCAGACAACAGTTGGATTTTTGTTAGAATTGCCGCCTTTCTGGATGAAATGACACTGTTTACTGGCGCCCCGTTTGCAATAGGAAAGTGTCCGGCGTTGAAAACTATTGTCATCGGCGATACTGTCAAAAGAATACCGGAATCACTTTTTTGCGAAATAACTTCATTAACATCATTGACTATCGGCAAAAACGTTACCCAAATAGGAAAGCAGGCATTCAGAGACTGTCCTAATATAACAAGCATTGTCATTCCCGACTCGGTTCAAAGCGTCGATTATCGGGCGTTTAGAGGATGCGCCGGAGTAACATCCATTACCCTCGGAAGCAATCTGAGTGAAATTGGGATTGAGGCTTTTGCCGGAACCAGAATAACCGAACTTACCATTCCTGAAAATGTTTCAAAAATTCGTAACAGTTCTTTCGGTGATTCCCCGCGATTGCGA
>Ga0082212_10000554_pt1 | contig 53716 bp, 41 predicted proteins | sample TergutNt197P3_FD_71548 | JGI IMG/M metagenome (GOLD analysis project Ga0082212, IMG submission 71548) | Neocapritermes taracua P3 segment gut microbial communities from Petit-Saut dam, French Guiana - Nt197 P3 | ecosystem: Host-associated > Arthropoda: Insects > Digestive system > Gut ...
TAAGGAAACGCTGATTAATTGCCTGTGCGGGCGAATCGCCACATTGCGCGGTGCTCGTAACCTCAACATATTTCCATATATGCCTCGGTTCCTGCGCTCCGTGCGCCTTGCGCTTCATCCCGCGCAGACAATTAATCAGCGCTTCCCTAACGGAATGCGTATTGGTAAGTTCATTTTTACACGTTGCGCGTGTTTTGCCTCCTGGACATATCGTGTAATATGCCGTCGCCGCCAAAACTGCGCGCGCCTTGTATCCACGCCATCTTGCGCCGCAGGAGCGGCGGAATCGGCATGAAAAATCCGGGCTGGTCCCATAACGCGGCGGCGAACTGCATGATTGCGGCGAGGATGCCCGGGATCCCATGTCTGAAACTTTTACTGTGTGCACCCGAAGCAATTTATTGGTACAATATTAGCTTATCTATTTATATGAAACGGTGTCATAGATACTGCATTCTTCATTTTTGGGGCGTTTGTGAAGTATTTGAATAATCTAAGCGAGTATCTGATCGTTTTAGGAATACCCGGCCTCTTCTTCATATCCTTTCTTGATTCGGCACTGGTGCCGCTCGCCGGCGGGCCGGACTGGGTTATCATGCTTCTGTCCTGGCAGCAGCCGGCCATGTTTTTCTGGATAGCCCTGATCGCCACGGTAGGCTCAACACTGGGCAATATGATCCTTTACAGCATCGGGCAAAAAGGCGGCGAAAAGGCGCTGGCTCGCTTCAGCCCGGAACGCGTGGCGCAAATAGAGCAAAAGATGCGGATATATGGCGCCTGGGCCGTTTTCGGTTCAGTGCTCGCCCCGCCGCCGTTTCCGACCAAACTGGTAATTCTCGCCGCGGGAGTGCTGAAAACAGGCAAAACCCGTTTCGCGGTTTCAGTGTTTTGCGGCAGATTGATAAGATATTCCCTGATAGCTTGGCTTGCCGCAAAATTCGGCGATCGTGCGGCGGGAATTATAAAAGAGAACTCCGTGGCCGCAGCCTGCGTCCTTGTGGTAGTGTTGCTTTTGGCGTTTGGAATCAGCAAGTGGCGCGACAGGCGGCAGAACACCGAATCACATCTTTGATGGAAGGAAAAAGATATGGATAGCTTGGCAGAAAGCCTGAAAGCGTCGATCCGTGAAATTCCGGACTGGCCGAAACAGGGGATTCTTTTTTACGATATAACGACGCTCCTTAAGGATAAAACCTGCTTCGCGCAGGCAATCGACGCGCTTACCGCGCCCTATAAAGATAAAAAAATCGACATAGTGCTGGGCATGGAAGCGCGCGGCTTCATATTCGCGCCCACGGTTGCTTACGCGCTCGGTGCGGGATTTGTTCCGGTACGCAAGCCGGGTAAACTTCCCGCCGAAAAACTGCAGATAAATTATGAACTGGAATACGGCACCGATTCACTGGAAATCCACAAAGACGCCGTGAAGCCGGGACAGCGGGCACTCATTGTCGACGACCTTATCGCCACAGGCGGTACGGCTAAAGCCGTCGCGGATATGACAGAATCACTCGGCGCAAAGGTGGAAGGACTTGCCTTTCTCGTTGAACTTTCTTTTTTGAACGGCCGTGAAAAAATAAGCAGGTACGCAATACACAGTCTGCTGAAATATTAAGGTAACGCTGATAAAAAAATCCCCGCCCAAAAGGCGGGGATTTTTTTATCAGCGTTAATGTTTTTTAGTAATTCCTGACATCATACACCGCTTATTGTTACAAGATTTCGCCTTGCGGCGTTGACTATGCTCACCTGCGAGGCTGTGCGTGCTGCGATCTGTCTGAAAACTTCCGCCGCCGGAGCGTCCGGCATCATTGCAACGACCGGCTTTCCTGCGTCGCCGCCCTCGCGAAGGACGGTATTAAGAGGCACTTCTCCAAGAAAAGGAACTTCGTATCGCTCGGCGGTTTTCGCGCCCCCGCCGTGACTGAAAACATGTGATATTTCACCGCATTTCGGGCATTCGAAATAAGACATATTCTCCACTATGCCAAGAATTGCCACTTCTACATGCCGGAACATCTGAATAGCCTTGCGCGCGTCCTGCAGCGCCACATCCTGCGGCGTACTTACAACAACGGCGCCGGTCAACGGTACGGTCTGCGTAAGACTCAACTGTACGTCGCCCGTTCCCGGAGGAAGATCGATCAGCAGGTAGTCCAGTTCCCCCCAGTCAACCTGCCGGAGGAATTGCTGTATGACGCTGTGCAGCATAGGCCCGCGCCAGATCACCGGCTCATCGTCTTCAACCATAAGAAAGCCCATTGACATAAGGCGAACGCCGTAATTAGACAGTGTCTGGATGCGCTCGCCGAGCGCGTAGGGTTGACCGGTAATACCCATCATAAGCGGGATGTTGGGGCCGTAAATATCGGCGTCGAGAATACCGACCGCCGCGCCCGATTGTGCCAGCGCGATCGCGAGATTGACGGTTACGGTTGATTTGCCGACGCCTCCCTTGCCGCTCCCGACTGCTATCACATTACGGACGCCTTCAATGGCCTGCTTGTCTTTTCCTGCCGCGCCGCGTGTCACCGCGGCGGTCATATTGATCTCTACGGTTTTAACGCCCTGAACGGCACTTGCCGCTTCGCGCGCCATCCTTTCCATTTCTTTTTTCATCGGGCACGCGGGAGTCGTCAGTTCTATCGTGAACGATACCGCGCCACCGGCGATTTTCAGGTCTTTGACAAAGCCAAGCGAAACAATATCCCGGTTTAGATCTGGATCCAGGACGGTTCTCAGAGCGTCGAGAATCGCCTGTTCCTGCGGTACTTTACTTTCAGTCATATTTCAAATCCTTTCGGGTGTCCTGTATCAACATTTGAAGAACGTTATTGATGCCGGATACTCCCACAGCAGTCCCTCATTGGCTTTTATTGCGCCGATTACGGGGAAAATTATTGCAACGAGACCAAGGATGATAAGCAGAGGTATACCGATGAGTACAAAGCACAGAGGGATGCAGATCACGACATAAATAAATATACTGATGGCCCAGTTAAGCACCGTGCGGCCATGGGCGTCAACTCCCGGCAGCTCATCTTTTTTCAATTGCCACAGTACAATCGGGAGAATGATTCCCCCCAGAGGAAAAGCAAAATGTGCAAATTGGGACAGATGAATAAATAAGGCCCATTGCCGCGTTTCACTTTCAATATCCTTTGCGTTCGGCGCGCGTTTTGAATATCCAGCCCCGGAAAAATCTGCCGCAAGAAGTTTTTCCTTTGCGCGTTGAAATTCCTCTTCAGTCAACGCACCCGACTCACGAAGCTGCTGAAGTCTTTGAAGTTCTTCCGTCAACATCATGTCACCCCCTTCCTTGGCATCCGTCTAAAACTGCTCATTTCCCTAAACTTTCATTTTACTACGGAATTCGTGTTAGTAAACGTCTGAAAATACTCGCTTGGCCAGATGAGTACTTTGAAAAAATTCTATTCCCGCCTCCGCTGGTTTCGGAGCAAAAGGTCTTAATTGGTTTTAATGCGATCGCCCTGCAGTCGTCCTTTTTTATTGTTTAATTCTTCGTAATGATGGTATAGTCTTTTTTCAAAATGAATTAGACAAACGAGCAGGCCGCCGCGCACAGACGAAAGATGCCATTCAAAGGAATGTCGGCTAGTTGACGCGCGGGATGGAGCGCAGGATATACGGTGCGCATGAACCGGGGTGTATTAAGGAAAGTATGCCGGGGTTACAGGTACCACGCAACGAAGCGATTCGCCCGCACAAATAATTAATTAGCGTTTCCCAGGCTGTGTTGACGGCTGGAATACAAACCGTTAATAGGAGTGGGTTATGGGAAAGCTATATTTTGCAACCGCATTGCTTGCTGTGCTAAAGGTTGCCGGATTTGTTACATGGCCATGGGTTTGGGTGGTAAGCCCCGTCTGGATTGAGGCCATGCTCATTCTTTGCTTTGTAATCATATGTGCGGCATTCCTGACTAAAAAGGCGAAGGACGAAAATGATGAAGTCGTTGAAGCTTTCGACATGCCTTTACTGGAAGCCGGAGATGATCAGGCAGACGTAAGCGACCATGACCAGGTGATCGCCGAACAGCCTGCGCTTTCTTAAAGGGAAATATCGGGGATGTAAGCGAACAGTTTTTTTCTTCCCTGAATGACCGTATATGCATCATTCGCCTCTTTGATCGTACTTGCTAATACTTGAGGATCGTCGGGCAGGTGGTAGGTGCAAATCGCCAGGCGCGGTCCGAAACGTTTCAGTACGTTTTGAGCGCCTTTCAGCATAAAACGCTCATGTCCTTCTATGTCCGCCTTTATAAAATCGACGCGCTCCAATTTGTTTTCCTCAACAAAATCGTCAAGAGTCGTGACCTGTATTTTTACCGTTTTCCGTCGAGAGCCGGCGCGAGCCGCGATATTGAAAGAAGATGAAGAACCTTTCACGGATATGACGAGTTCTTCCTTTTTAGCACCGAGTCCCATGTTTACGGGGCTGATGTTTTTATTTAAACGCGCGGTTTCCTTCAATATTTCGAATGTTTCCGAAACCGGCTCAAAGGCGTATGCGCGGGCTTCGCATACGGAAGCATACGCAGAAAAATCACCAATCCAGGCTCCCGCGTCGATGACAACATCGTTAGGGCGTAATTTAAAATTGATCCCCAGCGCTTTGTTGCAATATATGTAGAACCCTTCCGGGATAATGTCGTCTATAAATTTGACATCGTTGACGTCATAGTTATCTTCCAGATGCAGGTAAGAATAAAAAGTGTCTTCCAGTACCGACACAAGAAAATTTTTCTCATCGCGTACCGCGAGCAAGGGTATCTTCACCTCTTTGAGCGCATAACAGTCCCGTGTCAAATACATCTTCTTTCGTCTCTTTAAAAGAACCGAATTTGCGAGATTCTGTCTAATATATTGAATCCCCGCCAGTCCGCAGGCTTCACCGATTGCATGCAGGAAGAATTCAAAAGGTGTACTGATCCCGACCGACATGCGTAAATAGTTGCAACGCAGTCTTGCCCATTTTCTCTTAAGCGATCCCGTAACCATTTACGTTATACATCTCTGAAATGATCGAATCCCTGTGTCGACAGGGACCGCCGCGTTTCTTCCTCGTCGGCGATCCATACTTTTCCATTGCCTTCGATCATATTTCCTATATGCGCAACCGGAGGGAAATTCGCCGGCAGGTTTTTCACGATGCGCCGTTTCGAGGCGGGTACGGCAAAGAGCAGCTCGTAGTCTTCACCGCCTGAAAACGCGAGTTTAAGCGGGTCGCATTCCCACAACGCCGATTCCGCAAAAACCGGAATTTTTCCCGCGAAGATTTCCGCGTCGGTTCCGGAAGCGGCGCACATGCGCGGAAGGTCGGCGGAAAGGCCGTCGCTGATGTCCATCATGCAGCGGATGCCGTTTTGCGTCAACCATTGCCCGACGGCACAGCGAGGTTCGGGTGTCCTGTGCGCCCGGAGCGCGTCGCGTTCGGAACCGCGGCGGGAACGAATTATTCCCTGTTGAAGGAGCTTCAGTCCCGCCGCCGACTTGCCGAGCGTTCCGGTTACGTACAAAAGATCGCCCGGTCGGCCTCCGGAGCGGTACGCGGTTTTGCGATTTTCAGATTCACCGAAGGCCGTTATTGAAATCGTTGTTTTAGCCGCGCCGGAAAGGTCACCGCCGGCAAGAATTGCGCCGTGTTCGCCGCCGCAGGAAGTCAAGCCTTTATAAAATTCCCGAATCCAGCGGTCGCTTGTGTTTGCGGGCATACCCAGCGATATTGTGAAAAAACGCGGCCTCGCGCCCATCGCGCCGAGGTCGCTCAGGTTTACGGCAATCGACTTGCGTCCCAGTTCTCGCGGAGTGGTCCATTCGAGGCGGAAATCAATTTCCTCTACCAGCATGTCGGTTGTGACCAGTAAAAATTCACGCGCGCCGGCCGGCAACCAGACTGCGGCGTCGTCGCCGATTCCTTTTTTAAGCGCCGGATGAGGGAATGCGTAAGGTTTTATAAGGTTTTCAATGATTTCGTTTTCGGTTTTTTTCCGCTGCATGGCTTGTCGCTTTTTTTAGCAGAGCGTTGATCTCGGTCACAAATTCTCTTACATCGTCAAACGCGAGATATACGGAGGCAAAACGCAGGTAAGCGACCATATCAAGCCGGCGGAGTTCTGCGAGAAGGGTTTTGCCGATCACGACCGATTCCAGCTCGCGTTCATTGCTTTCCTGAACCATGGCTTCCACCTGGTCGACGATCTTTTCGAGTTGAGGCAGTCCGACGGGCCTTTTTTCACAGGCTGTCATCAGTCCTTTGAGAATCTTGCTCCGGTCGAATCGCTCACGTCCGCCGTCTTTTTTCACCACCATGTATGGGATGTCGTCCGTTCGCTCGTAACTGGTGAAACGACGGGTACAATTCAGGCATTGGCGGCGGCGGCGTATTGAATCGCCTTCGCGGCTTTCCCGGGAATCAACCACGCGATCTTTAAGAGATCCGCAATAAGGACATTTCATCTATTCTTCCTTGATGTTACGTTTACGGTTACTGGCTGGCCGGCGCGGTAGCAAGCCGCCGCACTCCATATGAATTTAATACGTAACCATTCGAGGTTTTGCAATTACCTCAATAAGTAATAATATCACTTCTCACGGCGACTGACGGTATATATTGTTGTATAATAACTATTTTTCCCGGAATTAGTAAATAAAAGGAGTTTATTGTGAGAACACGCTTCCTTTCGATCCTGATTTTCCTGGTAATTTTGACGTTTTTAGCGATTTCCCCGGCCATGCGCGCGCAGGAAGCCGCTAAACCGGTTCCGGTTTATGTGGATAAGCAGGAAAAGGATTTTAAATTCTATCCGGGAGGAAAAATCGGCATCGCCATAGCTACGCCGGGCAGCCTGAAAATCGTCGGGTGGGATCAAGGTTCGGTTCTTATGGAAGCGGAAATAAAGGTTCGTTCGCTGACGGATGAAAAAGCGCGGGCGCTTTTAGAAAAATCGCCTGTTCGCCTTCGCTATACGAATGCTACTTCAACTATTCAGGTTACGGAAACACCCGAACTCAGGGGGCTTCTCGAAGTCAATCTGACCGTTCATGTACCGGCGGCGCGAACCGATATTACCGCGCAAATTAAAAAAGGCGATTTCTTTATCGAAACGGTAAACGGATGGGTGGAAGCGACTCTTGTAGAAGGAAACATGAATATGGCTGCCATTGACGGCTATTTTTCCGGAAAAATACAAAAAGGAAACATTGTTGCGAAACTGTCCGGAAGCCGGTGGAGCGGACATGGCTTTTCAGTCGGGACGCAGGCGGGGCATGTCGAGCTGCTTATGCCGGAAAAATATTCAGCCGATCTGCAGCTTGATACGCGCGACGGAGAAATCACGGTGGATTTTCCCGCCCAGGAATTTGAAGGCGAACTCATGCCTATCGAAGCTGTCGCACGGAAAAAAGCGCGGCAGTTGAGGGCGCGCATCGGCGACGGCGGCGCCCCGATTCGGGCAGGCACACAATCCGGCAACGTTTCCCTTAGAAAAATAGAGTTTTGAACCACGAATTAATCAGCGTTTTCTTAAGAAAACGCTGATTAATTCGTGGTTTTAGTTTGCAACGTACTCTACGCTTTCGGAGCGTCAGTTGGTAATGTCGACTTAATGCGCAATTCACGCAGATGTTTGGGCGACAGTTCCGACGGCGCGTCGAACATGACGTCGGCGGCGCTTGCCGTTTTCGGGAACGCTATCACTTCACGGATGTTCGGTTCGTCGGCCAGCAGCATCACAAGCCGGTCTATGCCTGGAGCCATGCCGCCGTGCGGCGGTGCGCCGTATTCGAAGGCGTCGAGCATGTGTCCGAACTTCTGGCGAATTTCATCTTCTTCATGTCCCAGCGCCTTGAAAATACGCGCCTGGAGCTCCCGGTTATGAATACGTATGCTGCCGCTTGATAATTCGTAACCGTTGCAGACCAGGTCGTACGCGTCGCTCATGACGCGGCCGGGGTCGCTTTCCAGCAATCCCATGTGCTCGGGCCGCGGGCTGGTAAAGGGGTGGTGCATGAAGCTCCATTTCTTTTCGTTTTCATCCCATTCAAACATTGGAAAATCGACCACCCACGCGAAGGCCAGAAGATCTGCTGGCGCCAGGTTCAGACGGTCACGAAATTCGAGACGCAGCACGCCGAGAGCCTTACAGGCCGTAGCCGGTTTATCGACGACTATACAGGCCAGATCGCCTTCCTTCGCTCCCGTGAACTTTTCGATTGCCGCGATTTCCTCCTTCGAGAATTTTTTCCCGATGTTTCCCTTAATGCCTTCCGCCGTCCATGCGATAGTCGCCAGGTCTTTTGCTCCGGCGGTTTTTACGGCCGATGCGAGATCGTCCTGTTCCTTGCGGGAATATTCGGCGCATCCCGTCGCAAGCAGGCATTTGACGGCAGAACCGTTTGCCACGGCTTCAGAAATGAACCTTAATTCGGAATTACGCAACGGCTCGGTAACGTCCACTATCTCCATGCCGAACCGGATGTCCGGCTTGTCGCTCCCGTAACGATCCATAGCCTCGGCGTAGCTCATCCTGGGGAACGGCGAAATGAAGCGCTTGTGCGGCGTCACCGCCGGAACTAGGCCCGTAACAAGCCCTTCCACAACGGCGAGTACGTCGTCGCGTTCGACGAAGGACATTTCAAGGTCAAGCTGCGTGAATTCCGGCTGCCGGTCACCGCGCAGATCTTCATCACGCATACATCGAGCGATTTGAAAATATTTTTCAAAGCCGGCCACCATTAGTAGTTGCTTGAGCTGCTGTGGGCTTTGCGGAAGAGCGAAAAATTTCCCCGGATGCACGCGGCTGGGAACTACGTAGTCGCGCGCACCTTCCGGCGTGGATTTGATCAGAACGGGAGTTTCGATTTCCAGAAAGCCCTGCGCGTCAAGATAATCGCGCATGAACTTGATCGTCTTGTGACGCAGTATGATATTGCGCTGCAAACGTTCGCGCCGTAGATCAAGGTAGCGGTATTTCAGCCGCGCGATTTCGTCGGTCTTGTATCCGTCGTCGTCGAGCGGAATAGGCGGCGTTTTCGAGGGGTTGAGGATTTCAATAGATTGCGCCAGTACCTCCACTTCGCCGGTGGCAAGGTCAAGGTTAACCGTGTCCGCGGGCCGTTCACGAACGGTTCCCTCAATACGTAAAACGTATTCACTACGGACTTTTTCCGCGATTTCAAAAGCTTTACCGACGGTCGGGTCGGCGGTTACCTGCACAAGGCCCGAGCGATCCCGCAAATCAAGAAAGATCAGCCCGCCGTGGTCGCGGTTCCGCTGCAGCCATCCGGCCAAAACGACGGTTCTGCCGACATCCGGCAATCGTAATTCTCCACAATTCTGCGTCTTTAACATATTGAATCCCCTATGAATCAAAACCAATAAGATTACATGAAAATTTCCCGTAACGCGATGTGAAACTTATTAAACGGTAGATTCCGCAAACAACTGGACGAAAAACGATACCCATGCAATTATTACTGCATGAATACTAACAACGCTTCCGGCGCAAAAGGTTTCGGGACGGCCCCTGTTTATTTCACGGCGATTTCTACCATTTTGGGTGCCATTTTGTTTTTACGATTCGGTACCGCCATCGGAACGCTCGGCTTTTTCGGGGCGGTTTTTATTGTAACCCTGGGGCATTTGATAACTATCCCCACGGCACTGGCAATTTCCGAAATTGCCACCAATACGCGGGTTGAAGGGGGTGGCGAGTACTTTATCATTTCCCGCTCGTTCGGCATTAAAATAGGTTCCACCATAGGGATTACGCTCTATTTTTCGCAGGCGATAAGCGTCGCTTTTTACATCATTGCTTTTACCGAGGCCTTCGCTCCGTTATTCAAACTGGCGTATACCTACCTGAATCTTGAATTGCCACGTCAGGTTGTCAGTATTCCCGCGCTGGGAGCCTTAGCGTATTTGATGCTGAAAAAGGGTTCGGGTTCAGGAATGAAGATGCTGTATATGGTGAACGCGGTACTGGCTTTATCGCTGTTGTTTCTCTTTTTGGGAAACCCAATAGATTCGGGGAGCGATCCGGCGCGTATGGCGGGAGATAATTTCGGATTTTTTAACACACACAGCTTTTTTATGATGTTCGCGATCTGTTTTCCCGCTTTTACGGGAATGACGGCGGGCGTGGGACTAAGCGGCGATTTGCGTGATCCCGGCAAGTCCATTCCGCTCGGAACAATTGGCGCAACCGTTACGGGGGTGGCGGTTTATTTGCTCGTGATTTGGAAATTATCGGTTTCCGCTTCGCAGGTCGATTTAGTGAGCGACCAACTCATCATGTCAAAAATAGCCGTTCTCGGATTTCTTATCATCCCGATCGGATTAGGCGCCTGTACTTTTTCGTCGGCAATAGGATCCATCATGGTGGCGCCCCGTACGCTTCAGGCTCTTGCCGGCGACAGGACTTTCCCCTTCAGCATAATCAATCATTTTCTCGAAAAGGGAAAAGGCGAAAGCAACGAACCATTTAACGCTTCCATTATTACCATTATCATCGCCGCCGTTTTTGTGTTGATGGGCGATGTGGATGTTGTGGCGCCGATTATATCAATGTTTTTCCTTATCACTTACGGAACTTTATGTTTGATATCATTTCTTAATCATTTCGGATCGCCGCCGTCTTATCGTCCGCGCTTTAAATCAAAATGGTATTTTTCGCTGGGCGGGTTTTTCCTTTCCGTCTGGGTGATGTTCCAGATAGATTCATTTTTCACGATACTGTCGTATGGACTTATCGTCATTATTTACATGATAATCGGAAATTTTAATAAGGAGCAAAAAGGGGTCGGCAGCATTTTTAAAGGAGCGCTTTTCCAGTTGAACAGGCGGTTGCAGGTTTACATGCAAAAAAACAGATCGAGTATGGAAAACGAAGAATGGCGTCCCGCTGTAGTCTGTATTTCGCCCAATTCGTTCAAGCGTGAAAAAGTGCTGGATTTAATGCGCTGGATAAGTCATCAACACGGCTTTGGAACGTATTTTCATTTTATCAAAGGCTATTACAGTAAACAGGCTCATATCGAATCCCAGGGAATACTGAAAGAACTCATAGACGGTCTGAAAGAACGCGTCAGCACACTCTATATCGACACAATGATCTCGCCGTCTTATACATCGGCAATTGCGCAGGTTATTCAGTCTCCATCCATATCGGGAATGGAAAACAACATGATTGTGTTCGAATATGACAAAAACAATCCCGACGAATTAAACAAGATAATTGAAAAAGTCAGCCTTGTGCGCGCGGGCAGTTTCGACATTTGTATATTCGCCAGTTGTATCGAATCGATCAGGTATCGAAAAGGTATTCATGTCTGGATACGGCCTGACGATGAAAAGAATGCCAATCTGATGATTCTGCTGGGATATATTATTCTGGCGCATCCCGATTGGGAAAAAAGCCACCTGAAAATATTCAACATCAGCAGCGAAGGCCACAAAGAGAATGATAAACATGAACTGGAAGAACGTATAGCCGCGGGACGGTTGCCGGTATCTTTAGCAAATATAAAATTCATATCTTTATCTAAAAACCGTACAATCGGCGAAGTCGTTACCGAACATTCCAGTGGTGCCGGATTAACGATCATCGGTTTCCACGAAGACGGAATTAAGCGCGGCGGAGCTGAACGTTTTATGGAATTTAACAATATCGGCGATGTTTTATTTGTAAACGCCGCCGAATCGAAAGAAATAAAATAAAATATCGTTTACTGCGTTATCTGTATCCGGTTTTTACCGCGGAAGCTCTGATACGCAGGGGTGGTTATGTCGATGCCGGCGTCTTTGAAAGCATCCTGAATGTTTTCATACAGCTCGGAATAAATGCGGGGCATCAGCTTTTCTTCCGCAATATAAACGTTGATCTGGTATTCCGCGAAAAAATTGTCCAGCGCGCGCTGCAAAACAAAAGGAGCCGGTTCGGCAAGCACATGAGGTGTCTGCGCGGCGGCGGAAAGCAGCAGTTCGTGCACCTTGCGCCACGGCGTGTCATAACCGAAAGTGACGGCGGTGTAGAGGATCAGTTTGTTTTCCCGAGCGGTTTGACTGTAGTTGACGGTATGCACGGACATGATGTTGGAATTCGGAATGGTGATATCTTCATTTTTTATGGTCATTATTCGTATGGCTAAAGGCGCTTTTTCAATTACCGTTCCCGCCGTTTCTCCGATCTTCACGAAATCGCCGACATGGAACGGTCTCATGTAGGTCAGCGCCAGCCCTGCTACCATATTTCCTACCAGCGCCGTAGAGCCGAGTGAAACCAGGACGCCGATAAATACCGATACGCCCTGAAACACTCTTGAGTCCGAATACGGCAGGTATTGAAAAATCACAATGAACATGAATATGAAAAGCAGCGTCCGGACTATATTACAGGTCGGTGCCGCCCAGTCCGGATAAAAACCCTTTATAACAAGTTTTCCTTTTTCGATCTCGCCCGCGAAATATTTGGCTCCCTTTGCCAGGTACCGGAAAAGCGTTACGATCACCGTAATCGCAACGGCCTTGGGCAGATAATTTTTAACGGCGATTACGATCTCTGAAAAAGGCGTCAATATATAATCCCACAGCGTGCCTGCAAGTCCGCGAGTTTCCGGAAAGACGCTGAAAAGCAGCGGCAGGAAAAAATACAGAATCGCAAGAAGGGTGAGATATTTGATTATTTTTATAAAAAAAAGTAAAACAACGATACATTTGTCTTCGTCCAGCAGACTGTATGATTTTACCCGGATGCCTTTAATGTAGGTTCCGCGAAGAGCGACAAGCTTTCGCCGTACAATCATGAAAAGCCGGTTTACATACTTTATGATGAAAAAAAACGCAACCAGAATAAGCAGTACCAGAGCCATCTTAATCAGGATGGACGGAAGTTCGGTGTAATGCCTGTGTTGAACGATAGCCCTTGCGATATTATCCCTATACTCCGCCGCGATATCTTCCTTCGATTTTTGTAAATATTCTGCATCGCCGTCGGATACCGACATGACAACCGTGTCGTCGTAAATGATTTCCAGCGTAGTGCCGTTCTGAACGATTTTTATAAGGGTGGGAGAAAAACTGTTGTTTCTGCCCAGTTGCCGGATTATCCGCTCAAGTCTTTCCGCTCTCTCCGCAGGAGTAAACGGTCCCAGTCTGGAATGGACGAAAAAGATCGTGCTATGAAACGGCGCGACGGGAGCGGACTGGATCTCAACGAGCTTCGGCAAAGCGACGCTTTCCTGTTCGTCTTCCAACGATGTAACATGCGTGTTTGATGATTGCGCCGGCCATGCCTGTTGAGTGCGGACGGCAAATAAAACTCCCGCCATGAACAGGGAAGTAAGGCACAGCCGTAAGATGACTCTGTTTTGTGTTCTCATATTCATGTGCAAATTATAGCCGGATATTTTTAATTACGAATTACGAATTACGCGCCTGGTATTTTTTGACTCTGCCAATGAACCAATCGTTTGGGGGCGGCATCTGTTTTTAAGGATTCTAAAATTTTTTGGAACGCCTGAAAAGGAGTTTAAGTATAAATTTACGAATTACGCGCCAGGTTTCGTAATTCGTAATTGTCCGGCGGCCGGGTTGCCTGTTATTATGTTTTATTATTTAACCGGTCGGCGGAGTGTCCGGCGATCTGAATATGCCTGAATATATGGATGACGGAGATGAAGGAAGACGGCGAAGATAAATCCCAAATCGGGTATTCCAGCCAAAAACCACGGGAACCGCTTTTTCAATATGTATTGGAAGATAGGCCGCACGTCTGGAAAGAGTTTGCCTCCGCCACATTCTGGAAGCAGTTTTTTATTTCTCTGTTCACCGGCTTGGGCGGCCTGAGTTTTATCCCTTCCGTTTTTGCAGATCAGGAAGAACTTGCGGCCGCGCGTGCCCAGGGGCGCACCCGAAAAATGGAGGCGGGCGTTGCTTCAATTTTTCTGCATACAGCTTTTATTCTGGTGATTTTCTTTCTGGCCCGGGGAATATCATCGAAGCCGGCCATTGATCCGGACGAAGTCGTATTTGTGAGCACTCCTGTTTTTCTTCCTTATGACATTGAAGGCGACGGCCAGGAGGGCGGCGGCGGCGGCGGCGGCGGGAAAAATGAGCCCGAACCGCCGGCGACCGGAGAATTGCCGGAAACAACACCGATACAAATGATCGCGCCAGATCCGACGAATCCACAGCCGCTTATGGCGGCGGATGATTTGCTCGCGCAGGTGCCAAGCGTTGAAATGCCCGTTCAGCTTGTCCGCAACCTGTCGCTGCCTATAGGCGATATTACCGGGCCGCCCAATTATTCCACGTCTTCAGGTCCCGGCAGCGGCGGCGGCATCGGTACTGGTCGCGGAACCGGTATTGGTTCAGGCGATGGCGCGGGGGTGGGACCCGGCAGCGGCGGCGGTATGGGCGGCGGTCAAGGCGGCGGCATTGGCTCGGGTGATGGCAGGGGCGTATCCGGCAGTATCCGACAACCTGAATTATTGTTAGAAGTCAGACCGGATTACACGGAAGACGCGCGAAAGTCGAAAATAACGGGAAGGGTGCTTCTTCACGCCACAATACGCGCAAATGGCACTGTCGATAACGTTCAGGTCTTACGCGGACTTGGATACGGTCTTGACGAATCCGCCATTTATACCGTTACGAACAAATGGCGTTTTCGTCCGGCTACGCGCAACGGCAAGCCGATAGATTATCCGGCCGATATTGAAGTAAATTTTAGTCTTTGGTAATGAACGCGCAACGAAAGAACACAAAAACATGGGAATGAGCGTAGGCAGGAAAAAGGGGGTTCAGTTCGGCATCAATATCACGCCGTATATTGATATTCTGCTGGTATTACTGATTATTTTCATGGTCGCCGCCCCGCTGAAACAATACGATCATCCCGTCAGGGTACCTCAACCGGCGGTGTCCGCCCCGCCTCAAAACGTCAAATCCGATTCCATTATCGTGGAAATGGATCTGGATCGTACCGTGCGTATTAACCAGAAGGTCGTTACGCTCCAAGAGCTTGAAAGCACCCTGAACGAGGTGTTGCAGTACCGGGCTGTGAAAAATCTGTTTATCCGCGGCGACCGCGCGCTTCCTTACGGCGAGATATTCGTATTGATGGATATTGCCAAACGTTCAGGCGCTACCGATATCGCACTTCTTGAAAAATCAACGGTTGCTTCCAAATAAACGGGAGAACTTCACCTCGAGTCATATATAATGCTTGGTTGATCAAAATCCGGCAGGCTGCGGTTCGTCGGTGGTTAATCGTGAACTTATTTTAAATCTGGTTTGGAGAACGAGATATGCGTTTTCGGTACGTACTGCTTCTGGTTGTTTTCGCTGTTTTACTGGGCCTCGCCGACGCGTCCGCGCAAAAAAGAATCAATACCGTTGTTGATCCCAACTCGAACGCTTTCAGCGATACGATTGACGTCTTCGATCCGGCGACGGGAACTATAACCACGGTAACCGACAAGTTGAGTGTCGGACGAGAACGTCCCGCCGTTTTCCGGTTGGCCTCAGGCAAGGTATTGATTGCGGGAGGTCAGAATAATCGCTACCTGCGCGGCGCGGATATTTACGACTACAACCCGGACAATCCGACTGCAAGCCCCATTGCGGAAACCGGTGACCTGCTGTCGGTGCGCAGCGGCATGACGACCATCTTTGCGCCCGGCGGCGCGGCGCTTATTATTGGAGGCTACAACGGCAACTATCTGACCACGGTGGAGCAGTACGACACTGTGTCGGAAAAATTCATCATGACCGGTGGTATGGCGACGCCACGCCAGTTTGCCACAGCCACGCTTCTTTCCGACGGAACCATACTGGTCGCGGGCGGATTTAACGGAACATTTCTGGATGTCGCCGAAGTATACGACCACCCAAACAGAACGTTCACGATGGTATACGGAGCAATGACGCAGTCCCGTGCCGGCCACGTCGCCGCGCGTATTGCGGACAAGAAGGTTTTAATCGCGGGCGGATGTACTAATTCCAAATCCGACGAAATGGTTTGCGATACGTACCTCGACACCGCCGAAATTTTCGACGCTTCGGCGGACGAAGGCGATGAGTTTTCCACGACCGGATCGATGACTACGGCGCGTAAGGACCATACAGCCACGGTTCTTAACGACGGAAGGATTCTGATCATCGGAGGGACGAACGGCGTTGACGTGCTGGATTCGGCGGAAATTTACGACCCGGAGACCGGTACCTTTTCATCGACCGGAAAAATGTCGGAAACGCGCGTCAACCATACCGCGACGATCCTGCCTGACGGCAGGGTGGTTATCGCCGGCGGAGAATCAAATTCCGGAGAGATTCTGGCAAGTGTTGAGATTTACAATCCGACGACGGGAACGTTTTCGCCTGGTGCTCCGATGAACGAACCGCGGACGTTTCATGCTGCGGTTGTCGCCACCGACGGCGTAAACGTTAAAGTCCTGTTTATTGCCGGACTAAAAGAACACAAGCTGGTTTTTGATACAAATTATCAGATTCTCGGAGACAATATCGCGGGCAACATTTATTTTACGCCCGATTCGGAAAAAGGATTCGTCGCCTACACGGGTTCAGGTACGGTTCTCGCGTTTGAACCGAAAGAAGAGGATGGAGGCACATTAACGCGGATCCCGACGGGCGGGCGGCCTATTTATATCACTCCGATTCAGAATGAACAGCGTCTTGCCGTGGTTTCAGCACTGGACAATAAAATCTTCATTATTGATCCGGCAACTAATACGCTGTCCGCAACATACGAGTTTGCCAATGCCGTTTTTGGTTTTGGCAGCAAAATTGAACTGTCTCCCGATGGTTCGACTGGATACATATCCTCCGCGGGAACAGGCGAAATTATTGAATTTGACGTTGCGACCGGAAATGAAAAGCGGCGGCTCGGAGGATTCCGGATACCCGCACAGATCACCGCAACCAGAAACGGCGAAATCCTGATTGTCGTGGACGCCGGCACCAATACCGTCAAGGGTGTAAACGCCGCGAATATGACTTTACGATATACATTCGAACCTCAGGATCGTTACTATGCGGCGCTTTTTTCCATTCACAACAAGGTGGTATTTAATTACGACGAACAAGGCAACGAAAAATTCGCGCTTATAACCGGTCAGGACGTCGTGCTTGACGGTTTTTCCGCGGCTTTTCTCTTTAATCCGAACACCGGCGAGTGGATTACATATGTGGACGCCGACGACGAAAACGAGGAAGAAAGAGGCGGCGTCTACGCCGTCGGTACCCGGCCGGGCTGGACGATGCTGCTTCCTAATGGTGAGCACTGGCTTACGCTTACCCAAAGCAATATATCGCTGATTCCAACGATTGATCAGAGCCTTGATAGAGACGACTATGAGGAAGGCGCTTTCGACACGAAATACTACTCTATTTTCGGCTCCCCAATGGGTTCTACGAATGTTGTTTTGACGCCTGACGGCCGATACGCGTTTTTCGCTTCGGCCACTACCGATCAGCTTCTTCATATGGATTTGGAAACCGGAGGAATCGTCGGCGCATACGCGCTTGGAGACGATCCGAACCTGAGTCCCGATCAGCCGATTGCGGTCGAACTGACGCCTGATGCAATCATATTGGCCGCGGCAAGTTTCGCTTCCAACGAAATCAACCTGTTTGTCGATTCGTATATTTACAGGCAGACCCGATATATCAGTCAGCAGGATCGCTTTACCGGAATTTCCATAATAAACGTTTCCGATGATCAGGAAGACGTGATAGTACAGGTAACCGCGAGAACCAACAGCGGCAGTGTTCATTATTACTACGTGAGCGACAAAGCCGACGAAATTCCCAACCCCAAAACATTGACGCTTAAACCGAACGCCCAGGTGTCGATCGATATTTCGGAATTGCTCAAACTGGATAACGACGTCGATAACGCCGGATATATTACCATCGACAGCAACAAGCCTGTGATCGTCGGGTATACCGCGATCGGGCAGATCCAGGCCAGTTTCATGTCGGCGCATGTCCGTTCAATGGAAAGCGTGGCGTTTTTAGCACAGGACGAGGTGCCGCGCGACATGATTTTGCCTGAAATTCCGGAGTCGAGCGACGCGACGTCGGAAATCAGCCTTGTAAATCCATGGTACACAACGGTGGATTATTCCGCGACTCACTACGCTTCAGACGGTACAAAATGGGCGATACAGGATAAAACGCTCAGCCCGCAGGCAAGGGAAGCGACTTCCTCGACCGGCGTTACCACGACGATCGCAAAGTCACAGGTTGTTATTATCGGCGGTTTTTCCGGCAGCGTAGCCGATGCAAGCGCGGAGGTGTTTGACGGTAATTCGTTGGGATATCGTTCGCCGGTAGGAATGAATGCCGCCAGATATGGGGCCGCCGTTGCGTCTCTTGCTAGCGGAAAAGTTCTTGTGTCAGGCGGTCGGAGCGGTTCCGTCATTCAGAGAACCGCCGAGTTGTACGATTCCTTATCCGGCTATTTCACTCTTGCGCCCGGTTCCATGAACGTCGAAAGATACCGGCATACGGCGACGCGCCTGCCAAACGGCCTGGTGCTGCTGGCCGGCGGACAGAACACGAATTCGATCACACGTACCGCGGAATTGTTTGATTTTACGACCGGTTCGTTCAGCTATACCAAAAAAAGGGGAAACGGCGAGAAAAGCGAGATGGTGATTCCACGTGATGCGCACACCGCGATACTTTTAACCGACGGGATCCGGGTTTTGATCGCCGGTGGTCTGGACGGCACGGGGACGACGAATACCGCGGAAATTTATAATACCGAAACGGGTGAGTTTACCAAAACAAAAGGAGACATGTTGTACGCCCGCGCTTTCCATACGGCGACTTTGCTCAGCGATGGCAAGGTGCTTCTTGTCGGCGGCTACAACGGTGAGTATCTGAACACCACGGAAATTTATAATCCGTTGACGGACGAATTTGAACGTAGCTCTGATATGAGTGTGGCGCGCAGTAATCATGCCGCCGCGCTTCTTTCGGATGGAACCGTGCTGGTTGCAGGCGGCCGGAACAGTGATACGGACGTAAATGAAGAAGGCGGACTTGACACCGCGGAAGTTTACGACCCGACCGCCGGAGGGTTTTTCAGCGAAACCGGCAATAACATGACGTCGCCGCGAAGCTTCCATACGGCGATAAATTTCAAGGACGACAAGGACGGTATCAACGACCGGGTCATTATCAGCGGCGGTTTCGGTCCCGTCGGTACGGAAGATGAACCTGAACTGGGCGCGCTCTCCACATCGGATGTTTATACACCGGGTACGCGCATGTTTTCCAGATCCTCCTCATCGTTGAGCAGGGCCCGTCAGGGACATGCTGCCATTTTATTGGATGAAGCGGCTGCTACAGGATATTTGCGTTTCACCTCGGATATGGGGCTTCTGGCTTCCGAGAGCTACACTGTTGAAAAAGGCGGCGCTCCGACATCGGTCGGCGCGATCAATATGGCGAAATATGAAGGAGTCCAGGAGGTCTATTCTGCGCGATTTGTCGTTGACGCCGATCGAACGACGCTTCTGAACGTCATTAACGGCAATGAAAGCCCCGCGGATATTACGATTGAATTGTTCGACGACAACGGCGTTCCAATCACCACGCTCGTCGATGGCAACCCGATTCCCGTGAGCATCACACGTCACGTTGCGGGCAACGCGCAGATAAAGGGCGCACTGACGGATATTTTTGAAAATTACGCTTTAGCGGGCAAAAATGGATGGATCAAGGTGTCGAGCACCCAGGATCAGCTCGTCGGTACCGTGACGTTCAAGAGCGCGACGGATAAGAATAAATACCTGGGAAGTTTCGTACTTTCAGCCGTTCCGTCGCAGGCGGAGCCGAAATACTGCTACATTTTCCCGCTTGTGTCGGAAAACGGTGATTTTGAAACGGAACTTTCTTTCCTGAACAGTGGTGCGTCGAGCGCCAGGCTTAAGTTGCAGTTATGGGATGCAAACAGTGACCCGGACAATATACAACCGGGCCATATGGTAGCTCCAGAGATTGAAAAGAATCTGGGGGCCGGCACAGTGCTTGGAACCCCCGGAACTATTTTTGACATCTTCGGCATTAGGTTGGATTACGGAAACGTCAGGGTTATATCGGATCAGCCGATTCACGGCACTGGCGTGATACGGTCGAAAGTCGACCGCTTTATCACGCCCGTACCGGCGACCATGTATAAATGCCCTTAACCTTGATCATCCGTCGCGCGCCCTCGAGTACTAAATATATTGTGGATTGCCCGGCGAAGTGGTAATCTAATTGTTTTTAGTTTAAGGAAGTACTGATAAATACATGTACGGAGGACAGCTTGTCACTGACAGTAGAAAGAAAGACGGAACTTATTGGGACTTATCGAACCCACGAAACCGATACGGGTTCGCCTGAAGTGCAGATCGCCATTTTGAGCGAGAAAATCACGTATTTGACCGAACACTTCAAGATTCACGCAAAAGATCATCATTCCCGCAGGGGACTTCTGCGTATGGTCGGCAGACGACGTCGCCTGCTTGATTACTTGAAGGAAAAAGACGTTAACCGGTATCGGACTATTATCACACGTCTCGGTATCCGCAAGTAACGCACTGATTCATGTAAACGCAGACTACATGTCCGTGCGGGCGAATCGCATGAAATATCTGATTTTGCAATTCATCCCGCAAGGACATTTAGTCAGCGCTTACCTGAAAGAACAATAACTATTCCCGGGGTTGGGTGAGTTATGAATTATGAGTTATGAGCTAAGGGCTATCGAGGTAGCCTTTAGCTCAGTGCTCATAATCATAATTCCTAGTTCATAATTCCCGCCTGGCAGCCCCTTCGATATTAAAAGGCAGAGCTGATTAACGCCTCTGCGTAACTGGAGAAAATCATGGCATATAAAGTTTCCACCGACATCGGCGGACTGGAATTTTCCATTGAGATGGGCCGGATCGCCCGGCAGGCCGACGGCGCGGCGTTTGTGCGCTACGGTGACACAATTGTACTGGTTGCGGCCTGCGCCGCGAAAACCGCCAGAGCCGGGCAGGGCTTTTTCCCGCTCACAGTCGACTACAAGGAGAACACATACGCCGCCGGTAAAATACCGGGCGGTTTTTTTAAACGCGAAGGACGGCCTACGGAAAAAGAGGTTCTGACATCCCGACTGATCGATCGGCCGCTGCGCCCGCTTTTCCCCGAAGGTTTCAGTTGCGAAACCCAGGTGATAGCCCAGGTGCTTTCCGCGGACAAGGAAAACGATTCGGATATTCTTAGCATTACGGGCGCTTCTGCGGCATGCTACTGTTCGACGATTCCATTTTTCACTCCAATCGGCGCAGTACGCGTGGGATATATTGAAGGCAAACTTGTGATCAACCCGACGATCAGCCAATTGAAGGAAAGCGGCCTGAACCTGACTATTGCCGCCACGGAAGAAGCGATTGTAATGGTTGAGGCCGGTGCCAAAGAGCTTTCGGAAGGATTGATGATTGAAGCTCTTGCTTTCGGCCACAATGAAGCCAAAAAGCTCATCGCGATTCAGAAAGAGCTTTACAATATGGTAAACCCCGTAAAACGGGAGTTTGTAAAGCCGGTGCTGGACGCGGCGGAAATGAGCCGAATAGAGAAAGAGTTCGCGCAGAAGATTTCCGGCGCGCTGCATGTAGAGGGCAAACTCGCGAGTTATGCCGAGCTTGACCGTGTCCGCGATGAAATTGTCGCTTCCGTTCCCGAAGATGAAGCGGAACGGCGCGAACAGGCGGATAAAATCTATCATCACCTGATGGAGCGGATATTCCGCAAGGAAATGCTCCAGGACAGAAAACGTCCCGACGGACGCGCCTTTGACGAAATTCGCCAAATATCCATCGAAGTTTCACTCCTTCCGCGCGCGCACGGCTCGGCTCTGTTTACGCGCGGCGAAACCCAGGCGCTGGTTACGGCCACTCTGGGAACGGCGGACGACGAGCAGCGCATGGATACGCTCGAAGGCGAATCTTTCAAGCGATTTATGCTTCATTATAATTTCCCGCCTTTCAGTGTCGGCGAGACCAAGCCGATGCGCGGCCCCGGTCGGCGTGAAATCGGCCACGGAGCGCTGGCCGAACGAAGCATCCTCCCCGTCCTTCCGACAAACGATGAATTCCCCTACACGGTGCGCGTAGTTTCAGACATTATGGAGAGCAACGGTTCTTCTTCAATGGCTACAGTCTGCGGCGGCGTACTCGCGCTAATGGACGCGGGAGTGCCGATTAAATCGCCTGTTGCCGGCGTGGCGATGGGGCTTGTGAAGGAAGACGACGCCTACGCTATTTTGACCGATATCGCCGGCGCGGAAGATCACTACGGCGATATGGATTTCAAGGTCGCGGGTACGGAAAAGGGCATCACCGGCCTTCAAATGGATATCAAAATAGGCGGCATCGATCGTGAGATTATGGCCGAAGCGCTTGACCAGGCCAAAGAAGGCAGGCTTTTCCTTCTGAAAAAAATGTCCGAGTGCATTGAGGCGTCCCGCGTGGACATCTCGCAGTACGCACCGCGCATTATCACGATCAACATTCCTAAAGACAAGATCGGCGCGGTTATCGGCACCGGCGGCAAGGTTATCCGCGGTATTACCGAACAGACCGGCGTCAAGATCGACATTGAGGACGACGGCAAGGTAAGTATCGCGTCGATCGATGGCGAATCCGCGCAACGCGCAATCAAAATGATCGAAGAGCTGACTATGGAAGCCGAGGTCGGCAAAACCTATCTTGGAACCGTGACACGCCTGGTTGATTTCGGGGCTTTCGTTGAAATTTTCCCCGGTACCGAAGCGCTGCTTCATATTTCCGAAGTGGCCGATTTTAGGATTGAAGACATTAATACCGAATTAAAGATGGGCGACCAGGTTCCGGTCAAGGTGATCGGCATTGAACCGCCGAACAAGATCCGCTTGAGCCGCCGGGCCGTATTGCGCGAACAGGCGGGACTGCCGCCTCTTGAAGTGACGCCGCGTCCCCCCCGTCGTGATAACGACCGCGGCGGGCGTCCGCGCCGTGATAACGACCGCGGCGGCCGTGACCGTTTCGACCGTCCTCCGCGCGGCGGAAACCGGCGATAGCAATTACGGATAAGATTCTTTTATGGAGTGCGGCGGCTTGCCGCCGCTTTAAGCACGGGAGCTTGCTCCCGTGCCGCCATTCGGAAGCCGTGGACTTGACAAGCGCCTAAGGTATGTAACGTGAAGTGATTATCGTAACTTTATTGAATGAGGCGGCAAGCCGCCGCAATGAAAGCGGAAGCAAGCTCCCGCACTCTATAAATCATTCGAGGTTTTGCAATTAACTCATCCGTAATTGGAATAAAAAATGTCGCCAAAACAGATTCTTGAACTTCTTGAACAGGTGAGCGCGGGAGCGTTGACTCCGGACGAGGGCCTCAAACGCCTTAAACATCTTCCTTTTGAGGATCTGGGATTTGCGCGCGTCGATCACCACCGCACTCTAAGGATAGGTTTTCCCGAGGTGATTTTCGGCAGAGGCAAGACACCGGAACAGATCACCGGTATCGTCAAGAGCCTGCTGAAACAAAAATCCAACATCCTTGTTACGCGCACTGATGATGCCGCCTGGAAAAAAGTCGTCCGCGTGTCGCGTAAAGCCGAATTTAATCAATTGGCCCGGGCGATTACGATCGTCAATGATACGAAAATCTACGGCGATGGCATTGTTTATGTCGTCTGCGCGGGAACCTCGGATATTCCGGTTGCTGAAGAAGCCGTGTTGACGGCGCGGCTTATGGGAAACGAAGTTCGTACGTCATACGACGTGGGTGTGGCGGGTATTCATCGCCTTTTGAGCATACGCGAGGAACTGACCGAAGCCTCCGTAGTCATCGTTGTAGCCGGAATGGAAGGGGCTCTTGCAAGCGTGGTCGGCGGGCTTTTGAGTGTGCCGGTCATAGCCGTTCCCACGAGCATCGGCTACGGCAGCAATTTCGGCGGCCTTTCGTCGCTCCTTGCAATGCTGAACAGTTGCGCCTCGAATGTTGTGACCGTGAATATAGACAACGGATTCGGTGCTGGCTACGTCGCCAGCCTGATAAACCGTAAAAAAGACCGTACTCGTTATTGAAGCGTTGATTGATTCGTTTTATGGAGCGCGGCTGCAAGCCGCCGCCATGAAAGGCGGGAGCAAGCTTCCGCACTCCATTAATCATTTGTGGTTCTCCTCATCTGCGTTATGCCAAAAGTTCTTGCGCCCTCTGTAGGCGGGTCTGTACCTGTACGCCGTTAGGACATCGGATCGCGCAGGATGAACAGTCGCTGCAGCGTACTTCCCTGACTTCCTTTGCAAGCTCCTGGAAATTCGATTTCGCCTGATAGAAATTGCCCGCGAAGTCATTGTACGCAAGAAAACGCAGGACTTCCGCGACGGGCAACCCCTTGGGGCATACACCAGAGCAGGTGTTGCACATACGGCAATAGTCCGGTCGAATTTGTTCATTCATCACATACAGCAGTTTTTCATCAGCGGCGGTGTATGGCTCGGTCATCGCCCGGAAATTCATCTCGAGTTCCGAGATTTTTTGCATAAATGGAACAGTCGTGCCGATGGCTGGATTTTGGAGTACCCATTTTATACCCGCAACCGGGCCGTCGCCGTCCGGCCGTGCCGGAGGATTATCGAAATTCTTGATGTTAAGTCCGGTCAGAGCCACGACGACCTTCATGGCTATGATGCCGATTCCGGCGTCATGCAGCTTCTTGATCGCGGCGTCGCGATAAATTCCGCCTATAGGAAAACTGTAGGTGGTTTGCATAACATCGAAAACTTTGGTTTCCAGAACAAAGTCGGCCATCCGGTTGGGATCGTGGCAACTGAATCCCAAAAAGCGCGCTTTCCCGGCCTTCTTGATTTGTTGAACCGCTTCAAGCGCCTCGTCCGGAATGCTGGTCGGCGTATCCCGTGCGTGCAAATGCAGGATATCGACACGATCCGTTCCAAGTTCACTAAGGCTGGTGTCGATGTCTTTCAGGATATCTTCTTTTGTACGCGATCCCGATTTGGTGGCGATGACGAGCCTGTCTCTTTTCCCTTTGATGACTCCGGAAAAAATCTTTTCGCTGTCGCCGTAAACGCGCGAGGTGTCGAAATAATTGACGCCCAGGTCAATCGCCCTTGCGACGACGTCGGTAACGGGATTAAATCCTATGCCATAGCCGAGGCCGGTAACCTTGAGCCCCGTTTTGCCCAGGGTGCGGTATTCAATTTTAGGCGATCCCTGCAACATGGCGTTCAGACCGCCCCCCTGTGAAGATAGCCCGGCAACGGCCGGCAACGCCAGACCCGCCTGTAAAAATTGTCTTCTTGATTGATCCGTATTCATAACTTCTCCTTTTAAAAATTGCCGTTCAATTAATTTTTGATGGCTGCCTTGATTACTTTAATATCCTTTGCAGCAGTCGCCATGATTTCCAGCGCGAAATCCAGATTGTGCGCGCCGCGGGAACCGTCTCTCTGGATTATCGACAGATTGAACCTGGCCGTATCCAGCCTGGCTTTCAGATCGGCGTTAAGCAGATCAGGTTTTGCTTTAATCGCGGCGGAGATTTCCGCCATGTCCGCTTCGACGGGATCCATGGCTTCCTTATAAAATTTATGCCAGTCCGCATACTGCTTGGCGCGTGTTTTTTGACTGTTGTCCTTGTGGCAGCCCACGCAGGTGTCGATGCGGCCTTCCGGTAGTTTGGGATCATCGGGCAGGAAGAGCTTCATATCGTGATTCGACGCGGACATATGGCAGGAAACGCAGGTAACGCCGGAATGAAAGCTGCGCATATCCTCTATGCCTCTCGCTCCTTTGCCCTGAAGCACGGCCCTTTGCGAATGACACTCATCGCAGATTTTTTCGGGATCCCGGACAAGCATTTTGGGATTTGTCCTGCTTCCAGGTTTGTGGCAGGCGATACATGAAACCGACTGAAAGCTTTCCTTATTGGCGGGATCGATTTTATTTCCCTCCAGTCTGGCCGCGAAGCCTTCCGCCGTGTGGCAGCCGAAACAGTCCGCCACGGACATGTTGATAACACGAGCGATCGCCTTGCTGTGCCCGGTCGTTTCCCATATTTTGTAATTTTCAGCATGACACATTCGGCAGTCGGTAAAACTGCCGTGATCGGGGACGGACTTTTCCTGGGCGGAAAGCCTATCAATATGGAAAAAAATCGCGGCTGCCGCCAGGACACCGATAACCATAATTGCCATTTTGATAGTTTTTCGATAAGCGGGATCTGTCATGGTTGTAACTCCAAATTCTTACAATAAATAACAATAATGCATCCGTTTATATTTAGTGTCAAATTTGTATTTTACTTTGGAGTGCGGGAGCTTGCTCCCGCTTTGAGCGCGCTGGCTTGCCGCTGCGCTACATGAATCAGGCTATCGTCTTTATGGAACCGGATTATTTGTCCGACCCGCTTTACGGGCAAATAGCAGGTTTGGGTTGCGGAAGCAGGCTCCCGCAATGAAAGCGGCGGCTTGCCGCAGCTTTCTATATTAAATTACGGCGGTATTTTCCGTCCGCCTGCCGTATAATTACTTATTTACGATTTTACGGTGAGTATAGCTACATGCCTTTTTACCCGGCCGGTATTCTGGACGAAGTGCGGAATTCCGTTAATATAGTTTCCGTAGTTTCCGAGTATGTTCCTCTGCGAAAACGCGGACGGAACCATGTGGCCTGTTGTCCATTTCATAAAGAAAAAACCCCTTCGTTCAACGTCAATGAGGAACGGCAGAGTTTTCACTGCTTTGGCTGCGGGCTGGGCGGTGACGTATTCCGCTTTCTCATGGAAATTGATCGTATTTCATTTCCGGAAGCCGTGCAGTTTCTCGCCGAACGGCGAGGAATAGCGCTTCCGGCGGCCGCCGCCGCCGCGCCCGCCGTTTCATCCGTGAACAAAAAAGATATGCATAACGCGATGGCGGAAGCGACCACCGCCTACCGGCAGGCACTTTTGAGTTCCTCGGAAGGAAAGCCCGCGCTGGAATATCTGAGTTCAAGAGGAGTCACGTTTGAAACCATAGAGCGATTCCAGCTCGGTTTCTCTCCCGCCGCCGGAAAATTTTTGACCACGCTTTTGCTAAACAAAGGATTTTCGATTGAAACGCTGACTGATTGCGGCCTCTGCCGCCGGTCGGAAGAAGGGAACAGGATCTACGATTATTTCCGCGGCCGGATAATGTTTCCCATTGCCGACATCCAGGGGCGGATGGTAGCTTTCGGGGCGCGGGCCATGGATGATCGCCCGCCCAAATACTTAAATTCGCCGGAAACGCGGCTCTATAATAAAAGCCGCAATCTTTTCTGCCTGAGTCATTCAAAGGACGGGATCAGGAAGCGCGGGAGCGCGATTCTTGTGGAAGGCTACATGGATTGCATCATCCCATTTCAGTACGGCATCGACAACGTTGTCGCGTCCTGCGGAACCAGCCTTACTCCTGAACAGGTGGAGCTTCTCGGGCGCTACGCGCGGAATGTCGTAGTGAGCTATGATGCCGATTCCGCCGGGCAGAATGCGGCTCAAAAATCGCTGGAGCTTTTTCTGGAGGGGGATTTCAATGTCAGGGTGCTCAGCCTGCCCGATGCAAAGGATCCCGATGAATACATCCGCGTCGCCGGTGTGGAGGAATATCGCGCGAGGGAAAAAGAAGCGCTTCCCTGGATGGATTTTGTGTTGGAAAAGGCTGTTCGGGAACAGGGCGTATTCGACGACCCGAAAAAGAAAGCACTGGTGTTGAACGCCGTACTTCCTTATCTGGCGAAACTGCCTAACGAGGTGGAGCGTTCCGAGTATGTTTCACGCCTGGCGTGGCGTTTGAAGATTGAAGACGGAAACCTGTTGGCTGAACTGCGCAAGGCGGCGCGAGATAAAAAAGACCATTTCCGGCAGGAAACGCTGATGTCGTCCGCCGCCTTCAGGCAGGTGGAAAAAAAGCTGCTGCAACTGATCCTGGGGAACGTCGATTTACAGGACGTCATATTGCCGCTTTGCAAAGAAGATGATTTCGCGGGACTGGCGGGAGAAAAAATATTCTCTATAATCCTGGATGAATTTAGACGGGGCCGCCGCGTTTCATTTGACGGTTTGAACCAGCGGCTTGAGAGCTACGAAGATCAGTCTTTTGTCGCGCAGCTTGCGGTAGAGAACCTGCCGGAAGAACCGTCACTTGAAAAAGCCGAGAATTGGCTGAATACTTTGTGGCTGGAACGACTCGAAGCCCGTAAAAAACGCATCCGTGAGGAGATCGCTTATGCGGCGGAGCGGGGAGATGAAAAAATGCTTTCCCGATTGTGTGTTGAAAAAGTAGCCATGGACAATGAGTGGTACCGTTTTAATTCCGGGAAATAGTATTTATAAGGAGAGGATCGGGTGTCTATTGAAGATAAATACGATGAGGTAAAAGAACTGATCCTAATGGGGAAGGAGCGGGGATACCTCCTCTATGATGAAGTCAATGACGTTCTCCCGGAAGGCGTCTGTTCTTCCGACGAGCTGGACAGCATTTTTTCGCTCTTTGGTACCGCCGGTATCGAGATTATCGACGCGGAACAAAAGTTCTTTGAAAGGGAAAAGCGCGACGTCAAGGAAGATTATGAAAGTGACGCGGCTGAAAGCGAATTTAGTTTTACCGTCCTCAATAATCTGGACAAAACCAACGACCCGGTTCGAATATACCTTCGTGAAATGGGCGCCGTTCCGCTGTTGAACCGCGAAGGCGAAGTTGAAGTCTGTAAACGGATTGAACACGGGCAGCGCGTTATCAGGAAGGCTCTTTCGCGTTCGCCGCTGGTTGTCAGAGAAATTCTGAGTATGGGCGACCAGTTGAAGAAGGGCGTTATTTCCATCAAAGATATTATTTCTTTCAACGATGAAGAAACCACGGAGGCAAAACTGAATCAGGCGGCCGGCACTTTTCTCGGTGCGGTGGAGAATATCCGCAAGCACGAACGATCGGCGCAGCGGGTACGCGCAAAGCTGGTGAAATTACGCAAAGGAACGCGCGTTTATAAGAAAAACCTGGCGCTCCTGGCGCGCTACCGTATTCCCATTGCGTGGCAGGTACGCGACCTTAGAGTCAACAACGTCACTTATGAAATACTGATCAACTGCATCAAAAAAACCGTTGATTGCGTTGTTGATCTTGAGAGCGAACTGCAAAAACTCAGCCGAAATCTGGAATCTCCCAGAAAAACAGACGACTCAAAAGAGATACGCCGCCGCATCAAAGCCGCTGCCACCGAACTTAAGCAGATTGAGGAAGACGCGCTGGCTTCCTCGGTCGACCTGAAAAACACCCTGGCGATTATCCGCTCAGGCGAGCTTGAAGCCGACATCGCCAAAAAAGAACTGGTGGAAGCCAACCTTCGTCTGGTTGTGTCGATCGCTAAAAAATACACCAATCGCGGCTTGCAGTTTCTCGACCTGATTCAGGAAGGAAATGTCGGTCTGATGAAGGCGGTGGATAAATTTGAATATCATCGAGGCTATAAGTTTTCAACATACGCGACCTGGTGGATCAGACAGGGCATTACGCGCGCCATCGCAGATCAGGCGCGCACCATTCGCATTCCCGTCCATATGATCGAAACCATCAATAAACTTATCCGCGTTTCACGCAGCATGGTGCAGGAATACGGCCGCGAGCCCACCAATGAGGAAATCGCCGTGCGAATGGAACTCCCCGTCGCAAAGGTACGCAAGATCTTCAAGATCGCGCAGGATCCGATAAGTCTTGAGACGCCGATCGGCGAAGAAGACGACACCCATCTTGGGGATTTTATCGAGGATCGCAACGTTTTGTCACCTATTGAAGCCGCGATAAAAACGGATATGAGCGAACAGGCAGAATCCGTACTGCGTACGCTGACGCCGAGAGAAGAACAGGTAATCAAGCTGCGATTCGGGATGGGAGACGGCAGTGAGCGTACGCTGGAAGAAGTCGGGCAGAGTTTTTCTGTAACGCGTGAGAGGATTCGCCAGATTGAGGCTAAAGCTTTACGCAAGCTGCGCCATCCGTCGCGCAGCAAAACCCTCCAGGCTTTTCTTGAGTAACAGTTTTTGAGTGCGGCGGCTTGCCGCCGCACTCAAAAATGGAGCTTGATCCCGTTGCTCTATGTATTACTTCTTGATTCTTAGCCCGCAAGACTTTCAGCAGCAGCATTCCACGGCAGGTGGTTTTGCCGTGGAACGCTGCTGCTGAAATACTCTATTTATACAACTTGAAAAACAGCGTCATTCCACGGCCCGTCGCTCCGCCGGTGTCCGGATCGAACACCATAATAGGCGTGGCATCTTTGACATCCACAGTAAACGCGGCCCAGCCTTCGATTGATTTTCCAGGTTCCACCCTTCCAATCAGCGCGGGAGAGGGCGCCGTGACATCCGGCCTGGCAAGCTCCGTCAAATCGGATCTCAATGCCACCCATTGCAACGGGCTATCTCCGATTTCCATGGGAATTCTGTCGCTGACATAGCGGCCTTTGAGTTCGAATTTTACGCGCGCCAGAACGTATTCCATTCCCGCGGGCGGTGCGGGATTCGAAGCGCTTGCGGACTTGATGCGCGACAGCGCCTCCTGACCGCGAATTACTTCGAGGTTTGTGATTGTGATGTCGTAAATATTCGCGCTGACCGAACCAAGTTCTATCATCGATTTTACCGTGGTTCCGATCGCCGTCGGATTCGTCGGCGAACTGTCCTGCGCACACACGGGAAGAAGCAGGCCGGCGCAAATAAAAACGAAGAAAATTATTTTATGTTTCATTTTTCATTCTCCTTAAAGGGTGCGATTCATCGCGCTCCTGCATTTATCGCCATTGATCCACGGACGCGCTGCCGATGTAACCGAAATCTCCACCGCCCCAGAATGTGTTTGTTCCTCCTCCGGTAACTACGATTTCAATTCTGGTGGGGTCAGGCGTCTCTTCTTCGAGAGATGAAAAACCACTACTCGCAAAACCGCCTCCGCTTCCCGGCATTCTTAGATTGCGTTTATATCGGGAAGAAGGCACGACCGCGTTCATACCCATTTTCAGCCAGCTTGCGTAAGGTTCTTCACCCGCTTCGGCTCGCTTCAAAGACTGTGGATAATCCGACCAATATAGCCATGCCGGCGTTCCGGTGTTATCGGCAAGGTAGCCGGCAAAGGCCTCTTTGGATTTGAAACCATTCTCTGCAACGTCCGCCGCGACGATCGGATCAAGAACAAGCGTAGCCTGAGTGGTACCGAAGGAGAAGAAATTCTCCAGCCATCCTCTTATTACTTCATGTTGCGGAAGCGGCGAGTACCAGGCTATATTGCTGTAACTCCAACCGTTCAGGAAGCTGATGACGCTTTCACTTTTCTTGAATCCCTTTTGAACATGCAGGGGATTCCAGCCGGGCGGCAAACCGTCTTCGTTTTCCGGCATAAGAAGATTGTTGAAGTTTATGGGATTTGCAAGCGTACCCAGGTATGTTTCCCCGGGTTTGCCGGAACCGCCAAGGTTTTTGGAAATAAGCGTCCAGCATCGGCCAAGCGAGGAATTGACCTGGCTGAACGGCCCGAGTGCGCCGATCTCTTTGTTCATGCCGATTTCATCGACAATCGGGCCGTTGACAACGGCCATTCTGCCGAAAGACGAAGTTGAACTGATAAGCGATGTGACGCCTTTTGAAGCCATCGCAAGAACGAGCGGGAAATGTTCCGGGTTTACGCCGGCCATTACCGCGTTTACTGCCACCATTTCCACCGTGTAATACCAGGCTTCATGCGGAGGCGACGGACGCATCTGGCCTACCCATTCGCCCGGCGCGCGGCTCGTTCCTTTCAGCATTTCGGCTACTTTCTTTTCGGTCGGAAGAATGACCGGGTTGCCGTCGGTGAAATTCTGTTCGTGGAAATAAGCCATCAGTTTGTCCGGCGTGTCCGCAGACAGAAGCCGTGTTCGGGGCTCGCGTTTGAGATAGCCGCCCCTGGAATCCTCTTCCGAAAGCCTTCGGGTCAAACTGTCGTAAATCTGTTCCATCATCGGTCTTCCGGAGACGGGATCATTGCCCGCTATGTATTTCCGGCAAAGTTCCGCCGGTCGATCCGTTATGGGATGAGGAGTGTAGGTGATCCGCAGGTTCGGAATTCCCTTTTTAAAAGCGGTTGTGGTTACGAGTTCGACGAACCTTGAAGTGATCATGGGCACCGCGGGGACGCCGATTCTTTCCAATGTTACCGCATGGCCGACAACTGCCGGGGAGCAGCTGCTTCAATGCCCTACCAGGACGATCGCGCCGCCGTCGGCTTTTTCCCTGGTTTCTTTCCAGAGAGCCGGATCGTCGTCCATGTACATACCGTATTTTTCTCGGATGACCCACGTCGTTTTCGGGTATTTAGCCTGCAGCGAAGCCTGAAGCTCGTTGACGAAAGGCTTGGTATTGGGGTACTTCGTATCCACTATATATACCGTTTTGCCGTCCAGCGTGGACTGCCGCGGCGCCATCGGAATCTTGCGAATTTCAGGCTGAATTCCACGCGGATTCATTACCACGATCTTTGCTTCACTATCCTGAACCGCTCCGGAAAATGAAACAAACGAAACAAATGAAGCGACCAGAATTATCGCCGTCATGCCAATAGTTCTAATTCTCAAAACGCACCTCCGTTGCAATAAAAGCTAAATTAGCTTTCGCCCTCACGCAATTTCAGAAAGAACAAAAATCCCGCCCCGACAATTGATCCGACGCTTATTATTGCCGCAACGGCGACAAGTGAAAATTCCCATTGAAAAAGCAGGCCTACGAGAATCGGTGAGAGAATCGCTCCGCCGCGGCCTATACCTACGCAGAATCCGGTACCCGAAGCGCGTACGTGTGTGGGAAAAGCCTGGGCGAATATGACGAACATCCCCATTATAGCCGTATTTCCGGTAATCCCGCAAAAGAAGGCAAACAACCCCATATAGAAGAGATCCGCCGGAGCGTTACCGAACGCCGCTATGGACAATCCCCCAAGAAGCATGACCAGCATCGTAAGTTTCCTGGGATCGAAACGTAATGTCAAAAAACTCAGGAGTATTCCGCCGATAACGCCGCCGATGTTGGCGGCGGTAAGCACGTTGGTCGCCTCGGAAGGCGAGAACCCCAGGTCGGCGACAATCTTTGGAACCCATTTGAGAATGAAATAGTAGGTTGTAACGTGAAGAAAATACGCGGCGGTAACAATCGTCGTTATACCGGCCAACCCGGGAGAAAAAAGATCTTTCATGGATTTTTTCTGCGCTTCCGGCGTCACTTCCGGCAGCGAGTCAACCGGTCCGTGTCCCATGCGGCGCATCGCCGCGTTCACTTTTTTCAGGGCGTCTTTCGGTTGTTTGCGTACCAGCCAGTGAACGGATTCCGGCGCAAAGAAAAATACTACAGGAATGAAAAAAGCTGTTATGCCCGCGCCGAAAAAGAATATGGAACGCCAATCGCCGTAAATGGCGAGCAGTTTCGCGGCAATGATTCCGCCGATTATTCCGCCGACCGGATACCCGATTGACATCAGGGAAACGCACATATGCCGCCGTTTGCGATTTGAGAACTCCGCGGCCATCGCGTTTATAGCGGCCAGCACGCCTCCGATACCAAGTCCGGTAAATACTCTGCATATCGACAATTGCACGACGTCGCCCACGAACGGGGTTATCAGCATTCCCGCGGCCATTACCACCATGCAGCCCAGCGTGGTATGGCGGCGGCCGATCTTGTCGGCGACTCCGCCAATCGCAATGGATCCGATTGCCATACCGATAAGTTCCATGGAAAGTACAATGCCGAGCGCGGCCCTGTCGATGTTCCATTCCGCCGCGATTCCGGGAGACGCGAAACTTATGGACAGTACGTCAAAACCGTCCAGTCCGTTAAGTACGCAGGTGATTCCGACGATAATAATCTGAAGGAGGCTCATTGGAGCCTTGTCAAGCGTTTCACGCGGATCATTATTCATTTGACACGGTTCTTTCTAAATAGGCTGGAAGTCAAGAAAAATTTTATTGTACCGATATTGCTCCGGACATTTCAACATAAATACCGGCGAAGGGTTTAGTATTTATCACACGACCCGTATTGTGCGGAATTATGTAAATGCGGGTCAACTCAGGAGCAGTTCGAGGTCTTCTGCGTGCATGTTTTTGAGAACGCTGCCGTCCTGATTGATTATGGCGTCGGCGATTTCACGCTTGGACGACTGCAATTGCAGCACTTTTTCCTCGACCGTGTCCTTGGCGATGAGCCGGTAGGCAAAAACGGAACGTGTCTGGCCGATGCGGTGCGTACGGTCTATTGCCTGTGCCTCCACGGCGGGATTCCACCAGGGGTCGAGCAGAAAGACGTATTCCGCCGCCGTCAGATTCAGACCGAGTCCTCCCGCTTTCAGGCTTATAAGAAACAGCTTTATTTCCGGGTCGTCCTGAAACCGTTCGACGGGCGCGGCACGGTCTTTTGTCTTTCCATCGAGGTATTCATAAGGAATCTTTTCCTCGTCAAGACGCCGGCGCAACAGGGAAAGCATGGAGGTAAACTGCGAAAAAACCAGCGCCTTATGCTCCTCCGCTGTTACTTCGCGCAGTTGATCAAGGATCATATCCATTTTCGCACCCGGCTCATCCGCCCGTTTTGGGTCGATCAGTCCGGGATGAATGGCGGCCTGCCGCAACCTGAGGAGCGCTTCAAGAATATGCATCTTTGATTTTTCAATTCCATCGCTGCGTATGCGGCCAAGAAGCGTGCTGCGGTAGTGATCGCGCAATTCGTTGTAAAGAGCGCGTTGGGCCGTTTCCAGCGTACAGAAAAGCGTCTGCTCCACTTTTTCCGGCAGATCGCGCGCCACCTGCGCCTTTGTACGCCGCAGAATGTACGGGCGCAGAGCGCGGGCCAAAAAATCGAGCGTTTCATCGTCGAGTTTTCCCGCCGCGCTTTTGCCGGACTTGAAAGCCGACGACGAACCGAGCATTCCGGGATTAAGAAATTCAAAAATACTCCGGATTTCACCGACGTGATTTTCTATGGGCGTGCCGGACAGCGCCAGCCGATGGCGTCCGCTTAACAGTCGCACGGCTTTAGCCGATTCGGTGGATGCGTTTTTGACAGCCTGCGCCTCATCGAGAATGATGTAGTCGAAAGTTTTATTTCGAAAGAACGCGGCGTCGCGGCGAAGGGTGCCGTAGGTTGTAAAAACGGCGTCGTAATCGTCGAAATGTTCATGCCCGCGTATGCGTTCGACGCCGGTGTGTTCAAGAACACGAAGCCCGGGGGTAAAGCGCTCGGCTTCCCGCAGCCAGTTGAAAACCAGCGAGCGGGGCATGACCACCAGCGAAGGCGGAATTTCACCCGGCGCGTCGGCGCGAGCGGTCCGGCGTTCTTCAAGCAGCGCCAGTACCTGAATGGTTTTTCCCAGCCCCATGTCGTCTGCCAGGCATCCGCCCAGATTGAGTTTTTGCAGGAACCGTATCCAGCCCAATCCTTCACGCTGATACGCGCGAAGCTCTCCCCGAAATCCCGGAGGAGCGTCCGCGGGAGAGATGCCTGAAAAATTTTGCAGTTCCCTGCGTACATGCTCAAACAACGCGTCACAGCTTACTTCAGGCTGCATGACCGACAACGCGTTGAGAATACCGACATGATGGGTTTTGAACCGGACATGATCTCCTTCGGCGGTGCCGATCCCTGAAAGGATGCCGTATTTTTTCAGCCAATCTTCGGGAATGACGCCGTAACTCCCGTCGTCCAGCCTGATGGTATTTTCCCGCCGTTTCAGCGCCGACAAAAGGCGTGGGAGTTTCACATGCGCCCCGCCGAAATCAACGTCGCCGTGCAGTTCAAACCAATCGATGCCCGAAGAAATGCGCATGTTGAATTCGCCGGGGTTGCGCATGATCCGGCCTTCAGCTTCCACATGCCAGCCCGCGGCTACCAGTTCCCGTACCGCTTTCGAAAAGCGCGCATGTGAAACAGTCCAAACGGAATTTTTATAGGCATTGGAATTTACACGGAATCCGGTCTCAAATAGTTTTTCACGAAACCGTCCTTCCAATTCAAAATCACGAACAATGCGCCGGCGCAAGGCCGCCTGCGGAACAGCCTCCGCCGTACCGGCCCCGGAAACCAGCACCCCTTCATAATCGAAATAAAATGTGCCTTCAAATCCGGAACTTCCCAGGCCTTTGCGCGTTGAGTTTATTTTTATGCACGGACGCGGAACTGGCCGGACATCCGTAAGCCTCAGATTTTCAGGAAGACGCATTGGCGGCGGCGCCGGCTTCATGCTATACATGGCTTCAAGCCACTGTTCATCTTCCCGAGTCGGCACGAAAAAGGCTTCTTCCTTACGGAAAAAATCAATCCACTCAAAAGAGCCGGAAAACGTGGCGATTTTCCCGTCGGCAACGAGAAAGCCTTCGGCGCAGACAAATTTCAGCCGCGCGGCGTCGAGCTTGACGCCATTGCGGTAAAAAGCGCCGCCGACCATATAGTGACCAGCATCCAAATCCGGAACAACATCGATGAAAAAATCCCAGGGAGCGCCGTCGTCGAAAACCAGCGGAAGCAGTTCGCCACTTTCGGCCGCACCGAGATACAACCTGCCTGTTTTTGCGATAAGCGGGAGCAGTGTTTTTAATTCCCGCCGGCCCAGGTGAAAGCGGAATTGCGAATCAACCGTCGAGTTGTAATACCAGGTGTCGCGCCTGGCTCCGATCAGTCTGTCCAGAATTTCCTGATCTATGGAATTAGACAGTTCAGGCAAAGTTTCAATAGGAGAGCACAGAGTTTTTGGTTTTTTCCAGTCGCCGTTTTTTTGGCGATCGCACACGTCGATGCGGATCGCCATGTTTTTATCCGAAAACCTGCGCGACCTGTCTACAACGTAAAGGATCTCTCTTTCCGCAGGCCAGCCGGACGGACGGCGCTCCGGAGATTGTATGACTTGAATGCCGTCAAGCGCTTCACGCCACGAATTTGACAGCGCTTTGTTTGTGCCGGCCGCAGATGATTTTGGAACACGCTGGCGCGACACCGGCTCAAAAAGTTCGCCTTCAAAATCTTCGCCAAAAGCGTCGGCATCGGCGTCGGAATCTGCGTTGGTTGCGGCCGCGTCGGCGACCCTGTTTTCAAAAAGTTCGGGGATCATGCAGACGGGAAAACCATGTTTCCATTTTTCCAGATGCCCGGATTTTTCCAGCGCAATTAGCACAGCCCAGACGTGTTTGCAAACGCTCCCGTCTTCAATAAACCTGGAGCAATCGCAGGAATAAAACAGGCTTTTCCCGATGCGATACAGATAAACGATATGGCGCCTTGCTTCGGTAATCCGCGCGGAAGCGGACGTTTCATTGGCGGACAAAATGTGAACGGCGCGCATATTGGCGTAATCCCGCCCCCGCGCCCTGTCATAGGAACTTACCAGATGTTCAAAAGCTTTCAGTCGGGACATAAACAATAATCGTATCCGGAGACGGTTGCCCTGTTGAAACCGGTTCGGCACAAATGAAACACCGGGTAAACGGGTTTGTTATTCCCGGCGGTAAACGCCGCTTTTTCCGCCGCTCTTTTCGAGAAGCCGCACGGTTTCAATAATCGCTCCCTTTTCCACGGCTTTCACCATGTCGTAGAGCGTGAGCGCCGCCACGGAAGCCGCCGCCATGGCTTCCATCTCAACGCCGGTATTGCCGGAGCAGGATACCGACGCCAGAAACCGGACGCCGTCTTTTTGTGGCTCGGATTCTACATCGACATGTGTCAGCAGTAGTGGATGACAAAGAGGAACAAGATCAGGCGTACGCTTGGCGGCCATAATACCCGCGAGGCGGGCGGTTTCAAGCGCGTTTCCTTTCGGCAGCTTGCCGCCAAGCAGCAGCTTCATCGAAGGGCGTGACAAACGGATGAAAGATTCGGCGGTCGCGCGCCGGAATGTTGGCGCTTTTTCCGACACGTCCACCATGCGCGCCCGCCCTTCGGCATCCATATGAGTCAGTTTCGGCTTTTTTTCGATCATCGGCAACCTGTTTATTATCGGGTGAAAAAATCCGGCAGCAGCATGATTTCCACTGTTTCGCCGCATGAAAGCAGGGCGAGTTCGCCGGGGAATATGAGAGTGGCGTTAGCTTTGGAAAAACCGATCATGTCGGCGGAATTTTTCCAGGAAATCGGCCGAACCGACCAGCCGTTCGAAGCCCATTCAATCCGCACCGGCAGGAACGCGGTTCTTCCAGGCGCCTGCCGCACATCTTCAATCAGAACACCCTGAACTCTCCTGAGATCAGGATGCGTCATGCCGCACATCCGTCCAAGAACCGGTCTGGCAAAGTACTCGAAGGTTATCATCGTCGAAAGCGGATTTCCCGGAAGACCGAAAACCAGTCTGTTTCCCCTGCGAGCGAAAACGGTGGGCTTGCCGGGCTTGATCGCCACTTTGTTGAAAATGATTTCGATGCCAAGTTCTTCAAAAACATCGCGTACGAAATCGTACTCGCCCATCGAGACGCCGCCGGTAATGATCAAAACATCGCGTTCGAGCCCGTACGTTATTTTCCGCCGCAGGTCTTCTTTTTCATCCCGCGCAATGCCGAGGTAATCCGCCTTAATGCCGAGGAACCGCAGTTGCGCGGCGAGGCACCAGGCGTTTGAATTTCTTATCTGATCCGGACGAGGCGTTTCGTTGAATTCCACCAGTTCATCGCCGGTGGCGAGAATCGCAACTGTAGGCTTTGCGTAAACCTGAACTTCGACATAACCGAATGTCGCCATCAGCGCGATTTCCGCGGGACCGACGACGCGCCCGGCTTCGACTATCACGTCGCCCGACATTGCTTCGCGTCCTTTGGGTGCGATATTGTCTCCCTGCGCCACCGGCTCCAGAATGGTAACTTTGCTTTCACATAGAGAAACAGGGCAGACTTCAACTATCTGCACGGCATCTGCGCCGTCCGGAACCGGCGCGCCCGTCATAATGGAGACGGCCTCTTTCGGTTTCAGACCTTCGTGAATGCCTCCGCCTGCGCGCGCTTCTCCACCGAGAATCAATTCCACCGGCGCGTTTCGTACATCCTCCGCGCGTACGGCAAATCCGTCCATCGTAGCCCGATTAAACGGCGGGATGTCGGATGTTGCGACGATATCCTCCGCGAGAACCCGCCCCAGCGACTTATAAAATGGAAGCCGTTCCGTTTTGCGTTCCGGAATGTTCTTCAGTAGAATTTCAAGCGCTTCCTCAATGCTGATCATAAATGAAAACCTGACGGTTCCTAAAATTGATTGTCCAAATTTACGGCGTGGATTGTAGCACAGATGCCGCGCGCCGTGAAAAACGGATAATCAAATGTTATCATTTATCGACATGCCGTTGCAAACGGCGGAGGATAAACACGGAATATGTAAGATTTTGCTTGTTACCCGGATGTTTTCCGGTAAAAATGCAAAGATTAAAATTTTTGGAGGAAATAATGGAAAGAAGAACTTTTTTGAATATCGGCGCGGCGGGACTTGGCTCGCTGGCCGTCGCCGCACCTTTGCGGGCACAGTTCATCCCGATGCCGTCACAGTCCAAGGATAAATGGGCGGTTGTGTTTGCGACATGGTATGGAACTTCGCGCGACGCCGCCGTATGGATATCCGAAGGCATGGGTGGTATCGCGGAAGTATTCGACATACGCAAGCCCCCGGCGGACATTGCGGCTTATGACCACCTGGTGTTCGGAAGCTCGATTCAGGGATTCAACATTCATCCCGAAATGAGAAAGTATCTTGAGGCGAACGCAGCAAAAATTAAGGGAAAAATTCGCGGGCTTTTCGCGGTGTGCGGAAATCTGCGCAATATGCCGGGCGAGGCGCAGGTTAAGCAGTATATCGACGACAATCTAGCGAAGTTGGTCGGAGTTACTTCAAGCGTTCCCCGCAACGTATTCGGCGGGCGCATCACCAAATCGATATGGGAACCGAAAGTCTATGCGGACAACATGGCGTCGTACAAATCGATGGGCGTTGCCGAAGGTGATTTTGATAATCTCAAACGCGACGACTGCATGAAGCTGGGCGCGGAAATACTGGCAAAAAAAGCCTAGACACAGTGGCTTAAACAAACGGTATTCGGATTAAGCAAATTAGTAATGGCTTTCTTCCACCTGTGATCCCTGTGTTTCTGTGAGAAACCTATTTATAAGGTACTACGATTCCTCACAGAGGCACAGAGATCACAGAAGGATGATATATATGGCCGATATTAATATGCGTACGGTTTTCTTCGGCGAGAGTCATTTCAGGGCTTTTATATTTACCATCTCGATTCGCAGGGTAACGCCCTGCGTCTGATTAACGGGAATAAAGCAACATGAGCGATACCAGTGAATCTCAGTCTGCGCTGGACGTCGGCAATGTAATCGACGAGTCCGGCCGAAACCGGGTGGCGATAGTCGTCATTATTCTATGCGGCCTGATAATGCTCATGGACGGCTTCGACTACAGGATCATTACCGTGGCCGCGCCGCTCATTATAAATGAATGGGGTATTCCGGACGGCGCTTTCAGTTTTGTGTTTTCGGCGGCGTTCGTCGGTTATTTTTTCGGTGCGATAATATTCGGCGCATTGTCGGACAGGATCGGCCGAAAAAAGACTCTGATGATCACCGCGGGTGTCTTTAGTTTCGGCACGTTTTTCGTTTACTTCGTACATCCGCTGGAAAGTCCGGGTGCGGTTCAGGCTTTTATCCGGCTTGGAATCCCCTTGGAAACCGTCAAGTTGCTTCCGCTGATCGCCGTCCGGGTTTTCACCGGCATCGGTATCGGCGGCGCGGTTCCCTGCGCCATTACGCTGACAAGCGAGTATTCGCCTTTGAAACAGAGGGGCAAATACGTATCGGTCATGTATTCCGGATTTCTGATAGGCGTCGTTCTCGGCGGGTTTCTCGCGGGATACATATTGGAACGGTTCGGCTGGCGACCGCTGTTTCTGGTGGGATTTTTTGCGCCGATCGTATCGATTGTCATTGTTGGACTGAAACTTCCCGAATCCATCCGCTGGTTGTCCGCCCGCAAACACACCGCCGGACAACGCGCGCAGATCGCCCGGCTGCTTCCGCAAATTTCGCCCGGCGTAAAATTTGACGATTCGACGGAATTCGTATTCTCTGCGGTAAAACACAAGGGGTCGTTTCGAAATTTGTTTGCCGGACGGCTGGCCTGGGTTACGCCGGTAGTATGGGCTTATTATTTATTCAGCTCCCTCGCGGTTTTTTTCATTAGCTCCTGGACTCCAAGGCTTCTGACAATCAAAGGATATACCGCGTCACCGGCCGCTTACATTACCGGCTCGATCGATATCATGGTCACCATCGGATGCCTGCTGAGCGGTTTTTATTTCGACAAGGTCGGTTTTCGCAAGGGCGCGATTCCGTATGTTATAGCGGTAGTCTGCGTGCTTTTTACCGGCGGGCTGGAAGCGATGGGTTTTGTGCTGCTTCTCATGGCGGCTAGTTTCTTTATTAACTCCGCACACATGGCCGTAACGATTCTCGCGCCGATTATATATCCGTCCGATTGCAGGAACCTCGGCGGCGGCGTGGCGATTGCAGCTGGGCGCATCGGCGCCATTGTCGGCCCCATTGTCGCCGGATTTCTGCTTGATACGAAAATTCCCATGGAAACGCTGATTGGCGTCGTAGCGATTCCGCTCGTGATTTCCGCGGTTCTCTGCTTCATAGCCGGGCGCGAGTACGACTTCCATTTCGCCCCTCTGTACGCCGGAAAGAAAAAATAGCGGCTACCCTTATGAGTGGAGTCCGCCAATGAATTTTTTCAGGGCCACGCTTTTTTGTTTGCTCATATATTTTCTATTGCCCGCTGCGTACCCACAGAACAAAAGCGGGCTGCGCATTTCCACTCCGGAAGAGATCGCCGCGGAATTTGAGTCGGTTCCCCGCAGGAATAAAGAACGTACAGATGCGATCCCCCCCCCTTTTTAATTCGTGACGAAAAGGAGCTATGAATGAAAAAATACATGCTTATTCGACGGTTTGCGGTTGCGTTATGTTTGTTTATTGCGGCTGTGGGTACATACGCCCTTTTGGCGAATTACACACCGAAGGTTGGGCAGGCTGGCAAGGATATTGTATGGGTTCCGACGCCTCAGGAGCTTGTTGATGCAATGCTCGATATGGCGAACGTCGCTTCCTCCGATTACGTCATTGATCTGGGGTCTGGCGACGGGCGCCTGGTGATTGACGCGGCCAAACGCGGCGCGACCGCATTGGGAATCGAGTATGATCCGAAACTTGTGGAGCTTGCCAGGCGCGCCGCCGGTAAAGAAGGGGTGGCCGGGAAAGCCACGTTTGAGGAAGCCGACATTTTTGAGAGCGATTTTTCAAAAGCCACCGTGATCACCATGTTTTTGCTGCCGGAGCTCAATCTGAAGCTGCGGCCGAAAATTCTGGACCTGAAGCCGGGTACGCGCATTGTTTCCAACTACTTTGGCATGGCGGACTGGCGGTCTGATCAAGCCAGGACTCTAAGGCAAAGTCACTCGCGTTACAATACCGCCTTTCTCTGGATTGTTCCGGCGAAAGTACATGGAACGTGGCTGCTTGATAACGGCCAAATCAGCTTCATTCAGCGTTTTCAGGATATTACGGGAACCCTGACCGTTGGTGAAAAAGATATGGAACTTGCTGGAAAACTGGACGGAGACAAGATTAGCTTTACCGCCGGAGATATGGAGTATACCGGCACTGTAAGCGGCGATACGATTTTAGGAACATATGAAGCAGGCGGCTCGTGGAGCGCCACCCGTTAATGATACGCCGATTAAATGTCTTTATGGGCGAATCGTGTGCATGGATATTTTAATAGTGAGTTTGCCAAGCCAGGCCTCAAATTTAAAGTCCGACCACCCGAAAATTCTTGGCGTCGCGGGAAGGGACCACGAGCATTTTCAGACAACCAAACTTTTCTTCAAGGCCCAGGCTTGGAACTTAAAGCATTCAGCGTCTATGCAAGCATGTTTTGTACCAATACAACGATTTTTCGCTGCATGACGTATCTTGTTAAAATTCAAACAGCTGCGCGTATCGATGTATTAAAAAGCCGTTTGTGCCGCCTGTCGGCATCCAGTTTTTTGAATTATTCTAAGGATTATTGAAGCATAGCCGTTTCAGGGACCCGGTCGCGCCGCGAACCATCTGACAGGTAACTTTTCATGTTTCGTCCCTGCGGGACTCGGGTTTAAAGGGTGAACTAATTTCTGCCAATATTTTGTCCCTACTGGAAATTCCATGGATTTGCCGCGTCCCGTCAGGTGCGGAATATGCCATTTGAACTTATAGGCATGTATATCCTCGCCTGAATTAATCAGCGTTTTCCTAAATCGACATTCAATGCGTATTACGCTTTAATTGCGGCCTTTTACAGGATAATATTATTTATTACGCTGTTTTCCCTGAGGAGTGTACAAGATGAACATGCTCAAAAGAACAAAGATAGTTGCCACAATCGGCCCGGCATCGGACAATTCTGAAACAATCCAGGCGCTTATCGAAGCGGGTGCCAACGTTTTCCGCCTCAATTTTTCTCATTCCAATCCCGAAGCCGCGCGGGCGACGGTCGATCGTATTTGCGCCGTCCGTGAAGCCATGCAGCGTCCGGTGGCAATGATGGCCGACATAAAGGGTCCTGCCGTACGTATGTATGGGTATGCCGAGAAAATACCGCTTGCGGCCGGCGATCACCTGGTCGTTGAATCACGTCCGCAGGAAGGAATCGAAAGCCTTGTTTCGTCGGAATCAAACCTGGTTTACACGAACCTCCCTGAAATAGACACGCTCTGCGCAATCGGCCAGAAAGTTCTTCTAATGGATGGAAACCTTGCAGGCGAGGTAATAGAAAAATCGGAAGACCGTGTCACGATTCGCGTCGACAACGCCGCGGAATTGCGTCCAAAAGCACACCTGACCATTCCGAACGTCGATTATCCGATTCCGTTCCTTTCCGACAAAGATATTCGGGATATTACTTTTGCCGTCGAGAATGACGTTGAATTCATCGCCCTTTCTTTTGTGCGCAGCGGCACGGATATTGAAGAAGTACGCCGCCTGGTGCAGCGCGTCAGATCACGGGCGGCGAAACATGGAGAACCGAAACTTATCGCGAAGATCGAAAGCGCGAGAGGACTGGCTTCGGCGGAAGAGATACTTAAAGTTGCCGACGGAATTATGGTTGCGCGCGGCGACATGGGGGTGGAAATCGCCATCCAGGCCGTACCGATCGCCCAGAAAAAACTGATACGCGCCGGTTCGCTTGCCGCCAAATCGGTTATTACCGCAACACAGATGCTTGAATCGATGATCGAATCGCCGCTGCCGACCCGCGCCGAAGCAAGCGACGTCGCAAACGCCTGTTTTGATTCGACAAGCGCCGTCATGCTTTCGGGCGAGACCGCTATCGGCAAGTTTCCCGTCAAGGTTGTGGAAACAATGAGCGATATTATCATAGCCGTCGAAGCCGAGTTTGATTACAAAGGCTTTCACGATCATACGCCGGAACACGCTCGCAGCAATGAACTTGCGGCCGTGGTCTCTTACAATGCGCTTTCAATTGCATACGAGATTGATGCCGCGGGTATCATCGTAATTACGGAAACCGGCCGCGCTGTACAACTCCTTTCCCGTCTCCGTCCGCAAATGCCGATATTCGCTTTTACGCAGAACAGGACCGTCTACAACCAACTGGCTATGAACTGGGGCGTTGATTCCATCATGCTTGAAAACTCCGTGGAAAGCCTGGATGCGTTGGTCAGCGTCACGCTGGAATATTGCCAAAAGACGAATGCGCTTAAAAAAGGAGACGCCGTGGTCATTGTCGCCGGTATGCCTCTTATGCGCAAAGGCGCCACAAACATGATCCGCGTAGAGACAGTGAAGTAGAATAGAACCACGAATGAACACGAATAAATCATAAGCTTTTTATTCGTGTTCATTCGGAAAACGCTGATTAATTGCCTGTGCGGGCGAATCGCTGCGTTGCGCGGTGCTCGTAACATCGACATATTTCTGTATATACCTCGGTTCCTGCGCTCCGTACGCCTTGCGCTTCATCCCGCACAGACAATTAATCAGCATTTTCTTCGTGGTTCTGTTTATGGAAACGCTGATTTATGGAGTAGTCACGAAAGCAATAAACATAAACAAAAGCAAAAAACATATCTTTTTATGGATCGTTTCATCTTTTGCCGTTCTCCCTTTGTCGATTAGCTCAGGAAAGTGCTTGTTAATCAGCCTTTGCCGCCGCGGCGCGGAGTTCGTCGACGATTTCTCCGGAAACAATGCGCGCTTTTTCGAGATTATCGGGAGGGAATGAAATCGCACCCACGACCGGATGGCCGCCACCGCCGTAACGTTCGCAAAGAACGGCGAGATTTTGAGTGCGTGGATGCGTAGCCCAGGGATTGGAGCCCACAGATATTTTCGCTCTGAAACTTGAAAGGCTGACGCCCACACAGTAGGTGGCGTCGGGAAAAAGGTAGTAAGGGATGAATTTATTGTAACCTTCCAGGTCATAGCCGCTGACGTCGAAAAAGACGGTGTGGTCGGCGTATTCCGCGTGGCGGCGGATAATATCAATCGATTTCAGGTGTTGTTCGTAAATCGGCTGGAACGCCTCGCGTACCCAGCCGATTTCGATAATTTCATCCATCGTTCTTTCACGAAATTCACCGATAAGCCTGTATATCTTTTCGTTGTCGCGCACGCCTTCAATCACCGTCATCAGCTTCATTGCCGCTTCACGTAGTTCAACGGCGGTTCCGGCGTTTTCGAACTGCGCGCCGTCTATGATATCGGCCCAGTAAATCAGGTCGTCGAGCCGGCTGGAATCGTAACCGAAATGCCGCTGTGTCATTTCGGCGATGAATTTGGTGCAGGAATGATATGACGGATCATGAAATTTTTTCCCGCTGGTATCCGCGTGGAAATGATCTTCGTCCTCTTTGCTCAGAAACGCGCTTTGGTGATGATCGAACCACCAGGTCAGACGCGGGCTGCTGGAGTATTTGAAATCGACGATGGCGTTTTCATCGCCGCCGAATTGTACGTCAATGAAAAGCTGTCCCGCCTTATGGGCCAGTCCTTCGTATTCAAATTTATAATCCCTGCTGACGACGTCGCGGTAAAAGCAGCTGAACACGGCGGCCGATGCCAGCCCGTCGAAGCAATTATTATGAAAAAAAACCTTCATTATTCCCATAAGGACGCTCAATTGAACTAATAACGCTACTATGTGCCGTCGCGCATTTCAAACTTTTTTTATAGGTGTGCGTAATAAAATTTACTTTCGTTTTTCGGACACGCGCGGGGCAAGGCGTGTTTTGTTTCTACGGTTTCATTTCCGCACACAATTAACGCAAACGCCCGTAAAACGTGGTTCTTTTCAAACCTATCCGTTCCAGCAGCGCCTTGTAGCCGGATGTTAAAAATCTTTTCCCGACTGTTCGCCTGAAAACACACAATCCGGCGCGACACCATGCTCGCTCATGACAATCACCCGCCTGTAATCTTTCAGGTCGATACCCTAAACACGGGCAGAGCGGAAGGCAGTCATAAGAATTCGCCTCCTTTTCATACGAAGTGAATTACCTGCCGGCGTCATCGGGTGTGCGCCGTAAGTTACAAAGAGGCATATTTTTTGTGAAAATCAAGAGGAGATTTTGGAAAATCTCAAATTTCTGTTGTGATAAACTTTTTCCGGTGGTATAAAAGCGATTGTCGGGAAAAACAACAAATCTTCACTGCCGGCGGGCTATAAGGAGGCGCACGTGAAGCCTGTATACATAAAACAACCCCGCCCCCGATGAAACTATTGTCGGTAACAGCTATCTAACGTTTAGACACCTAAGTATTAAAATTGGGGGGCGATGCGACTATTCCAAATACTTTTTGAGGCATTTGCCGATAAGAACTGTTTAAACCTGTTTCCGTATATCACTATTGAGGCCGAGGCCATATTTCTATGATTGAATTGGAGCATGACGGAATTCTGGAAGAAACCGATTACGACGTAATCGAGCTTGACGAAGAAGACATGGATGAATCTAACGCTTTTCCACGTCTGACCAGAGAAAACTATGTAGACCGCGTTCGCTTTGATCGTGTGCCGAATGAGAACCGGGTTATCGGGAAGGATGAGTCCGCTGCTTCCGCCGATCCTCTATACATTTATTATCGGAGCATGAGCAAGATCCCGCTGCTCACGCGCGAACAGGAAGTTTATCTGGCTCAGAAAATTGAAGCCGCGAAACTCAATACGCTGCGGCTTTTGTCGCTGACCACGATCAATTCTTTCAAAATCATGGAAATGGCCGAAGGATTGCAACCCCTTGAGGCTAAATCGTCACAGACACCCCAGTTCCCGTCCGATGAAAAACAGGACGCGGAAAATGAAGTTTCGCTTGAAGATCGCACCCGTCTGCGGCTCAAACAAATCGGTAAAATAATCGCGCGATTGGAGAAGCTTGAAATTAAATATCGTGAGGCCAAGGGAACTCTCAAAAAAAGCCGGTCGAAGAAAGTGACCATCGACAAAAAGGTACAGAACGTCATTCAGAGCCATCGCGACAAGATCTGTAAGCTCCTTCAGGATAATATCGAGTTTTCGGAAAACCAAATCTCCACTCTTGTTGAGAGCGTTGAAGAGGTTTTATATCGCATGGAAGAGGCGCAGGTACAGCACAAGACCCTCTCCAAACGCTCGGGAACGCTGCCTAAAGAGATTCGAAAAGCCCGTGAGCGCCTTAACGAACTGGAGGGCCAATACCTGACAAATCCGGAGGAACTGCGTAAGATCGTCACCTTGATCAATGAAAATAAGATCGAGATGCTGCACGCAAAAGACCAGTTTGTCCGCTCCAATCTGCGGCTGGTACTGAGCATCGCCAAGAATTATTCCTACCCCGGCCTGGATTTACTTGATCTTGTCCAGGAGGGAAACATCGGATTGATGAAGGCGGTGGATAAGTTCAACTACCGCCTGGGACATAAATTCTCTACCTACGCGACCTGGTGGATACGCCAGAGTATCACGCGCGCAATTGCCGACCAGGGACGTACCATCCGTATTCCGGTTCACATGGTTGAGGCGATGAACAGGGTGTTGAAAGTAGCTAACGAACTTACCAAACGGCTTGGGCGGGAACCTTCCGTTCATGAACTTGCCAAGGAGCTCAAGACGCCGGTCGCAAAAGTGACACAGATTCTTAAGGCCGCCCAGGAGCCGATTTCGCTTGAAGCCAGCATCGCCGACAACAGGGACGCCGTGCTGAACAAATTTATCGAGGACAAAAACGCGGTTTCACCGGATGAAGACGTCATGAAGCACAATTTGCGCGAAGTAACCAATTCGGCTTTGCAGTCGCTGTCTCCCCGCGAACAGGAAATCGTAAGAATGCGCTACGGCCTGAACGAAAAAGGGAAAGAATATACGCTGCAGGAAGTCGGGGAAATCTTTCAGGTTACGCGCGAACGTATTCGACAGATTGAGGAAAAGGCGCTTTTGAAGCTCAGAAGCCCGTATCGATCGAACAAGCTTCGTGAGTTTGCCGATTTTATGAGCAAGAATTAAGGAAATGCCGGTTAATTTATTTTATTAGAGTGCGGCGACTTGCCGCCGCAATGAAAGAGGGAGTAAGCTCCCGTACTCCATAAATAAGCGTTTCCTGTCGGAGCAAACAATATGGATGCAGTCATTCTGTCGCGCATACAGTTCGCCGTTACGGTCATGTTCCACTACCTGTTTCCCATGATCACGATCGGAATGGGCCTGTTCCTGGTTTTTCTGGTTGGACGCGGTCTTAAAACAGGCGACATCCGATACGACAGAGCGGCGAAGTTCTGGACAAAAATATTCGCCCTGAATTTCGTTATGGGAGTTGTTTCCGGCATTGTAATGGTATTTCAGTTCGGAACTAACTGGGCGGGCTACTCAAGATACGTCGGCGATGTTTTCGGTTCAATTCTAGCCTCGGAAGCGATTTTCGCGTTTTTCCTCGAATCGTTTTTTCTCGGGCTGCTTGTTTTCGGCTGGGATAAAGTCTCCCCAAAAGTTCATTTTTTCGCCACCCTGATGGTGTTTGTCGGGTCAATGATTTCTGCATTATGGATTATTGTAGCCATTTCATGGCAGCAGACACCGGCCGGCTTTGTTCTTCGTGATGTTGAAATACCAGGCGGTATCGTTCAGCGGGCCGAACTTACGGATTTCTGGGCCGTGGTTTTCAACCCTTCCGCCATGGACCGGCTGGTACATGTTCTACTGGGAGCCTTCATCGTCGGAGCGTTTTTTATATTGAGTGTTTCGGCGTATTACCTCCTCAAGGATCGCCATGTTGACTTTGCACGCCGGTCGTTCGTTGCGGCGCTTATTGTAGCAGCGGTCGCTTCTCTTGCCATAGCCGTTTCCGGCGATTCACACGCCAGGATCGTGGCGGAATATCAGCCGGCGAAACTGGCCGCGATGGAAGGCGTCTATAAAACGGAAGATGGCGGAACGGCGTTTCATCTGTTCGGTATACCGGACAGCGAGGCGAAAGAAGTTCGCCTTGCCGTCCGGATTCCAAAAATGCTCAGTTTTTTAACACACCGGGATTTAAACAAGCCGGTTGATGGACTGGACAAGTTTGAACCGGATATCCCACCAGTAGCGTTGCCGTTCTTCGGATTTCACTTCATGATCTGGATTGGCTGCTATTTTATCGCGCTGACGTTATTCGCTCTTTGGCTTCTGTGGCGGAAAACCCTGTTTCAAACGCGATGGATACTCCGGATTTTTGTTTTTTCCGTACCGATTCCATTTATCGCCAATAACGCCGGATGGGTCGCGGCTGAAGTCGGCAGGCAGCCCTGGATTGTTTACAATCTTTTGCGTACAAGCGCCGCCGTTTCGCCGACCGTGACCGCGGCCCAGGTTGGCGGATCGCTCGTGATGTTCGGATTGATTTATATTCTGCTGTTCGCCGCCTGGATCTTTCTTCTAACCGGCATTATCGGGAAAGGGCCTGAAGAAATCGGGGAAAACATCCAGTAGGCAACCTCCGAAAACCTCGAAATCAAGGCTTGCGACTGAGGCAAAAGCGGAGTTTACAACAGGTAAATGAGCATTTTGCCGAGGGAGCGTAACGCAGAGTTCGGGGTTTTCGGAGGTTGCCAGTAATAAAGGAGTCGGGTTATGGATCTGAATACGTTGTGGTTCGTTCTGCTTGGCGTTCTTCTTGCGGGATATGCCATCCTGGACGGCTTTGATCTTGGCGCGGGGATTCTGCACCTGACCGCCCGGGGCGACGATGAGCGCCGGATCATCATCAACTCCATAGGTCCTTTCTGGGACGGAAATGAAGTCTGGCTGATAACGTTCGGCGGCGCCATGTTCGCCGCGTTTCCGTTCGCCTACGCCACCGTTTTTTCAGGATTTTACATCGCGCTGATGCTTGTACTGTTGACGCTTATTCTGCGGGCGGTCGCGATGGAATTTCGCGGTAAACAACAGTCTCCGACGTGGCGAAACTTCTGGGACGGCGCGTTTTTCCTTGGAAGTCTGCTGGCGACGCTGCTATTCGGCGTTGCGCTCGGAAATATCCTGATCGGTATTCCGGTAAACGCCGACGGAAATTACACTGGAACGTTCTTCACCCTCTTGCGTCCATTCCCGGTTCTTTTAGGACTTTTCACCGTCACATTCTCGGCGATGCACGGCGCTCTCTACCTGAATTTGAAAACCGAGGGAGAATTGCAGCTCCGTGTACGCGGCTGGCTTGGAAAAAGCCTTGTTTTCGCCGCCGTTTGCTATGTGCTGACAGCCGTTTACACATGGTTGAGTATTCCTCATGCGACCGGCCTGCCATGGGTGCTTTCGTCGTTGATCGTTCTTGCTTTTGCCGGCATTCTTCCGGCGGTTTCAACAAACCGCCCGTTTTTCGCGTTTGTTTTTTCTTCTCTGATCATCACCGTCATGGTATTTCAGTTCAGTTTCGCGATGTATCCGAATATCGTAATCTCGAATATTTCTCCTGAATACAACCTGAATATCGTCAACGCCGCGTCTTCATCGAATACCCTGGGCGTTATGACAATTATCGCGGCCGTCGGTGTGCCGATAGTCCTGATCTATACCGCGGTGGTTTACAGGATATTTCGGGGGAAGGTCAAGCTCTCGGAACACAGCTATTAACACATATCCTCTACCAGTTCCGGCGATATACCGCTATAATGTATTTTATCGGCTAATTTCCCCGGAAAGGATTGAGCGGTATGTACCTGGTTATTGACTGCGAAACTACGGGACTCCCCAAAGACCGGAACGCACCGATCCGGGATGCCGATAACTGGCCGCGCGTGATTCAGCTTGCCTGGGCGCTCTATGACGAAGCACAGACGGCGGTGGAAATCAACGCCTGCCTTATCAGGCCGGAAGGTTTTGTAATTCCCGACGATGTTCAACGCATCCACAACATCACAACGGAACGGGCGCGTTCCGAGGGCGAGGATATTGCTGAAACTTTACGCGCGTTCGATTTGGCTGCGGTCAAAGCCAAAATTCTTATCGCTCATAATCTGGATTTTGATGTAAGCGTTATCTCTGCGGAATATCTGCGCTTAGGGCTTGAACCACCGTTCGGCGGCAAAAAACGGATTTGTACCATGTTGCAATCCGTCGACTTTTGTGGGATCGCGGGCAAACGCGGATTCAAATGGCCGAAATTAACACAGCTTCATCAGAAGCTTTTCGGGAGTGATTTTGAGGAGGCGCACGACGCAGGGGCGGATGTCGCGGCCTGCGCCCGCTGTTATTTCGCATTGAAAAACCTGAACGTTATTTCCGCCTGAAAAACGGCTGTCTGTTTGCCGCTTCCTCTTGGGGGTTAACATGGATATGGAAGTATGGGTACTGTGGCTCATATTAGCCGCTATTTTAATGATCGGCGAGGTGTTCAGCGCCGGATTTTTTCTGTTCTGGTTCGGCATCGGAGCCGCCGTGGCGGGATTGGCGGCGCGGATCGGCGCGAATAATATCGTCCAGCTAATTATTTTCGTCGTCGTGTCGGGAGTTCTTTTTGCTACAGGCAGAAAATTCGCGAACAGGGTTACGAAAAAACAGCCGCCTGGAATCGGAGCGGATCGGTTTGTCGGCGGAACCGGCATCGTAATTGAGGAAATCAACCCGCGGACAAATACGGGAAAAATCAGAATCGGACAGGACTCATGGCGGGCGGAGAGTGAAAACGTCGAAATCGTTCCGGCCGGCGCGACTGTAAAGGTAATGCGCGTCGACGGAACGCGCGCCATTGTGCAAAAAACGGAAAAGGAGATTAAATAATGCAAGCAACGTTGATTATTATAGCTATTGTCCTGTTTATCGTAGTGTCAAAAGGCGCCACGATAATTCGTCCCTATCAAAAGGGAATAGTTGAACGCCTCGGTAAATACCAGCGCACGGCGGACAGCGGTCTGAACATCATCATTCCGTTCTTTGAAAAAATCATCAAGGTCGATATGCGCGAGCAGGTGGTTGACGTGCCGCCCCAGGCCGTTATCACCAAAGACAACGTGGCGGTTGAAGTAGATGCCGTAGTCTATTACGAAGTCACGGACCCGGTGAAAGTGATGTACAACATCAGCAATTTCTACATAGCGGCGACCAAGCTGGCGCAGACCAATTTGCGTAACCTTATCGGCGATCTCGCTCTGGATGAATCGCTGACTTCGCGCGAGAAGATCAACCACGCGCTCAGGGAAGTGCTTGACGACGCCACGGACAAATGGGGCGCGCGCGTAACCCGCGTGGAGCTTCAAAGAATCGAACCGCCCACGGATGTTACGCAAGCCATGCACCGGCAGATGAAGGCTGAACGTGAACGCCGCGCGGTTATCCTGGAAGCCGAAGGAACCAAGACATCGGCGATTCTGAAAGCCGAAGGACAGAAACAGTCGCAGATTCTGGAAGCGGAAGGCCAGGCCGAAGCCATCAAACGCGTCGCGGACGCCGACAAGTATCAAAAACTGACGGTCGCCCTCGGCGAGGCCGAAGCGATAGAAACAGTTTTCGACGCGATTCATAAAGGAAACCCGACGAACGATCTGATTGCCGTTAAATATCTTGAGGCGCTGCAAAAGGTCGCCGACGGCCAGGCTACCAAAATTTTCCTGCCGTTGGAAACATCGGGGATTTTAGGAAGCATTGCCGGAGTCGGCGAGCTTTTTAAAGAAAAAACGAAAAAGTAAAGAAAAGAAATGTGTGGAGCGCGGGAGCAAGCTCACGCACTCCATATCAATGCATAAGATTTATATACTGACGTCTGGGGGAGAATGTTTTTGATGAAATGCCCCGTCTAAAGATCGATAAAATTTTGTAATTATGTAAATACGCCGATACGAGATGATGTCTGTCCGATCGGAGACGCCGCAGGGTTTGTCAATCCGATTTCCGGGGAGGGATCATACTAACCCGGATATTTCATGCCGATTGAACGGCGGCGGCGCAAGAGGGCATGTCTGTCTACCGAGATTCACATTCCTAACGGAATGCGTATGGGTAAGTTCATTTTTACACGTTGCGCTTGTTTTGTCTCCTTGACATATTGTTTAATATGCCTTCGTC
>Ga0082212_10000555_pt1 | contig 53678 bp, 50 predicted proteins | sample TergutNt197P3_FD_71548 | JGI IMG/M metagenome (GOLD analysis project Ga0082212, IMG submission 71548) | Neocapritermes taracua P3 segment gut microbial communities from Petit-Saut dam, French Guiana - Nt197 P3 | ecosystem: Host-associated > Arthropoda: Insects > Digestive system > Gut ...
GTCGGTGGTATAGTAGGTCGCAATGATACAGGAAGCACAGTTGAAAACTGTTATGTTACTGGAATAGTCAAATGTACTTTTAACGGCAATAACAATGTCGGCGGTATGGTGGGAATCAATCAAGGTACTATTAAATACTGTGTTTCTGAAGCTGTTGTCAGTGGTGTTAGCCATGTCGGCGGTATGGTGGGAACGAGTACTGCTGGCAGAGTAGATTATTGTTATGCCACAGGTGATATCACTGGTACAGAAACCGGAACTGCTCTTCATGTAGGAGGCTTCATAGGAGTTAATTACAGTACCAGCATTACGACAAACTGTTATGCTACCGGAAATGTAGTCGGAGGCAACAACACCGATGTTGGGGGCTTTGCAGGGAAAAATGACCAGGGAGGCAGAATGGAAAACTGCTACGCTACTGGAAATGTAACCGGAGTATCTTATATTGGCGGTGTAACGGGAGTAAATTCCTATAACTCTGACTTTAATAACTGTGTAGCGTTAAATGCATTAATAACAAGTGCAAATAGTTCCCGTGTTTACCGTGTTTTAGGAGTGTCCGATTATGGCGCTACTCACAGCAACAACTATGCACGCAGCGATATGTTTGTTAATGGAAATCCGGTTGTCGCCGGCACTGGCGCAGCTACCTTGCACGGTGAGGGTGTAGCGGTGAACAACACGATAAGCCTTAATATACTATTCGTAACGAACGCCGGCTGGAGTACTGCAATCTGGGACATTCCGTCCGGCAATCTCCGTGTTGGCGGGCCATTGCCCACGCTAAAGAATATGCCGGGGCCGAAACAGAACCCAACGCTGCCTTCAGGCTTTTATGACTCCGGCGACGGTTCGCCGGGCGATCCCTACATTATCAAAACACCCGCGCAATTGGCACAATTAGCCGCTCATGTAAACGCCGGTAACGGTGCCGCTACATCAGGCAAATATTTTAAGTTAGCCAATGACATTGACCTTTCCGGCTATGCAAACGGCGCAGGCTGGATGCCGATTGGACAAAACGTTGCCGGCCGTTACTTTCAAGGCAATTTTGACGGTAATGGCAAGGTGGTAAGAAATCTCACCATAAACCGAAGTGCCGATAATCAAGGTTTGTTTGGCAATCTATATGGCGCTTTTGTTAAAAATTTGGGCATAGAAAACTGTAATATTACCGGGAACGAATGGACTGGTAGCCTGGCTGGAGTATCCGGTACTTATTCAACCATAGATAGCTGTTACGCAACCGGCACAGTAACCGGAACCAACCTTGTTGGCGGCCTTGTGGGAAGCAATTATTATAGTGATATTTCAAACTGTTATGCTACTTGCAATGTAAGCGGCGCTACAAGTGTTGGCGGTTTGTCGGGAAATCATGATCGGACTTCTACTTCTATTATCAGAAACTGTTACGCAACAGGTACTGTAAGTTTTACTTCCGATCGCGGCGGAGGTTTAGTGGGATATTTACAAAATTCTAGCCCGATAATGAGAAACTGTGTAGCCGCCAACCCTTCTGTCAGTGGTAATAATACAAACGCGCACCGTATTTATGGAACACGGGATACCGGTGTTCTGAGCAACAATTACTGCAGGAGCGACATGCTTATAAATGGTTTTAAAGTTACCGCTCCAGACCCGCTTTCAGACGGCGCTGATATTTCAGACACGGATATAATGTCATCAACCTGGTGGGGAACAACGGCAAATTGGGACGGTGCATATCCCTGGGATTGGGTCAATGTATGGAACCCCACCAACGGCAGCCGCCTGCCCACGCTGCGGGGCTTTACCGGTACGCAGAATCCTACTTTACCGCCGTCCGTGGAGCCGTAACAGGTAGCAGGGAACGCAGAGGATGCATAGGAATAAAAAAATTACTATTTATTTACCACGAACCAAACGAACCGGCACGAACACCGGTTATTTATTGGAGTCCATGTTCGAGATGTTAGTGTGGTTTGTGGTAAAAAATATTTAGAGGGGGTAGGAGAAATGAGTTTCAGGAGCAATAAGATATGAAGATAAAATGTTTTGTGTTGCCGGTTTTGCTTTTACTACCCGCACTTGCCTTTGCCCAGACTGCGGCGGAGATGGACAACTTGCTTGCATCAGGTACAGTAAGCGCAGCGCAGGCGGCGCGTTTTGTGCTGGGCGCGGCGGATTTATTGCCGCAGGGGCTTTCGGAGGCAGATGCGGAAAATGCCGCCTACGATACGGCTTTCTCCAATGGCTGGGTAAAAGCTGCCCCAGGGGAAAGCATTACCTATAAAGAAACAGCCTTCCTAATCATGAAAGCCTTTAACATAAAAGGCGGCGTTATGTATTCCATTTTTAAAAACCCGCGCTATGCGTACAGGGAAATGGTATACCGCAAGCTAATCCAGGGGCGTACAGAAGGGGCAATGCCGGTAACAGGCGCACGGTTCCTTCTGGTACTGGACAGGGTGCTGCGGTATGCCGAAAGAGGGGATACCCAATGAGACGGATAATTCTTTTTGTAATAATTTGTTTTGCGTTTTCCCTGACAGGCCTTTTTGCAATAGAGTTCGGCGGGCTTGCAATCGGGGAGTTCAATGCAGAAGGGCAGGAGGAAACAGACATAAGCGGGAGCGTGATACTGGCCCCCTGGCTTTCTGTACTGTTTACCAATGCGGAGCTTTATTTTTCTGCGGGGCTCAATATGAGTTTTGCAAAGGAATCCGTATTCGCGCCGGAGCTGTACCGCCTGGAATATGCCATGCGGATTTCCCCGCTGGTTTCGTTCAGGGTTGGGCGCATTGCCTGGGAGGACCCCTCCGGCATGGTTGCAAAGGGCCGCTTTGACGGGGCGGACTTCTTATTCGACCTTGGGAAAATCCGCCTTGGCGTTAATGCGTTATACACTGGCTTTTTGTTTAAGGACACGGCAGACATAAACGTAAGCCCCGCCGACACAAAAGACTACAGTGTTAATCTTGACTGGCGGGATTTTGGCGGCACTTACTTTGCACCGCGCCGCCTGCTGGCCTCGGTGTACGGCGAGTTCCCCGGCCTCCCTGCGGAAAGGGGGCACCTATACGCAGGCATTACCGCGCAGTTCGATCTTTCCGGCGCCGGCGAAGCCTACCATACGCAGTACATCCTGCTTCGCCATACATTTATATTTAAGGCATTCGACCTGGATGCCTCAGGGACGGCTGGGCTGGAATACACAAAAGCCGGCGGTGTAAAACCTGTCTTTGCTTTCATGGTAGAAGGCGGCTGGCAACCACCTTCTGCAATAAAAGACAGGGTAAGCCTTGGCATTGCCTGGGCGTCGGGGGATGGCTCGTTTACTTCGGCTTTTTTCCCGGTAACAAGGGAAGCCCATGGCTATGCCCTTAAACCACTGCTCTCCGGCATGATGATCATAAAAACAAAGTACGAAGCGATGATCCTCCCTGTACTCTCGGCAGAGGCAGGGGCCAGCTACTTTATCAGGACCGACTCAACCAGCTTTACCATGCCTCACCTGGAAAATACATCCTACGCATTGGGGGCGGAATTTGACGGCGGTGTTGTTTGGGCGCCGTTTTCCGACCTTACGTTTTCTTTAAAGGGCGGCGTGTTTATCCCCAAAACAGGTACTGCCTGGGATAACAGCGCACCTGTACTCTGGCGGGTTACAGCCGGGGCGATAGTATCTTTTTAATATGTGGGAAAATGAAAAATTTTACCACAAACCAAACGAACAAACACGAACGGTGATTGGGTATCGAAGGCCGGGGTCGTGCAAGTTTGTGTTGGTTCGTGGTTAACAAAGGAGAAAAAAATGTTAAAAGTCCGGTTTGTAATTATTGCAGGTTTAATTCTGATTGCGGTATCGGGTGTTTTTGCGCAGCAGGCGGTAATAACGGAGCTCTCGGGGATGGTCGAGGTAAAAAGGGCCGGCTCTGCGGTATGGGAAAATGCCGTGCGCGGCCAAACCTTAACGATGGATTCGATGATCTCTACCGGCTTTAAAAGCACCGCCCTCTTTAAAGCGGGGAGCCTGGTGATAACCGTGCGGCCCCTTACACGGCTTACCCTTACAGAAATTGCTGCCGCCGCCGGTACCGAGACGGTAAACGTGAACCTCCAGGCCGGCAGGGTAAAGGTAGAGGTTGACCCGCCGCAGGGGACAAGAGCCAATGTTACAGTCCGCGGCCCCATGGCGACAGCATCTGTGCGCGGGACAGTTTTTGAAGTTGATACGTTTTCGCTGTGGGTAAGCGAGGGCACCGTAGAATATGCAGGGAGGGCCGGCGCCCCTGTACTAATTGACGCGGGTGGCGTTTCATTTGTCAACGAAAGTACCGGCCGCGCCGCGCTTCCGGAGGGGGCGCTTAAAACATCATTCAGGCCGGAAATGCCGGTGGGGTTTGATGTTTTCTATTCGTTTGAAGGCGCCGGATCGGGAAATGCTTTCGAGGTGGTTACTGTTATTGATTACCAATAGATCAATAATCTTTATCTGCTATACAATCAACACATGAGAGCTGCCCGGACAAGCAGGTTTTTCCGCATCTTTGCCTTACTACTTGTACTGCTTAACACTGTACTCCCCGTATCCTGCCAGACAAAACCTGCGTCAAACCCGGAGCAGCCGGCATGGAACGGTGTCCCCGGCGAATTTAAAGCTGCGGTGCTGGGCGACCTGCGGCCGGGCGAACCTTTTACGGTAGCCGCTGCCGGGGCGGGCATCCCCCAGGGGGGCCGTATGCAGGCGTCCCTGTACAAAGACGACAAGCTGCTTAACAGGGGCACATTCTTTAGCCTGGGCGCCGTCTCCCGCAGGGGGCCGGTATACACAACAATAATGGCCGTACCCACGACTGCCGGTTCGGGGAAAGCGGCACTCCGCATAGAAGGGGGCGGCAAAGTTTTATTTACCCACGAGATCACCATTGAACACCGGGAGTTTAAAACAGAGACCCTAAAAATTACCAGTGCAATGACAGATATCCTTACCACCCCCGACCCGGAAAAAACAAGGCAGGCAGAACAGATGTGGTCTATTTGGGCCAGGACCGGGACTGACATATATACGACAGGGAATTTTACCATGCCCGTTTTTTCCAATTACCAGACGAGCATTTTTGGCACCAGGCGTACCTATGTCTACCCCAACGGAAGGTCCAGCACTTCGATCCATGCAGGGGAAGACTGGCGCGCGCCGACAGGTACGCCCATAATGGCCCCTGCCCCCGGCAAGGTAGTGCTTTCCATGCTCCGCATAACAACCGGGAATACCGTGGTTATCGAACATATGCCGGGGGTTTATTCCCTTTACTATCACATGGACAAACTAATGGTACAGGAAGGGGATATGGTAATTACCGGGTTCGTAATCGGCCATGCCGGGGCAACAGGCTTTGCAACCGGCGCCCACCTCCATTACGAAATACGGGTATCCACAGAAAATACCGACCCGGCAGCATTCCTGGGCAGGACGATCCTTGACAAAGATGCAATTTTGGCTATACTGGACACCTAGGCTTGCGCCTGGTTATCACACATATACTAACCATTATGGGGAAGGAGGTGAATTTTTTTGGCTCATATTGTCGTAGACGATAGCGAGATGCTGGAGAAGGCCATTAAGCGTTTTAAACGGATGGTGGAAAAAGAAGGCATCATCCGGGAATTTAAAAAAAGAGAGTACTACGAAAAACCCTCAACTATACTTAACCGGAAAAAGAAAGCAATTGCCCGAAAACTCATGAAGAAAAACAGGAAGGGCAAAGCCGAGTATTAAAACTTGAGGTTTTATGAAAAAGACACATAATACACTCATTAACATTATCAGAACGGCGGTTTTGGCAGGCCTCGTTCTGATAAGCGGCTGTTCAAAAAACAGCGCAGGCATAAAGTACGAATTACCAAAAGACCCCTTCGCCGGGCGCCATTACCCGGATGTGTCATTTGCCGTAATAAGCGACATCCACCTATACGATCCCTCCCTTGGAGGATCGGGACCGGCTTTCGAAAAAGTTATGAATTCCGACCGCAAGCTTTTACTGGACAGTATTGATCTGCTGGATTTTGCAGTAAAAGCCATTATTGATGCCGGGCCCGGCTTTGTGTTAATAAGCGGGGACCTAACCAAAGACGGCGAACAAATAAACCACCATTTAATGGCGGAAAAACTAAAAGCGTTCCGCGATGCAGGTATTGGGGTATATGTGGTCCCCGGCAACCACGACATTAATAACCCCGATGCAGAAAGGTATTCCGGGGACAGCACAGCCCCTGTCCCGTCCGTAAGCGCCGAAGAGTTTTCGCAAATCTACGGGGACTTTGGTTATAATGCGGCACTTATGCGCGACGGCGATTCATTAAGTTATGTCGCAGAACCGGCGGAAGGCCTTTGGCTCCTTTCCCTGGACGACTGCCGTTACCGGGAAAACGAACCGGGCAGACACGAAATTACCTCCGGGAAAATAAGCCAAAAAACAGCGGACTGGATCGCAATGGTACTGTCGGAGGCACATAAAAATAACAAAGCCGTCATGGCGATAATGCACCACGGCATTGTGGAGCACTGGAAAGGGCAGTCAAAACTCCACCCGGATTACCTAATCGAAGGTTATAAGGAATTTGGGAATTTCCTTGCGTCGTGGAACGTAAAGTTTGCCTTTACCGGGCATTACCACGCACAGGACATTACACGCGGGGATTTTGGCGGCAAATTTCTTTACGATATAGAAACAGGATCGCTTATAACCGCCCCCTGCCCCATCCGCTATGTGGAAATAAAAAACAATGCAATAAATATCAAGAGCGAAACAATCGCAGAAAAAATCCACCCCGGTACGGATTTTGCCGTAAATGCGCGTGCCTTTGTAAAAAGAACCGTAATGAACGAAGCAATAAAAACGCTCAGGAAATATAAAACCAGCGTTAAAGACGCAGAGTATATAGCCGATCACGTCGGGGACGCTTTCGACGCACATTATGCAGGCGACGAAAACCCGGCCCTCCGCCCGGTTTTCGACAAATCCCGCCTGGGGCTTTGGGGTAAATTTATCTACAGCCAGCAGAAGTACGCCCTGGACGGCCTTTGGGAAGACCTTGCCCCGGCGGACAACAACACCAGTTTTAGCCTGACGAAATAAAACATGAACAAGGTACTCTTAAACTGCAAAGACCTTTCCCTTGGTTACGAAGGCCGCACAGTCCTTAATAAGTTAAACTTTACCGTGGAAGAGGGCGATAAACTGTGCGTGGTGGGGGAAAACGGTTCGGGGAAAACTACGCTCCTAAAGGGCCTTCTTTCGCTTATCCCCCCGCTCGGCGGAAAGCTGGAAAAAAACCCGGAGCTTGCGCCCGGCGACATTGGCTACCTGCCGCAGGAAAACCCCCGGCAAAAAGATTTTCCCGCAGCGGTATTCGAGGTAGTCCTTTCCGGCAGGCAAAACCAGCGGGGCCTTGCGCCGTTCTACACAAAAGCCGACAAAGAAGCCGCCGGGCAAACCCTTTCCATGCTGGAACTGACAGATCTTAAATCCTGCTGTTTCCGCGAACTTTCCGGCGGGCAGCGGCGGCGTGTGCTGCTGGCACGATCCCTGTGCGCTGCGGGGAAGATACTGCTGCTGGACGAGCCCGCCTCCGGGCTGGACCCCATTGTTCAGGCCGGTTTATACAATGTGCTGGAAAAAATTAATACCGAATTGGGGATCACGATCATCATGGTGTCCCATGATATTGAAGGCGTACTGCGCTTTAGTTCTGCAGCTGCAGACGGCAGTACAGCCGCCGGTACTGGCGGTTTTAACGCAGGTAAAAACGGTGCAGGCAGTACTGCCTCCGGCAAGGTGCTGCACCTGGCCGGCAGCCAGCTTTTTTTTGGCAGCGCAGAAAGCTACCGGGACTCCGAACCGGGAAAAAATTTCCTGGGCGCGCACAGTCATTGCGAGCCATGAAAAGCTAAAACCCCTTTTGGTTTAAGGTACTTAATATGAGCATTATTGCAGACATGTTTTCCTATACTTTTATTGTCCGGGCGCTGGTTGTCGGCTTCCTGGTATCACTGTGCGCGAGCCTTTTGGGGGTAAGCCTTGTATTAAAACGCTATTCGATGATAGGCGACGGGCTTTCCCATGTGGGGTTTGCCGCCCTGGCAATTGCCTCGGCGCTGAATATGGCGCCCCTTACGGTGTCAATCCCCGTTGTTATAGCATCCGCATTTTTTCTGCTGCGTTTAAGCGAACATTCCAAAATCCGGGGCGATGCTGCAATTGCCCTCTTTTCTACCGGCGCGCTGGCAATAGGTGTAATGGTAATCTCCATGACAACAGGGATGAACACCGATGTGTACAATTATCTTTTTGGGAGCATCCTGGCAATGAGCAAGGCAGACCTTAGGTTAAGCATTGCCCTTTCCGTTTCTGTGTTAATCCTCTTTGTGGTTTTTTACAACAAAATTTTCGCCGTTACTTTTGACGAAACCTTTGCCCGCGCCACCGGGGTAAGGGCGGGCATCTACAATATGATTATCGCCGTCTTAACAGCGGTTACCATTGTCCTTGGTATGAGGATGATGGGAGCGCTTCTGATTTCGAGCCTTATTATCTTTCCCGCCCTTTCTTCCATGCGGCTTTTTAAAAGTTTCCGTTCGGTTACAATTTCGTCGGCGCTTGTCTCTGTTTTTTGTTTCCTTGCCGGTGTAACAATTTCCTATATTTTTTCCACACCCACAGGGGCAAGTGTCGTTGTAATCAATATTATTGTTTTTGCTCTCTTTTCTGCTATTGGCACAATAAGAGGTTTATAGGGAAGCCCTGCGCAGCCTGTCGTTAACCGCTTCCCCTAACCCATCCATGGGCAATGTTTCTGCATGGATGCAGGAAACGCCGGATTTTTCCAGTAGATGAAGGTATTCAAACAAATTCGTCGCCGCTTCGCACGTATCTGCATTTTCCGAAAGCGCAAGGATTGCCCCGGTTTGGTTATCCGGCAATTGGCCTCCGCTTTTTACCTGCTTCCAGGATGCCATGCCCTTTACGGAAAAAAAGAGGTACCCTTCATTTTTGTTAAAAGGGAGCAGAGCCATTTCCCCGGGGCTGTGGAGATAAAGCGGGATTAATGGCGCATAGTGGTTTTTTAGCATACCGGGGGAAAGCACTGCGCTTTCTTCCCGGTTTTTTTTAAAACCATCCTTACTATGACCGGCGCTTTTTTCTACCGTGCCCAGTACCGCTTCGAGCTGTTCCCTGCTTATGCCGCCGGGCCTGAGTATGCGGGGGACAGCCGGCTCTGCCGTCGGAAATAGTTCCAGTACGGTCGATTCCACCCCAACAGGGCAGGGGCCCCCGTCTATAATGCAGTCAATCGAGCCGCCCAACGTTTCTATAACATGCTCTGCCCTGCTGGGGCTTAGGCGGCCAAAAGGGTTCGCGCTGGGGGCCGCCACAGCGCCGGTGGAAAGCCTGATTAACTGCTGCGCTATGGGGTTGGAAGGGAAACGGACTGCTGCTGTCGGCAGCCCGGCAGCAGCCAAGCCGGGGACTTCTTTGCGCCTGGGAAGGACAATGGTAAGCGGGCCGGGCCAGAATGAGCCTACAAGGAGGTCAAGCTGTTTTTTTTGCCGCGCATTTAAGCTGTCCAGATTGGCAATAGTTCCCAAAGCATCAATGCCGCCTATATGGATAATAAGCGGGTCAAAATGCGGGCGGCGCTTTACTTCGAAAACCCTGGCCAGGGCGCGGCTGTTAAACGCATCGGCGCCAAGGCCGTAAACAGTTTCTGTGGGAAAAGCAACAAGCCCGCCGCTTTTAAGGACCGCCGCCGCTTTTTCTATTTCTGCAGGAGAAGTATTCAGCTTAATCATTTTTTCTGCAGTTGAACGCCCTGGCAGCCTAAATTGCCCTGCGGAAATAGGTAATTTTCCCTTCCCGGCCCGTTTCAATAAACCCAATGCGTTTAAGGTAATCTATATGGCCTTTTACTTCGCCCTTTGCCAGGAAAACCGAACCGGGGGAAGCTATGCGGTTAACCACATTGGAGAAAAAGAACTCGGCGTTTTTTAAATCCCTGTAGGCGGGGATTACATAGTCCATAAGTATCGTAATCTCTTCGTCTTCCCCCCGTTTATACGCTACAAGGGATACCGGCATGGTCTCCCTAAGGATAAAACAAAATTCTGCGCCAACGAGGGTGCCTGTTTTTAAGTCAGGATCGAAAGAAGGGTTAAAACGCCGCATATCGTCGCCGTGGAAACGGACAAAGCGCTGGAGCAGATCATCATCTATCGATTCAACAAAAAGGACGTCAAACAAATCTGTCTTGCCTGTTTCGTTCCGTATTTGAAGCAGGTAATATACATTCACGATAACAGTAAAACTGTTTAAAAGCAAAATAGAGATTGAATTTATTAAAATACCATAGGCAATAAAAATTACAGACCCCATAAGGTTGATTATCCGCAGGCCTCTAATATGTTTCATGCAAAGGCTGGCGGAGACCAATATTGAAGCGATTAACCCGATAATTTCCCCCAAATGAATGGAGAAGCCCAAAAAAGTTACAGAAGTTTCCCACATTATGCAATCCTCCGCTTACAGTATATTCCTAAAGCCGGAATATTTCCATAGTTTTTTATAAACCAAGGCTGTTCCGAAACTAAGCCGAACCGAAGGTTCGCAGTTTTTGGAACAAGCTCAACCGGCAGGTTTATTTACTGCCGTTTGGGGAACACGGCCTTCCAGCACTTCCCTGGCATTCCGGGCAGTCCTGGTTTTTAAATCCGAAACCGATTCTGCGCTGTAATATGCGCTATGATCCGTAAGCACTATATTGGGTATCCCCAAAAACGGGTGCCCGGCGGGCAGGGGCTCTTTTTCAAAAACATCGAGCCCTGCACAGGAAATACGGCCGTTTTTAAGCGCTTCTACAAGGGCAGCCTCTTCGATAACAGCCCCCCGGGAAGTGTTGATTATTACCGTGCCGCCCTTCATTTCTGCAATGGTTTTTGAGTTTATAAAATGCCTGGTGCTTTCGTTCAGCGGGACATGGAGAGAGATAAAATCACTGCTGCACAGCAGCTCCTTAAATGGCACAACCCTGGTTTTGTTAAAAAGCTCGCCTATATACCCGGATTTTTCCCGCCATTGGGCAAGTTTAAGCTCCCCCCTTGGATCGGAAACAAGGACGCTGCCAAATGCGAAACCCTGTATTTTTTCCCAGAACGCTTTCCCGGTTGCGCCAAAACCTACAATGCCAAGAACCCGCCCCGACATTCGCCGGATTGGCATGTTTATATTCCAGCGGCCTTCGCGTATTGCCCTGTCTTTTTCCGGGATCATCCTTACACAGGAAAGCAGCAGCCCCAGGGCATGCTCTGCCACTTCTTCGTTGCAGTAACCGGGGACATTGGTTACCCAAATTCCCTTTTCCTCCGCCGCTTCCAGATTAACATTGTCATAGCCAATGCCGTACCGGGAAATTACCCTGCAACTGTCCAGGGTTTTTATAACGCGGGCTGTCATTGGCGCCTGGTTAAGCAGTACCGCATTGGCGCCGGAACAGGCGGCGATTAATTCATCTTCCGTATGGCAGTCGCAAACTGCAAGTTCTGCATCAGGAAAGACAGCTTTTTCTTCTTCATAATAACCGTTAAAGCGGTCATCGGTGATCACTATTTTCATTTAACCTTTCCTGTTATAATAATTTATGCATCCACCAATAGAATACATACTTTTTGATTTAGATGGTACCCTCTATTCTTCCCACTGGGGACTGGAAGAAGCGGTAAGCCGCCGCGTGAATGAATACATCGCCAAATATTTAAAACTTTCCCTGGAAGATGCATGGGCACTCCGGGTTGAACGGATTAAAAAATGCGGGTACGGCACAACCCTGGAATGGCTCCGTGCCGAGCAGAACCTAAAGGATAATGAAATAGACAATTATTTTTCCTATATGCACCCGGAAAACGAAGCCGATCTACTGCCGCCGGACCCGGCACTGCGCAATTTTTTGCAGTCGCTGGTTTCCCGGAAAATCCCGTTTGGCATACTTACCAATTCTACCCTGGAGCATGTGAACAGAATTTTAAATAAACTAAAAGTGGCCGACCTTTTTAAAACAATTTTTGACATGCGCAGGAACCAATTACGGGGCAAACCGGATCTTTCCATGTTCAACGAGGTGCTTAACGAATTGGGTGTTGCAGCGCCGTCGTGCCTCTTGATAGACGATATCCCTTTCTATCTGGACGGCTACAGGACAATCCGGGGGACGGCGGTACTGTTCGACGAAGACAACAAACACCCGGACTACCCCGGCCTTCGCATTCAAAAACTGGAAGAGCTTCTTTACCTTAACTGGCCCGACGGGACACCGCTGTTTTAATTATTCTTGGTATCCATTTTAATTAACTTGGCAATAATATCGTGGTCGTTTTCTTCTATGGCGCGGACAATATCTGCCGACATGGCTGCCAGGAAGTTTATGTCGTACCGAAGCCTGTCCGTTAAAGCCAGCATTTTTGCATAGTCTGTTTTAACGGTGGAACTGGTTAGTTTAAGGTTTTCCAGCGAAGATGTTATCCCGGAACTTTCACTGGACAGCCGGCTTAGGGTATCGATAAGTTCCGTCATCGTACCGGCAAAGCCGTTTATCTCTGCCGACATACCGTTGATCAGGTTGCCGGTGTCCCCGGAACGTTTTGCGGTGGTATTAATCCCCTCGATTATGCTGGACAGCGTCTGCGCAATGGTCCTGGAATTTTCCCTGGTAGTTTCGGAAAGCCGCCGAATCTCGTCGGCAACAACTGCAAAACCTTTTCCTGCTTCGCCGGCATGGGCTGCTTCTATGGCGGCGTTCATGGAAAGAAGGTTGGTGTTCGACGCAATAACACTAATCGTCTTGATTGCCGACGCAATGCCGTCTACCGACTCGGAAATGCCCTGAACTGCCTGAATGGTCTCCTTCATGGCATCCTGGCCCTTGGCGGCATTGTCTATCAATTCCATTACAGCTTCCCGCTTTTGCCGTGAAAGCTCCGAAGTGCCTTTAAGCGAATTGACCATTTTCCCGGTTATGGAAGAAGACTCATTTACAGAATCCGACTGGGTGTTAATACTGGTATTAAGGTTTTCTACAAGGTTGTTTATTTCTTCGATTACGCCAAGGGCGCGGCTTATGTGTTCCTTTAACTGGGTGTTAATATATACGGTTGTCTTTTTCTCTTCTTCCAGGAGCGCAAGGTTATATTTGGCGCAGTTGTCCGGCTTATTAAGTTTATTAAAAATAGCCGTCGCCATGGACTTGCAGCTCCCGTAGCCGCAGCTGGTGCAGTCGAAAATATCGGCATCGGTAAGCTTCCTCATCTTTTTATAGATCTCGGTTAGCTCGCTCTGGTTGGGTCGTTTAATGGTATAGTTCCCGGAAAGGTTGCAGTATTCCCGTTTGTAAAGCCCTTCTTTCCAGTAATGGCCCAACACCTTGTGGTATTTTGCATACAGCTTTTCCTGCTTCTTTGGGTTTAGCTGTTTTTCCAGTTCGGCGCTGCGTCTGCGGACCGGGCTTTCCAGTTCGTCCAGGTCTTTTTTATTATTCCCGGTCCCCGGGCCGCCATTACAGCCCATTTCGCAGTTTAAACAGTCCACAAGCTGGGGGAACTCTATATCGGGTTTATCCAGTAAATGGGACACCCCCCTTAAATAGTGGTAGATTGTTTCCACCCCTTCGATCTTCCGCGTCTTCCTCCTGATGCCAGGAACAAAACGTTCGGCAGTATCCAAAAGGCCGCCGGGGGTAGAGAACGTAACTGCACGCTCGGCGGGCGCGCCGGTAAATTCCACCTCGGGGAAACTCCCCAGGTTTATGTTGTTTTTTTCGATATATCTCCTAAGCCCAAGCATGGTTACGTTGTAATCGCCAAATTTTGTTTCGTCAAATTCCCTTCGCTTTGCGATACAGGGGGAAATTACCGCAATCTTGTAATTCTGGTACTGCGGGTAGAATTCCCGGATCATTTTAAGCGAATGGAGCATGGGGCTGTCTGCCGGCGAAAGATAAGGCAATAAATTAGGGTGGTAAATTTCTATAAACGACACAATCGCAGGGCATGGCTGCGCAATTACCAGCCTGGGGTTTTTTTTCTTGATGTATTCAATATAGGAATAAACGGTAAGTTCGGCGCCAAAGCTTACGTCAAAAACCGTTTTAACGCCCAACGATTTTAGGTAGCCGTTTAACTTAAGGTAGTTGCCGGGAAAAACAGAAGCCGCAGCAGGGGCAGATATGGCTATCATTGCATCCCCTTTCCTTAAATCGTCAAAAAAACGGTCCGTATCGTCCAATAAATCCCTGGCATCGTGGGTACAGGCGGCAATACAGTGCCCGCAGCCTATACACATATCATGGTTAATGGTTAGTACGTCGCCGGAACCGTCCATGCAGTATTTTACCGGGCAGGCTGTAATACAGGCATAACAGTTGATGCATTTTTCTTCGTCAATTTTAATTACCGGGGTAAGTTTTCCAGTATTTTCCATTATTCCCCCTCTATATTTTGGGAAAGTTTTAGATTATATGTTTTTCTATTGTTTTAACAAGCAATTCGGGGTTAACCGGCTTGGACAAAACATCGGCAGCAGAAGAATTTCTTGCCTTTTTAAAAAACTCTTCCCCATCATTGCCGCTTACGATGATTATAGGCACATCAAAATAACTGGGTATTTTTCTGATGTCTTCGAGGAATTCAAACCCGTTGATATTGGGCATTTCTATATCCAGCAGGATTATATTGGATTTATTCTTATTAAGAAAAGCCAGCGCTTCGGAGGCGGACTTGACTACCCGCAGATCGTATTTGGGGACCAGAATAAGGTTAAATTCCTTTAGCTGGGGCACACTGTCATCGATTGCCAGAATTACTTTTTTTTCATCCATAATTTTCCTGCCATTCTATAATTATTTTTCTCTTATTTATTATTATCGCATAAAAGCAAAGCCGGGTCAATTGCTTTTAAGTAGCGTTTCGAAAGCCAGGACAAGCTTTGGGTCGTACCAGTTAATGCTCCCTACAATTTTCGCAATTATCATACCGTCGCGGTCCAGGATAAAACTGGCAGGGATCGCCGTAACCCCGAACTTTGAGCCAAGTTTCCCCCCCTCATCGAGCAGCACGGGGAACGTATAATGCCCATCCGCAATAAATTGCTGCACGCTTGCCTTATCCTCGCGGAGGTCCACTGCGAGGATCTCCAGCCCCTGGCCGTGCAGGCGCTTGTACAGGTTTTCCATGGACGGCATTTCTGCCCTGCACGGCGGGCACCATGTAGCCCAAAAATTAAGTATTACCACCTTGCCCCTATAGCCGGAAAGGGACCGTTCCCCCCCATCCAGCAAAGGCAGGGTAAAATCGCCGGGGTTATATTTTTTATCCAGCAGGTTTATCTTTGCGTCGCCAAAAGCTTTTTTCGCTTCTGTAGAAGCCTCCGCCCCGGCAAACTGGGGGGCAAGAAAAACCGCCAGGACAACCACGGCGGCAGCGCAAAGCAAAATTATTTTTTTCATCCCGCTCTCCTGTTTATAAAGTATAATGCATATACTGCCACTTTTGCAGGGCGGCGTTCAGGGCAGAAAATTGCCCGCTTAGGACAAGCAACCCGATAACGATAAGCAGAATGCCGCTGGCTTTTTGGATAAGGGGAAAATGCTTTTTAAACCATGTTGAGGTAACCAGGAAACGGTCAAAAAAAACGGCAGCCAGCAAAAACGGCAGGCCAAGCCCAAGGGAGTAGATGCCCAGGTACAATGCCGCAATTCCCGCCTTGCCGCCCTGCCCTGCCAGCAAAAGCACGCCTGCCAGCATGGGGCCAATGCAGGGTGTCCAGCCTGCCCCAAAGGCGGCGCCCGCAATGAACACGCCCGGCAGGCCCCGGAACTTTCCCATTGCGTTGAACCTTTTTTCATAGTTTAGGGCAGGGATAAAGCCGAAAAGGACATTGAGCCCCAGGGCAATTACGACAGCACCTGCAATAATCCTGATGTATAAAGACGCCCCCCCCATTAATAAAAATGTTGCGGACATTATAATGCTTAAAACAATAAAAACCACGGAAAAACCCAGGATAAAAAAAACAGTGGCAACAAGCAGGGCAGATTTCCGCTGCGTCTCTTCTGTATGCCGCATACCCCCCAGGATACCCAGGTACGAAGGGATAAGCGGGAGCACACAGGGGGAAAGGAACGAAAGCAGCCCGGCAGCAAAAACCAGTATTATCGAAGGGTATCCATCCATACGCTAATTATAAAACAGAAAACGCCTCGTCCGCCACATCTATTGTGGTTTGTATATCATCGCCGCCAAGGGCGTAGTTAAGAAAATGGTTGTGGTGGTTTGTAACATAAACCCCGCGTTTTACCATTTCGGCTATCCAGCGCTGGTGGAGCATAAGTGAATCGTCATCTGCTATGCGTAAATAGAACAGTGCGGGCATCCCGCTTACGCGAAGATCGTAACCGTGTTTTTTTGCGCAGGCGGTAAGCCCGTCCTTTAGCTTGCTCCCTTTTTCGTGCAGCAATTTGGGAAGTTCCAGGCGCTTCATTTTTTCTATACACGCAACACCCGCAGCAAACGGGACTGCGGAAAGCCAGTAACTTCCCGTATAGGTTAGGCCGCTTACCGTGTTGCGCAGGAACTCCCTGCCGCACAGGGCGCTTACATTGTACCCGTTTGCCAGGGCTTTGCAAAAACAGATAAGGTCCGCTTCAAAACCAAAAAAGTGATCGCTGCCTGCAAGGTCAAGGCGAAACCCGGCACGCACATCATCTATAATCAGCACTGCCTCTTTTTCTGTACAGAGTTTTCTTACCTTCTGCCAAAAACCTTCGGCTGGCAGCACATTATCGGCAAAGTTGCCGTGCATATACGGCTGGGAAATTACCGCGGCTATTTCGCCTTTGTTCTCTTCGAACACCTGTGCAAGTTTTTCGTAATCGTTAAAAGGCACATAGATATTGTTGGCAACGTCTTCTTCCAATATGCCGGGGTAATCGACTTTTTGCGTCCATGGCGCAACTCCGTGATAATAGCCTTTAAAGAAAATAATTTTCTTGCGGCGGGTAAAAGCCCTGGCGGCAAGTACGGCCAATGTTGTTGTATCGCCGCCGTTTTTTGCAAAAAAAGCCCAGTCCGCGCTGGCAACGGTGTCCACCAAAAGTTCGGCAAAGTCGATCATCTTTGTCGATGGGGAGGTAATGCAGTCGCCCAGGGCACGCTGTTTTGCCGCCGCCTCGTCTACATCTTCGTCGTTGTAGCCCAGAACGTTCGGGCCATAGGCGCACATATAATCGATAAAACGGTTCCCGTCTACATCCCAGAAATAACTGCCTTTTGCCCGCCCGGAAAAAAACGGAAACGCAGTAACAGGCACAAAACATCCTTCTGCCGGCCCCAGGTGCCCATAAATGCCGGACGGGATTACTTTAAGGGCACGGTTATATTCTTCCATGCTTTTTGAATAGTTATTTATTGGAAACTCCATATCGACCTCCTTTGCTCCTTTTAAAACCAATTAAGGCTGTTCCAAAACTTTAGTTTTTGGAACAAGCTAAATTAAGCAAGATAGACCGCCACCCTGTCCAGGATCCGGTTTATATTATCCAGCATCCCCAGGTTGCCCTTCATGGTAATTAGGCCGGTACCTATACAGCCCAACGTGCTTACTTTTCCATCGAAGACATCGCGTGCAAGCTTTATACCGGCAAATTCCATAAGGGCATGATAATGCTCCGGTATTTCGCGGGTAGTAACAAGGCGGTTGTCTTTTACAACAATCGCCGCCTGGGCAACACCGGCAATAGACAGCACAACTGTCCCGTCTACGATGTTCGATGCAGTAAAACGGCCAATCGTGTCGTAGTTGCCTATCTGGGAAACAGCGCGGGCAATTAAATGAAACATGATTATCGTACTTGCTTCGAAAAAGCTGCTGTCGGCTAAATCCTCCGGTTTTGCCCGCAGGTATGTCTCCAGGATTTTTGTAAGGGCAGTAAAGTTTTTGGTAAGGAACCCAATTTTGGTAATACCCCTACTGGGGACCGGCGTAAATGTCCCATCGATCATGCCGTTAAATTTTTCGCAGCCGGAAAACGGGAGCTTAATATCGCAGGGCCCCATATCAGACCCGGAATCCCCGTTCTCTACCCTGCACGAACCGCCGCTAAAACGCAGGGTCATGGAAGGGCCGCCTTTAACCACAAGGGAGACCGCAACGGGTTTTCCCATGGCAAGTTTTTTTGCCTCCTGCGAAAAGCTGCAAAGATCCTCCAGGCAGCCTAAAATTCCGTACATATTAATATAAGCCAGGGTTTTTGTGTCTTTCATATTTTTTCCTTTATAGTACTTATTTAAAATGTAGTGTATAGTATTGTATATTATTATAAAGGGCACATCACGGGAAGCGCAGGCGCCCGGTAATTTTACACCTGGAACAACCCAGGACATGGACATGCGAACGGACCGGTTTTTCGTAAAGGCGTGCGACAAGAAATTCTTCTTCGCGCAGGACAGCGCCGCAAACGGGGCACACGCGGCGGCGGTCGCCCTGTATGCAGTAAACACAGCCGGAAATATGCATAAGGCGGTCGTAGCCGCCAAGGGAAGGGAAAGCGGCGGATTTGACCCGCTCGCCCTTGTTCAGCCTGGCGCAGCAGACAGGGCAGGTACGGGGCGCACCGGGGAAGCTTTCGCCTTTTGGTTTAGGGCTGCGCCTGCGTTTAAACACAGGCATGGGGACGCCGCCGGGTATGGCAAAAAAAAGGGTAAAACCAAAATAGAGCAATACTACGCCGACAAGGGTTAACCCCAATGCTTGAAACAAGGTGTCCACAAAAACTACCTATCTCCCAATAATACTGTAATAAATGATATACTAAAAACGTGGCTGTTTTATATATTATCGGCACGCCGATAGGAAACTTGGGGGACCTCTCTTTCCGGGCTGTGGAAACATTAAAAACTGCCGACCTGGTCGCCTGCGAAGACACCCGTGTTACCCTAAAACTGTTAAACCACTACGGCATTCGGGCCCCGCTTGTTTCCTGCAGGGCGCAAAACGAAAAAGCCGCAGCTGGGCGGGTAATTGCCGCCCTGGACGAAGGCAAAACCGTGGCTTATGCAAGCGATGCGGGGACACCCGGCGTAAGCGACCCCGGCGCTGTACTGGTTGGCGCGGCGGCAGAAGCCGGCCACGAGGTAATCCCCATACCGGGCGCTTCGGCTTTTGCTGCCCTTGTTTCCGCGGCGGGGGCAAGGGACAAAACGGTCGTCTTCGAGGGGTTTTTATCGCCAAAACAGGGCCGGCGCAGGAAACGGCTCCAGGAGCTGCTCGGTACCGGCTGGGCATTTGTTCTTTATGAATCGCCTTTCAGAATCCTTAAACTTTTGGAAGAACTGGCCGATCTTGACAGTGAGCGTTATATTTGCGTCGGCAGGGAGATGACCAAAATGCACGAAGAGTATAAACGCGGCAAGGCAGCCGAAATTTACGCTTTTTTTGCAAAAAAAGAAGCCCAAAAAGGCGAATTTGCCCTTTTGGTATCTGGTCAAAACGGCAAATAAGGTTTAAGCTATAGGCGGAAAATGCCGATATTATAGGTAGGCAGGTTATGAGTATGACGGTAGACAGGATTAACCCTTTAGAGCCCTTGCAGCCCGGCAAAAAATCCGGACGCAGCGAGCAGCTTGGAAAGGGCAAGGAAAATGATTCTATCTCCCTCTCTTCCGAAGCGGTAGAAAAGGCTGAATTGTACCGGGTTTTAGAGCTCGTTAATTCAACCGGAGATGTCCGCGCAGACAGGGTTGCGGAGCTTAAGGCAAAGATAAACGACCCTTCCTATATTAACGACACAATAATCAGGGCCACGGCGGATCGTCTTATGGACGCTTTCGGTCTGTAAAATAAACGAGGGATTAGGGAGGCGGAACAAGGGAGTACCCGGTTCCGCCTTTTTTTTCGCACCTGGACATCTTGGCCCGGCTTATTGCAAGAGCCGCGCAGCAAAGGAATTGGTATGGATATTTCGTTTCAACTGGACCCGGATATTGCGATTGGAATAGATACAGTAAACCGGGCAGGGATAATTTGCAGTGAATTCGGCCGGGTGCTTATTATTACCGAACAGGTTTTATACGAAAACAGGAGCATCGAAAGGCTCTGTTCGATACTCGAAGACGGCGGGACCGAGGCAATAGTATTTGACGAAATCCCGGCCCAGGCTACAGCGGATGTAGCGGAAGCGGCCGCCGTACTCGCCCAGGGCGCGCGCTGCTCCGCAATCATCGGTTTTGGCGGCCTTAAGGTACAATCCATTGCGCGCATTACCGCGATGATCGCCAAATCCAGGATGACAGTGTTCGATCTGCTGGACGGCGAAAACCCAAAGGCGGATTTTATCCCCTATATCGCAATCCCTACAACAGGCCGCGACCCGTTTGTGTTTTCCAGGACTTTTGTCGCCGTAGACCCGCGCGACAGGTCGGTAAAGCTTATTAAATCGCCCAGAGGCTTATGCACTGCAGCTATTGTCGATGGCGGCCTTTCGGAAACCCTGTCGGGTAAATTTGCATCCACCACAGCCTTCGACGGTTTTTGTGTTGCAGTGGAAGCGTACTGTTCCACCAAAGCTTCGTTTTTATCCGACGCCCTTTTGGAAAACGCCATACTGCTCTACACCCAGATGATGGATTCTTATGTTGATAACAAAATAACCGATATTGCAGGCGGCGCTACCAGCGCAGGCCTCCTTATGGCGCTTGGCTGCTCTGTATCTTCGCCCGGCATTGGCACCGCCCTGGCGTTTGCCCTTAATGGCCGGTTCCCCGTAGCCAAATCGTGGTGTTCGACAATTTTACTGCCCTATATACTGGAAAGGCTTGTTGCGGCAAGGCCGGAAAAACTGGCAAAAATCGCAACCTTAATGGGGGAGCCGACCATGGGCGCGCCTGTCGGGGAATCGGCCAGCATGGCCGTCGATTCAATACGCCGCCGCATGGGGATACTAAAAGTGCCCGCACGTTTTAAAGACTACAACCTATCGCTGGACCGCCTTGTACCCACTGCCGAAGTGGCAAGGAACCTTGAATTTGTCGCATTTTCCCCCTGGACAGTTTCTTCTGATGATGCGTATGATCTGTTAAAACAGGCATTCTAGAAAACCGCAATTTGCCGCTGAGAAAAGGTAGCTATGAAATACTTCCTAATCCCTTCCTACCCCTGCGAACGGGAATCTGCCCAAACCTTAGGCATCGGTCGTGGCTGCTGTCGACGGACACTCTGGCGTCGCTGCTGTGGTAGCACGCCGAAAGCCACGGCTTGAGCAGGCTTCCCTTCGCTGGGGCAAGCATGTTCACGTAATGATTTCATAGCTACCTTTTCTCAGCAGTAGATGTATGTAAATTTCCATCGTAAAACCGTAACTTGTGTACAGAAAACATTGTGAAATAAGGGTTGCCACGCAGGGGGGGGGAGGTTACCTACGATAGACCATTTGGAGAGGAGTGGATGTTGCCACACCAAAGGGTGCGTAGAAAAATGCTTCTGCCTCGACATGGTCTGAGTAGGTGTTCTCCCCCACCTGATGGGCAATGATTAATTTCAATGCTTTCTGTACACAAGTTACACTTTTATTGACGCTTCGCCGTAACCAGACTATAATCTATATATTGTCTCTACTATATTATATAGAGGTTGAAAATGAGCGAAAAAGAGCGAAAAGCAAAAGTACTGTTCCCCATAGGGGCAAAACTGGTAATTATTATTTCCATCCTGGTTATAATATCCCTGGGTGCGGTAACATTTTTGGTAAACTACCTAAGTACCGAAGATGTACAGCGGACAGCGGAAGACAATAATTTTACCGTAAACCAGCGCGCCGGTTCCCAGGCGGAAGGTTCCTTTAAAGCAGTCCAGACAGCCGTGCTTCTTTACCTGGAAGTGCTGGACAGGAGCGCTTCTGTAAACGAGCGGGACCCGGAAATGGAATGGTTCTTTTTCAACCGCAACCAGAACCTGGCTGCCATAGAGGTTGAACAGGCCGGAAACAAGCTGTTAATCCCTAACGAACAATTTCTTCTTTCCAACAATATCGCCGTAGATGCGGCAGAAAGCTTTTTTTCCCGGGGCCCGGAAGCTGTACCGGACAGGATAAGGCTTATAAACGCAGGGCCGGATTTTGGGCTGGCACTAATAGCTGGTGTTTTTATCCGCCAGGGGAAAGAAGGCAGCGAAACGGTACGGGTGCTTTTTACACCCGACGACCTTTCCGAATCTTTCGGCACCGGCGTTAATACAAGCTATATTATTACACCCTCCGGGGATGTTCTGCTGCACCCGGACAGCGACCTTGTCCTGGGCGGCGCCAATTTTTCTTCCCTGCCCATTGTTGCCACACTGCAGCAGGAAGGGGACAGCAACCGCAGGCAGATTTCTTTTACCGACGATGCGGGCATTAAGTACTTTGGCGCGTATTACCGTATTGGCGGGACCGATACCGCGGCAATAACAACCATTCCCCACGACATTGTATTCGAGGCGATTCGCAGCCTTACCCGCCAGAACATGTTCCTTACAGCGGCGGTACTTGCCCTTGCAATCCTCTTTATCTGGTTCTTTTCCAAAACAATATCCAAACCCGTACGTTCACTGGCCGATGCGGCCCTTCTTATAGAGGGCGGCGATTTTAATGTAGACCTTAAACCAAAAAGCCGCGACGAGCTGGGCCTTTTAACGGAAAGTTTCGGCAAGATGTCCAGGGCGCTTAGCATATTCGGGCGCTTTACCAACAAAGATATAGCCGTCAAGGCCATGCGCGGCGAGATTAAACCGGGCGGCCTTTCCAAAAATGCGACTATATTCTTTTCCGACATAAGGGAATTTACGGCAAAGTCGGAAGCCTTTACCAGGGAGTTCGGCGAAGAGGCATCCAACCGCATTGTTATGTGGCTGAATGAATACTTTACCCGCATGATCGACTGCGTAGAAAAAACCGGCGGCATTGTCGATAAATTTATCGGCGACGCAATTATGGCCCATTGGGGCACTGCCTATTCCGCCGGCAGCCCTGCAATAGACGCATTTAACGGCGTAAAAGCCGCACTTATGATGCGGGCGGCCCTGAGCGAACTTAACTCATCACGGGCAAAAGACGACCCTGCAAACCCCAGTATCCGCATTGGGTGCGGCTTGAACACCGGCATGGTAACTGCAGGGCAAATCGGTTCGACCCAGCGCATGGAATATACAGCCATAGGCGACCCGGTAAACCTGGCCAGCAGGACAGAGGCGCTTAACAAACCGTTCGGGACAGATATATTAATTACCGAAGATACCTGGGAACTAATCGGCGATAAATTTATTACCGAAGAAATGCCGTCGGTAACCGTAAAAGGAAAGGAAAAACCGGTAAGGATATTTGCAGTCGTAAACATGGTAAATGTCTCCGGACCAAAAACGCTGGCGGAGGTAAGGGCTCTTCTTGGAATCCCCGCTCCCGATTTAAGCAAGGTAGAAACAGATGAAGAAGAAACAAAATACAAAATTCAGGGCAATTGATATAGTAATTACCGTGCTCTGTATTGGCGGCGCCATTGCTTCGGGGACCGCTTTCTGGATGGAGTATAACCGTTCGCTCCATAAACTTAACGAAAACCCCGTAGGCACCATTGTTTTTAAAAAGCACGTAGCCCAGCGGAAATTTATGGAGCGTCTTGCCTGGGACAGGTTAAGGCAGACATCCCCTGTCTACAACGGCGATACAATCCGCACCGTAGAGCAGTCCGAAGCGTACATCTCTTTCCGCGACGAGGTAACGCATTTAAACCTGGACGAAAACACGCTAATACAGATTTTCTGGGACGACATAGAAGGCGCTAAAATTGATTTTACCGGCGGCAACCTGGATATTGTTTCCAGTTCCAGAAGTGTTGTTATCGCCAGCGGCGCATCGGAAATAAGGGTCGAAGGGCAAGCCAGCCTTAACAAAGGCAACGACGGCGTCGGCCTTTCTGTCCTGGAAGGGCAGGCAAGTTTCGACGGGAACAGGGTCGCATCGGGCAATATGCTCGCTTTCGACTCCCGCGGCGCGCCAAGCACGACCCCCATGATCGCCATGACTTCCTTTGGATCATCTGCCCGTGTAATGGGCAATGCAGAAGGGGCATCCCCTGTTGCCTTTTCCTGGAATACGTCGAATTTTAATGCAGACACCCATGTAATAGTCCAGGTAGCCAGCGACAGGGGTTTTAACAACATTACCGGGAGCAGGGATGTTTCCGGCGCAACTTCCGTCTCCATACCGCTCGCAACCGGCAGTTACTACTGGCGGGCATACCCGGCCAACGGCGGGAGCAGCGACCCGGCAGGCAGGAAATTCCCCTCCGGCACCCTCGATGTGCTTGCAAGTTCTGTAATCACCCTTATTGCCCCGGCCCGCGCGGCAGAGTTTACTTTTACTTCCAGCCCGGCGGTTTCCTTTTCCTGGTCTTCCGCAGAAGGGGCTTCTGCCTACCTCCTGGAAATTTCTGCCAATGCCAATATGGGCAGCCCTGTTGTATCCCGCCGTGTTAACAGTACATCCATAACCCAAAAAGACCTGCCCCAGGGCCGCCTCTATTGGCGTGTTACCCCGGTTTTCCCGTCGTGGGTAAAAGGCGCAGCGCCCGCATCTGCAGTGGGTGATTTTTCTGTTACCCTTGGCAAGGCAAACCTGGCTGCGCCGGTCTTAAGCTACCCGGCCCAAAACGGCAAGCTGTATATTGAATCTTCGAGCAAACGGTTACTATGGATACACGACCCGGAAGTATCGTCGTGGCTTGTGGAAATTGCCGATAACCCCGGCATGGCAAACCCCGCAGTCACGCGGGAACTTAAATCGAATTATTTTACATTGCCAAACAACATGGTGCAGGACGGAAAAACCTGGTATTGGCGCGTAAGCGCACAGGGCGGCGCGTCCCCTGCTGTTTCTGCGACAAGGAACTTTGCCGTAAGCGCAGGGAACCCGCCTTCTTCCAGCCCAATAATCGCTTCCGCCCCGCCTCCGGCGCCTACCCCGCCGCCAGCTCCGCCGCCGCCACCCACTCCGCCTCCGGCACCTACTCCGCCTCCTCCAGCGCCCACTCCGCCGGCACCGACCCCGCCACCTCCGGCGCCCACTCCGCCGCCTCCGGCGCCAACCCCGCCTCCTCCGGCACCGACCCCGCCACCTCCGGCACCGACCCCGCCGCCACCGGCACCTACCCCGCCGCCACCTGCGCCTACCCCGCCGCCGCCAGCGCCCACCCCGCCGCCGCCAGCGCCAACCCCGCCGCCACCGGCGCCAACCCCGCCGCCCGTACCGGAAAAAAATTGGCTGCAGGTTTCGGCTACATCGGGGGTTAGCGGCTTCTTCCCGCCAGACGGCTATTCCATAACAACAGGGCAGCTGGCAAATGCCAGCAAAGTTTTGTTTTCCTGGGAGGGGAAAGGCAGCGAATACCGTTACGCTTTGTTCCGCAGCAACGGGGACGTTGTGATTGCCCCGGCTACAATAAAAGAAGCTTCGTACACACTGGCAAACCCCGGGCTATTAACAGAAGGTGAGTATGTATGGCAGGTATTTGAAAGGGACAGGCGAGGCAGCTATTCCCTGCCCAGCGCTTCCATCCGCTTAACCGTAACAAGGGGGCAGGCAGTAATAAGGAACCTGCCCACAAGCGATCCCGGGGCGTTATATGGGAACCGATAAACAAAAAACAAACAGGCTCCTCCAATTGGGCGCATTTTTCCTCGTGCTCATGCTTGCCGGGGCACAGCTTGCGTTTGCCCAGCGGCCTAAGAAGGAAACGCTATCCGAAGAAAGCAGTTCGTATATTACCAAAACCAACGAAGGCTACACAGTAAGCCAGAACATCGTTTTCCCGGAAGTGCCCAATGCCCTGCGCTACGAGATCGAAATTGAACAGCAGTCGGGGGCGGGCTATGAGCCGTTCCTGCGGCTGGAAACAACAGAAAACCGGTTTGAAGTAAGCCTGCATACCGGGAACTACCGCTACCGGGTATCTGCCTTTAACAGGATGGACCTCCTGGACGGCATATCGGACTGGCAAAGCTTCGAGATACGCACGGCCATTGCCCCAGCCATAGAAACCTACCAGCCATTTTACGGCTTTTATTACGAGATGAAGGAAGAGTTCGGCGTTATTACCATTACCGGCTGGGACTTTTCTTCCGAATCGGAATTTGCCCTGGTAAAACATTACCGCCACCCCGACTGGTCCGGGCTTACACTGGAAGGCCGCAAGGATGTTAAATTCCCCGAACAGGTTATTATTACCGGCAGCTCGGCAATACTCCATTTTGGCCCCAAAAAAATAAAAAGGGGCAACTACGATATTTTTGTCCGCAACCCCGGCGGCCTGTGGGACGTACTGGGTCAGGTGCGGGTAGGCTCCAAACAGTACATCGACATCCCCGTTTCCGGCGGCTATTTACCGAACTTTGCATTATGGGATAAACGTGCAGATGATTCAGATCTGGGATGGTTTAACCCACTGGGTTTCTATGTACGGGGCGGGTTTATCCCCTTTAAAACCAAATTCGGCAATATTGGGTTAGATATTTTTTTAAACTTGCTTACAGGTGATTCAGCCAATTATAAATCAATCACAATCTTTAACCTGGTTTTCCAAATCCCTGTTTCGGAGCGTGTACAGCATAATATACGGTTAGGGGTAGGGCTAGGTGAACATTTTAGTGATTATATTGATACTCTGCACCTCGATCGTGATAAAGCTACGTTTTTTGACCTGGGCTATTCTGTCCAGTATTTTGTATGGAAGAACCTTTTTATCGATTTTAACCTGGATTTTGCCTTATCGGTAAATCTTCAAAGTGGAATAACTGGCAACCGCCCTAAACATCTATTTATACGCCCCGGCATTGGCCTGGGCTGGCAAATAGGCAGGTGGGCAGAATGGGCAGAAGTTGCCGAAGGGCGCAAGCGGGGCGAGGACTATTCCGTCCCGGTTAGCGATAAACCGCGCCCGGAATGGGCTTTATCCCTAGGCTGGGCCCCCATGATCCCGCTTGTTGGGATAGGAAAAAAAGCCTACATAACATCACCACCTGGATTCAATGGTACAGAAATGCTTGGCATATTTAATGCCGGAGGTGGTGGCTTCCGTTTTGCCTATATACCCTTCCACTGGGGTAAAAATAAATTGGGCGTGGATATAGACCTTACCTTGCTGTCTCATAAAAATCTTTTTAGTATTGATGATTCCTTTGAAGCAATTGGGGGCTTGATTAGCGATATAACAGTAGGTATACGATACCAGCGGGTTTTTACCGACCACTGGCAGCTTAACCTAAGGGGCGGTATCGGTTTAATCTCCCCTTATGCTTATTACTTAGAATCTTCAAAACCAAAAATAGCTGGCACTCCATTAGCATTTGGCTTAAAAGGCGGCGCCAGTGCCCAGTTCTTTTTTTGGAAAAACGCGTATGTGGAAGCCGGCGCAGACCTTGCACTTGGGATGATTTTTAAAGGTGCTGCAGGCGAGGGTGTGGATAAAGGCGTGCGCCTTTACCTTAAACCCAACATTGGCATAGGCTGGCAGATAAACCAGAACGCAGAAAAAGGCCTGCGGCTGCCCGGCTGGGGTTTCCCCAAACCCGGCGGAAGGGCGGGGAAAGCGCGGGTTACCAAAGGAACGGCGGCAGCCGCTACGCCGGAAGAAACAGTGGTAACCGCAGAACAGTCGCAAGAAGAAACATCGACTGTCGGAAAAGAACCGCAGGAAAAACCCACCCGCAATACAAGCGCCCCGAACACCAGTTTATTAAGCTTGGGCGGCGGTTTATTCTTTGACAGCCGTTTTGGCGGAAGAATAGAAAACCCATCTTCATCTTCTTGGAACATATTATTTGGCGGTGGAGCCGATGCATTTTTTGACATAAAATACGCGGAACTTGATCTTGGGATAATTTACTTTGGCGGGAAACATAAAGAAGAAATTGGCGGTTTGCTAAATAAAGAAAAATTAGAACAAATACGTTTTACTATCAGCTTGCTTGGTAAATACCCGTTTTCGCTGAATGATAAATTCAGTATCTCCCCGCTCTTGGGCATTGAATATAATTATCGCTTTTTCACAAAAAGAGAAGGGGTAAAAGAATCAATACCACCGAAAGCCGGTCATACTTTATATGCCAGACTTGGCGGCGGGTTTGATTACTCCATTTCCAACAGATTATTTTTCCGGTTAGAAGCTCTTTATGGTATCCAGATACCAATCGAAAAAGCACCACCAGGCGCTAAACATATACCATATCACAGTATAAAAGTAAAAACAATGCTGGGGTGGCGGCTGTAGAAACCGCGAACAGAAAAGAACCTTTATATTTCCCTCTGTGTCCTCTGCGAGCTTTGCGGCTCTGCGAGAGCTTCTTCTTGACCCCAAGCCAAAGATTTCTCGCCAAGGTGCCAAGATCGCAAAGAGCGCAAAGAAAGAAGTAATGTCCGTGAGGTTCGTGGTAGAAAGCTAGCCTTGAAAATTGACAGTTATGATCAAAAAGTGTTATAATGTATTAATATGCCTTTTTGGGTGATTAAAATTGAATAACAGGAAAATTATAAAGTTTATATTGAGTTCAATAATGGGCTAAAAGGGGTTATTGATTTTCAAAAAAAATTGACAACAGACCATAGGGACATTATTAGAGAATTGATGGATAAACAAAAATTTAATTTAGTTAAAATCGAACGGCATACTCTATGTTGGGAAAATGGTGTGGATTTTGCCCCAGAATATTTATATGACACAATAATTGCGGAAAATAAAAAAATCGCATAATTCCCCCGCCAAAGAGTTCTCGCCAGTAAAAATTCACCACGGTGGGAAAAGGAGGAATTTTATAGTCCACAGATTTCGTACCTAAGGTACGGCACAGATTGCGTACCTATGGTACGACACAGATTATCTGCGAACAAAATCAGTGCTAATTAGTGGACCTTTCTTCCCCCCTCCGTGCTCTCCGTTTCCCTGTGTTCCCCGTGCGATAAAAAATGACAAATTGCCGTGTTCGTGAGGTTCGTGGTAGAGAATTACTTTGCGCCCTTCGCGGGAGGTATTGGGGGATTTATGATTCACAAGACTTGGCAAATTATTTATATTCCCTTAGAATAGTATTTTACACAAAGATGGAAACTGTACATCCAGCCAGGCTGGGTAAATACATCCTGCTCCTCATGCTTGCACTTGGCACAGCGCTTTTTGCACAAATACCGGGCGATGTTCAAGGCGACAGAAGCAGTTCCTATATCACCAGGACAGACGAAGGCTATGTGGCAATGCAGCGAATCGTCTTCCCCTCCGACCCAAATGCCCTGCGCTACGAAGTAGAAATCGAACAGCTTTCCGGGGCGGGTTACGAGCCCCTGCAAAAACTGGAAACAACAGAAAACTGGTTCGAGGTATCGCTCCGGGTAGGCTCTTACCGCTATAGGGTACGGTCTTTTAACATAATTAATTTGCCCGAAGGCGTCTCCGGCTGGCAGGATTTTACCGTGCGCACTGCAGAAATCCCCTCCATAGAAACATACCAGCCCTATTACGGGATGTACTTCGAAATGAAGGAAAATTATGGCACCCTTACCATAACAGGCTGGGACCTTGGAACGGAGTCCGAGTACGCTCTGGTTAGCCACTTTAGAAGGCCGGACTGGACAGGGGTGCCGCTGGAAGGCCGCAAGGACGTTATTTTCCCCGACCAGGTAATTGTAAGCGGCAACTCGGCAATACTCCATTTTGGCCCGGGTAAAGTTAAAAAAGGCGACTACGATGTATTTGTCCGCAACCCCGGCGGCCTTTGGGACGTACTTGGCCGTGTCCGTGTCGGCACGCAAAGCTGGGTCGACATAACGCTAACAGGCGGCTGGTCTGCAAACTTCCCTCTTGGCGGGTTCGATGAAATAACATCGCCGGAACTAAAAGGAATTTTTTACCCGGGCTCTTACTGGCGCGCCGCTTTTATCCCCATAAAAACCCGGCTTGGCAATATTGGTATAGAAGCGCAGCTTAATTTTATTGCCGACGAAAATGCAGGGGACAATGTATTTGGCACACTGGACTGGATGTTACATAATTTTTCTTTTGTCACAATAAACATTTTGTTCCAGATACCTGTCTCGCCGCGTGCGCAGCACAATGTTCGCTTTGGCGCAGGGATAGGCAATAAATATGACAATACTGTTGCCGATGATCTTTTTAAAGAAATATCTGTTTATTTCGATCTGGGTTACTCGGTACAGTACTTTTTATGGAAGAATTTTTTTATCGACTTTAATCTGGATTTTATCTTGTCCCATAATTTTACCAATTCAAAAACCCATTTTATTATAAGGCCCGGTATTGGCCTTGGATTGCAGATAGGCAGGTGGGCGGATTGGGCCCAGGTTGCAGAGGGCCTTAAAAGGGGCGAAGACTATTCTGTCCCGGTAACGGACAAGCCAAAACCGGAATGGGTAATGTCTTTTGGCTGGGCCCCCATGGTCCCCCTGTCTAGGACCATAAAGTTTGCTGCCTGGGACGGCAGCGAGTATAATGGAACACCAACACTAAAGCATTTTAACCCTGGCGGTGGCAGTTTCCGCGCCGCCTATATCCCGTTTAACTGGGGCAATAATAAACTGGGTTTCGAATTTGAGCTAACCATGCTTTATCACCCAAATAATGGGATATTAAACGATTCCGGCAGTTTTCCTATGTTAAGGACTTTTTTTGTATTTTTCGATTTAATAAGCGAGGCAATGATTGGCGTACGGTATCAGCATGTTCTTGCAAAAAACTGGGAACTTAACTTAAGGGCTGGGCTCGGGTTGGTCCCAACCTATAATTACCAGGATTATGGCACTTCAGAAATAAAACACGACGGGTATATGATCTGGCCCGGATTAAAACTGGGCGCCGGGGTTCAGTTTTTTTACCATAAAAACGCTTTTGTCGCAGCAAACCTGGATATGGTTTTTACCTATACATGGGATAATGGAACTAATTTGGATAATCTGGAATTAGGCCCCCGCCTTTACATGAAACCCGGCATTGCCCTTGGCTGGCAGTTTAACCGGGACAAGGAGAAGGGGACCAGGCTGCGGGGGCTGGGCCTGCCGCGCTTTGGCAGGGGCAAGTCAAAACCGCCGCCCGCCCAGGATGCTGCCGCCGGTACAGGGAATGGGGAAGCCGGGGAAGCCGGCAATAGCGGCAAGCTGCCGTTTAGTGTTGGCGGCGGCTTCTTCTTCAACAACGATTTTGGCGGGGGCTATACCGCAGCATATACTACTCCATCAGTTTATACAGACACATATAAATGGCCATACTTTGGCGGCGGGGCATTTATATTTTTGGATGCAAAGTATGCGGAATTTAACCTTGGGTTTTTTATTGGGAAGCAAAAATTATCAATATATGCAAGTACGCCCGATACCGGAGAAGTATCTTTTACCTATTTAAATTTGGAAATACTGGGGAAATACCCGTTTTACCTTGGGGATAAAGTATGCATCTTCCCGCTTTTGGGTATTGAGTACCAGAATTTCCTGTCTGCTTTTAACGAGAGCGGCAATGATTTATACAACCTTAACAATGAAAATAACTATTTCTGGTTTAAAGCAGGAGCAGGCGCAGATTATTCATTCTCCGAAAGGTTCTTTATTCGGGCAGAAATCCTGTACGGTATACGGCTGGCAAGCAGGATAGAAAAAGAAAAAGTACAAGATGCAAAAGAATTGCCTCTGACGCCAACGGAAGCAAAAACAAGGCTTGGCCATGGGCTTACGGTAAAAGCCGCTGCAGGGTTCCGGTTTTAGAGGAACCAGGAAAACAATTCATCACACCCTGTCATTTTAAGATAAGCGGTTTAGTCAAGGCTGTAATTTTCGCCGTATTTTACGATTACCGCCTCTTTCCTGTATTTTTCTTCCAGGTATTTTTTAAAGGCTGCCTGTGCTTTTTTTTCGCCGTGGACAATCAGTATTTTCTTTAGCCTGGAAAGGTCAAGTTTATCCAGCCATGCACCGGCTTCTTCGTAATCGGCGTGGGCGCTGAATGCATTAATGTTTTCCACCTGAGCTTTGCGTTTAATCCACATACCGTGGATTTTTACTTCTTCCTCGCGGTTCTGGAGCCGCCGCCCCAGGGTATTTTCCGCCATAAAACCAACAAGCAAAATTGTGTTGTTGGGGTCGCCAATATTGTTGATAAGGTGGTGCTGGATGCGCCCAGCTTCGCACATACCGTCGGCGCTTATAATTATGGCCGGCCCCTTAAGGTTATTGAGCGCTTTTGACTCTTCTATACTGGTGGTAAAATGGAGGCTGTTAAACCCAAACGGGTTTTTATGGTGCTTAATAAACGCTTCATGAATTTCTTCGCTGTAACATTCGGGGTGAACCTGGAAAACAGTCGTGGCGTTGGTTGCCATGGGCGAATCGACAAACATGGGTATTTCCGGTATTTCGCCTTCGTCAACAAGAATGTGGAAGTAATAAACAAGTTCCTGGGTACGTTCAATTGCAAAAGAAGGTATAATAATCTTCCCTTTTGCATCTGCCGCCTTGTTGGCAATCTCTGCAAGTTTTTTAAGCGCATCGTCTGTTTTGTCGTGCGTACGGTCGCCATAGGTGCTTTCGAGCACAATATAGTCTGGCGCGGGCGGGAACTCGGGGTCGCGGATAATTGGCTTGCCTTTCCGGCCTAAATCGCCGGAAAACAAAACTGCCCTTTCTTTGCCGTCTTTTTTTACGGTTACATTTGCCATTGCAGAGCCAAGTATGTGCCCTGCGTCAAAAAATTCGCATTGCATACCGTCGCCCAGATAAAACGGCCGCCGGTAGGAAATCCCCATAATCTGGCTTGTCGCCCCTATTGCGTCCTTTTCGTTGTAAAGGGGCACCCAGTCAAATTGTTCACCTTTCTTTTTGGCCTGCTTGCGAAGGTACTCGGCATCGCGCGCCTGAATATTTGCCGAATCGAGCATAACAAGGCTCGAAATATCCCTGGTTGCAGGCGTGGAATATATGTTTCCCCTGTAGCCTTTTTTGGTAAGCACCGGCAGGAGGCCGCAGTGATCAAAATGGCCATGGGTTAAAATAACGCCGTCAACACGGTCTGTCTCTATGCCAAAATTACGGTTTTTTTTGTCGGCTTCCGCCCGTGAACCCTGGAAAGCCCCGCAGTCAACCAGGTAACTCCTGCCGTTTACTTCCAGCACATGCTTCGAGCCGGTTACTTCTTCCGCCGCCCCCAGGGAATAAAATGTCATGCTCACTTAACAGCCTCGATAATTTCCCGGATTACCCTGTCGGCGCTGTCATAGTCGGGCTGGCAGGTCCCCACCTGGACATGGCCGCCGCCGCCATAGTGCAGCATCATGCTCCCCACATTAACATGGGCTGTCTGGTTAATTATGCTGTAGCCCACGGTAATGGCAACATTCTGTTTGTTTTTGCCGTCAACAATCCAAACGGAAATATTTTGTTCGGGGTAAAGTGTGTAGATCAAAAAGCGGTTGCCGGCATTAATCATCTCCACACCGCGCAGATCGACAATAATGGCATTGCCTTCGATTTTGGCGTACTTCTTTACCATCTCTTTAAACGATTCTGTCTGTTCCCGGTATACCTGAACCCGTTCCTTTACATCGCTTAATGCAAGGATCTCGTCTATGGATTTGTCCACACAGGCTTTTGCAAGGACTTTCATTAATTCATAGTTGCTTACCGTAAAATTACGGAAACGCCCAAGGCCAGTCCGCGGGTCCATTATAAAGCCCAGCAGTACCCAGCCGGAGGGGTCAAGAATTTCCTCCCTGGAAAGGCCACCCGAATCTACCTTGTCTACATAATCAAGCATTTCTTCGAAATGGCTTAGGTCTTTTTCCCCTTTATAGTAATCATAGATAACCCTGGCACAGCTGGGGGCAATACGGGACACCCCGTTAAAATAAACATCTTTGCCCAGCCGTTCGGATTCGCTGTAATGATGATCAAACCACAGCTTGCAGCCTTCTATATAGGGAATGTTTGCCAGAATATCATCAGGGCCGGCTTCTACAAGGCCATCCTGTATGTCTTTGGGGTGAACAAATTTGTAATCATCTATTACACCCAGGTATTCAAGCAGAGCCCCGCAGGCCAAGCCGTCAAAATCGGACCTGGTTAAAAGTCTCATTATTCCCTTGCCTCCATATAAAGTATAACACTTATTTTACTTTTTTTGTATAATATTTTTATGATTATTAACAAAAAGCCATACCATGGGGCAAAACGAGCCGTTTTTGGCAAAACCTTGTGGGTTTTTCTTATTCTCCTGCATTTTACCGGCTTTCTTTTTGCAGATAAAGACCCGCTCTTTACCATGCCGGATCAGGCTGCCTACGGGCGCCTGGGCAAAGCCGGGGACCCGCTGCCGGGGATTGCTGCCCTGCGGAGCGGGAAGCTGGGAAACGGGCTCCGCTACTACATACTGGAAAATTCCCTGCCCTCCGGCAGGGCCTACCTTACCCTGGCAGTTAATGCAGGATCGGTCCAGGAAAGCGAAGACGAACGAGGGCTGGCACATTTTGTGGAACACATGGCCTTTAACGGGACACGGCGTTTCCCCGGGGCAGAACTGGTTAATTACCTGCGATCGCTGGGTATGCGTTTTGGGCCGGAGGTAAATGCCTATACCAGCTTCGAAGAAACCGTCTACGGGATCGAGACCCCTGTCGAGGAAGGGGCCGACGGTATTAAACGTATTCCCGGCCGTGCCCTTGCCATATTGGATGACTGGACCTGGGCCGTTACCTTTAATGCAGAGGATATAGATAAAGAACGTTCCATAATAATGGAGGAGTACCGTTCACGCCTTGGCGCCAGGGAAAGGGTAAGGCGGCAAATTCTGCCGCTTATCTTTCACGGTTCGGTATATGCAGACCGGCTCCCAATAGGGCTGCCCGAAGTTATCCAGAATGCACCGGCAGAAACAATAACCGGCTTTTACAAACGCTGGTACAGGCCGGACAACATGGCAATAATCCTGGTTGGGGATTTTGACGGGGAGGTTCTGGAGAAAGAGCTTGCTATCCATTTTAGCGCCCCTGCCGCGGGAAGTCCCCTTTTCCGCGAAGACTTTGAACTCCCCGGCCCGCAAAAAGGCGCCGTTACAACGGCGGTTGTTACCGACGAAGAACTCCCCGGTTCTACAATATACCTTTACCATAAACGCAGCCCGGAGGGTAAGTCTGCCACCCTCCATTACTACCGGCAGTCGTTGATTGACTATTTAATAGAAGTAATGGCCGGTTTCCGCTTCGAAGAAAAAGTATCATCGGGCGGCACCCCCTATATGGCGGCAGGCGCATGGAACAGCCGTTACGGGCAGAGTTCCCGCTACTATATCCTGGCAGCCAATGCAAAAGCAAACCGGAGCGGCGAAACGCTGGAAGCGCTGCTGCTGGAAAAAGAACGTATGCTGCGCTATGGTTTTACCGCCGCAGAGCTGGAAAGGGCAAAGGGCGCGCTCATTTCCTATCTGGAAATGATTGTCGCAGAAAAAGACAGGCGGGAATCGGAGCGCTATGTTAACGAATTAACAGCCCATTTTTTAAACCAGGAATATGCACTCGACCCGGAATGGGAACTCCATGCGGTCAGGCAGCTTCTGCCGGGGATTACCGCTGTTACCATAAACTCCACTGTAAAATCGTACTATGCAGATGATGATCTTCTGGCAATAATTACTGCGCCACTGGCAGAAGCCGCAGGCCTCCCCGGCGAAGCAGAAATTATAAGCATGGTTAATAATAGCCGCACTGCTGTTGTAGAAGCCCCAAAGGAGAGAGCCGCCGTTACGGGCATTATGGGCGAAGCTATACAGGGCGGTTCAATTACCGCAATTTCCCTGGACGAGTCGGGCGCCGAAATTTGGGAATTAAGCAACGGCATGACCGTTATCCTTATAGCCACCGGCAATAAAAACAACGAGCTCGATTTTTACGCACTGGCGCGCGGCGGGACCATTGGCGCGGTGCTCCCAGCCGGCGGGGCGGTACTTGACGGGCTGGGCTTTACGCACGAAGAAGCCATCAATTCTGCAAAGCTTGCCGCAGAATTACAAAGCGCTTCCGGCCTGGCTTCTTTGTCCAAACCGGAGTTAATGGATTTTTTGTCGGATAAGCAACTGTCATTGTCGTACTGGACAGGCGCACATTCACGGGGGCTGCGGGGGTCATCGTCCCTAAAAGACCTGCCGGTTTTGTTTAACCTGCTCCACGCTTCTTTTACGCAGCCCCGCATCGATCAAAGCGGAATGTCCATGGTGCTCGACTACCAGAGGACACGGCTGCTCCAGGAAGGGGACAACCCCGAAATTTTTTTTACCAAAGAACTCGCCCGGCTGGTCAGTTCCGATCACCCCCTGTACAGGCCGCTGGAGCTGGCCGATCTGGACAGTGTAAACGAAAAAGCCGCCCTGGCTTTTTTAACCCTTGCCCTTAACCCCGCAGACTATACCATTGTCTTTGCAGGCAGCCTGGGGGACATGGAATCGTTCCAAAAGCTCACGGAGGCCTACCTTGCCTCTATCCCCAACGACAGCCTGCCGCGCTGGAACAGCTGGGCCGATCCGGGGGTAAAAAGGCCCGGAAAAACCGAACGCATCATCCATAAGGGGAAAGAAGACAGATGCATTGTTTATATGGGTTATTTTATCCCCAAAACCTGGACAGAAATTGATAATGCGGCAGCGCTGGCAATGAATGATTACCTGGATATTGTCTTGACCGACGAGATCCGGGAAAAGCTTGGGGGGGTCTATTCTATATCTGCAGGGGTCTCTTTTAGCCCCGCGCCCCAGGGGGAACTTTCCCTGGAAATTTATTTTATCTGCGACCCCGCCCGCCAGGAAGAACTTAGGGGAGAAGTAAAGTGGCAATTGGCTCTACTGTCGCAGGAAGCCGACGAAGAGACCCTTACCCGGGCAAAAGAGGCGCTTGTAAAAAGTTTTGGCCGGGGCATGGAAAACAACGGGTTTGTAGCCCGGAATTTGGCGAATTTTTCCGTTATAACCAATACACCGCCGTCCCATCTGGCGGAACGGCCGGCCCTTTACAGCGGGGTAACGGCGGGGCAGCTGCGCTCACTGGCAGCCCAGATTCTTGCTGGAGGACCAATTGAATTAGTGCTGCTGCCGGATTCTGCCGATAATTAGTACATGAGTACATTGGGTATTGTTAATTCGGACCCGGATATTAAAAAACTGGTCGAATTTGCCTTCCAGCAGATTCCCGGCCACAATTACGACCTGCTTTTCCTGATCGAAGAAGACGAAATTCTCGAATTTTTAAATTATGCCCTGCCGGAACTAATTGTGATTAACTTCTCCGACCCTACAATCAACATAGAAGGCATTATCGATCATATTAAAAATGACAAATGGATTTTAAATTTCGGGATTATTGGCCTTTATTCCCACGAAATGGATAAAGAAGAAGAGCTTATAAAAAAATACAAGTCGATTAATGTGCTTACCCAGCTTGACAACTACAGGCTGCGCACCCATTTGGTCAAAAACATCCAAATAATCGAACAAAACTACCAGATTATCTTTCAAAGGGAATTTACCAAAAACCTGCTGGAAGGCGCTTCCGGCAGTTTTTCCATAGAAAACGACATCCTGGCAGTGCCCCTTTATTCCGGTATCGGCGCCACGATCCTCGCCCAAAGGGGGCTTATTAACCCGGACAGCAAGATGCACCTCCAGTTGGCGCTTGCAGAGCTTATTGTCAACGCCATTGAACACGGGAATTGCGACATTTCCTACGACGAAAAAACCAAAGCCCTGGACAACGGGGTCTCGCCCATAGACCTGATTGCAGAGAAATGCAAAGACCCGGCAATTGCGGCAAAAAGGGTAACTTTTAACTGGGAGATTAAACCGGACAAGTCTATCTTTGTTATTCACGACGAAGGTAAAGGGTTCGACGTTAAGGCCCATATCGAAAAAGTTACCAACCAGGACAAGTACAGCCTCCATGGCCGGGGCATAAAGATGGCGGCAAGCCTTTTCCATGAACTAAAATACAACGCCAAGGGCAACCAGGTCGCCCTTATCGTTAAACACGACATTTCTGTGGAACACGAAGTACCGGCCGGCTTTTCGCGGGAACAGATTGTTCATGTAAAAAAAGGCGACATAGTGCTCCGCGAAGGCGAACCAAGCGATTACCTCTATTATATATCATCCGGCACCTACGACGTACTCCACAACGACCTGCCGGTGGGTAACCTTTCCCCCCAGGATATTTTTATGGGGGAAATGTCCTTTCTTCTTAACCAGAGGCGCTCCGCGACAATCAAGGCAACAAGCCCCGGAAAACTAATACTCCTTACACAAAAAACCTTTGTTAATGTTATCCGGGAATACCCGCATTACGGTATATTCCTTTCCAAACTTATAGCAAGGCGCCTTGTACGGAGCAACGAGCAGACAGCAGCCCAATTGAACACAGCCGGAATAAAGTAGAATACACCAGCAACAGCTTCTATTGGATTATCTATTTCTTTACAGCCCTTGAGTGCTTTGGAGCAGAAGAATCCGGATTTGGTGTATCGGGCGATATATAGATTACCGTATCAGCGCCTTCAATACATATTCTGTAATATACGTCATTGTTAGGCATACTAACTACATTTAACGTATCATTATCCTGTCCGCTAGGGGTAGTGAGATTCCCATATCTAACAACATTTATAGTACGAAGAATTCCGCCTTTTGTACTGCTCTTTGACGTATCATGGAACAGTTCTTCTGTTACCGGGAATCCCCAGACAATACCTTTATTATATTGAAGCGACGAAGAAGTTCCATCACTTTTGTATATCCCTACACTACCGGCTTCAGTTGTAATCCCCGAATAGTCATGGGTTGCTGGATTATAGACCCAGGGCTCTGTGAGGGCATCCCCGGAACGCCATTCGCCGACCAACTCCGGGTCGAAGCCCCAATTTTCGCCGCCACCGCAAGAAACCATTGAAAACACTATTATCACCAAGAGTGTGATAACCCCGAAAATTCTATATTTTTTTTCCATCATTAATCCTCCTAAAATCATTCTATTTAATATTTTACTCTGTTCTTTTTCAATAGTCAACATAGTTTTTCCCGCTAAAACCCCCAAAAAAGCCATCAATTATTAACATTAAGGATCGGTTGCAAAATTATAGCAGAAAAACTACAATAACATTATGAACAACCTAACAGATAAAAAACGGGTGTCATTAATTTGGATACTTTCCGGACTAATCCTGGGGGCGGTTTTTATTGCGGTTTCCGTTCCCTCCGCAGCCCAGAACCTTTCCAATTCCGAACGGAATTACCCTTCGTTTATACAAAATGTTTTTAACTTTATCCAGCAGAACTATGTGGACGAAGTAGACGGTCAAAAACTGTTCGAAGGTGCCATGAAAGGGATGATGGATTCCCTGGACGACCCTCATTCGGCTTTCCTGCCCGCACGGGAATACGAAGATTTAAACGATACCACATCCGGCCGTTTTGGCGGCGTGGGGCTATATATAACAAAACCGCTGGAAACCAAACCGGACGGTACCCCCGCGTATGTCGAAGTATCTGCCCCCATCGAGGATACGCCCGGCTGGCGTGCGGGCATTAATCCCGGCGACCTTATTGTCGAAATAGACGGGGAAAACACCGAGCTCCTTTCTTTGGACACTGTCCTTTCCCGGCTCCGCGGGACACCCGGCACCGGCGTAACCCTGCTTATAAGGCGGGGCGCCAACCTGGAATTCCCCATTACCCTAACAAGAGCTGTAATAGAAGTGCCGGTAATCAAGTACGAAATGATCGGCGACACCGGCTATGTACGGATCATCACCTTTACCCCCATGACGGTAAGGCGGACACGGGAAGCCCTGGAAGAATTCAGAAAAAATAATTACAAATCGGTAATAGTGGATCTGCGGAACAACCCCGGCGGTATTCTGGACGCGGCGGTAGGTGTATGCGAACTATTTCTGGAAGGCGGCACAATTGTTACAACAAAGAGCCGCATTGCGTCGGAAAACAGGAGCTATACGGCAGGTAGCAGATCGGTAGTGCCGCAGGATATCCCGGTAATTGTCCTGATAAACAGGGGCTCTGCTTCTGCATCGGAAATAGTAGCAGGGGCTATGAAAGACCGCGGCCGCGCTTTCCTTGTAGGAGAAAAAACATTCGGCAAAGGGTCGGTACAGCGTGTATTCCCTGTCGGTGGCAATGCCGGGTTCAGGATTACCACGGCACGGTACTATACCCCCAGCGACGTAAATATCGACAAGATTGGGATACCGCCCGACAGGGAAGTACTGTTCCCGGAATTCTCCGCAGACGAAGCGGAAAAATTAAAAGAGCTTATTACGGCAAATGCAATTCCCGCTTTTATAGTGCAAAACCCAAAAGCGACAAGCGCCCAGGTAGATCTTTTTGCAGGGGAGCTCCAAAAAAAATACAACCTTGATCTGTCTTTGTTAAAACGTTTAATCCGTAACGAGCTAAACCGTACGGAAATTGCGCCGGTTTACGATTTGGAATACGATGTCCAGCTTATGGAAGCGGTTAACATAATCCGCAGCGGGACCTACACCCAGCTTATGAAGACCAGCAAAACCCTAAAAGCGCTGCAGGAAGAAGCAGAAATTGCCTTTCCGCTGGCTTCGTAATCGTGCTCTTTCTGCTTAAGGAACAACCGGGCAGGGACGGCCTTGTCCGGCTCTGCGGCGATGATTACCACTACCTGGTCCATGTACGCCGCCTTAAGCCCGGTTCGGTTTTCCCGGCTCGCTTGCCGGAACCCGGTGGAAAGGCGGCGCAGGGAAACCTGGTAAACGTTACAGTGCTGGATATAGGGAAAGGCATTTTAAAAGGTTCTGTTGCACAGGCAGAAGCAGCCAGCGCCGGTAAAACTGCGCCCCAGGGCAATGCCCCGCCAACCATACTGTTTCAGGCGCTGCCCAAAGGGGCAAAAATGGACCTTATTGTCCGCCAGGCAACAGAAATGGGGATAAGCGAAATTGTCCCCTTTATATCGGATTACAGCATACCAAAAAAAAGCGTCAGCCGACTTGATAGATGGAGCGCTATAGTAAAAGAAGCCCGCCAGCAAAGCCATTCATCCATCGAAACCAGGGTGCATGAACAATTGGACGAAGATGGACTCTTTGCTTATTGGGAAAAAATACAAAAAGAACATGGCAATGGCGCATTGGGGCTGGTATTTACACCTTTGGTACTTGAAAATAGCGGTTTTCACAGGTATCTTAATAAAAAGCCCCCTCTGCTTGCCCTGGCGGTTGGTCCCGAAGGCGGGTTTTCCCCAGCCGAACTTGACCGCTTTATTGGGGCAGGGTTTAAGGCCATAAGCCTGGGCGCTACCGTTCTGCGTACGGAAACGGCAGCCCTTTGCGGGGCGGCGGCTGCAAAGATTATCTTGATGGAGCGGGCGGATTGGAAAGCATCGCAGGAATAGAACGAACCTCCCTTTTAAGAGTGCCTCTGGATATTGTAGCGCCGGAACAGCTGGAAGAAACGGTCTACAGTTTATTAAAGGACGGCAAAGCCCACGATATAGTCCTTCTTTCCGTATGGGATCTCCTGCGGGCAAAAAACCATTACGAGTACCGCCCCTATGTACAAAGAGCCGCCATGGTTATCCCCATTTCCAGGAGCCTTGTTAAAAGTGCACGTTTTCTTAAAAAGATAAAAGTATTCCGCTATATGCCCTTCGACTTTGTAATCAATATACTTTCCAGCCTGGAAAAAAGGGAGATGTCCATTTACCTTTTGGGTGGAAAGATGAGGAGCCTTAAGCGGGCAGAAAAAAATATACGCCAAACATTCCCCCAGCTGCGAATTGTAGGCCGTTATGTCGGTAATTTTAAACACCAGGAAGAGCCTACAATACTCCAGGCAATCAGAAAGGCGGCGCCTTCCCTGCTCCTGGTCGGGAAAGGTGTTAAGGGCGGCGAGCGCTGGATAGCCCGCAACGACCAGCTATTAAACAACGGGCTGCGCCTTTGGTGCAGCGACTTGTTTGATGTTTTTGCCGAACGCAAACGCCACCCATCGCGCAAGGTATTCGAAAGGGGCTTTGAGTGGATAGGCTATTTCTTTCAGAAACCGTGGCGTATAATCAGGATAGTCCCATATTTTTATTATAAAATACTGGTTTTTTTATATAAACTATTTAATTTGAACTAAAGGTTACGGGGTTAAGATGAAAACAAAAGCTGTAAGATTATACGGGGTAAACGATTTAAGGCTCGATGAATTTGAGCTTCCCGAATTAAAAGACGATGAAATACTTGCCCGGATTATTTCGGACTCTATATGCATGTCCAGCCACAAACTTGCCCTCCAGGGGAAAGCCCACAAAAGAATCCGGCACGACCTGCCCAATGAACCGGTTATTATTGGCCATGAATTTTGCGGCATCCTGGAAAAAATAGGGGCCAGGTGGAAAGACAAGTTCAGGGAAGGGGACCGTTTTGCAATCCAGCCTGCGCTCAACTACCCGGACGGGGACGGCAAGCCAACGCTTTGGGCGCCCGGCTATTCCTACCGCTTTATAGGGGGGGACGCTACCCATATTATAATCCCCAAAGAAGTAATGGAAATGGGCTGCCTGCTGCCTTACAATGTTGACAATTTTTTTATGGGCTCATTGGCCGAGCCGGTATCCTGCATTGTTGGGGCTTACCATGCGGCCTACCATACATCTAACGGTTCCTATGTCCACAAAATGGAAATTGTCGAAGGCGGTTCCCTGGCGCTTCTTGCTTCGGTGGGGCCCATGGGGCTGGGCGCAATTGATTATGCAATCCATGCCCCCATACGGGCAAAGCGGGTAGTGGTAACGGACATAGACGATGCGCGGCTTAAACGGGCGCAAAGCCTCCTTACCGTAGAAGAAGCAAAGAAAAACGGCGTGGAACTGCATTATGTTAACACCAAAGAAATACCCGACCCGGTTGCCCATCTTAAAGGATTAAATGGCGGCAAGGGCTACGACGATGTATTTGTTTTTGCACCGGTAAAACCGGTAATAGAAATGGGGGACGCGCTTTTGGGCCAGGACGGGTGCCTTAATTTCTTTGCCGGCCCCACAGACACTTCTTTTTCGGCGATGTTCAATTTTTACAACGTTCATTACGAAAGCCACCACATAGTCGGGACAAGCGGCGGGAATACAGAGGATATGCTGGAATCGCTCGATTTAATGGGAAAAGGCCGTCTTAACCCTGTCTTTATGATCACCCATGTCGGGGGGCTCGATGCCGTACCGGAAACAACCATCGAGCTCGATAAAATCCCCGGCGGGAAAAAATTAATTTATACCAATAAAAAACTTCCCCTTGTCTGCCTGGACGACCTTGCAGAAAAAGGCAAAACCGGCACAGACGGTTTGGGGAAACTCTATTCGGGCCTGGCAGATATCTGCAGCCGCAACAACGGCCTTTGGAGCAAAGAAGCAGAAGACTACCTTTTGGAAAACGCCCCGGATATATAGGAGCATAGTGTGAGATCGGGAAAAGAACTGGCGCTGGATAACAAAATTCTCGAAAAGGTAAAATCTTTTAAACTTTCCGGGAAAACAGAACAAGTTGCAGAAATACTTCTGCTTGACGACGAAATCCAGGCCATGCAGGAATATGCAAACGAAGTTTCCATTGTACGGCTTAAATACAACGATCACGGGCCTGTGCATATGCGTACCGTTGCGTTAAATGCGTTGATTATGATGGAACTGCTGCGGAAAGCGGATGTTAAAACAAGCCTGGAAAAGGAAGAAGCTGCTGATTTCGAAGACAGCCTTTCTGCGGTCCTGTGCGGCGCTTTTCTGCATGACACGGGAATGGGTGTGGGGCGGCAGGATCACGAACTGCACAGCGTTTACCAGGCATACCCAATACTTACCCGCATCCTTGCAAAAGTTTATTCCTCTTCGATCCAAAAACAGGTTATGATCCGCTCCATGTCCATGGAAGCAATATCCGGCCACATGGGGACAAGGTCTATCAATTCCCTGGAAGCAGGTATTGTCCAGGTCGCCGACGGGTGCGATATGAAGAAAGGACGCGCCCGGATACCCCTTGCCATTGCGGGGAGTCCGCGTGTCGGCGATATACACCAGTATTCCGCCCAGGCTATCGAGGAGCTTGTTATAGAAGCAGGTAAGGAAAGGCCGATAAGTATCCGCATCAATATGTCCAGCGAGGTTGGCCTGTTCCAGGTAGAAGAAGTGCTGCTGAATAAAATCGCTTCGGGTACGGCAAAAAGTTATATTGAACTGTACGCGATTTTAAACGGCGGCGAACCAAAGAGGTATTTATGAATAAAACAAAAGCGATTATTTTCGACATGGACGGGGTTTTGTGCGATTCGGAATGGTTTATTGCCGAAGCAGGCCGTCTTATGTTTAAGGAAAACCACGGCATAGAAGTCCAGCACGAAGATTTTCATCCTTTTGCCGGCCTGGGAGAAAACAGATTCCTTGGCGGCGTTGCGGAAAAATACCAGATTAAGGGCTTTAACATAGAGCGGGACAAGGAAAAAACATACGATATTTATGTTGGGCTTGTCAAAAAACCCGGTTCCCTTAAAGCCATGCCCGGCGCAGTTGAATTTCTCCACGGCTGCAGAAGCCTGGGGCTTAAAACTGCCCTGGCTACTTCCGCCGACCAGATAAAGATGATGGCGAACCTGGAAGCCGTGGGGCTTATCAACTACGAAATGCGCTCGGAACAGATCGGCCTTGCAGCTGCCATAGAAGCGGCGGCAAGGAATAAGGTTTTCGACGCCATGGTAAACGGCCTGGACGCAGCGCGCCAAAAACCGTACCCCGACCTTTTCCTGGAAGCCGCCGCCCGGCTGGACGAAGACCCTGCCGGCTGCTGGGTAATCGAAGACTCCATCGGCGGTATCGAAGCTGCCAAAGCAGCCGGTATGCGCTGCCTTGCCCTGCTTACAAGCTTCCCGGAAGAAGAGGTAAAAAAAGCAGGCCCGGATAAAATTGCAAAAGACCTAAGCGCAATTAAGCCGGAAGAGTTGCTGGAATATTAATACAAATTAACAATTTTGGAAACCGAATCCAGGACTTTCGCAACAATTTCTTCCCGTTGTAAAGGTGTAAGTACCCGATTGCCTGCAACTGGTTTGTTTTGAAACAAATGGTATGATTCCAAATCCAATGCAGATGCTATTCGTTCAACCATATCGGGAGATGGAAATTTTTTGCCAATTTCTATTTCCGCTATATAGGCTTGGGAAGATTCGCACAATTCGGCTAATTTGGATTGTGAAATTCCCCGTGTTTTCCGGAATTCTTTCAGATTAATAATAAAAAGTTCCTGAAAAGTCACTTTTTTTTCCGAATTCTGTAATTATTCATCAATTTATATGCTAATAGACAATAAAAACACTTGCCAATATTCTTATAGCAAGTTATAATGAATAATATATGCATACAGCATATTATTTTGGGCATTTTAAAACCATACATATAAACTTTGTTACCAAATAAAGGAGTAAACAATGAGACAACCGAAAAAATATATCACAATTATCATGCTGGTTTATTTAACAGTTATACAGGTTTTTATTTATGCCGCCGATGATCGTCTTGCCAATGAACTACAGTGGCTTGCCATGTACACAGCCTGTATTGGTCAATACAACATGGCTCAAACCGGAGATTATGCACTCGGCGACCCTCATGATTATTATACACCGTATTTTATGCGTGAGCAGCTTACAAAAATGAGCGGCAACAGAACCGTAACCAGAACATTTTACGGTATTTGTTTTGATTATGCACAGGAAGCCTATAATTATATTTCACAGAACAGAAAACAATTTGAAAACCTTGGCGCCACAAAATGGTATATCGCCGCTTCATTTGGTAATTCACGGCAAATAATCCTTTTTGACCCTGTCCCGCAGGGGCAGCATACTACGGTTGTAAACGGAGTATATGTAAAAGAACATTCAAGACAAACTATACGAACGCATGGGGAAGCAGTAAATCACGCCTGGTTATGGGTATATGGAAAAGACGGTACAATTTACTGGATAGATCCAACCTGGTCCGATAATAACGGTTTTATATGGTGGGGGATTGTACAAAACGGCGAAGAAATTCTAATGCTGCCGAATGTATCTTTTTGTGCAGTAAATATAAATCCAACAAGCCCATCTTTTGCTCAATTCAGTAAAGGTGATGCAAATAAAAACATGAGCAAGTATGACCAGGCAATTGTAGATTACAGCGCAGCTATAAAGCTGGATCCAAACAACGCCAGTGCGTATTACAATCGGGGTGTTACATATAATGAAAATGGCGAATTGAAAAGGGCCTTTGCTGATTACAACCAGGCGATCAAGCTAGATCCTAACTATGAGCATGCGTATGTTAACCGTGGCATTGTGTATTTTGAAACGGGAGACTATGTAAAAGCCATGGCGGATTACAACCAGGCGATCAAACTTAACCCTAACGACCCCTATGCATATAACAACCGTGGTAATGTGTATCATCGTCAAAACAACATAAATCGAGCCTTAGCTGATTATAACAAGGCTATCAAACTAGACCCTAATTATGCCACTGCTTATTATAACCGTGCCTATGCTTATGTAACCAAAAATAATCTGAATCGAGCCATGGCGGATTACAACCAGGCAATCAATCTAAACCCAAATTATGTGGATGCATATGTAAACCGTGGTAATTTACATTGGTTGAAAAATGATTTAAATCGGGCAATAGCGGATTATGAATCAGCGTTAAAGATTGATCCAAATTATGAACTTGCAATAGGAAATTTAAAAAAGGCACGCCGGGCGCGAGGTTGGTAGAAGGATTACCCACCTTCGTATAAGGCGGGTATGAATTGCAGATAGATCAACAGGAGTAATAATAAAATGGTTCATTATTGGGCGCAATTTGAAAACAGAAACGGGGATTTATTCCGGTTTGACACCCGTATCTATTTACAACCAATTGAAAAACCATCCAAAACAGATCTTTGCATTGGAGCAGTTATTGGAAAGAATCCAGGTTCAGCACGGCCAACGGGTAATGATAACTCTACATTACAGCCAATACAATTGGGGCACGATAAGTTTTTGCCCACTGTTAGAAACATCATGATTGAAGCATATAATAGTGCCGGGATTGCATTACAAGACAATCCAAATAAATATATTCAGGTTTTGAATCTATTTTATCTTTGCGGCAAAGACCTAAAAACAGCAAGGGCAGGAATACACAATATTCAAACCACTCCAATATGCCGATCAGAGAAAAATAAATTTAATTTTATTTTTTATGCCTGGGGTGGGCCAAATGACGGAATAAACGATTATAAAATGCGCTTTATACGGAATCCCCGCACTGATAACCATATTTGGTTTGACAATAAAACAAAAAAACCAAAAGAAACTATACCGCATGAAGATGATTTTGTAAAACATACACTTGGATTGAGGCACAAATTAATAATACCTTCTGTTGCAAGAGTAATAAAGAAATTATATTGACAAGATGGGAAATAACATAATCTGCGAATTACGACCCAAACCTTGATAAATCTTTGCGAGCGCTGCGCCTTAGCGTCTTTGCGCGAGGCCTTTCGTGTAAAGTATTAGTTGTTACAGGCTACTATGCAAATTCGGTTCCTGGCACCGTTGCTTACCATTCTTTAGGTTTACCGTCCGGAGGGGTAATGTCAAAACTTTCTCCGGTGGGTTCTATTACATAAAAACCTTGGTTTAACGCATGCATTTTTACTTCTTCAGTTACCACAACACCGCCAACCGCTCCAAGGAATGTGCGTTTATCGCCATGTAAATCGGCATACATACGCATTTTTTCAAAATGCGTTCGGTCTCTCTTATCTGTTCCCGATTTTCCATCAGACCAGCCCAAACTTGCTGAAAATCAAGCCCTCTGGGGTAATCCGGTAATGTTTGAACTTCTGCCATGCTACCATGTTATTATAAAACGCTGAAAAAGCCAAGAAATTCCGCGTAAATATGACATTTGAAATATAGCCCCCCGAAGAAGACCTCTCGCCAAGACACCAAGTTTTGATGATGCTTTAGTGCCTTGCACTTTTCTGAAGTTTTGGTTATCTTTGAATTATGGACACGGAGATAGTGTTTGTTCCATCGGCATTTAAGCACACTGTTTCCGAGGAAAACATACGCTGGGTTCTGTTAAATCATTTGGTTGATGGTATAATTGAAGAAGACAATGAGACAAAATATTTGTCTATTGGATTTGACAAGTCAGGGAATTTGATGGAAGTAATGTATAATTACATTGATGAGCAAACAATTAAGGTATTCCATGCAATGCGATGCCGAAAACACTTTTATGATAAATTGGAAGAAATGGGGTTATTATGGCAGACATGACCGATGAAGAATATGACGAGCTTGACGAACGCTGGACGAAAACAACGCCAAAGGTTAACTTCGCACGCCCCGGCATTTTTGCCCGTCAGCGCGCCTTGCTCGAAGTCCTTGATAAAGTTTCCGCAAATTATATTCTCACCAAAGCCGAAGCCACTAACCAGACACCGGCTCAGGTTATTAGCAAAATAGTACGTCAAGAAATCGCCGCCGGGCTTTAGCACCTCGAAGAAGGTTCACGCTGCATATGGGGCTGTAAATATATCAAAATAGTGATAGAATATAGTCATTGAGGACGGAACCGCTTTGGTGTTCCATGCCATGGAATGCCGTAAAAAATGGCTCGGGAAACTTGGTTTGGGGGAGTAATTATGCCGCGATTAACCGATGAAGAATACGCCGCGTTAGACGAAAAGTGGACTCGGGAAACTCCTGTAGTAAATTTCTCGCGGCCTGGAATGTTTGCCCGCCAGCGGCTTTTACTGGAAAGCCTTGATACAGTAGCCGCAAATTATATCCACATCCTCGCCGAAGCCGCAGGCAAGACTCCCGCCCAGATAATCGGAGCAATGGTTCGCAAGGAAATGGCAGCCCGATTAACTTCAGCTTAGTTTATACCGCGTCTCTGCGTGAGTACAAATTTAAATTTTTCTTATTAGTTATCTCTTGTAACAACCCGGCAGTACCGTTTTTTTCCTGCACGTAAAACAAGTTCACCTGCCGAATCAAGTGCATCCAAACCAATTACTGCCTTTACATCGGTTATTGGCTCATTGCCAATAAAGGCCCCGCCCTGTTCCACAAGGCGGCGGGCTTCGCTTTTGGTGGCGGCAAGGCCGGCATCGGTAAAAAGATCCACAATAGCATAACCTGCTTCGAACTTTGCGCGGCTTAATGCGGCGGTCGGCATTGCGCCCCTGTCGCCGCCGCCCCCAAAGGCGGCCTTTGCCCCTGCTATAGCCTTGTCTGCCTCGTCTTTGCCGTGGATCAGGGCGGTTATTTCCCATGCCAGGCGCTCTTTTGCTTCGTTGGGGTTTTTCCCGGCGGCACAGAGGCTTTCACATTCCGAAGCAGAAAGGAAAGTAAACATTAAAAGAAAACGTTTAACATCTGCATCCTGTACATTGCGCCAGTACTGGAAAAATTCATAAGGGCTCGTAACAGACGGGTCAAGGAAGAGCGCCCCTTTTTCGGTTTTGCCCATTTTCTTGCCGTCGGAAGTCGTAACCAGGGGGAAGGTCATGCCAAAAGTCTCCACTCCTTCTATACGGCGGATAAGATCCACCCCGGAAACAATATTCCCCCACTGATCATCCCCGCCTATCTGCAGCGTGTTCCCATAGCGGCGGTATAATTCCAGAAAATCAAAACTCTGCAAAAGCTGGTAATTAAATTCAAGAAAGGAAAGGCCTGTCTCCAGCCGTTTTTTGTACGATTCAAAACTAAGCATACGGTTAACGGAAAAATGGCTCCCGATTTCGCGGAGGAAATCAATGTAATTCAGGTTTGCAAGCCAGTCCTTGTTATTTGCATAAATATGTTCGCCGCCTTTTTTTTGCGCGGAAGCATTTGCCAATGCAGCTTGTTCTATCGCAGCAGCGTCTGCTTTGGCGGTATTCGCAAGGAAACAGTTTAATTGGCCGGAAATTAAAGCGGCGTTTTTATCGAGTGTTTCATAGCTTAGTATCTTCCTCATTTCTGTTTTGCCGGAAGGGTCGCCTATCCGTGCAGTCCCCTCGCCAATTAAACAGATGCCCCTGTGCCCTGCGTGTACCATGTGGCTTAACGCAAAAAAAGGGACCATATGCCCAATATGGAGGCTGGGCCCTGTGGGATCAACGCCAATATAAAAAGTTACCTGCCCCTTGTCCATTGCGGCAGACAGCCCTTCGGTACTGGTACACTGGGAAAAAAATCCCCTTTCTTTGAGATTGCTAATAGTACTGTTCATTATAAATGTCCCTGGTCCAGGATCACGATATCTACCCGGCGGTTATTCATCCGGCCTTCGGCTGTATCGTCCCTGCTTATAGGCATTGTAGCAGCAAAACCCGCAACCTGGAAGCGGTTCTCGTCTACCCCGATGTCGGCAAGGTAGTGGAGCACTGCAAGGGAACGGGCTGTGGAAAGTTCCCAGTTGGAAGGCCAGACTGCCGGGTCTGTGTCCGAACTGTCTGTATGGCCTTCTATGCGGAAACGGCGATTGGTTAGTTCCTGGGAATTTAAGAGGGACCCCAGCCGGAGCAGTATGTCGCGGCTGTCTTCGTAATTAATATCCGCACTGGCAGGGGCAAAAAACAAATCCGACGCAAGGCTTATAATTATGCCGCGTTCATCGTGGGTAATCCGGACTTTATTGGATTTTACTTCGGGCTCAAAAAGGCTCATCGCCCTTCTAACAGCGGTACCCATGTAGCGGCCCCTGTCCATGGAAGGCAATGCCATAATGGTATTCCCAAGGTCGGCGCTCTTTCCCGCAGAAATGGTATTGCCGCCGCTTTGGGCCCCCATGCCTATTGCGTTAAATGCAGAGATCATCTGCTGCAGCTGCGAAGGGTCGGCATCGTCGGGGTTAAAGAGTGCGACAAAGAAGCAGAGCATAAGGGTAACCATGTCGGAATAGGTTACTATCCAGTCGCCTGAAGCTTTCTTGACTTCTTTTCTTGCCTTCTTTGCCATTATTCTTCCTGATTCTTCTACAAACTAGTCTTTTAAAACTTCCGCTTCTACTGCCTTACGGTCACCGGGCTCCAGGTAAGAGAGAAGTTTCATTGCCAGGATACGCGGGTTGTCCCCGGCCTGGATGGAAAGGACACCTTCTATCTGCATTTCCTTTACAAGGGTTTCTGCTGCATCTTTTGACACAAGCTTTCCTGCAATGGGAATTAAGATAAGGTTGGCCATCATGGAGCCGTATAGGGTGGTAATAAGGGCGACAGCCATGTTGGGGCCAAGGGCGCTTTTATCTTCCAGGTTTTTTAACATACCTATAAGGCCGATAACTGTCCCTAACATCCCCAGGCCAGGCGCCAATCCTGCCCACATATTTACGGCGCCGATTTTTGCGACATGCCGGCCATTCATCTGGCTCAGCTCGTTTTCCATAAGGGTACGGATAATTTCCGCATCGGTGCCGTCTACAACAAGACGCAGGCCTTTCTTCATAAACTCGTCTTCCAGGTCTTCCAGCTCTTCTTCCAGCGCCAGAAGCCCTTCGCGGCGGGCTTTCTCCGACATCGCCATAAGCTTTGTGATAATCCCTTTTTCGTCAAAAGTGGTAACCCTCATGGCGAGTCCCATGATATTGAAGATACCCAAAGCCCCGGAAATGCCGCTGAATGTAAAAAGGGCAAACCACGAGCCAAGTACAACAATCAATACCGAAGGAATATCCACAAAGGTTAGAATGCCCGATCCGCCGGTAATAATACCGAGCCCAATCATTGCAAAACAACCGGCCAGGCCGATTATGGTTCCCAGATCCATGTTACCTACTCCTCGTTCTTAAAGGCCCCAATCTGCTTGCGGTATTCAACAATCCGTTTAATCAATTCTTCCACTGTTTCCCGGACCACCACATGCTTTCCCGACAACATCAACAGCGTTGTATCGGGATGCACCTCTATAGATTCAATCTGATGGGGATTTATGTAATATTCCTTTTCGTTCAGTCTGGTTACTTTTATCATCGCTTTTAACAAGTGCACTGAATTGGTGAAGGGCAGCATTACCGCCCTTCACCCTCAATGCTATTCTCTCCCTTTACTAGCGTTTCAGCGTCAAGAGTTCCTGAAGCATCTGATCCGCAGTCTGTATGGTTCTGGAGTTGGCCTGGAAACCCCTTTGGGTTACGATCATGTCAACAAACTGATCTGCCAAATCCACATTGGACATTTCCAGTGTACCGGCAATCATCTTTCCCTTGCCTGCTACACGTGCGGGCCCTATGTTAGCCAGCCCCGAGTTGGTGGACTGGACAAACATATTCTCCCCTACTTTCTCCAAGCCCCCCTGGTTCGGGAAACTTGCCAAAGACACCTGGCCCAGCGCCCTGTTGGTGCCGTTGCTGAATACGCCGGTTATTATGCCATTCTGGTCTATCTTAAAATTATCAAGGTAGCCCATTGTATAACCGTCCTGTTCAACCATCTTACTGGAAGACTCACTGGCATACTGGGTAATATTCCTTTCGTAACCGCCGACTGTCCCTAAATCCAGGGAGAACAGCTGCCGTATGGGGGCGCCGTCGTCTCCGGGGGTTGTACTAAGGACATCGAACGCCACATTCATAATAACCTGCCCCATGCCGCCGGATTCATTCCCTGCGCCGTCCTGTGCGGAAAGCAAAAGCCCGTCGTTGTCAAAGTTAACGGTAAACACATTGGGGCCGCCCACTGCAGGGGCGTCCACACCAAGGCCGATTGCCGCATTGGCCGGCGGGTCGCTTTCCGGGTCTACGGTAACCGTAGCGTTCCAGCTGTTATTGGTTCCTGGCACCCTGGTAAAATCTACCTGCAGGGTATGGATGTCCCCAAAGGTGTCGTAAATCTTTACGGCAGTCCTCCAGGTACTGGCCCTTATCTGCATGGGTGTTGGGTTTTCGGGAAGTTCGGCAATCCGCTTGTCCAGGTTACAGGCAAAGTTAACTATGGTCGTTGCCTTTGCAGGGTCTTTGGAGCCGACAGGGATTACAAGGTCTTCCACGTCGCGGGAAACATCGATGTAGCCATCCTGGGCCATCCAGCCCTGGACCCTCATGCCGTTGCCGGGGTTTACCAGTGTGCCTTCCCGGTCAAGCCCAAAATTCCCTGCCCTGGTATAAAGGGTCTGGTTCCCGCTTTGCATAACAAAGAAGCCGTTCCCTACCAGCGCCAGGTCTGTCTGGACCCCGGTACTCTGGAGCGCCCCCTGAAGGTGTATCGTATCTATGGAAGCGATAGACATCCCAAGGCCTACTTCTTTGGGGTTAATGCCGCCCAGGTCTTCGGAAGGGCGGGCCGCCCCTGCAATTTGCTGGTAAAGCATGTCCTGAAAGTTTACCCGGCCTTTTTTAAAGCCGGTGGTGTTTACGTTTGCTATATTGTTTCCCACCACATCCATACGGGTCTGGTGATTTTGAAGTCCCGAAACACCTGCAAACAATGAACGCATCATAATTGGTACCTCCTAT
>Ga0082212_10000557_pt1 | contig 53485 bp, 49 predicted proteins | sample TergutNt197P3_FD_71548 | JGI IMG/M metagenome (GOLD analysis project Ga0082212, IMG submission 71548) | Neocapritermes taracua P3 segment gut microbial communities from Petit-Saut dam, French Guiana - Nt197 P3 | ecosystem: Host-associated > Arthropoda: Insects > Digestive system > Gut ...
ATTGACGGGGTATATCCTCGCGCAATCGGCGGCTCGCCTATGGAAAGCCCCACCTCACGTTGCGCCATGGCGAAACGTGTAAGATTGTCCATCATCAATAAGACATCTTTACCTTGTTGCATGAAATATTCGGCAATAGCCGTAGCGGTCAATGGACATTTATTCCGAAGCATTGCCGGTTGGTCGCCCGTAGCGACTACAACCACCGAACGCGCCATACCTTCCTCACCAAGGTCGTTTTCAATAAATTCGCGAACCTCTCTCCCGCGCTCCCCAACTAATGCTATTACGTTTAGGTCGGCTTTTACCTTTTTGGCAATCATGCCCATAAGCGTAGATTTACCAACGCCCGAGCCGGCGAAAATGCCTATTCTTTGCCCTTTACCCAAGGTAAGAATACCGTCTATTGCCTTAACGCCCATTTCGAGCGGTTCGGATATCTTCGGTCGCGTCAAAGGGTTTACGGTTATACCGGTAATGGGCATTGTCCCCGTATAATCAACCTCGTCGCCGCCGTCAAGCGGGCGACCGATTGCGTCTATAATCCTCCCGACCAAATCGGGCGAGGTGTTCACCATGAGCTTATCGCCGGTATTATCAACAATGCTCCCCGGGCCTATTCCCTCAATATCGGTGTAAGGCATAAGCAAAACCTTGCTCGAATTAAACCCGACAACTTCTGCAAAAACGTGGGTTTTCATATCCTTGCTGTAAATCCTGCATACATCGCCTATGTTACAGGATGGGCCGCTCGCCTCAATGGTCATGCCTATAATCTTCTCTATTTTGCCCATATTGCGATAAGAGTCAAAGTTATTCAGTTCTTCACGAAACCCGCTCAAATCCATCTAATTATTAACTCCCGCACATTATACTATCAACTGTCAACTGTCAACTGTCAACTGTCTCGTCAGTCTCGTCAGTCTCGTCAGGTTTATTTTTGAACTTACCCTTACCGAGATTCTCTATCATTCTAAGCTGGGTTTGGATACCCGCGTCGGTGATTTCGCTACCGTTGTCGAGGATTAGCGTTCCTTTTGGAACGTCCTTTAAAACCTCAAACTCAATATGCTGGCGTTCACCCGAATTGCCGAAAATGCGAGACAAATCCTCTAAATCGACATTTGCCGATTCTTCTATATCGAGCTTAGAAAGCGATACCTTAACATAGGACGAGCCTCTGAAGTTCTTTGCCGCTTCTTTAAGCATTTTGGAAATAACCGCTTTATCCTTTTGATTAAGACTCCCGACGGTGATTTTATTTGAAATGGTAAAAATCAAATCGAAAAGCTTACTTTCATACTCGCGAAAAAGCTGTTCCTTTTCATCGGGTAGGCGGCTTATAATCGAGTTTAACTCCTTGAGCGTTTCTCTACATTCCTCTTGCCCCTTCGTGTATCCCGCTTCATGCCCCTCATCTTCACCCTTTGAAAAGCCGGCGGCATACCCCTCCGCCTCTGCTTTTTTGCGAATATTGTTACAATCGTCTTCAACGCTTTCGCGAAGCGTTTTTATCATTGTGTCGGTGTCGTCAAGTATTCTTTGCGCGTCCTTCTCCGCTTTTTCGCGAAGCTCGTTACATTCTCGTTCACACTCGGTCTTTTGGCTCAATCGTTCCGCTTCAAGTTCTTCGCGGATTCGCCGCGCGTCAATTTCGGCTTTGGATAAGGCGGGCGGAGCTTCAGCCTTCTCGGGAACGGGCGGCTTTTCGCCGTTATCTATGGAACGGGTGGGCGTTGTCATGCCGCCTTCAATCGGCGCGACGCCCGTAATGCTGACCAACCCCCCCTGTTTTATTACACCTCTCGTAACTTTATCCATTTAAACTGTTCCCTATTCCCTATTAATTAACTTGCCATTTCTCTTTATAAATGTTCCCTCAGGCAATTATATCGTCGCCGCCGCCCTTGTTGATTTCGAGAAGATTCTCGTCCTCGAGACGTCGAATAATATTGACGATTCTTTGTTGGGCTTCTTCTACGTCCCTCATTCTCACGTTAGACAGGTATTCTACGTCGGTTTGGGTGGATTCGCGCATACGACTCGACATATTTGCGTAAATAACCTCCGCAACCTCCGCGCTCGACCCCTTTATTGATATCGACAAATCCTTCGGCTCGACTTCTTTTAAGAAGGTTTGTATAGCCATAGAATCGAGAAGAATAATATCCTCGAAAACGAACATCTTCTGTCGAATATTCTCGGCAAGCTTCGGGTCTCTTTGAATCAACTCGTCGAAAATGAACTTTTCGGTAGCCCTGTCTACATTATTGAGTACATCGGCTATATAATTGATACCGCCGACCTCCATTGAGTCCATGGTGACGAGGTTGGCATACTTGCGCTCAAGCGTCTCTTCAATAGACTTAACGACATCGGGCGACGCGGCGTCCATACGCGCAATTCTCTCAACGACGTCAATCCTGACCTCCTTAGGAAGCTCCGACAAAATTGCAGAGGCTTGGTCGCTTCTTGAATAAGACAAAATAAGCGCAATCGTCTGCGGGTGTTCGTTTTGAACTATCGCAAGAAGATTTTTATAATCGGCTTTACGCACAAACGAAAACGCCTTTGTTTTAAGCTGTTTTGTTATTTTTTCAAAAAGCGCGTTAGCCTGTTGCGGGCCGAATGCCTTTTCGAGTACCTCGCGTGCGTAATCGACGCCGCCCTCGGAAATGACCTTTTGGGTAAGACAAAGCTCATAAAACTCATTAAGCACCGATTCAACCTGTTCAGCGGGCCAATAGTCCAACTTTGCCACCTCGAGGGTCAGCCGTTCTATCTCATCGTCGGAAAAATGCTTGAATACGTGTGACGCGTTCTCCGAACCGATAGAGGACAGAACCAAAGCGGCTCTCTGTAAAGGATTCATTTCGACCTTTTCTTTTTTTTCAGCCATATTTATAAACATACCTTTCCGGTGGATTCTTTTTGGTGGATTGATTAAGGACTATTTGCGTTTAAGCTTCATCATCGCGGAGCCAGGTGCGAATCAATTGAGCGATAATTTCGGGGTTAGACTTAGAGAACTCTTTTATCTCGCGCTTAAGCACAACGTCCTTTGTATCGTTCTCTTCGAGCAGGCTCTGTAGCTCAAAGCCTTCCTCCTGCGGCGGAAGCGGCTGGAACGCGTCGTCGGTGAGATATCCGCCCGCGCCGTCTATTATAACGGGAACTCCGCGGTTTCTGATAAGACGCTTTTTCTTAGAGCCGGACGTTGTAATAGCGAGTATAAACAGTATTACCAAAAGAACGCCGAGCGCAATTATTATCCATATAAGGATGCTACGTGTCATATCGGCAAAGCCTCGCGGTCCCGGGTCAATGGGATTAGGGTCAAGCGGGAACACCTTTGCGACCACCTGTACCTGTGTCGCGCCGGTAGCATTAGCAACAATCCCCTCCCAAACCTCAATCTCTGCGGGAGTCATAGGCTCGGAATTGACGACCAACGATGCCGTCCTGTTCTTTATTCTCAGACCGGTGTCCAAATATGTGTCAACCCGCCTGTTTATTTCATAATCAATATCCCGACCCCATTCGAGATAAAATTCACCGCCCGCTTCAACCTCGGGAATGGTGGGGTAATCGGGCCCGATATTAGAGTTTACAAAGGTGCCGATTGGCCCGCCCTCTAAAGCAACGCCTCCCGCCGCGGCTTTTTCCTGAATCTTGCGAATAATACCGCCGTCGAGTCCTTCTATCGGGGTAAATTCCTCAATAAGCGTTTCGTGATTATCGCTGAAATCGACATCGACATTGACCGATAAATAGTGTCCTTTTTCACCAAACGCGGCGGTCAAAAGGGGATTAAGCCGTTCTTCATAAGCGTCCGCCATCATGTTGATTATCCCCGCCTCCATGGTGAGTCTCTGTTGGCGCAACGCCTGTGCCTCACCCTCCATACCCGCCGTATCGTTGGGAATAAGCTCGATTGAGTTGCCGTCGGTAACGGTTATATTATATTCCTCAAGACCGGGGACAGAATTTCTGACAAAGCCGTAAATACCCTTAATTTGAGCATTAGTCAAGGTTTTTCCGCTTTTTAACGTAACGCCGACGGATGCTCGCGCCTCTTCCTTGTCCTTATTTTCTACCATTACATAGTTCGAGGTCTTCGGAATATGTAATATTACAACCGACCTCTCAACCTCGGGAATGTTGTCTAAATACGCTTTTATCCAGTCGATATACTGATGCTTTATTATTTCGTTCATTTCTGTATCAGTGGTGAACATTCCTATGTTGTTATTAAAAGTATCGTTGTTGAAGCCGGGGCGCGGCAAGCCCGCCTCGCTCAAAGCGCGGCGCGCATCGCCGACCGCCTTATCCGAAACGTAAACATTATCGTTTGAATCGACCCGCACATCTGTAATACCCGCCGTGGCTAAGGTTAATACAATTTCCTGTGCCTCGTCCGCGCCGGAGGTTTTGGTCAACATCATATCCTTAGATGCGTTAAGAATCGCGGTAAGAACTATTGCCGAAACAATTATAACGCCGGCAACGGCAAGAATCAAAACTCTTGTTTTTGCGGCTAAACCTGTCCATTTGTCTTTAGTGGAAGTGAATGTTTTAGAACCCCATTCTTTTACTTTATCCATTTATAATTAACCTCTTAATAATTTTATTGAACAGGCTCTTTTAAGGAGCCGTTTCTTAAATCTGCATTCTGATTATTTCGTTGTAGGAGTCTACTACCGCGTTTCTCACGTTTACAAATAATTCCAAAGCGAGCGTCGCCTTTTCCTTATTAAGCATAATTGTTTCAAGGTCGTCGACGTCGCCGAGTACCATGCGAACGCTGTCTGCGTTTTTCACGGCGTCGGTATTGACCGCTTCGTTGAAGATTTGTGAAAAAACGTCCATAAAAGTGGGCTGTCCCGGTGCTCTTTCAACAACCTTCGGGGCGGTAAGCGTTGTAACGGTGGGGGTGGTGGGAACGCCAATCGGCGGCATAGCGGTAATATCGGAAATGTACATTTATAATCCTCCTTCGAATAAAGAAATCAATTAAATATCTGCCGGTTGTAAAGCTTCAGAGTCTATTTTTTATCCTCCGCGTCCCATGGAGAGCGTTCTCTGCGCCATTTGGACGAGGGTATCGTATACCGCCACATTATTTTGGAACGAGTGGGTGGCGAGCATAAGGTCAAATTGTTCCTCGGCGGTGTCAACATTGGGGAGGTAGTAATATCCGTCCTCATCGGCGTGGGGGTGGGTGGGGTCGTAAACGGGCAAGAACGGCGAATCCTCATTTTCCAATTTGCGAACCTCGGCGACCATGACGCCGCCAAAGCTTTTCTGTCTTCGTTCGGCGAGCGTTAATTCTAAAACTTCGCCGAAACGTCGATTATTTTTATTTATGTTCTTATATCCTTTAACCTCGCTGAAAAGGGTAATTTGCCGTCTGTACGGCCCCCCCTCCTCCGTTTCGGTTGTAAGTGCGTTGGTGATATTTTGGTTAATAACGTCCATACGCAGCCGTTGTGCAGAAATGCCCGAGACCGCCGCGTCGAGATGACTAAGAAACATTATAACTCCTCCCCCTCTATAACAAATAATAACTGTCAACTGTCAATTGTCCGTCAGTTTTTACGCATTGCAATGCGTATTGCGTTAAGCTCGCTTTCTAAATGCCCGATAATTGCCTCTTGATGCAAAGCGTTACTTTTAAGCATTCCCGCCTGCATCTCATAATCGACATTATTCCCGTCGGGCTGTCCTTTTGTAATTTCATCGACGAAAACATCGTTGATTCTAAGATTGAGTTCTTTTTTATATTTGTGGCTTTCGTTCATTTTATCGCGCAAAACACCCGAAAAATGCAAATACTTAGATTTGTAATCAGGTGTGTCAATGTTATTAATATTATGAGCGATAATCTTCTTATTCTCGCTTGTGTACTGTAATCCCTGCTCTAATAATCTGAAGGAAGTTGTGTTAAATAAACCCATACCGAACTCCTTATTAATTTAATAGTAAAAATCATTATACTACATTTTTTTATAAATTTCAACATTTTTTTAAAAAATTTTTGTAACCGTTTTGTAACTTTTATAAATAATCCTTCATTTTCCTTGTTCTTTCCCGCATTTTTTTAAGTTTTACATGGGGCATTTCTTTAAAAACATAAGGCTTTGGCGGCGGCAAATCGCCAAAGCGTTCCTTTGCGGCGATAATCGAATCGGCAATTTCCTCTGCGTCCCCGAATCTGTGCGGTACAACCGCTTGTTGCGAAAGGCTGAAGCCGCTTTCTTCAAAAAAGAATTCTTTAAAGGTAAGAACGCCGTCCTTAAAATAATAGCCGAGCCTGTCTGAATTGCCGATATATTCCCGAACACAAGGTTCATCGGTTTTTATAATGAGTCGTTCTCCTTTGCATATTTCCGCAAATTCGATTTTATTGAGCGGTATGACAAATAATCTGCGAAGAACCGTCTTTTCCCCAAAATGAGTGAATCCGCCCGCATAAAGACTTACCACAACGTCCTTTAATCCTATTTCCAAGTATGTATACTTAGAATGGGCATAGATTTTGCGCTCCGCCACCTCAATCATAATGCGCGAAATTAACGCAAATACGAATATAACACCACAGATGATTTCACCGGCGGGGATTAAAAGCCGACTGTGCATAAGATTTCTAAGGCTCAGAAGAAGACACACGGTAAGAAATATCGCGATAAGCACAACGGGCGCGACAATATATTCGAGAAATGTACGAACTCTCTTTCTATACATATTCGCGTCACAGTGGAAATAGCATTTCATAGCCGTATAAATTTCTCCCTCTCCGTCATCGTACAACAAAGTATAACATAAACTTTTTAATTTGTACAGCGTTAAAAATATGTATTTTAAAAAAACATATTTTATATTTTTTGTTTTTCTTTGGTATAAACACTTGATTTATTATAAGGGTTGATGTATAATAAACTATTATATTTAAAATCATTTAAGGGCGGTGGGTTTAATTGAGCGAAAAAATCAAATCAATTCAGGTATATAATCAAAGCGGCGAGCTTGTTTATGAGTGTTCGAAGGGTTTTTCTGTTCACGCAAGAGGAGTACACAGAAATCCGGTCGACGACATTTTAGTTTTAAAGGGGAAGAATATGCCCGCGTTCGATATGGGAACCCCCGTAGATATTGTAATTACCGCAAGAAACGGCGAAAGACAAAAATATTTTTGTAAGGTTGCTTTTTATAACGGGAATCAGCTTAGGCTGATTATCGACACAGAAAAAGCAAGAAGCCTCGAAAATCACAGACGGTATTACAGAATTAAAACGGCGATTAACTGTCGTATAGTCGATATTACGAGGGGCGAGGACGTTACCGCATATAACCCTAACCTTTACGGAAAAATATACGACATTAACATAGGCGGGGTGTTCATGGCCGTCGAAACGCCTGAAAAATACCGTGTGGACGACCTTATATCCTTAACGGCAATTCTAAACTCAAACAAATTAGAGGTAACGGCGAGGGTGCTGAGGATTCAAGAATCGGATAATGGCGAGGTTTTAGGCTACAGATGCTCCTTCGTTTCTATATCTCCGCATAAAGAGGATTTGATTTCCTCTTATATAAATTACCTTCAGCTTGAGGAACGAAGGGTTGAAATAGAATTGGAGAAATTAGAAAAGGGCATAAGCGAATGAGAAAGCTCTTACTTGCGTTTATACTTGTCCCCGTAGCGGTTACATCTGTCATAGGCTTATTCGCGCTTTCTGCTTTTTCCGCAAAGCTTACGAGCGTCGCAAATGCTGAATCGGCGTACGCAAACGCAACGGGGATTACCGCCTTGGTGGGTGAATACACCGCATTTTTAACCGCCGCCGCCGAGCTTGATGCCGTAAAAGAGGCTTCGAGCAAGTCGGAGGCGGGGCGGTTTGTCGAGCCTTTTCTAACCAAATATGTTAAAAACGGCGACGGAATTTACGATATATTGATTACAAACGGCGACGGATTTGTTTTCGCGAGCCACATGGGAGAGTATAACAGCTCAGAGACATTCCGCGATGTTTCCGAATTAATCGGTCTTGCGCCTACCCCTTCGCCCGTTTCGGGGTTTTATGACGAGGGGCGGTTTTACTGTGCAAAGCCGGTAAAAGACGATGAAACCGGGGATATAACGGGGTATATAGTGCTTATAACCGAAAACGACTTAATTCCCGACTATGTTAGCTCAAAGTCGGATACTCTTTATAAAGGGGGAAAAGGTGTTTTTGCGGTGTTTGATGATTACGGTTATATTATAAGTACCGACGGTGGGGTCGGCTCGGTTTTAAAAAACGGCGTCGAAACACACAGAGACAGGATTTTACCGGTCGACGCCTACTATGAGCTTTTTGAACAAGGCGGGCGATTCGGCGCGGCGGGGAATATCGAAGGAACAAAATGGAGATGGATTTCCCTCTACCCGATTACGGGTGCGTCGCCGTCGGCGTTCGACATTTTTATAATCGCATTTGACATATCGGCGGCAATTTGCTTGGTCAATATTGTCATTATGGTAATAATAACAAAAAAGAGAAAAAAGAACACGGGGAACACTTAAAGGAAAGGCGTGGTCACAATTATGGCGAGAATTATCACAATAACCAACCAAAAAGGGGGGGTGGGGAAGACGACAACCTGCGCCTCAATATGCGGCTGTCTTTCCGAAATGGGCAAATCTGTTTTGGCAATAGACCTCGACCCACAGGGGAACCTTTCGTTCAGCTTGGGGGCGGAGGTGTCGGGGGGGAGCTATACCGTCTATAACGCCTTAAAACAAGAGGTTGAGCTTTATGATATTATTCAGCATACCGAAATATGCGATATTGCCCCCGCAAATATAACCCTCTCCGCTTGTGAACTCGAGCTTACTGCGGTTGGGCGGGAGCATATACTTAAGGAACAAATCGACACAATTGCCGCCGATTATGACTTCATATTAATTGACACTCCTCCCGCGTTGTCGGTATTAACAATTAACGCTTATGTCGCGTCCGACTGGCTCATTATTCCTATGATTCCCGAAATCCTCTCGTTACAGGGGTTTTCACAGCTAAAGGAAACCATATTCGCAATTAAAAAGTATTACAATAAAATGCTCGAGGTTAGGGGGATTCTCTTAAATCAATATAACCCGCGATTGATTTTAACAAAAGAGGTTGAGGAATTGGCAAATATCATAGCCGAACAGCTCGATACAGACGTTTTTCATCAAAAAATCACATCGAGCGTATCAATTGCCGAAGCCCCCGCACACGGGAAAACGGTCAACAAATATGCCCCCCGCTCAAAATCCGCCGTAGAGTTCTCCGACCTTACATATGAAATATTAGGGTTAGAGAAGCCAAAACGCAAAACGGTCAAGAGAGGACGCGGAAGACCAAAAAAAGAAGAAACTGTTTAAAGGCAGTCTCCTAAAGACAACCTCCGAAAATTTACAAAAAGCCGCTTGTCATGCTTTTGAGACGGGCGGCTTTTTAGGCTTTATTGCCAAAAACTCGCTTATATTTTTGTAAGAGTTCACAAACTTTTTTTTACGCGCCTTTTACAATTGACTTTTTTCACAACATATAATACAATAAAAGTGATTCGATTTTTTATTAAACAGGAGCTGTAAATAGGAGGGGTTTGATTATGAAAAAGCGCATATTATCTTTATTTATCGTGTTTTCAATGGTTACTTCGTTCTTCCCGCAAAAACCGACGGCGGTTTCGCCCGATTCGACGGTATCGAGCGCGCCTTCAACGGCGTCGGACAAATATACCGTAAAAACCATTCTTGAACCCTCTATGAGGTTCGACGACGTATATTTTTCGTACAATTCTATTCCGGTTGTATTGGCGTGGAGCGGCGACGGTTGGGATTTATCGCTTCATAATGCAAAAAACGGAGAATTATTGTTTGATTTCTCCGAGCTTGACAACTATTGGTATTTCGATGACGCGCGTAATAACGAAGAGGGCTTCTTAGGTTGTATCGAAAAAAATGACGGGGGGCAATACTGGCTTTTCACAAACGGCGACGAATCGTGGGTTGTATCGGTAGATTTACAAATGATTTACGACGATAACAGAGATTATCCGCTCGGCTTCAGAAACGGCTTAACCCCCGTCCGCAAGGGGAATACATGGGTTGAATTTGAAGAATATTACGAAGACGGCTATTGGTTAGATTACAAATACGGCGTCGCAAATTCGACGGGCGAGCTTGTTGTTCCGTTCATATATGACTATGTAGGTGAATACGGGTACAATGACGGCTTACTACAAGTACAGATAGGCGAGAATTGGATTACGGACATTTATAATGGTCATGATTACGGTTATTATGACTCCTATAAATACGGGGTTATTGATACGAGCGGCGAAATTGTCGTCCCGATTATCTATGATTATATGTTTGAGTTTCAAGACGGGATAGCGGCGGTCGCCATAGGTAATGATTGGAGCGATTATAAGTGGGGGTTTGTCGACACAAGCGGCAAAATTATTATCCCTATTGAATATGACAATATATACTTTGGTGCTTATTCGGCGGTCATCAATAATGACGTACTCGCGGTGGAAAAAGACGGCAAATACGGGGTTATTGACCTCAACAATCAAGTTATAATTCCATTTGAATACGAACGGCTGACATGGGACTATATAAAAGAATACGACGATGAACATTTTATATCCTTCCAAAACGGTAAGCTTAACGGGGTACTCAACAAGAATAATGAAATTGTTTTTTCGATTGAGGTTGACTCGGGAGTAAGCTTTTACAACGACGATTACGCAATAGTGAGAAAAGACGGCAAATACGGCGTTATTAACAGGAGTTATGAACTAATCGTCCCCTTCGAATACGACTCAATTTACTCTTTTAGCGGAGACCTCGCTATGGTTCGAAAAGGCGACAAATACGGCTTTATCAATAAAAGCGGCGAGGTCGTTGTCCCCCTTATATACGATTCCGCCTCACCATACTTTTACGGCGGACATACCTCCGTTCGTTTAAACGGCAAATACGGCTTTATTAACAATAAAGGCGACCTCGTAGTTCCTACAATATATACCGAAACCAGAAGCTTTAACGAGGGCTTAGCCGCGGTAAGCATTAACGGCTTATGGGGGTTCGTTGACGAAGACGGCGAAATAGCTATTCCTGTCACCTATTACTCTGTAAACTCCTTTAGCGGCGGCGTGGCACAGGTGTACGTAAAAAGCGGCACTAATATCAGCTCGCATTATATAGACAAAAACGGAAACACAACGACCCGAAATTATGATTATAAAGATTCGCTTTCCTATTATGATGATTGTGATTTATACTATAGCGCGATATTTAACTCGAGCGGCTATGATTGCGGGATTATTGACGTTAATGATAATGTAATCGTCCCCGCCGTTTATAAGAACATTATGTACGCGGGGAGAGAAGACGAAACATACTATATATGGGTTTGCGAAAACGACCTTTGGGGGATTATATCCGTTACCGCAAACCCGCCCACACAAACAAAGGTTTTACCCAACTTTATCGCCCCAATTGAAATTATAGACCCGACCGCCCCCCAATATGCCGATTGGATTCCCGTTTCGGACAGAGCGGGACTCAAAGCAATTGCGGACAATCTCGACGGCAATTTTTACTTGACAAATGATATTGATTTGGACGGGGAAGAATGGGTTCCGATTAATAACGGCGAAGACGAACACAACCCTTTCACCGGCATATTAGACGGACAGGGTTATATAATCCGCAACATGGCGATTACAAAACCTTATGTTTATGCCGGGTTGTTTGGGTATACCGATAACGCGACAATCAAGAATGTCGGGTTAGAAGGAACAAATATCAAAATCAACAATAACAGATATGTTAACGCAGGCGGAATTGTCGGTTATACTCACAATAGCATAACAATCAGCAATTGCTATAACACCGGAGATATAGAGGTTGATTCCGGTTATGATGTTGGTGCGGGCGGAATTGTCGGCGAAATATGGGGGAACGTAAATATCACCGATTGCTATAACACCGGTAATATAACCGGCAGCTCAAGCGATAATACCGACGCGTGGACCATCGTGGGCGGGATTGTCGGTGACGGCTATTATAGCTGCGGAACTATCAGCAATTGCTTTAATACAGGCAATATAACCGCTTTAGAAAAAGATGCCCGCGCCGGAGGAATTGCCGGATTAGCTATGGATATCAACAAATGCTATAATACAGGTAATATAAACTCCGACTGCTGTGCCGGCGGAATTTGCAATGATGGTGAAATTTCCGATTGCTATAACGCGGGCAACGTGACGAGCCTATTCGTTTCGGGCGGAATTATATCTTATAACGAGAATACCCGCAATTGCTACAATACAGGCGATTTGGAGGTTATTGAAAACGAGAACGACTCATTTATAGGCGGAATTAGCGGTTATTCACATAACGGCATAATAAATAACTGTTATTGGAACAGCGACAGTAAACAAGTATTAGGAGGGGTTCATCAGAATCCTAAAATGGGTATCGGCAGTCAACCCGATTATAGCGGCGATGTTGACACAACAACCCCGCTCACCACCGCACAAATGCAACAACAGTCTTCATTCGTCGGCTTCGACTTCGACAATGTATGGACTTATATTGACGGAGTGAATAACAATATGCCGGTACTGCAAGCGTTCGAGAAGATGTATAAGCCCACACAAACTCAACAATACCCCACCCCCGACGGCTACAGCGATAACGACTATCAAAAGCTTGTGAAGTTTTTGATACAAGGTGATAACCCCATGAAATTGAATTTTGACTTATCTGACCCCGATTCTTGGGAGGGATATAGTGACATGACGTATTTTGTTTGGAATGACGATTCACCGAGGTCAATAAAGCATATTAAAATAAAAGACATGGTAGGCGGCAAGCTTGACCTTTCCGATTTTGTTGCACTTGAGTCTATATACATTGATGTAACTTTTATTAACGATGTTGATGTTACAAACACACCCTCGTTCAGAAGCTTTGATTTATGCTACAGCGAATTAACGGATTTATCAACGCTTGAAAGTTCAGAAAGCATTAAAAATGTATATGTACAAAATAACTACCTTGATTTGTCCGACCCTGTAATAATCGCTTCAATTGCAAAAATACAGGCGATTGTTGATAAAAATGGAGGCGAGTTTATCTACACACCGCAACGCACTCCACAACTATACCCCACCCCCGACGGCTACAGCGATAACGACTATCAAAAGCTTGTAGCGTTCGCGTTACAGGGGGATAATTTGGCAAAATTAGGCTGGGATTTGACAGACCCGGAGTCGTGGGGCGGCGTCATTTGGTGGGAATATGAACTACCTAAAAAAGCGTATCACGTATCGTTAGCAAGCGGATTAAGCGGAAATGCCGACTTTTCGGAATTTACGAGGCTTGGATATTTGTACATTGAAGACAGCAGCCTTACAAATATTGATGTTTCGGGGTGTGAATTACTTGTACGGGTTGATTTAGGCAACAATAATCTGACCGATATATCATCGTTTGAGAACGTAAACAGTCTCTTGTATTTAAACGTGAAATATAATCTCCTCGATTTGGATTCCCCCGATATTCAAGCGTCAATTGCTAAGATACAGGCGATAATTGATGAAAACGACCATGATGAAGGCGGCTTTTACTACACACCGCAAAACACACCGCCGCCTGTAACAACTACGCCGTCCACTTCTGACACTACGCCGCTCACAACCGATACCACGCCACCCACGACTGACACTACGCCGCTCACAACCGACACCACGTCACCCACGACCGACACCACGCCGCTCACAACCGACACTACACCGCTCACAACCGACACTACACCGCTCACAACCGACACCACGCCACCTAAGACTGACACTACACCGCTCACATCCGACACTACGCCGCTCGAAACCACAACAGCAGTCCCGGGGCATAGAAAAGGCATTATCTCCACAGAAGGCATTGCCGCCGGAGAGCCGACCATATTCTGTTTTATTGAGATACTTCTTTACCTTGTGGGGTTAGAAAGCATGGCAACAGATAACCCCGACGCTGTATTAAGCGCGGAGGGTAAGAGAGAAGACGAACCCACAATTTTCTGCGGCATTGAGATTTTACAGTATCTCGTAGGAATAACCGACGGGAGCGAGTGGTGACCATAGACGGTATATGACCAATATCACTAAAGGGAGGGCAAAAGCCCTCCCTTTATGTTCATCTCTTGTTTAGTTTTTTAAGCTTTTCAAAAAAGCTCTCTCTTTTAGCGAAGTTCTTGTCGGTGAAGGATTCGTCAAGCTGACGCAAAAGGTCTTTTTGCTGTTTGGTAAGATTTTTGGGAATTTCGATTACCACTTTAACAAGCTCGTCACCTCTGCCCTCTCGTCTCAGCTTTTGAATACCTTTTCCTTTTAATCGGAACACCTTCCCGGGTTGAGTTCCCTCGGGTATGGTCAGTTTAACCGAGCCGTCTATTGTCGGAATCTCCATATCGGTTACGCCTAAAGCGGCTTGAGAATAAGTAAGGGGTATATCACAATGAACGTCAAACCCCTCACGTCGGAAAATTTGGTCGCGTCTTATTGAAATACGCGCATTTAAATCACCTCTGCCGCCGCCGTTAGTTCCAATATGCCCTTCACCGCGAACGCAGAGAATCTGCCCGCTGTCAATTCCGGCGGGGACGCCGACCTTCACCTTTTCCCGCCTGTTAATTCTTCCTTGTCCCGCACACGCCGAACAGGGGGTTTCCACAATCTTCCCCTTGCCGGAACAACGGTTACAAGGGCGCAGGCTTTCGGAAATGCCGAAAATTGTCCTCTGTTGATAGCGAACCCGCCCCGCCCCGTTACATTCGGTACAGGTTTTTAAGTCCGTTCCCGGTTTTGCACCCGAGCCTTTACAGGTGTCACAGGGTTCTTGGCGATTAACCTCTATCTCGTGCGTAACGCCTTTACAGGCTTCCATAAAGCTTATATCGAGATTTATTGAGATATCCGCACCTTGTCGCGGCGCGGAAGGGTTAGATGTCCGCGAACCGCCTCCGCCGCCGAAAAGGTTGTCGAATATATCGCCCAAATCAATGTTAATACCGCCGCTCTCGAACCCGCCGAACCCGCTGAACCCGCCAAAGCCTCCGCCGCCCCCGCCGCCGTAAGAAGGGTCAACCCCGGCGTGACCGAACGAGTCATACCTTTGCTTTTTCTCGGGATTAGACAAGACTTCGTTCGCCTCATTAACCTCTTTGAATTTTACCTCCGCATCGGGGTTGTCGGGGTTTAAATCCGGGTGGAATTGTTTTGCTTTTTCGCGGAACGCTTTCTTTATCGCGTCGTCGGTTGCCCCCTTTTTTAAACCCAAAACTTCATAATAATCACGTTTATCAGACATCTGTATAGACCCCAATCTCTCAATTTTGCTCCGCGCTTGTTTCAGTTAAGCGGTGTATAACTCACTCGGTAAATTCGGCGTCAACAACATTATCGTCGTCGTTTTTTCCCGAATCGTCGCCGCCCGCTTCTGCGGCGGTGGGTGCCTCCTCGGCATATTGTTGCCCCTGTTCCTGATAAATTCTGCCGAAGACGGTTTGCGCTTCCTTCATAAGCTCTTCCTTTGCCGCCTTGATTTTCTCGATATCCTCTCCCTTGAGTGCTTCTTTTAAAGCGTCCAAAAGCGGGTTGATTTTTGCTTTGTCATCGTCGGTCACCTTATCGCCGAAATCGGTAATAGATTTCTCAATTTGGAAAACGGCTTGGTCGGCGTCATTGCGCGCTTCAACCTCTTCCTTGCGCTTTTTGTCTTCTTCGGCAAAAGCTTCTGCATTCTTAATTGCATTGTCTATATCGTCCTTGCTCATATTGGTTGAGGCGGTGATTGAGATATTCTGTGACTTACCGGTACCCAAATCCTTTGCCGATACATTAACTATACCGTTAGCGTCAATATCAAAGCTTACCTCAATCTGTGGTATTCCGCGAGGAGCGGGTGCTATTCCGTCGAGACGGAAGTTGCCTATTAGCTTGTTATCCTTTGCAAATTCGCGCTCACCCTGTAAAACTACTATATCAACGCTCGGTTGATTATCGGCGGCGGTCGAATACACCTGTGACTTTTTACAGGGGATTGTGGTGTTGCGTTCAATCATTTTTGTGCAAACGCCGCCGAGCGTCTCTATTCCGAGAGAAAGCGGAGTTACATCGAGCAAAAGCAAATCGCCGCCCAATTCTTGATTGAGTATACCCCCTTGAATCGCCGCACCCATAGCCACACATTCGTCCGGGTTAATTCCTTTAAACGGCTCCTTGCCGAGAAATTCTTTAACGGCGTCTTGAACGGCGGGGATTCTTGTTGAACCGCCGACTAAAAGTACCTTGTGGATTTCGTCCTTTGAAAGCCCCGAATCGGCAAGAGCCTGTTTCAACGGCGACATTGATTTTTCTACCAAATCGGAAGTCAATTCGTTAAACTTTGCGCGAGTAATATCAACGCTCAAGTGCTTAGGCCCGCTCGCGTCGGCGGTAATATACGGAATGTTCACGTTTACGGTGGCAGACGAAGAAAGCGTAATTTTTGCCTTTTCCGCCTCGTCCTTAAGCCGTTGTAACGCCATATTGTCTTTGGTTAAATCAATCCCGCTGGATTTCAGAAATTCGCTCGCCAAAAACTCAATAACCCTTTGGTCAAAATCGTCGCCGCCTAAGTGGTTGTTTCCCGCCGTGGCTAAGACCTTTTGAATACCGTCGCCCATCTCTATAACCGAAACGTCAAACGTACCGCCGCCTAAATCATACACCACAATATTCTGCTCCTGGTCTTTATCCAAACCGTAGGAAAGAGCCGCGGCGGTCGGTTCGTTAATAATACGCTTTACATTAAGTCCGGTAATCTGACCCGCGTCCTTTGTCGCCTGTCTCTGTGCGTCGGTGAAATATGCCGGTACGGTTATCACCGCGTCGGTAACGGTCGTTCCGAGATACGCCTCCGCATCGGTTTTCAGCTTTTGGAGTATCATAGCCGATATTTCCTGTGGCGTGTATTTTTTCCCGTCAATGTCAACCTTATGGTCTGTACCCATTTCTCTTTTAATTGACATAATTGTTTTATCGGGGTTTGTCACCGCCTGATTCTTAGCGAGCTGTCCCACTAATCTCTCGTTGTCCTTGGTGAACGCAACTATCGACGGGGTGGTTCTCGACCCCTCCGCATTAGTTATTACAATTGCTTCACCGCCCTCAATCACGCTTACGCATGAATTTGTTGTGCCTAAGTCTATACCTATTATTTTTGCCATTGTTGTAGTCTCCTTTCTTGACTATATTAACAATAAAATTTTATTTCTTCCGTACTAAAGAAATCTTTCCATTCATCACAAATATCTGTGTGTTTATCACAAATAATATCTAAAAGTTTGTTAAGCTCTTTTTGCGGTATTCTGCTGTTATTATTTGATACAATACAACCGCCGCTTTCGGTAAGCCATATTTTAGTGGCGTTAGGTGATATTTTTTTTACGGAAATATGAACATGAATCGGTTCATCGTTTTCGCACGACCAAAAAAATATAATATACTGACCGACACTAATTAATTTTGGCAATATCGAGTCCTCCCGTTTCGGCGTATTTGAAAAAAGAGTGTGCGGCTCTTTTTAAAAAGCGTTCAAATTTTGCTATCTCTTGGTCGCTATATCCGATTCTTTCGATTTGCTTATAAGACGGTAGAATATATGTTACAGAATCAAATCCACCGTTTGTAGGGCGTTCAAAGTGAACTTTTACAGATTTACCGTCCCCCTCGCCCAATAAATGCGAATGAGTGATAAGCGTTTCATCTGCAAGTGTAATATAAGGATACATCATAAAAATAACCTCCGCTCTTTTTTACCCTCTCCTTCGTCAAGCGGACTGCCGTCAGGCAGAGCCTGCCGCGCCTCCGCTCTTTTTTACCTTTACCTAACTATCGAAACCATAGCGAAGCGTATAACCCTACTGCCTATTTTATATCCCTTTTGGAATACCTCGGCGACCTTCCCGCTTTCGAGCGTATCGTGTTCGATTTGTTGAATCGCCTGATGAAATGCCGGGTTAAAATCCTCTTCGTCAATTTCTTCAACACCGAGTTTTTTCAAAGCCTGTATCAAACTCTCATATATCATCTCGATGCCCTTTTTATAATTATCGTCGGAACACTCCGCCTGTAACGCTCGCTCTATGTTATCCGCTACGGGAAGCAGCTCGGCAATATTTGACGCGGTAATCTCGGGAACGAGCTCTAACCGCTCTTTTGCCGTGCGCTTACGGTAATTGTCATATTCTGCCGCCTGTCGCAGGAGTTGGTCTTTTAGAATATCGACCTCGCTCAATTCCTGTTCAGGCTCCGATACAGCCTCGTCGACAACCTCCGCCTCTTTAACATCTGTTTCGACGACCTCAACTTCCTGTGTTTCTTTTTTCTTTTTATTCAAATCTAATTGTCCTCCTGTTCTTCGAATTCATTGGATTCGTCCGCAGATAATAAACGCGTGACCTCTACCGCAAAATATTCTATATAGGGAATAAGCTTTTTGTAATCCAACCGCATCGGGCCTATTACACCAAAATTCCCCGCCGTTTGCCCGTGTTTTCTGAAGCTCCCCGCAATTAACCCCGAATTTGAAACGGTAAAAGTGTTTTCCTTTTCGGTTTCTTCTCCGAAAATCACGTTTATTTCGGAAAAAGCATTATCCAATAATTCGGTAAAAGCGTTTCTGTTCTCCAAAATAGAAAGAATTTCTTTCTTTTGGAGGTCTTCGGAAGCGATTAGGTTTGTTTCCCCCTCGAGCTTTACCCTCCCCGCAGTTGTTTTCATTTCCCCGGAAATGTCGGATACCGCTTTTAACAACGGCGAAAGCGATACCATATAGCTTCCTAAGGCGATGCCGATTTTTTCAATATACTCTTCCGAAAGGTTCTCGAGATTTACCCCCGAGAGATTTTCATTGGCAAATTTTGTGAAAAATTCAAGCTGTTCATTATCCAAATCGAATGATAAGCGACAAGCTTTGTTTTTAACCCCGCCGTCTGAGGTTACGAGCAAAAGCACATATACTCTTTTACCCGCGGGAATAACCTCAACCTTTGTGATAACGGAAAATCGGCTTATGTTACTTGTAGACACCACCGCGCATTTTGTAAGCTCCGCCAAAGCGTGCGACGCGCTCTCGATTATCATTTCGTCCGAATCGCCGCAAATATTCCGCACGGCAGAGTCAATTACATATCTGTCCTCATTAGACAGATTTAAACGACTTTCGGGGATTAGCCGTTCAATATATAGACGATATCCTTTAACGGTAGGGATTCTTCCGGCGGATGTATGCGGGTGGTCGAGAAAACCCTGCATTTCGAGTAACGCCATCTCGTTACGGACGGTTGCGGGGGAAACGGGAAAATCCAACCGTTGAGTAAGCAGCTTTGAGCCAATCGGTTCGCCGCTTTTAATATATTCGTCGATAATCGCCTCTAATATCTTAAAGCTGCGTTCGCTCATTTTATAACCGCTATCGCTCATTATCACTCACCTTTTCACAGTGTTAGCACTCCTTTGCCTCGAGTGCTAACAGCAGTTTAACACGTTTTTTAGGGAATGTCAATACTTTTTTCAAAAAAATTTAATAAATTTTTTAAAACATTTGCAAAAACGAATATTCTGTGTTATACTGTACCTTACAACTTTTTTGTGTAATCGCGCGTTTGCTTATCTTATAAGGTAAGACGAGCGTGAGGAAAGTCCGAGCATCACAGAGCGGGATAGCTGCTAACGGCAGCCGTAGGCGACTATAGGGCGAGTGCAACAGAAATAAACAACTCCTTCGCGGAGTTCAGGTGGAAAGGCGAGGTAAAAGCTCACCGGGGTAACGGAGACGTTACCGCCATGTAAACCCTATCCGATGCAACGCAGCAGGTTAATACCCTTGCTCGGGGTACTGCGACAAGGCGGCATGATTGTATTGGCGACAATACAACAAGATAAATGATTACACTCGACAAAACTCGGCTTATAGAAAGAGTTGTCGGGAACAATAAGTTTATTTACTGTTCCTGTTCAGAGGATTATATGGAGCGTGATGTTGCATCACAACGAAAAGAGGATAATTAACATAGCATGAATAAAAGAATATCAATCGGTGTATGTATAAGCTTAATCGCAATTGCCTGTACCGTTACTTTTGTCATAACCTGGACGGTTTCTCTTAATATGTATAACGACATGATACCGGAGCTCAGGAGGGACGAAATAAGCGCGAAGCTTCGCGAAATTGATTCATATGTACGCAATAATTGTCTTCACAATTTAAACGAAGACGAACTCGCTTACGGAATATTCTCGGGGTATATTTCGGGTGTAGGCGATAAGAATACAATGTATATGACCGTAAGCGAGTATTCGGAATACGCCGCACATGAGCGCGGACAGCTTGTATCGAGCGGGATTAGGGTTGAAAAAGAGGACTCGGGATATATTACAATCGTTGAGGTATATCCCGGCTCTGACGCCGAGTTGCAGGGGGTTCAAAAAGGCGATTTAATCACCTCGATAGACGGAACGGACGTTTTGAGCGTCGGCGCGGAGGCGGCGTTGACTCTGCTTTTCGGGGAAGAGAATACGCGATTTAGGCTGAATATAATGAGAGAAGGGCAAATCATCGACTATTCTTTAATAAGACAGTCGATTGATATTATTTCGGTCGATTCGGAAATAACCGAAAAAGGCATTGGGATTGCTCGTATATCTACCTTTAACAACCTTACCGCGGCACAGTTTAAATCGGCTTTGGAGGAATTTATCGAGGCAGAGGTAAAAGCAATTTTAATTGATTTAAGAAACAACGCAGATGGATTTTATACGCCGTCCGTACAAAACATGGTGAACGACTTGGTTTCGGCGGACGTAATTGCGTTCAGCGAGCATAAAGGCGGTATACGCAAAGAGTTGATAGTTACCGACGACAATAAAGCTTTACCCGATGAAATGCAGGATATACCGATTATTGTCCTTATAAACTCCGAAACCTCGGGCGCGGGGGAGCTTTTTGCGGCAGTTTTGAAGAGTCATGCCTCGGCACAGCTTATCGGCGAAAATACGGCGGGAAATCCTTTTATACAGAATACACAGGTTTTAAACGACGGAAGCGCGATTCGTGTAACCGCAGCACAGGTTATTTTGTCCTCGGGTCTCTCATATGCGGGGACGGGTTTATCGCCCGATTATGAGGTCAAAGCCGGCGATATTGATGACGCACAGCTTCAAAAGGCTTTTGAAGTTCTTGAAACAATTATATAATTATATAACTTAGAAGGAGACTAATATGGCAAAAACAATTTTAACAAAAGAAGGATTGAGCAAATTACAACAGGAGCTTGAAACACTCAAGACGGTAAAACGAAGAGAGGTTGCCGAAAAAATAAAAACGGCTATGTCGTTCGGCGACCTTTCCGAAAACTCGGAATATGATGAGGCAAAAAATGAACAGGGGCTTATAGAAGCGCGAATTTCTCAAATAGAAGCGACGCTTATGAATGTTGAAATTCTCGATTCGGAAAGTCTTACGACCGACCAAATCCAAATAGGCAATAAAATAAAAATAAAGAATACAGAAAACGGGAAAATACTCGACTTATCTATGGTAGGGTCAAGAGAAGTCGATATGAAAGCCAATAAAATCAGCAATGAGTCGCCCGTCGGCGCGGCTTGTATGGGGCGAACGGTCGGAGATATTGTCGAAGCCGAAACGCCGTCGGGAATTATAAAGTATGAAATTTTGGAGATTTCTAAGTAATGAATAACGATGTGAAAAAAGAAACGGAAATGTCGGAACAGGAGATACTCGCGGGGCTTAAGGAACAAAACCGACTTCGAACCGAAAAGCTTAACGCGCTTAAAGCAAAAGGAAAAAGCCCATATCTGCAAACAAAATACCCCGTCACCATAACGGCGGACGAAATTCATGCAAGCTTTGACGAATACGAAAATAAAGATGTTGTCATAGCGGGAAGAATAACAAGCTGGCGCGATATGGGAAAGGCGAATTTTATCGACCTCAGAGACGGTAGCGGAAGGATTCAGGTATACGTAAAAAGAGACGATATCGGCGAAGATGAATTTGACGAATTTAAAACGTGGGATTTGGGGGATATAGTAGGTTTAACGGGATTTGTTTTTCGAACAAGAAGGGGTGAAATATCGGTACACGCTAAGGAACTCAGCTTATTGGCAAAGTCGTTACACCCCCTCCCCGAAAAGCATAAGGGCTTGCGCGATAAGGAAGAACGCTATCGTAAGCGTTACCTCGATTTAATCGCCAACCCGGAGGTGAAAAATGTATTTATTGCGCGTTCGGCAATATTGAAGGAGCTTCGGGCTTTTTTGGATTCGCGCGGATTTTTAGAGGTCGACACCCCCGTTTTGCATACGCTCGAAATTGGCGCGGCGGCGCGCCCGTTTATCACGCGGCACAACGCCCTCGATATACCTATGTTCCTCAGAATTGAAACCGAACTGTATCTTAAAAGGTTGATTGCCGGCGGGTTTGATAAGGTGTATGAGGTCGGGCGTATATTCCGCAACGAAGGAATGGATTCAACGCATAATCCCGAGTTTACATCAATCGAATTGTATCAGGCGTATACGGATTATTTCGGCATGATGGATTTAATAGAGGAAATGTATCGTCACCTTTGTAATAAAATAATAGGCTCGGACACCCTAACCTATAAGGGGGTTGAAATTGCTTTAGGTAAACCTTGGGCGCGCATGACTATGCGTGAGGCGGTTGAGAAATATACCGGCAAGACCGGGCTTAAAGGCATGGAGCTTATTGAGCTTTTTGAGGAATGTGTTGAACCTAATTTGATTCAGCCGACAATTATATATGATTACCCCGTTGATAATTCACCCTTGGCAAAACGAAAAAAAGACGACCCGGATTTCACCGAGCGATTTGAATTTTTTATTAACACCTGGGAATTTGGTAACGCTTTTTCCGAATTAAACGACCCGCAAGACCAACGCGAACGATTCACCAAACAGGTTGCCGAAAAAATAGCGCAGGGTGCTAACGCAGAGGTTGATGAAGACTATATTTTGGCGTTAGAATACGGACTTCCGCCAACGGGGGGATTGGGGTTAGGCTTAGACCGACTCGTTATGCTCTTAACCGACAGCCCGTCTATAAGAGATGTGTTATTGTTCCCCACCATGCGTCCTCACGGCAGTTGAGAGTATTTATACCGCTTAACACTAAAATGCGGAGGAAAAAATGTCAAAACTTGATGATAAACGGGAGCTTTTAAAGCTTAAACAAGGGTTGATTTCATCTGAAGAAAGCTCATTTTCTTCAGATGAAAGACCCGACGCCCCCATACTAACCGGAAAAGCCGCTTTGTCTAATTTTGTTTATCATTACAGCCTGCATTTGAAAATAGCGTCATTTTTTTTGATAATCGGCGGAATCTTCGCTTTTTTTATATTAACTGCGGAGAAGTATGATTTAACCGTTATGTTAATAGCGGACAATTCGGAAGCCTCGGCATATTTTGCGCTAAACTCCGATAAGTTAAAAACCGCGCTTGAACAATACACGCCCGATTTTGACGGCAACGGGAGGGTTAATGTTGAATGTCGCTTTATAGACTTAACCACAGATGTTGCGGGGGTTCAACGAAGCCCCGACTCGGTTCAAGGGAACATGATTAAGTTATTCGGCGAAATTAATATGGGTAATTCATTGATTTTTATAGGGAATAAAGAAGTCCTCGAAAATATTCCCGGTGAGGAAATGAAATTCGAGGACTTTTACTGTGCCTTTTACCCTTTTGATTCAACGTCGCTAAATTTAGACGCACCGGACGATTTGTACATCGCGGTTCGCAATTCGAGCGACGAAGAAGCCTTATTAAAAGCTATGACCGTGTTCGGTAGTATTATGGGAACAGGTTTTTAGAAGTCCCCATTATTGCTTTGACTAAGACAACGGGTTAGAATCGACCTCTTGTATTCCCGCCTCTTCGTCGAAATCCAGCCGATTATAGGCGCGAGAAAAAGCATTTGTACCGTACACGCCGACGCCCCTGTACCCGTTTGTTTCCGACATTTCGAATAGAGGAGCAACCTTCTTTTTAGGGTCAATCCTTGCCGCGTTTCCGTGAAGTGTTTTATTCTTTTTGTTATCCATAATATTTTCCCCTTTTAGATTATTTTTCCGAGAAAGGCGTCAAATATGCAAAAACCGTTTGTAAAATTACTGTTGTCCGGATTAGGATATATGCTTATGGGGAATCTTCTCTCTGTAATAATGAGCGTTTCTCTTGCATTTTTCAGGGGCGAAACATTAATAATGATATTATCGGTATTGTTCGGAATCGCTATATATTTGTTATTGGTCGCCGTCCCCGCTTACAAAGACGGCTTAGACGAAAACGCCAAGCAAAAAAAGCGAAAAGACAATACCGAAAGCGTTCCGAAATGGCGGTGGGCATTAGTCGGGACAATTTTGTGGGGGGTTATGCTTATACCGTCGGTTGTGTATTTGTTCACAGAATATAACGAAGGGGTATACCGTATGCTTAACGGTGCGGTTTTCCCGTTATCGGCGTTTATGTTGGTTTCGACTATGACAACCGAATACCCTTTTTCGAGTGCGTTTGTTGAGGTGTTGCGACTCGCCCCCTTCGCGCCTTATGTATTCATGGGGGTTTACGCGCTGACAATCCCCGCCTGTCACATTGGGTTTATATTAGGGTTGAATAACGGTCTTGATAAGGATAAGATTATGTATGAAAAACAGTAACAATATCAAAAAAATACGCGGCGATTTCGGTGAAATCGCCGTTACCGATTATTTGCTCAAGCGAGGATATAAAATAGTCGAGTCTAACTACCGAAAGCGACAGGGTGAGATTGATATAATCGCCGTCCAAAATAAGGAGATAGTTTTTATTGAGGTAAAAACGCGCAAGTTCGGAAGCATGACGGACGCGCTCGAAGCGGTGACCTACGAAAAACGCCGCAAAATAATCAGAACCGCATACGCTTTTATCAAGGAGAATCCTCGTTTTACAAATATGAACGCCCGCTTTGATGTGGCGGGCGTTGTTATTACAACCGATAGTGTCCCTCAATTACTTGAGCTTAATTATTATGCGGACGCTTTTAATCCCGCACTGATGTGACTATACTCACACACCCTCCGAAGCTATCTTACCTCAACACCTACATAGTAATACTTTAAAATATCAATGTAGTCATACCCCTCATGAGTTGCGAGAATATTCGCGCCGTTTTGTGATAATCCCGCACCGTGACCGTATCCGTTTGTTTTAAACGTAAACGAATCTTTGTTTTTATCGTACTCAAAGGTGAACGAGGCGGAGCGGAGTCCGAAGCCCATTATTCTTTCACGGAAAACCCGCCCCGTGATTTTTGTTTCGTTACCGTTATTCATAAATGTCGTTTTACCGCCGATTGACATATCGTCTACATAAACCGTATCGGCGTGGTTGATAATCTTCAACCACGAGGACGGGTCGCCGGAGAGCTGTATCCCCGTTTGGCGAAGCACATTGGTCATAATTTCGTTCGACGTAAATGTTACCGTTTGTCCCCAGTTCGGGTCGTGTTTTTCGTCAAAATCGCGTCTGCCCGCTTTAAGGTAGGGCATACTCGACCCCCAGACGGTTTGCGATGACGCCGACCAGCCCGCCGACGAAGCACAATATACCGCTTGAATCAGCTCGTTGTTATAATAAACCGATTTTTCCCATACGTCCTTTGTACACTCCTTCACCCGTTCCGACGCATTTGCGGCAATCGGAAGAACGGGTGCGTTCCCCGCATTATTCTGACGTTTTATATAAGTGTAAATAGCGACGGCTTGTGCTTTAATTGCTTCCTTGTGAAACGCACTCCCTATTTCGGCTTGTATAACCCGCGTAACTATATCAAAAGCGTCACCCTCAACCGTGCTTCCCCCCGAGGATATTTTAAATGTGCCGGTTGTGAGCGGGTCATTATCTAAAAGCGTTTCCAAATCGTTCTCCCCCGTAACGAGCGCGTTTTCACTCGGCACGGTTGCGGTAGGCGACGTTGCCGCAAAAGCTGTTGTCGGCGCGGCTATTGCATTACCGCTGTATTCGGTTACGGCGGCATCCGTTTGTGTAACAACGGCAGTTGTCTCGGGCAATTGTGACAAATCCGCGGGCAACACAACCGGGGCGTCATAGTTCTCAAAGCCGGGCATTTCCCCGTTTGCCACATTTAATTCCGACGGTTTATTTTCACCCGCCGCCGATTCGTCAACGGTCGAAGACGGTTCACTAATCGGGAGCCGACCGACGTCCGCCGTCAACTGTACATTGTCCATAATCGCAAATATATAGGTGTAAAGCGATATAATTGCTAAGGCAAAGGATATTTTTAAAAGTGATGTTTTTTTCAACTGAACCCCGCCCTTTCGTCATACTCGCCGAGCCAAGCGCGGTCGAGTCCTTCAACCATAGAAATGTCCCATTGTCTTCCGCCCCACCCCATGTTTTTATTGTGCATTTTGTAAAAAGCGTCGGACATTTTGTATTTCATAAACCCCGTTTCTGTTTTGCCGCCGTTTTCCCTATTGCTTATAAAGGCGTCGGTATCCATATCGGTGCTTTCCCCGGGGCGAATCCGTCGCGCAACTATTATTAGCCGCATTTTATCCAAAATAGTAAAGTCACAGGTAGAAAGGGTTAATATTTCATCTCCGTATTTTAAATCTACGCCGGTATAATAATGGCTTCGGTCGAGCGATTCAACTACATATTCGTAAAAATCATCTTTTGTGGGGAAATATACCCTTCGCCAATAATCGAAGAATTTTCCGTATATATCCGTTACGTGGGTTTGATAAACCGCGAAAATTTTATAGACGCCCGGTTCATAAAGTGTATCGAAATTAATTAAGGGGTGTTCCTTTAAAAAGGGAAACCCTTCCGTGGTCATACTGTCGCGATAATTCACCAACGGTTGAAACTTATTCTTACTCATCAAGTTATGACCGTGAATAATTGTGTTATGCGGGCGCGAGGTGGGTGTAAATTCGCCGAATTTGTCGGCGAAAATTGTACCGTTTTTTGTTTCCTCGCCGTTAAAATCGTGATTTAAATACCAGTCGTTCGATTTATCCCCCTGGCTTTGTACAACGGGATAATCAATAACCGAGTCAATTGATAAATACCCGACAAATTCGGAATTATCGTCGTAAAACTTTTTATACTTTTCGAGAATTTTAATCTCCTGTGAATTATTAGAAATATTTGAGCCGGTAATCGCAGTGCCGGGAATAGAAATTGTTATCATGTTGTCACAATCGTTATCTACATCAAAATAACCCGAATTTAAATCCGCGTCATGATTCCCAAAATAAAAGTTTATAATCAAAACGACAGAAACGGTCAACGCCAATACCGATACCAAAAAAACAACCTTCCGTATTTTATCCGACAAAGAGTCCCCGCTCCACGGGAAAAGCCCCGACGCTACAAATACAAGTATATTTTCTTTTTGCTTTTTTCTTCTTTTTTGCCCGTAAGTGTATTTTCTGCGGATATCTAATTCAGGCATGGCGATTCACCTCCTATCGGTTTGTGTTCGCGCTTGTTTCTTTGTATCCCTTTAAGTATTTTTTTGTGTTCCAAACCCGCCCGTTCCATGAATCCCCTATAACCTGTGATTCATATTTGAAACGAAGAACTCCGGTATTATGCTTTGCCTTTTCTAAGTCAACCTCTGCGCTCTCGCCCTCGCGAACCTTTCGCGCAAACACAACGCAGCGAGAATCTACATCTTCTCCGTAAGGATAAAGACAGGTTGAAAGCGTTGCGATTTTATCGCCGTATTCAATATCGACGTCTGTGAAAAGAACGCTTCTGTCCATTATTTTGAGAATATAATCGTAAAACTTATCCTCGTTTTTAAAGCCTATATAATCCCAATAACGGAAAACCTCTCCGTATTTTTCTTTAGTGTTCATTAAAACACAGGCGAATATTTTCCATTCTGCTTTTTCATACATAGTATCAATATTAACAACGGGATACTTTTTATAATAACTCAAGGTTCCGTCTACGGTCGACCTGTAATAATTGCTCAATGCGGCAAAATAGGTGTTTTTTGCCGAGTTATGACCGTATATAAGGATATTGTCCGAGGTTTCGAGTCGATTGAATTTAACCCTATAATCTGCGGTTATACACGATTCGTATAAATCAACATTTCCGTCAAAATCGTGTAACATATAATAATCGTTGTCGTTACCTTGCATTATTGGGTAATTAATCCTTGTGTCGCCCAATCGAATCCAACCTACAACATCGTTGTTCTTCTCCCACCACTCCAAATAATCCGGAAGCATTTTTGGCGGCTCGGTTACCGGCGGCTCCGTTTCGGGCGCGTCGGTTTCGAGTTCAAAGCGCGTTGCTTCGGGAGGCGGCGCGGGTTCCGGTTCGCTTTTTTTACAAGCCGTTAATGATATGCAAAATGCCGCGGCTAAAGTAAAAGCCGTTATTTTGCGTATATTCGCCAATATTCTGTCAAATTTAAAAATTATAAAATTCATCAAATCCCTTTACCTTTGAGGTGTCCCAGCTTCTTCCGCCCCATTCGCCCCCCTGTCTCGAATAATAAAGGTCAAAATATCGCGGCGACGGATTGACATATGCGGAGGATGTGTCAACCGAGGGGTCTTCGCCCTCTCTGACTCGTCGGGCAATAACCACAACCCTGCTCTCTATATCTCTGCCGAACGGAAAAAAACAAGTTGAAAGGGTAAGAAGCTCGTCGCCGTATTCGATGTCTACGTCGGTATAAAAAACGCTCCTGTCCATTACGTCGCCTATATAATCATAAAACTCGCCCTTTGTATCGAAATATCGTCTTTGATAATAATTAAAAACCTCACCGTGTTCTTCGTTAATGTTCAAATACATAGTTGCGAATATTTTATATGTGCTTCTCTCTTTTTCATAGACGGTTGTAAAATCAATAGTGGGGTTATTATAATACGCCGCCGACAAATCCTTTCCGCCGGGTTCCGTGAAATAATTGACTAAATAAGCAAAGCCCGCGCCCGAACTCATATTGTGTCCGTATATAACGGCATTATCGGGGCGTTTTTTATTAACAATCGGTGTGTGCCAGTCGACGAAAAGCGAACCCAAATCGCTGTAGTTTCTGTCAAAGTCGCGTTTAAGGTAATAAGAATTTCCGGTATACCCTAATGTATCCATATGGTCAAATTCATCCTCGAGGAATTGCATAACGGGATAGTCAACAACTGTATCGCCGATTTTTAACCACCCGACAAAATGATTATTTCGCGCGTGCATTTCTTCCCAGTCGATGAGAACGGTTGCGTCTTCGTCCTCGTCCGACTCCATGTCGGGGAGCTCGGACGGCGCGGAAAGCTTTACTATTGTATTAGGGAGCCATTCGCGTCCGGGGTCGGGAATGGGTTTATTCGCATTCGATATCAACACCGCGATAATTATAATCAAACAAATCGCAAGTACGGAAACCGAAACCCAAAATATAATTTTGTTTATTTTGCCTATTTTTTTTATGTATACAGAAGAAGCGTTTTCCTCTGTATTCAACTCGTTATTTGCTTTTTTTGCATCAGGTCTGTTTTTAATATTATTACTCATAAAAACACCTCGCCAAATATATTTCAGCCTTTATAACCTTTTAAATATTTCTCGGCGTCCCATACCCGCCCGTTCCATACGTCGCCGTATATTTGCTTTTCCTTGTCGAACCTTAATACACCGGTGTTGTATTTCGCTTTGTCGAAGTCTACGTCTTTGCTTTCGCCGGGGCGAACCTTTCGCGCAAAGGTAACAACCCTTGTGTCAACGCCGGTCATAGGCCAGTAACAGGTAGACATGGTTAAAAGCTTATCGCCGTATTCCAAATCAACATCGGTGAAAAGAACGCTCCTGTCCATTACTTCGAGTATATAATCGTTAAATTCGTCCTCGTCCTCAAACTCGGTGACGTTCCAATATTGGAAAACGTCGCCAAATTCCTCCTGCGTATTGAACAAAACGCTCGCAAAAACCTTCCACTCGGCTTTTTCATAACGCGTATCAAAATTTATAATTGGGTGTTCCTTATAAAAGCTCAACGTGCTGTCTACCGTTTTCCTGTAATAATTACTGAGCGCGGCAAAATAATATCCCGTAGTTATGTTATGACCATACAGTATTGTGTTATCGGAAATGTCGAATCCGTCTAACTTATTTCTGAAGTCGGCGAATATCCACCCCCCCTTGCTCGGATTATGGTCAAAGTCGTAATCAAGATAATAATCGTTGTTATCGGTCTGAAGCACCGCATAATCAATTTTCGTATCCTTAATCTCTATATAACCCACAACGTCGTTGTTCTTTTCCCATAAAGCGTTGAAAAAACGCGGCTCTCTGTTGAAGGGGTCTTCGCCTATATCTATTGTCATATCCTTATCCTTCTTAAGGTCGCTGTTAATCCTGTTAGCGCGCCATTCGTTGAACATATCTACGCCTAAGGTTGACGCAAAGTATATAAAGCTTATCAGAGCGGCTGTAAAAATTAATTTGCGCGTGCTTTCTAACGCACCGTCCCCTTTAACCGGAACAAATGACGTTACCGCTCGTGTGAACGGGGAATTGCGTTTTCCGCGCGCATCGCCTATAGCCGGGTAGCTGATACAATAAACCATCGCCAAAAGCCCCGCCAATAAAGCCAAATACGTAAAAAGCGTCAATTCCAAAACGGTTACGCCCGCTTTTGCATTAATTGTGCTAATCGCATAAAAAAACACAATCGGGGTTGCCGCTCCCAAACCGAAGCCTAAAAACGCAAATGGGGCGCGGGCTTTACTTTTGCCGAAAACTATTGACAAAATTAACGCCGCTAAAGCGAGTATAAGCATTATCAAAACTAAAATAAAGATTCCCTTAAACCCCGTAAACCACGCCTCAAACTCGGCTAATGACTCAAGCTGAAGCTCTGTCGGGGTTGACGTCATGGGCTGTACAATTTGGAATAACAGTTTGCTTAGCTCGTCTATTGATGTAACGAGGCTTAATTTATTAAAACTCAACGTCTCCTCAATACCGAGATTATCCGCTCCGATTTTTACCCAGTCCAACAACGATAAAACGGCAAGCGGTATCATACCCGCTAAAATAAGAAGGATTCTTGCACCGTTGTTCTTAGGTGTAATCCATTCAATATAAGCTATCGGGTTCTTATTGGATTCGCGGACTTTTCCTCTTGCGCGCGGGCGTTTATTGTAAGTTGATGTCATAGCCGTTACTCCTCTCTTTCAATTCAATCCTCTTAATTCAATCTTCCAACAATTTTAACAACATAATTAACGCATTTTGCACCGCTTTAAGCCTAACCTCGTCTCTTTTTCCCGAAAATGCAAAACGCTCGACCTTAAAAACTTTTCCGCTAAGGTCAATAGCTATATACACCGTTCCGACCGGCTTTTCGAGGGTTCCGCCGCTCGGCCCGGCTATCCCGGTAATTCCGACGCCTATATCCGCGCCCGCGCGTTTACGTATCCCCGCCGCCATAAGCGACGCCGTTTGCTCCGATACCGCGCCGTAAGCCGTCAATACCTCGTCGGTCACATCTGTGTATTCGATTTTTGCCCAATTTGCATAGGTGACGACGCTCATATCTATGATGCCCGACGCGCCGTTTATTTCGGTAATTGCCGCCGCCGCCATTCCTCCGGTGCAACTTTCCGCGAAGGAAATTTTGAGTTTTCGCTCTTTTAACAAATCCACTACATCTTGTGCAAAAGAATAATTTTTATCGGTCATATAAGAAGTCCCCCTGTGTTTCGGAAAAAGTTTCAAAAATCTTTAATTTGTGCTTTATTCACGGCATTTGTAACCAATTTGTAATAATCAAAACGCGATTCAATATTCTCCACGTCCTTGAGCTTCGGATTTGTTTTCGGGTGTTTTGGCGTAAACACCGTGCAACAGTCTTCGTAAGGCAGAACAGATATATCAAATGTGCCGATTTTACGCGCAATTGCTATTATTTCGGTTTTGTCCATTCCGATAAGCGGACGAAGCACGGGAAGTTCCGCCGCTGCGTCTGTACAGGCGATTGCCGATAAGGTTTGACTCGCAACCTGTCCCAAACATTCTCCCGTTATTAACCCGCCATAGACATTGTTCCCGCGCTCCAGCTTTTGTCTGTAAAGCAAATTCGCCGCCTTTATCATCATTCGCCTTAATACAACCGTTGAATACTCCTCGGGACAGTTATCGCGAATCGCCTCTTGTACCTCGGTAAATTCTACACAGTGTAGGCGGGTATTAATCAAATAGCTTTTTAAAGCCGCACACAACGACTCCACCTTCATTAATGCGCGTTCGGAGGTGTACGGCGGACTTTGAAAATGAAGCGCGTCGATACGCAAGCCGCGTTTTGCAATCATATACGCGGCAACGGGACTGTCGAGACCTCCGGACAACATTAAAAGCGACGCGCCGGAGCTTCCCACCGGAATACCGCCCGCACCCGTAATTCTCTCCGGGTTGAGGTATGCCGCCTTATCCCGAATTTCAAGTAATATCACGACCTCGGGATTGTGAACGTCGACCTTTAAATGCGGGAAGGCGTTTAAAATTTCCCCGCCTAACTCTTTTTGTATTTGGGGGGTATTCATAGGGAAGGTTTTATCCGACCGCTTTGCTTCGACTTTAAAGCTTTTGGCGTGATTAAGCGATTTTTCCAAATACGGCATACCGTCTTTTATAATTGCGTTAAAATCCTTAGGCAAAACTTTACATTTTTGAATAGCCGCCAACCCAAACACCTTTGACAATCGCGCAACCGTTTCATCTAAATCGACATTTCCTTTGCCTTTAGGTTCAATATATAGTGTTGACTGAATTCTGTCATAATTAAACTCCCCCAAATCTGCGAGCGTCTTTTTTATATTTTTGATGAGAATATTTTCGAAAGTTCGTTTATTAAGTCCTTTTAAGGCGATTTCTCCATATTTTGCCATTATTATTTCCATCTTTTTACCCCCTTTTCCAATACATTTAGAAATGTATCAACCTCGTCGAGTGTATTCTGCCGCCCAAAGCTTATGCGTATCGCCGTATCTATATCTTTATCGGGTATTCCGTAAGCGGGGAGGATTTTGCTTTTCTTCCCCTTTGAACAAGCCGAACCGCTCGAAACATATATATTGTGTTCCGCTAAAAAATGCAGCATTATTTCGCTCTTAACCCCGCACGAAAAATTTACTATATCGGGAACACATTCGGAAATACGGCCGTTAATCTTTAGATTCAAAATATTTAATCCGGAAATTAAACGGTCGCACAGAGGTTTTATATCGGGTTTTTCCGCAACGGTTGCATCTACCGCCGCCCCAAAAGCCGCTATTAAAGCGGTTGGCTCGGTTCCGGGACGAAGCCCCTTTTGCTGTCCCCCCCCGCGCAACATAGGGTTAAGCCTTATTCCGTCACCGACAAACAACCCGCCGACGCCCGTCAACCCGCCGATTTTGTGTGCCGAAACGCTGATTAAATCGGCATCGAGCGGCACATTCTTTAAAAAACCCTGTACCCCGTCAACATGAATTATACAGGCGGGGAACCTTTTCTTTATTTCGGCAAAAATTTGCTTTGTGTCAACTATAAACCCCGTTTCTCCGCAAACCGACGTAACGCTTACTAATGCGGTACTGTCATCAACCGCCTCGATTATTTGTGAAGGGAAAACGCGTACCGTATTATCTCCCGTCCCTATGACATTATCCACGCTCGGGTGTTCAATTGTTGTGGTTACCGTTTTTGTTTTCCCGCGTTGTTTTACGGAATTGATAATCGCCATGTTGTTGCTCTCTGTCGCGCCCGATGTAAATATAAAGCTTCCGTTTTTCGGAAGTTCCTTGAGTATTGTTCCGCGAGCGGCGGTGATAACCTTCTCCGCTTCAATCCCGCCCTTATGAAGCGCGGCGGGATTTGAAAAATGTTCCTTTGCAATTTTATTGAAGGCTTCGAGCGTTTTTTTCAGCGGCATTGCCGAAGCCGCGTTATCAAAATAAATCATAAATCCCATTATAACACTATAAAACAAAAAAATAAAGTATATTTGACAAAAAACGCGAAAAAATAAATATATAGAATTAGGGGAATGACTATATAGCCCCCTTAAAGAAAGGCAATTTTAAATATGTATAAATTTATAAAAATGACAAAAAGGGGATTTATCCGCTTAATTTCCTTTTTATTAGTGACCGCCGTCGCTTTTGCGGTTATGTCGTGGGTCAATCATTCGCGCATAGTTCAGGCAAAAAGACACATCGAATACGGATATCTTCGTTCGCTCGAAAACCTGTCTCTAAGCATTGACAAAATAAAGAACAGCCTTAATAAGGGCATTTATTCAAATTCACCACACACCCTTTATGACCTTTCGGGAAAAATGGCGAGCGATGCATCGAGCGCGAAAATGTCGCTTTCACAGCTTCCCGTTACCGAGCTTAATCTCGATAAAACCAACCGTTTTCTGTCACAGGTCGGAAACTATTCAAACAGCCTTGCGCGTAAGTTTGCAAACGGTGAAGACCTCTCGACCGGCGATAGGGATAGTCTTTCTACGCTCTTAGAACACGCCGAATCGTTGTCTGACGAGTTGTACGGAATTGAAAATATGGTTGCGGGGGGACATCTTACCTTTGACGAGGTTGTAAAAAATTCAAATCTTGTCGGCGAAACGGGAGAAAGCTACCCCGGACACGTTTCGAGCGGGTTTGAAAACATGGAGAATCTATTTGAAGAATATCCTTCATTAGTCTATGACGGCCCGTTTTCCGACCATATAATGCAACAGGAGCCGCTTCTCATAAAAGGGAAAGAGGCGGTAAGCAAGGAGAAATCTCTCGAAACCGCAAAAACCGTATCCGGCTCTGATTCTCTTGAATATGCGAGCGACCAGGCGGGAAAAATACCGTCATACACCTATGCCGACGGTGATACAACCGTTTCGATTACGCAAGACGGCGGATTTTTTGTCTATATGCTTAAGTATCGGGAAATTGGCGAAAAGGCAATCAGCACAGACAGAGCCGTACAAATTGCCGAGGAATATCTTAAAAGCATAGGGTATACCGATATGACGCAAACCTATTACGCATTAAACGGAGGTGTTTGTACCGTTAATTTTGCGGGATTGTACGGGGACGTAACGGTTTATACAGACCTCATTAAAATAGAAATTGCATTAGACGACGGTGAGGTTATGGCGTTCGATGCGCGCGGCTTCATCACGGCGCACTATGACCGACCGCTCGGAGACCCCGCCATTACCGAGGAACAGGCTATGGGCTTTTTAAGCGAGTCGCTCGATGTTCAAAACGCTAAATTGGCGGTTATCCCGTCGTCCGGTGAATATGAAATACTTTGCTATGAGTTTTCTTGTACGTCAAAAAATAGCGGTAATCAAGTTCTCGTTTATATAAACGCAGAATCGGGTTATGAAGAAAAAATCATGCTTATGCGAGTCGGCGACAACGGTACCGTGGTCGTATAACAAATTATAAAACTCCCTGAATAATGTAAGAAATACGTTATTCAGGGAGTTTTACTTAGAAGTTGTGTCTATACTTAATCATACAACCCTTGGTAATAATCGAGAACCACCAAATCGGGAAGATTTTCGCGAAGCTCGTTCAGTTGTTCCGGAGGTACAATATTATAACCTAACGACAAGGTTGCTAAATTGGGAAGGGTGTTTAAAGGTGTTATATCGGTTATTGTCAAATTATCGGGCAGATACAAAACCGAAAGATTAGCCAAGTCCTCTAACGGGGTGAGGTCGCTTATGGGGTTACCTTGAAGATTTAACGCCTCAACCGTATCGGGAATCTCTCCGCTTTCGACCATCTCCGATAACTGTCTGTCGTCTATATCCATATAACTTAAATTCACCAAATTGGGGTTAGCCGGCGGTTCAGCGGTAGCCTTCGGCTCCTCGTCAATAATCTCGGGTTCATCTGTAGCCTCGGGTTCTTCATCAATAATGTCGGGTTCAAAAGGGAGAGCGGGTTGCGGCGGGTCGGTTATTTTCGGCGGTTGCGTAACGTCAACGGGAGGTAGAACGGCGGGTATTGTATATTTTTCGGCAACAGTTCCGTCGTAGGCGGGAGAAAAAGCCGCAACGGGTACAGACGGGATTCCGTTTATCGCGGGTGTCGTTTCTGTATTAACGGAGCCGCCGACAATTACATCGGGATTCGCGGGTTGTCCTTCCGCCTTACCCGATGTTACGGAAAATGTATCGCGCGAAAAATCGTCCGCCGCAAAATGCGCGTCGGCCGACATTTTATCACCGGTTGAGTTTATAATTTGTTCAGATGCGGAATATTCCTTCGGCATATTGTCAATATTGATATTATTACGATTCGGGTTGATTAAAAAGACCGCGCCTAAAAATAACAGAAACATCGCCGCCGCCATAACGCCCGACCTAATGAATCTGCCGTTTTTATCCTTTATTGTAATTGCGGGGTTATTTTGCTCCGCTTCCTTTACCTGAGCGATTAACCGCTCTTTCATATCATCGGTTAAGGTCACGCCTTCTAAATAACCGAAAAGCTTATTATTTTTCATATGCTTCAGACCATGCCTTTCTTTATGGAGATTGCTAAGGAATTTACGGCAACAAATGCGTTTTTAACATCTCTCGCCCTTTTACAAGGCGTTTTTTTATTCCGCTTTCGCCTACCTTTAATATTTTCGCAATTTCCTTTATTTGATACCCCTCATAATAATAAAGATAAAGGGTTATTCTGTATTTTTCGGGGAGGTTCGCCATAGCCTCTTGTAGCTCATAATCTTTATTTTCGGTCGAAATCCCGTAAACCTCTTCTATATTGACCGTGTTGATGTTGGCAAACCGCTTGTTATAATCGCGACACTTGTTTATTACGACGCGAATTAACCACGCCTTAACGTGTTCGGAATTTTTCCATTCGGGCGTTTTTTCGAGTATTTTCAACAGAACATCCTGTACAACGTCATAGGCGTCGGAGCAATTGTTTAGCTGTGCGGCGGCTAATTTGTACATCATATCGCCAAATTTTTCCACTATGTAAGCGGCGTCGATTTCCGCAACGCAATCGCTTTTTTCCGTGGTTACGAAATTTTCATATTTTATTATTTGTGACCCGGCAATAGATAACACGTCACCACCCCCAACTGTCTTTATTATACTATACAAATAATCAACTGTCAACAAATAATCAACTGTCATTTTAATATTCGCAAGCGGACTGTTCGAGAATATTCATAAGAGGACTTCCCCGCCTGCCTGTCACACAGGCGGGGATATGGTAATTTCGGAGTTGTCTGTTTGAATTGGTATTCCCACCAAATATTTTAACACTTCTACAAAGTCGAATATTGTTAAGTCGCCGTTTGCTTTTGATTGTGCGGTAAGAAATGCGGCTTCGCGTATACGCTGTCTTTCTGTTGTGTTATTGCGCCAAAGGTCATAGTCTCCTTGATTAAAATTTCCGAATACGGAATCTATTTTTACTAAGTATTTAAGAATCTCTAATGCGTCATAAATTGTATAACGAATGTCGCTTTTATACCCACTTTCTTCATCTGTCCCCCATACCGTTTCCGATATCGAAAACCCCAAAAAGCCGAATACGGAGGTTGTGGTTATATCAACCGGGTGTTCCATAACTAAGGTTCCGACCGGCATAACCTCGCGTACAGATATAAACCCGGTGGGTAAGGGATAGCTGTCATCAATACGAGAACGAGTATCCCAAATCGCGGAAAAAGTTTTCCCGTCGTCGTCATTAACACAAATACAGTGTTCACCAAAGGAATCAAAATTTAATAAATATCTTGTGTCGGGTTTAAGCTCAATATTGTTATAATATCGAACGCGATAATCGTCTATGTTTATTTCTATTTTTAATAAATCGGGTTCAATTACAATTTCGGGCATAGGTTCCCCCGTAAGTGTGTTGGGCAATTGGTGCATATTCATCATTAGTTCGTTAAAATCCGCCGCCGTCGGTTCATCGCCGCCGACGACTAAAGCCGCGTTATACCCGCACGGATTATCTAATTGTGACGGATATTCTACGAAATATACCATAAGACTTACCATATCAAAAATATCCGTTTTCCCGTCTGCGTTAATATCTCCCACAATACGCGGAAAAGCACATTCCGGGTCGCCCTCCTCGTGGCACATAATATGCTCGACGGTACAGCTGGTAATTCCGCACCCTACACAATGCGGACGCTCGCAATTTGAAACCTTCTTGCTCTTTGTACTGCACCAAAAACAATGTCCGCACTCAAGCGACGAAACACAATCCCCGGGGTCGCGCCATTCGTTGTATTCCTTGCTGCAATACTTACAGTATCTGTATACATTGTCGTTCATTGTAGCTTCGGAGTTTACGTCACTAAGCATCATTTTTAAAATATCGACGTCTTCATTACACGAGACGACGGGTTCAAATACCGATAACATCATCAAAATTATCAATATAATTGACAACATTTTCTTTTTTATAAACATAATACTTAATCTCCTTAGGGACGGTGAATAACTTTCTTGTTTTTGCTTTCGGATGTTGTCTCTATATATAAAACGATTTAACGGGTGAAAAAGTCTCCTTTTTTTTAAATATTTTTTTACGGTTCTGAGTTTTTCACAAAAACAGAGGCACCTTCATACTATAATAAGGAACGGTGAAACTATTCCTAAGGTAAGGAATTGTAAATAAATAACTTTCAACAATTTTTAAGAAAGGATTTTTTTATGAAGGATTTTATTTTTCTCGGCGGCGACCTCCGCTTTATATATGCCGCCGCCAAATTGAATAAAAAATATGAGTGTTTAATATACGGCTTCGACACGCTCGAGGACGATGTAAAGAAACAGACGGGGGTAGTTTTCCCCGCCGAGATAAAACGGTGTAAAAACGTCGTTTTGCCGCTTCCGATGAGCCAAAGCTGTGATTACATAACCGCGCCGTATAATTCCGAAAGGCTCCCTCTTTCTGCCGCAATCGACGCTTGTGACACGGGGGGAACCGTGTATTGCGGAAGAGCCTGTGCCGAATTACGGGATATGTGTCGCGAAAAATCAATTACTTTAATTGATTATTTTGAAAGGGAAGAGCTTATTGTTATGAACGCCGCAATTACGGCGGAGGGCGCGCTTGAAATCATAATGCGTGAAAACGCCCGTTCAATAATGAATATGCGGGTATTGGTAGCGGGTTACGGAAGAATAGCAAAGGTTTTATCGGGGTATTTACGCGCTCTCGGGGCAAATGTTACGGTTTGTGCGCGAAAATTCTCGGATTTAGCGTGGGCGAGAATTATGGGGTGTTCCGCGGTGCATATAAACGACGTTGATAATTTTTTATGTGATTTTGATACGGTGGTAAACACCATTCCGTCACAAATTTTTAACAGAAGTAAATTGTTTAAATTAAACGAGGACTGTTTATTCTTAGACTTAGCGTCAAAAACGGGAGTTGAGGATTTAGAGCTTGCAAAAGAGGTAGGGGTGAAGGTGATATGGGCGTTATCCATTCCGTGCAATGTAAAAAACAGCAAATCGCGACTTTATACAAAGCCGCGATTGTTACTTTTCAACTATTTTCCTAACTATTCCTCGTTGTCGGCGGTGGTTGTCTCGTCGTTATCGTCTCCTTCGTTGCCCGCGTCATCATCGTCCGCATCTTCCTCATCGTCTTCATTTTCGTCTTTATCGTCGGAATCATCGGCATCATCGTCATCATTATCATTTCCGAGATATACCGCATTTTCAACAATCAAGTTTAATACCATATCTTGCATAACGAGTTGCTTTAAATAACGCATATTGTACAGCTCTATGACATATTCAACATCTGTTTCGAGGTTGATTAGAAAATCCCTGACGTCGTCTTCCGAAACCTTAAGATTTATGTCCTCGGCAATTGCTTGTATAATAAACTGTGTGCGCGCGTTTTTCAAGAGGGCGTCGTTTTCCTCCGCCAACAACGCTTCAATACTCTCTATTTCTAACTGCTGTGTAACATAATCGTTTACGCTTAACCCCATTTCTTTTGCGTTTTGTGCATAATAATTAAGCGAGTTTTGCTTGAGAAGCTCTACAAAGCTTTCGGGGATTTCTACATTATAGCTCTCGATAAAATCCATAATATACTTCTTAACGGAATCAATGCCCATTTCATCGCGAACTTCTTTTTTCATCTTATCGACATCTATGATATAATTGATGTCTACGATAAAAAGAGCGTCCTGTCCCGCTAACATTTCGTTGTTATAATCGTCGGGGAAGGTTACATTGACCTCGAGGGTGTCGCCGGGTAAGCTTCCTATTATTTGCGTCAAAAAATCATCAACGAACTCGTTACCGCCCGCGGTGACATTAGACCCGTTATCGTCAAATACCCTTGTGTTTCCGCCGCTGAACTCTTCGCCGTCGACGCTTCCCAAATAATCAATGTTGACTAAATCGCCTTTTTCTATTGCGCGGTCGAGAATACGGTCTTCTTCCTTCGGATACTTATTAGATTTAACGTATTCATATCTTTCGTTTACCTCATCGCTCGTTACCTTACGAACCCCTTCCGGTATTTCGAACCCCTTATAATCGAACAATGTAAGATAATCGAGTACGGCTATTCCCTCAATAAAGCCGTCATCATTAAGCCCCGGTCCATATTCAAATTCGCCGTATTCGCTATAATCAATTTCGTTTTCCGTTTCGTTTTCCCCATCCTTTTTGTCATCGGGGTTTTTGTTGCACGCAGTAGCTACCGATAAGATTAACGACGCCGCTAACGCGATGGATAATGCTTTTTTTAAGATTTTCAAGATTTTTTTCCTCCGTATAATTCTATTTGACTATATCTGTAAATAATCAATGATTTGCTAATTCTAACACATTTTTTTAATTATGTCAACAGTTTATTTGTTATTTCAGTTAATATTCATTATTCATAAGAAAACCCTCTCGGAGAGCAATTAATTTGCCAAAAATAACCTCCCCTCCGGGGAAAGTCGCCCCTATAACAGCGGGGGAGGTATATATATGACGAAACTATTGCTTTCTTTCATGGGGTTGCCTTTAGCGAGTCAAGGCGGGTTCCCCGCCGCAGACGAGGGGGTTTGGGGCAGAGCCCCATTTGAAAGCTTCCCGATAAATTTCCAATGTATGTCGACTCGTTGAGTTTTTCCTTTCCCCCTTCCCACCGCTTGATGAATCACAATCTTTTCGATTAACTCGTGGAGCATAGAATCGGTCAATTCTGTTATGTCGGTATACCTCTCAATCGCTCCGAAAAAGCATTCTGTCCCTTTAAGAGTGCTTTTTTTGTCATCCGCCGCCTCTTGCAGGGTTTCGATTTTGCCGCACAAGTCCCGACGTTCTGCCGAGTATTCCTTTGTAATGGCGGTGAATTGCTCATCGGTAATATAACCCAACGCATTCTTCTCGACGACTTTCTTGATAATACTATCCAATTCGCCAACCCGCTGACGGTGATTTGCGAGAATTTGTTCCCTCGTGAGACTATTCTCTTCTGCTCCCCGACTTAAATGCTCTTCGTAAAAAGCCGCCAAGTCGTTCTGTTGCTCTTTTATCGTAGCAGATAGCCTTTGAATATTCGTCAACACGAGGTCGTACAACTCTCTGTACGTGATATAATGGCTTGTGCAGGGTTTCGCAGGATTGTGTTTTTTGTAGCGTGTGCAAGTATACGCTCCCGACTTTTTACCGCATTGAGGGCTGTTGTAGCACATACCACTACCGCAATCTGTGCATCGCAAAAGCCCTGCAAATACATTTTCCTCAAAGCGTGGCTCGCTTGAAAGATATTCACGCTTTTTAATTTTAATAAGGGGTTGTACCTTATTGAACGTCTGCTCGTCAACCAAAGCCTTGTGCGTGTCACGAACGATTATCCACTCGGATTCGGGACGATATACCCTCTTCTTACTTTTGAAGGATTTCGTGGTGAATCTCTGCGAAATAAGATGTCCGCAATATTGTTGATTTTTCAGAATGTTTCTGACCGTTGTTGCGTGCCAATAGGCGAGTTGTGCTTTTTGTTCTTGGCTTAAACCGTCATTCTTGCCACTGCCGTTGACGGAATTGCGATAGGCGGTCGGGATTAATACTTTCTTTTTTGTGAAGTGCGTAGCGATTGTATAAACACTAACGCACTCCGCCGCCATTGCAAACATCTCTTTGACGTTCGGTGCGGTTTCGGGGTCTACCGCAAACTGATGCTTGTCGAGCGGGTCACGCATATAACCGTAGGGCGGGAACGCACCTCGGTACTGCCCTTTCAACGCCATTGTGCGAACACTTGAGCGGATTTTTTTGGAAATATCTCGTGCGTAGAACTCGTTGATTACGGACTTAAATCCCATGATTTCGTTTTCACCGACCGCACTGTCGATATTGTCAGTGACGGCTCTATTGGGAACCTACCTAACGTGGTTATAGAGAACCTACAAAGTCGGCAGTTTCCCTATGAACCGATAGTGAATTTGAATATCCTGTTGCCGATTTCCTTTTCGGCGGTCTCCCGTTGCCTCGAAAACAACGATTTTGTCGATTAAGTCAAGAATTTTCTCACGAGTCAACTCTTCCGAAACCGTATGCTTTTCCAACTGTTCCAAGAACAATCGAGCATTTTCTTTGTCGTTGTTTTCGGCGGCGAGTTTCGTTTCAAGCTCCTGCATTTTGTCCGCTACTTCATTCTGCTCGGTAATGTAGCCGCTATAAAGTTTCGTGAAAGTTTCTGCTGTGATTTCGCCGAGTGCGTTCTGCTCCACGATTTTACGAATAATGTGGTCAAGTTCATCGTTCCGCTTTTTCAGCTTTGCTAAAGCCTTTTGTGCGATTTTCAAGGGTTCACGGTCAGACGATACTTGCCGTATAATTTCCTCTTGCGTTATGTTCGCAGACAAAACCGCATTCAGTCGAGCAAGAGTAGTTTCGTAAACATTGATGTAGGGAGTGTAGTGAGCGGTGCAGGTTTTCCGTTCAATTTCTGATGTACTGCAATGGCGATATTTGTTGCATAAATATTGCCCGCTCTTGTGTCCAGAATTGCCGTTGTAGGCTCTGAAGGTCATGTTGCTTTGACAGTCCGCACATTTCAAAACGCCTGCAAAAATATTTGTGATGCCTTTGGAGTTCGCTTTTTTCTTGAGCTTAATCAGTTTTTGCACTCTGTCGAAAACATCACGTTCCACAAGAGCCTCGTGTGTCCCCTCAACCGTTATCCATTCTGACTCGGGGTGGCTTATTAGCTTTTGGTTTTTGAACGACTTGTTGCCGCACTTGTGACTAACCATATCGCCGATATACACACGATTTTCAAGGATTCTGCGAACCGTTGAGGTTCGCCAGTCGTAGGGATAATTTTCGTCAAACTGGTTCGATTTGTACCCCAACATATTGTATTTGTACATTGTCGGAATTAAAATTCTGTCATCAGAAACAATACGAGCAATCTGCTGTGTTCCGTGACCGTTATCCGCTAACCCGAACATTCTGCGAACAACTGCGGCTGACTCAGGGTCGGGGATTAGTTTGTGTTTATCATCGGGACTTTTCACGTATCCGTAAGGAGCGTGAGCCCCGCCGAATTCCCCCTTTAATGCTTGGTTTTGCTTGACTGCACGTATCTTTCTTGAAATGTCGCGTGCGTAATATTCGTTGATTAAGGACTTAAAAGCCATGATTTCATTGTCACCTTGACCAGTGTCGATACTGTCTCCCAAAGCGATGAGCCGCACGTCATGGTCGGGCAGAAAAATCTCTGTGTAAAACGCAATTAAAGCGTTATTACGCCCGAGTCGAGAAAGGTCTTTTATAAGCAAAACTCCGATGCTACCTGCCTCAATATCCTCAACCATTTTCTTTAGCGAAGGTCTCTCAAAATTTGTACCCGAATACCCATCGTCGACGTACTCGTTTTTGACTATAAAGCCCTTTTCAACAGCGTATCTGTTCAAGATTTCCCGTTGATTACTTATACTGTTAGATTCGGCATCACCTCCATCGTCTTTCGACAATCTAAGGTATAATGCCACCGTAATATCCCGCTGTTTCACAATTTTCCTTCCTTTCTTTGCCCAGACAGGGGAAAGCGGTCAATACGGTTATTCGCATGACCATTATACCTTATTTTCGCCGAAATTGCAAGCGATTTCGCCTTATTTCTGCGAATTATGCCGTGGGAATTGACGGGTCTAAATCCCTTTTTATCCGCCGTGCAATTATATCGTTGACAGTATCTTTTCCTTCGCTTAAAAATTCGTGTATTATGTACTTCGTGCCGTTGACTTCCATTGCGACAATATTGTCGGCTTGGCGAACGACTTGGTTGGTATTATTGTCAGAATTATTCATATTAAAGTCTATGCTTGTACTGCGTGTAAATATGCGGCGAAAACACAATATTTTGCTAAAATAATGTACCTTGAATATACTTAATATCGGGCTTTGTTTCAATCGGCTGTAGCAACTCTTTCAACACAGGAATTATGTTTTCATAATACCGAAAAGTCGAGACGTATTTTTCAGGCTCATACTGAATCCACGCATGAACCCATCTGCCATATTTTCGTGTTTTAAGATTATGCTCATTCGTGAGCATTCCGACTCTCTTTGCGGAAATACCTAAAAGACTACCGATTTGGGCGGCACTGTATGTGCGAACTTCATTCACGCTGAACCCTCCAATACGCCTGTATCACTCACATATTAAAGGGTATGCTTGTTAGTTTGTCCGATATTCACTATTTTTCGACAGAAACTATTGTATTATAAAAATGAATATGTTATACTTTATAAATAAAAACGAGCCGCATTACAGCGACTCGCATTTACCTCAAAACCTCCATGTCACATCAAGCATTAAAAGCGAATCAATCGCACTTCTAACTTGAGCAGATGCTCGAAACCTATCAGAACGACGGGGATATCCACGCACTCACGACTGCGGTCATCTACAAAATATCACTCGAAGAGGCTATGGAAGAATCGCACCCATTGTACAAAGAGCGGCGTTCCATTGCCAAGAATTGTAATTTCGGAGTTTTCTTCGGATTGTTTCCTCGTGGATTGCAGAAAACTCTGCGATTCAAAGCGGGTTTGAAAGTCGAACTTGACGAGTGTGAAAAAATCATTAACAACATCAAAATGGGATACCCCCGACTGTCTCGTTGGCAAGACGAGGTCAAGAAACGTGCGGGATTCCGTGCGTACACCGAAACGTGGCTCGGTCGCAGACGGGCGATTCCCGAAATCCGCTCTGCCACATGGAACGTGAAGGCTTTCGCCGAGCGGGTTGCGATGAACACGCCGATTCAAGGGACTGCCGCCGATATACTCAAACTCGCCCTCGGCAGAATAATAAATGGACTTCCCGAACGACCGTGGTTGAAACCCTTACTTCAAATACATGATGAATTAGTCTTTGAAATACCCGAAAATAAGGTGCAAAACGCCTTGATTTTCGTTAAAAATTGCATGGAAACACAGCCTTTTGAGGCATTTTCTGTTCCAATTATCGCCCAAGCCGAAGTCGGGAGACGTTTCGGCGAGTTGAAAGGGGTGAGAGCAGAAAATGTCGAATAATAACAATAATTCGTATTCCTTGCAGAGTCTGAATATATCAGGAAGCGAATTTATCAACGTATTTTACTCACCCGATGACACGAAAATCTGTCTGCGGGTGATTGCCGACAAAAAAGGCTCGGCGTTTAGTGGGACTAATATCAACACCACGCTGAAGGAACTCCCGAATATACTTGCTCTTTTGGAACAGCACAACGCCGACAATCGTGGGATTTTCCTCATCATAAATGCGGGTGGTCACACCGATAAGGAAATAATCCGCATTAACGCTCAGTTTGTGGAAATGGATAATGTTTCATTAGAAGAGCAGTTGGCGAAAATAAAAGCGTTTCCACTCGAGCCATCTCTGATTGTGAAAACTCGAAAATCACTCCACTGCTATTGGTTAATGAAAAAAGCCGCAGTCGGGGAATTTCGGCATATTCAAAAGCAGTTGGTGAAACATTTTGACGGCGATTCCGCTTGCGTGAATCCGTCACGAGTGATGCGGATTCCCTCATTTTACCACTGCAAGGAAGAACCTGTTTTAGTCGAATGCATCAAGTACAATCCCGAAATCCGCTACACACAGGAGCAGTTGTCGGAGCATCTTCCCGAAATCCCCCGTGAGGCAAATCCCCCCGAAGTCTCTGCCGCAAATACACCATTATCACTTGCGGGAACGCAAAAAGGCATGATTCGAGTGCGGTGTGATTGTTGTTTTCTACAACATTGCAAGCGAAACGCAAAGACTCTTCCCGAGCCGCTTTGGTACGCCAAAATCACAAATTTGGCAGTTTTCGAGGGCGGCGATGAGGCGATTCATTTATTCTCGAAACCGCACCCGAATTACTCTTTTGAGCAGACTCAAAATAAAATAAATCGTTTTCGCAAATCGGGTACTAAACCGATGACTTGTCAAAAGATTTCATCACTCGGTTTCCAATGTCCCAATATGGGAAAGTGTAAAGTAAAATCTCCTGCGGGGTTGGCGTTCATTCCGATGGATATGAAAGTCGTTCGTAAGTTATTGCAAGATTGCAAAAATGCGACTACCGCCTACGATAATATCGAAATCGCTCGACGGTTCATCAACGATTATTTGTATAATAATGAATTAGCCGAGTCATTTATAAGCTCCGAAATCAAGGCGAAATTTGCGTTCAAAGCGACTGAAATTAAACAGCTTGTTGCATATCACAATGACTTGTACAAAGCCTTTTCTGCGACTGCCAACAAAAAACGTGATAGCCAAGGAAATGAACTGCCGCCGTGGTATGAATACAAGAAAAACGGCTCATTGAAATTCATGGGTTCTGTGCTTGCGGACGTTCTTGCGACAGAAGAAAAAGTGATTTTTTGTGGCGATAAATTCCACTTTTACGAGGACGGTGTTTACCTTCCGAAGGAAGATTTGGAGGCAGAGAATTTCGTGCGTTCGTTTATGTCAGCCGACAACGACAAGACTTATTCGCAGATTTCCGACACGACAAAACAATGGAAAATGCAAATCTACACAAATTCGAGCAAAGTCAATGCCAATGCCTATTTAATCAACCTCAAAAACGGAATTTACAATCTTCACACAAAGCAACTCTCGCCCCATAATCCCGATATTTTGTCGACCATACGAATCAACGCAAGCTATGACACCGAGGCGAAATGCCCGCATTTTTTGAAGTATCTCGCTGACGTTTTACCCGATTCGGAACACTTGTTAATACAAGAAATATTGGGGTACGTTTTAGTGCCGATTAACAAGGCGAAAAAAGCAATCATTTTTTCTGGCGAAAAAGACACTGGTAAGAGTACGATTTTATTTATTTTCGAGGACGTTCTGCTCGGCGAAGATAACGTCTCCAACGTGCCGTTGCAGAAGTTGGATGACCGTTTTTCCACCATTCATTTATTCGGAAAGTTGGCGAATATCGGCGGCGATTTGCCGAGCGGCAGTCTCAACGAAACTGGAACTTTCAAGAGCATCACTGGTGGTGATAAAGTTGTCGGCGAAAGCAAACACAAAGACGGTATAAAATTCAAGCCGTTTTGTACGCTTATTTTTGCGTGTAATGCGATTCCGAAAAGCTACAAAGACCGTTCTACTGCTTTTTTTGACAGGCTGATTATTGTGCTTTTCGAGAACATAATCCCTAAAGAAAAGATGGACAGAGGTCTCGATTCAAAGCTGATGGCGGAGGCTGACGGCATATTTATGTGGGCTTTGGAAGGCTTACACCGACTCATGGAAAACGGTTGGGAATTTACCACCACTAACCGCACCGACAGTTCGCTCCACCAGTACAAAACCGAAGGTTCATATATCCTTCAATTCGCAGAGGAATGCCTAACCGCCGACCCCGATGCCGAGACTCTGCGTATAGATATTTGGAATGCGTTTGTGGAGTATTGTTCTGATAACGGAATCAACCGTGACAAGATTTCAAAACAGATGGTAAACAATGAATTAGAGGAACATTTTAGCCTAAAACGCTCCCGAATTGGCGTTGCACGGCAACATACATATGTCGGAATACGACTTGAAAAGTAGTGTTTCGACGTTTATACTCATTTTTTTGCTCAAACATAGACAAGCATGAACCGATTTCCGAACCGATTCTGAACCGATTTCAAATGCTCCAAACACAGTTATAATCAAGGTTTGAACCAAAGAACCGAAAATTTCAACTTATTATAGGATTTTTTTAATTTCAAAAAAAGTGTATAAAATAATAAAAGAAATAATATAAGGGAAAGTGGTTCATTTCTGTTCTTCGGTTCATGCTCGTCCCGTTTTTTAGGAGGTTTTCTATGCCCGATAAGTTCCTCAAACCCTGTAAATATCCCCACTGCTCCGCTCTTACCACCGAGCGTTTCTGCTCCAAGCATAAGCTCATCGCAGGTCGTGAGTATAACAAACTTCGTCATCCCGACCACAACAAGTTTTACGGTCGGCAGTGGAGACGGATTCGTAGCATTTACATCACCGCTCATCCGCTCTGCGATGAGTGTCTCAAGCACGGTCGTTATGTTCCCGCCGATGAGGTTCATCACATTATCCCGCCTGAAGACGGCGGTACTCATTCCGACTCCAACTTGCGTTCACTCTGCAAGTCTTGTCATACCAAGACTCGGTACTGACGGGGGGCTTGATTTATCGCTATTTTCCCCAAAGTCGGACATCGGCGTAGGGCAACACACGAAATTTTTTGCTATTCAAGATTTTTTGCAATCAACTTTACTTCTGCAAACCCGCTGTTTATGCGGGTTTCTCTTTTGCACTGGACACAAAAGTTGAATAAAGTGATAATTCACGCATTTTTTCAAGTGTTTTGTGCGGATTTATAGCTTATAAATACTCGGAATTGGTTTCAAAAAGCTACGCAGAGCGAGTCGGACAAGAAAAAAATAATCTTCGGACAGGCAAGAAAAAAGTCGAGCGGACATATATATCAAAAAACGCAAAAAATCATGGGAGGTAGTCGTTATGCGAAAAGTGCGAGAGATAATGCGGGGAAAGTTCCGTTCGCACCGCATTTATACTTCACGCAGTTTCTTGATGATGGTATTTCCGAAGAGCGGGAGCGTGGTATAAACTGCGGATTGGAAGTGTTGTCACACTGCTCCGAAATATGGGTATTCGGCGATAAAATCACCGAGGGAATGTTAGCCGAAATCGACTATGCCGAGCAACGTGGAATTGTAGTAAAATACCAGTAGTCCTCAAAGCGAGGTAGACTATTAAACACTGTGTTTATGCGGGTTTACATGGGTTAATGTCCATCAATTGTGGGTTGATTGTTGAGCGTTTTTGAGTTATACTTATAATCAATGAAGGGCAACAAAGCCCCTCGAAAAAGGAGTATAATGATTATGAAAATCAACTTTAACGCCCAAGGAAAAGCGAGAGGAAAACTCGTAAAAATCATCGCAGAGGCACTCAACCAAGAATCGACGTATCTCAAAGCACCGACATATAATTATGAAATCGGAGCGTTCACAATCACTCGTGAGGGCGAGTTGGAATTCGACATCGCCAATGTAACCCAAGACGAAATTCAAACCGCAGTCGATGCCGCAAAAGCCGCAGGGTTCGAGGTTGCTGAAATTGACGGCGAACCCGTTCCCGACACGGAAACCGCTCTTGAAGAGGACGGCGATGATTCCACCGAAACCGCCGCAGAAATCGAAACCCAAGCCGAAGACGATGAATTACCCGAAGGCGAAGACAACGGCGAAATTAGCGAAGATTCTGAAGATGGCATTTTTACCATCAGCTACCCGCAAGGCGGATTCACTCCCGCAACGCTCGACAACCTCCACAAAATGGTGAGCAGTAAAGCACTGCTCATTAAAAAGGCTCTCGGTGCGGATTCACTGCCCATTGAGATTGACGGCGAAGAGGTGAAATTCCCTTGGTTTGCGAAATGCAATCACTCTGACATGATGGCTTACGCACAATTTATTGAACGGCTCTGTAAGACTGCCCAAGCGAAAACTCGGGTAACCGCTCAGCCAAAAGAGTCCTACGATTCGGAGCGTTTCAGTTTCAGAGTATTCATGATTTCGCTTGACATGAAAGGTTCTGAATTCGATTATGCTCGTAAATTATTGATGAGAAATCTTGAGGGTTCATCTGCATCGCCAAATGCGGACGGAGTTTCAAAGCCTCGTGGCGAGCGGGTTGAAAAACAAGTTTTATCGGTGAGATTCACTGAAGAAATGCTCGACAAAATCGCTGAACTCGCAAGCCAAAGCAACATGAGCCGAAATCAGCTAATCGAGAGTGTGGTTTGCGAATATGTGCAGACGGAACTTCCCAAAAGTGAAGAGCAAGCCGCTCCCGAAACTCCCGATGAAGAATCAGCAGAATAATAATTCCGCAACAATCAAATATGCGGCAGTCCCGATGACGGGGCTGTTGCTTATGAATAATTTATACATATTATTATAACATACTTTTTTTAGAATTACAACATTTTTCTTGCAAATTTCCGAAAAATCTGCTATAATACCTCTATGAACTTTAAAAACAAACACGCTGTCATAACTGGTGGTTCTAACGGAATCGGGCGGTGTATTGCCGAGTCTTTCTTGCGGGAAGGAGCGGCGGTTACCGTCATCGACATCGACAATCGGGAGCATAAGGGAGTGCGATTCTTTCACGGAGACATTGCCGATAAAACCGTACTTGAGACTTTCGTCGACACGCTCGAATGCCCTGTCGATTATCTCATAAACAACGCTTGTATCGGGCGGGGAGGATTGCTTACGAACTGCTCCTACGAGGACTTTGAGTATGTTCAGCGGGTGGGAGTTACTGCTCCATATTACTTGACGAGCCTGTTGTTGCAAAAGAATCTATTCAACGAAAACGCCGCAATCGTGAACATATCCTCTACTCGTGCGAATCAATCGCAACCCGACACGGAGGCATATTCTGCCGTAAAAGGCGGGATTAACGCTCTGACTCATGCAATGGCGGTCCGCTTGCCGACCACGGGTGCGGGTAAACGCAATCAGCCCTGCTTGGATAGAAACTTCTGCTAATGCGGAACATTCGGAACAAGACCGCCGCCAACATCCGAGCGGACGGGTTGGAACTCCCACCGACATTGCCGAGTTAGTGTTATTTCTATGCAGTGACAAAGCGGGATTCATAAACGGTGAAAATATCACCGTTGATGGCGGCATGAGCAAGCTGATGATTTACCACAATGATTGCGGGTGGAAATTGGGAGCTAATTGACATGATTCAAATAAAAAATTTAAGAGCAGAACAGCCTCAAAATCCGTGGGACGTTCGTGTAGCACAAGCCGCGAACATTTACTTCGCTCCCCACCGAAAACCACGCTCCTGCATAACCTCACGAACAACTTCAACCGCCTCTACAGTCATTCCCGACAGTGAGGCGATTTCACGCTCACTCCACGAATTGAGTATATCAAGTGTGAGAAACTTCTTCTCTCGAATAGCCTCTGCTGATTCCGAATCCAATCGCTCCAATAAAACATTTATCGGAGTGGGAATGTGCGGGTCTTTCGGCGGGAACTTCTTGTCAAACTCCGCCGCCTCTGCTTGCGTTAATTCTTCATACACCGAGTCGATGTAATACTTCCCGCTAATTCCGTCTAATGCTCCGTTGTAAAGCGAGTAAACCAACAACGCATCGAAAACACTGCCATCGGGTGTTGTTATGCCAAATTCAACTGCTCTGCGAAAACCGAATCGTGGGTAATAGTCGGGATTGCCATAGATTATCACGGCTTTGTGTCCCAACCGCACAGCCTCATCGAAAGCGTGTCGCATTAACGCTTTACCAACTCCTTGACACTGAAACTTGGGTGAAACTGTCAGTGGACCAAATGTTAAAGTTTCATGAGTTTCACCGCCACTATCTTCTACTCGACTTTTGCTGAAAATTATATGTCCCGCAAGTTCTCCGTCAACTTCTGCGACAAAGTTAAGTTCTGGCACGAATGACTGGCAAGTGCGGAGTTTTGAAACAAGCAAATGCTCATCACAGACTGTACGGTCACTTTCCCAAAACTGCCAAAACGCCTCTCGAGTCATCGCCTCAACTGCGTAATGGTCGGCGGGTGTTTCTAAACGAAATGTTATGTTCATGTTTTTATTTTCCTTTATATTTAATAAAAAACACATATCCAAATACAAGACGGTTCACTCGAAGTATAAGTAACCCTGTGACGTTCGTGCGGCTGAATCACAAGCGTATCGCCGCCCGACATAGTGACAGTTTTATTCTCGAATTTGATTTTCGCCTTGCCCTGTAGCAATGCGACAAACTCGGTTTCGCTCTGGTCGTACCAGTCCGAAGTCTGACCTGTGCTGATGATGCGTTCGATTATTACATTCTCGCTTTGTGCCAAGATTGTGGTTAATTCTTCCGATAAAGGAAGTTGTGGTAAATCGTAAATGTTCATAATTTAAAAATTGACTCTCTATTTTTCAGAATAATTCGAGATTTTAACAAACTCAAAATCCGCACGGTCATTGACCATACGCTCAATCTGTACACAAAAATCAAGTTCTTCAAGGTCTTGCGGGACTTCAAGAACAATGGTTGCGGTTATTTCTTTCACAATGATAATTTTACCTTTCTCTAATTGTAACTTGAACACTGTCCCCCGCTTGCTTACCAATCTTCGCACGAATATCTTTTCGGATTCCGATAATGTAACACACCGAGCCGTCTGTGTTTTTCACGCCCATATTCACAATACTGCCGTCATAAGGCTCACCGTCAAATGTAGCGTGGACTTTCACTCTGCCTTTGCTAAATTCCGCTCGAATATCATACGGAAACGACACATAAGCACCGCCGCTGTCGCTGTCGGATTGGATTATTGCGTTGTATTCATAAAGCATTAAAAATTCTCTTTTCTATTCTATGGCAAAAAGTCATACCACTTGTCTTCGCCTGTGTTTAAGTTATACTCATACATTCCACCGTACATACCAATGTAAATACAATCATTCCCATACACCATTGAGTTAGGAGTAAGAGTGCCTAAATAATGAAAACTGCCATCAGAAAATGAGAAATAAGGAGTCCAAAAAGCGTTTTTAATTAAAGTTTCCGATAAGACACCATCTTTTAGGAAGTGTTACTAAATAAAGTTGACAAGTTATGCTAAATTCCGACAAATGGTGTAGTTCCATTCCGGATGAAAGACGTCCTCTTGTTTGTGTATGTTTTCAAAATCGGTATCTGATACAACA
>Ga0082212_10000558_pt1 | contig 53464 bp, 45 predicted proteins | sample TergutNt197P3_FD_71548 | JGI IMG/M metagenome (GOLD analysis project Ga0082212, IMG submission 71548) | Neocapritermes taracua P3 segment gut microbial communities from Petit-Saut dam, French Guiana - Nt197 P3 | ecosystem: Host-associated > Arthropoda: Insects > Digestive system > Gut ...
CCTTTGCTTCGGCGCCGGATACGGGGACCTGGTCTATCCCGGTAACTGTGGAAGACAGCGTTACATCGGGTATCGTAACGTATTTCTGGAGATCCTCGGCAGATTTACTGGAAGCAATATAATAATGCACCACCGGGAAAAAAGTATCTTCGTATAGCTGTTCAAATTCCGGGTTTGTTTTAATAATGGCGCCAAGGTTTTTTAGTGCGGCATAACATTGAATGCCGCCGACCGTGTTCATTAGGCTCCCTTCGTCGAACTTTACCGATACCTGGTAAATGGGCTGGCCGTTGTCCACAGCGTCTTTTAATTCATGCACCTCGTCTGCCGTCAGGCTGGCGCTTATGCCGCCGGGGGCAGGCGGGGCGGGCGGCGGCGCGGCTTGTGGCGGCGCGGCAGGTTTAGGCACTGCTTTTGGTGCGCCCTTTGCAGCTTTTTCGGGGATCATCGAAACCAGGCGCCCTTCTATTTCGGTAACATCCTCCTGGTAGACTGCCCCGTTCATCCGCTGCTCAAGCATCGCCTTAATAACATCTATCGCCGTTAGCAGGGTGTCAACGACATCCTCGTTTACCCCAACCTGATCGGAGCGGATCGCGTCAAGGACATCTTCTACTTTATGGGTAAAATGGGAAAGCTCCATCATCTCGACCGTCGCGGAGCCGCCTTTTAAGGTATGCGCGGCCCGGAAAATTTCGTCTACAGCATCTTTATTTGCCCCCTGGCTCTCCAGAACCAGAATGTTCTGCTCCAGGGTGTCAACCTGCATCTGGGCTTCGCTAAAGAAGTCTTTTAACAGTTCCTCGTTATTGGGGTCAAGATAATCACTCATGTATTAATGTTTATACGAAAATCCTTTTACGTCAAGTATTCAAACCATCCAGTGCAAGTATTATTAAGCATTAATAAGTAATAATTGATCATAATGGGCAAAATACCGATATTCTATATATGAAAATACGCCTGATAACCGTTTTAATCTGTCTTTTTGCCCTTTGCCAGGCCCTCTTTGGGGCGGAAATCACTATCCCCAGCCTTGAACTGGTCAGCCAGGGGGCCATGGATCATGGGAATTTCGAGATACGGAGTTCTATCGAGGCAAAAATTGCCATTACGGGGGGCTATAAGTATGGTTTCTCGCTTGGCCTGGGGGCGGAAATCCCCAATTTAGGGAAAGCCCTGGCCTATGGGCGCGTGCAATTTACCGACCCCTGGAGCCCTGCCCAGGCAGACGAGCTTAGCGACCGCCTTAACAACCAGGCGGTTATCTCCATACGGTCCATAAATGCCACCGTCCGGGAAGTTTTTAACTGGCCTCTGGACTTGAGCTTTTTTGTAGGCGCTTACGACAAACTTGGGTCGGGGGACGATTTCCAGGAATCTTTCGGCACATCCCCGATCGGGTCGGCCCTCCGTGGTTTTTACTATTACCCAAAAGGCTTTAACGAAGACCCATTTTTCCGCTTCGACGGCGCCATGCACACCATTAAGGGGACAGGGCTGGCATTAAAAGCCAGGTTAGGCAATTTTATCCCGGCATTTTACCTCTACCACGACCTTTCCTACCCCGACGATCCCCTGAACCCGGGGGCAGGCTATAAAAACGGCCGTTATTCTGCCGATATCAGGCTCCTTGCCAACACAGAAAATGCCAAATTCGAGGTTTTTTTCGGCGGCACATACGGCATCCTTGTCGATGGGTTTATCCGGGGGGGCGCCATGGCATGGTTCAGCGGGGGCCCCTTCAGCCTGCTGCTACAGGCGGGCATTACCCAATATAAAATCGGCGAGACGTTCGATATCGACAATTGTTATTTTCTGATGGAGCCAAGGCTCCATTTTAACAAATTCGGCGCAGAGCTAACCTTTTTCTACCACCCGGTTTATTACCAGAACAAAATTATCTATGATGATATAACCATACCTGTGCCGGTACAAGCCAATGGCAGAGCGGATATTAACTTAAAGCTCTACTATGGCAACATTACCAGATCAACTTTTGCGGCAGGGCTGGAAGGGCTCGTAAGTTTAAAAATTCAAAATGGGGAAAACCTGTCCGTTTGGGTCTCGCCGTTTGTCAGTACGGTTACGACCGGGCTGCGCTGGGACATTGCCCTGCGCCTTAACCCCCTGTACTTTATGGGTAAAGGCGATTTAATGGAAGGCTTTGTCGGCATACGGACATCGTATTAATTTAAGGGATGGGGTTTTTATGTACAGAGGAATAAAAAAGGTTTTTTTGATTGTCTTAATTCTGGCCGCCGGCAATCTCTTTGCACTGGACTTAACCTTTATCGGCGGCACGGGGAATTTTTCGTTCGACAGCTCATTAACTGCACCAATCGGCGGCATAAATGATTTTAAGGGGAAATTTTACCCCCTGGCAACGATCACGGTGGCGGACCAGATAACAGATACCTTTGGGTATACCGCTACAGCCGGGCGGGACCCGCTGCTGCGTAATACGATCTCCAGCGAAATGACCATAGACGGCGGCTTTATTAAACTTTCAGTCGGCCCGCTCTTCAGCGTTTTTAATTCCTGGAGTAGCTACATACGCCCCGGCGTTACTACCAGCCTTGGCCTGCAATTTGCCGGTTACTTTTTTATAAATTTAAGGGGCGGAGCAACTTTTGGATCGAGCATGGAAAATACCTATGCCCTGGAAACCAGCCGCATTGCCCTTGGTTTCTGGCTCCCCAACCTGGTTGGCACCATAAGTTTTACTACAAAAAAATTCAGCGAGTTCAAGACAAGCCTAATCCAGGATGAACTGCTGCGTATCTCCTACCGGACCGACATCTACGCAAAAAATTCCCCCTACACTGTTTCCATTGATATGGGCTACCAGGCCCTAAAGCGCAGTTATACAGGTGTTGGCGAAGACCTTATGCGCCAGGTTTTTCTGGGTATAGAGACAAACATCGACATTACCGGCAAAATCACCCTTATCGCCGGGGCAGAAATACCGGTTTTTGCCTGGGGCAAAGTCCCCCTTATGCGGGCAAAAAAATCCTGGTACTTCGAAGCCTTTGCCGGCATAACGTGGAAAATCCAGAAGCGGGATCAACATTATTCCCCAATGGAAGTATTGGAAGAAGAATAAGCCAGATCGTATAAATTATTTCCCCTGGCATCAATGGTAACGACAAGCGGGCCAAAATCCCTTACCCGCAAAACCCACATTGCCTCCGCCATGCCCAGGTCCAGCCAATGCACCGCCTCTACTTCTTCCACCTGGGAAGCAGCCAGCACGGCGCATCCCCCGGGGTACACCGCATGGACCGCGCCCAAGCGGCGGCAGGCTTCGGCGGTCTTCTCCCCCATGCCGCCCTTCCCCACAATCAGCTTTGCCCCGGTCATTTCCAGAAATTCAGCCTGGCAGCTTTCCATCCTGCTGCTTGTTGTGGGTCCAATAGAGATCATTTCCCATGAATCCTTAACAACACTCTTAACCAGAGGCCCCGCATGGAAAACAGCCAGCCCGTTTAAATCCACCGGCGGGGCCAGGTTTTCCCGGACAATGCGGCGGTATACAGCATCCCGCCCGGTTACCAATGTCCCGTTTAGGTAAACAATGTCGCCGGTGCAAAGCCCGGCAAGGTCGGCGGGTACAAGGGGGGTGGCAAGGCGTATCTCGGCCATGGGTAATTATTGAAAAATTTTTACTTTTATCCAAGTATTCTCAAACCGCAATTTGCCGAACTGAAAGCATCAACAAAATTATTACTTGTCAGGTTGGGGAAAGAACGCCTATTCAGGCCATGTCGAGGAAATGTTTTTTCTCCGCACACTTTGGTGTGGCATCATCCCACCCTCTCCAAATGTCCTGAACAGGCAACCTTTCCCCCACTTTTATTCTATAACCGGTAAATCCGCGTACACGATTGTGCCGTTTGAACCTACAACAACAAACCTGTGAAGGCTGGCGGAGCCTGGCCCAGTTGCGCCATAGGCTATTCCATAAATCGTTGTAGTGGAAGAAACCTGGGATTCCTCGTTCGATATTACCGACCAATGCTGGCCGTCGGGCGACAGTGCCATTTTACCGCCGCTCCCACCGGCGAGTAAATAGCGGTTGTAGTCGCTTCTTACGCCTTCTTCCATGGCCTGTATAAAGGATGTGCCAAATGTAGACGTTGTGTTATTTACTGTACCCGCCGGTATGTTGATCCATGTGCTAGAGGTGCCGCCCCTGTACGCTATTTTACCGTCTGCCCCGGCAATAACACGATTTCTCGGGTTACTGAGTCCTACTTCTCCGGCGCAATAAATGTGACTTCCACCCAGTTCCGTCGGCCATAGACTCCAAGATCCTGCGGTAGCCGCTGCAAATGCATTATAACCGTTTAAGCCAACGGCCATACCGTCATGGATTTTTTCAATACTTCCAGTAATGATACTGACACCAGTTCTGGTCCAGCCGCTTGTCCCGGTTGCAGAAAATGCCATATTACCAGCCACACCTCCATTTTGACCCGCGACATAATAATGGTTATCTACCTGGGAGAATGTTTTGATATTAAAATCGGTGAACGATAAAGAGTTGCCTGGAGGCCAGTTTATACCATCATCAGACCAGGCTATTGTGTTCTGGCCTACGGCATAAAGCTTGCGGCTGCCCCCCTGACCGGCCTCCCGTATATCATAAACACGTGTGCCGTTTTGTGAGAATACGGTGGTACTAAGAGGCCACCAACTGCTGCCATCTGTTGAATACGCCATTTTTCCGGTCATTGTACCCGCGACAAAGCGTATGTTTGAAGAATTAATAGGGTTACTAAAGTACGCGATACTGGTAATTGTATCGGACGTGGTAAATGCAGTATTGAGGTTTGCCTTTTTCCAAACAAGCGGGCTCTTGATCTTGAAATCAAAATCCTTCGTAAAGGGAACCCCAACAGCCGAGCCGTTCGCTATGGTCGCCCGTAATTTAACGGTCCCCACAGCAGTGTTTCTTAACATACCAGGGGACCATATTGCCCCGGTAGTTCCCGGATCTATCATTGACCACGAAATGCTGTAAGGCCCTGCGGATGCGTTGGGGGGTACAACTGTCCCTGTACCGCCGGAAAAAAATGTCGGACTTCCCACAAATGCCCCTGGTGGGTCATAAATAATATCCGTAACCGGAATAAAAAGATCGGAAAATACAATAACAAAATCCTGCGTATAGTCGCCTTCTGCAGTTCCGTTAACTATTGTAGCCCTGATTGTAACATTTCCTTCCCACGTGGCTGTAAGGATATTCATGCCTGCCCCGCTTAACGTGGGGTTTGAGTACCCCCCGTCAATAATAGACCACACTATTGTCTTGTGTGTCGCGTTTGCTGGCCCGACAGTACCGCTCAGGGTAAGCGGCACATTCGTAGTCCCTGTTTCCGGTAAGCCTGTAATAGTATTAACCGCCGTAAAAGTGCCGCCGGGGGGCGTTGTGCCGTTATTGCAGGCTGCCGGCACGAATAGCAAAAGGGAAACCATGGCGGCGATTAAGGCAAGAAAACCAAAGTGTTTAAATCCAATAGTTGTTTTCATACTGATCTTCTTTAAAAAACCCAACCGGAGCCGGTGCCGGTAAAGCTTACCCATGTAGTTTTTTTGGCATCAACGGAAAATACCGGTGAGTCGTTCGATGTGTAACTGGAGGCGTAAACCCGCAGAAAATAACTGCCCGAGGGTACTTTTGTAAAAGTATATGTCCCTGCAGGGCCGATATCATTTATATCAGGCTGTGCTACAACAGTATTATTGGACCGCCAAAGCCCAATATGATGCTGAAATGTTTTTGTACTGTTGTTCACAAGTATAATAGTTCCGGAATTTAAGCCCCCGCACGTTGTTAATGAAACCCCGAAAAGCAAAATAAGGGTAACTAGCCCTAAACTCATAATGATTTTTTTCATAAAAGGCCTCCGTACTTAGACAATAATTCTCTATGCGAAATTGTAGAGGCTGATTAATATGAATTATAGATAAAAAACAATCATTTTTAGTAAAAAAATCCTCATAATAGCTGCTTTTTGTACTCGCTGGTGATGTTTTTGTACGTCTCGTAGACTTATTGCGATATAAGCTCGCTGGTATTTACCGGAAGATGAAATCCGGCCTCTTTTAGCCGGGAAATTGCTGCCGCCAGATCAGTAATGATTCCCTTCTTATGCGCCCTTATTAATATGCCCAATGTACCGGATATCGTAAGCCCCAGGCTTATCGCAAACTGCCGCGCCGCCAAATCGTCAACAATCAATAGCGCCCCGTTGGTTTCCATTGCAAGCGCAATGGCGCTTGCCTCACCAAGGTCAATATGAGTGCTATAGGCGGCTATTTTCTCTATGTCCCTGACTGCCTTAATGTAAATCCATTCGGGTAATGGTTCTCCGTATTCGTCAGCAACTTCCGGGGTTACCAGAACAGTTTCATATAGTTGATTCAGCACATCAAGAAGGCCAATGTTGGTTAAACCAATTAAGCAGCTTGTATCGGAAATGATGATTTGCTTTTTAGTAATTGAGGGCATTGTCAGCTTCCATACGGACATCTTCCTCTGTCATGGTAACTACCGGTATGCCGTATTTGACCAGGAGTTCATGGAAAGCACGATAAGAAAGCCCTGCTATCATCGCCGCTTTTCCCAATGGCAGCCGTTTGGTTTCAAAGAGCTTTACGGCCAGCATAATCTGAGCATCGGTCTGCGAGACATGAACTGAATCAGGAATTGTCAAGGTAAGCTGCATTCTACAACCTCTTTCTAAAGTATGGTTTTTTTTCCTCCTTAGGTCAATACGTGCGGATACTATTTAATCATTTTTAGTAAAAAAATCCTCATAAAACGGTGTCAGTCACCGTTTTTTTTGTACCCACTGGGCGTTAGCCCGGTATGTGCTTTAAAGACCCTGGCAAAATGGCCGTTATAATCCAGGTTGCAGGCGGCGAACGCTTCGGTTACCGAAAGCTGCGGGTCGCATAGTTTTTCTTTTAGCTTGCCAACCTTTACCCGCATGTAATATTCGTGCGCCGTTGTTCCCGTATGCTGCCGGAAAAGCCGTGTAAAATGAGCCATGGAAAGGCAGGATTCCGCGACTACTTTTTTAAGGTCGAATTTATCGAGCCAGTTTTTGTCAATGTATTCTTTTGCCCGCTCTATTTCCTTTTTACCCCTGTATACCCTGCAGGGCACATGATGCTGTACGATGTATGTTACACGACCGTCCTCCATTACCGGGAACCATGTCATATCCATGTAAACCGCTTCCATTTCATACTCAACGCCGTCCCTGGCAGATAATTCCTCTAACGGGACTTTTACCGCCGGGATAAACACGGTTTCGCCTTTCTGCACGCGCTTTAGTTTTTCAAAGTTCATTGCCGCATCCACAGTCGGATCCTGCAAAAAATTATATTTCCCAATGGTAGTGGCCGGCTTGGCTTTATACATTTCGAAACAGGCTTTATTTATATAAACCACCGTTCCCTCGCGGGAAAAAATTGTTATAGGATATGGAAAAACATCAATGATTTTTTTGAAAACCTCTATGTCATGTAAAGGTGTTTCAATCTCATCATCCGGAATGTTCTGCCAGCCTTTGGTTTTGTTCCTTGGTGCCATATTAGTTTTCTACAGCGCTTGTTATCCTTGCAAGCATTATTATCATGAACCCTCTAATATGAAAAAACATTTTTACAGTGAAAATCATAGGTAAAAAATAATCATATTTAGTAAGAAAATAATCTTTTCAGATGTTTAGTTAATCCCCTCACTGTCATGGCAACATTGGTTTCGATGTGTTCTGTGCGCAAGTTATGTTTTTTACGATGGAAGTAAACTACCATCTACCGCAGAGAAAGGGTAACCCATAAAATGATTAGCTGAACATGTTTGCCCGCAGGAGGGGAATTTGCCCAAGCCGTGGCTTTCGGCGTGCAAAACCGGCAGCGACGCCAGAGCGTCTGTTGACTGTAGCCACGGCCGCGCCTAAGGTTGGGCTACCAAGCTACGCTTGGTCAATTCCCCTTTATGCGGGGTAAGTATGAACGTAATAGTATTTTATGGGTTACCCTTTCTCATGCGAAACCACCCTGTAACTTAAATCGGCATTAATATCGACAACTGCGCGGCGGTGGGCCCAGCAGCCAACGGAAAGGGCGGCGGCGAATGTCGCGGTATGCCGGCCGGCTTCCTCTATATGGACTGCCATGACAGAACCGGTTCCGGCAAAACCGGCCGGCCCCATGCCAATGCTGTTAAAAGATGCAAGGAGTTTTTCTTCCAGTTCCGCCGCTTTTGGGTTGGGGTTCTTTGCCCCAATGAAACGGAGCAGAGCTTTTTTGGAAAGCCTGGCGGCTGCATCAGCTTGCCCCGCATAACCTATGCCGACGAGCAGCGGCGGGCAGGCATTCGGACCCAGGACGGCAATTTGATCAGCCACTGCTTTTACTGCTGCATCGTACCCTTCCAGCGGCGTAAATACTTTGGCGAACCCCGGCAGGCTGCACCCGCCGCCGGCCAGGTAGATATACAGGCGGATTGTACCCGAACCGGGGATTATGTCCCAATCAACCCAGGGGATATGTTTCCCCGTATTGTCGCCGGTGTTTTTTTCTTCAAAAATTTCCACCACATTGGGCCGGAGTGGAACAGAGGCTGTGGCCCGGATAACCGCTTCGCGAAGGCAGCCGGGGAGCTCTGCGAGGTAGGGGAACGCCGTCCCCGCTTCGGCAAAAAACTGTACCACCCCGGTATCCTGGCAGCAGGGGCGGCTGAGCTTTTCCGCCATCTCCAGGTTATCAAACATTGCTTTGTAGACGCGCTGTTCAAGGGGGTTTTCCCCGGCGCCCCTTGCCGCAGACTGCATTTCCTGCAACCGGGTATATACATCATCACTCAGGCGCTTTGCACATATACCAAGGGCGTTTTCGACGATTGCGGTAATGGTTTCGGCAGCATTATAATTCATAAAAAAGGTATATCAAAAAAAAAGGGTTTATATAATAGTATACAAACAATGTGCCCTCCCATCACCGAACTCTATGATCTGATTAAATCTTCCCGGCATTGTGTTGCCCTGACAGGCGCCGGGGTAAGCACCCTGTCAGGGATTCCCGATTTCCGCGGCGTTTACCCCGCACAGCTGCTGCGGCGCTTTTCTGCCGAAGTGCTGAACCTTTACCTGGATGGGCTGGAAGAGCTTAAAGAGCTTGCCCCGGAACAAGGCAGCATACTGTTTCCCGAAAAAATATTTGATTCTGCACGCTTCGAAGAGGACCCGGATTTATTCTACAAAACCATCGGCCCTCTCCTATACCGGAAATTCAGGACTGCTGAACCATGTGTTGTTCACGAAGTTCTGGCGGAACTGGGGGAACGGAATCAGCTTCATGCAATTATTACAGCGAACATTGATATGCTACACCAGAAAGCCGCCAGCCGGTTGAACAAGACTTTGCCGCCCCGGATAATAGAGCTCCATGGGTCGCCTGCTGTCCATTACTGCCTGCGCTGCCCGGGAATACGGGTTGGGTACGGCACAGCAGCCGCAATCTTCGAAGAGGGGAGGCTCCCCCAATGCCCGCGCTGCGGAAGGGTGTTAAAACCGAACATTACCTTTTACGGCGAAATGCTTCCCCTGGAAGCGCGGCGCGAAGCGGAGGGGGAAGCGCAGGAAGCAGACCTAATGCTGGTTTTGGGCACGAGCTTAACGGTTAACCCGGCGGCAGGCCTTCCGCGTGCCGTATTGCGCCGCGGCGGGCGGATTGTTATCATAAACCGCCAGGACACGATCCTGGACGGGAACGCAGCGCTTCATTTCCGCGAACTGGAAGACGTTTTTTTTGGGTTAAAAGAATTACTTGGTTGAAGATTTGGGTAACAGCGTATATACTATAGATACAAAAATAAGTAAGGAGTTATTAATATGGAAAAAAAGAAAGGTATTTTTAGCTGGTATTTCGATACCAACCTGCTCCTCCGCATCCTAATCGGGCTTGGGCTGGGCGCAGTTCTTGGTATTGTCCTCGCAGTCGCACTGCCGGGCGACACACTGTCGAAAATACTTGTATGGACAGGTTTCTTTGGCAGCATTTTTGTCAGGCTTCTTAACATGATCATGCTGCCCATTATCATCTCGACCCTTATTGTGGGGGCGTCTTCGGTAAGCCCCGCGCAGCTTGGGAAAGTCGGCATCAGGGTCATTGTCTTCTACCTGGTTACTTCTGCAGTGGCAGTAATAATTGGTCTGCTTATGGGGTCAATTTTCCGCCCCCATGCCGAACTTGTTGGTTTTGCAGAAGCTGCCGGAAGGGAAGTTGCGGAAAACAAGGTATCCGACATTCTGCTTAACATAATACCGACAAATATTTTTTCGGCAATCGTAAATGTCCAGGTGCTGCCGATTATTTTCTTTTCCCTTGTTTTTGGGCTGGCGCTTTCCTACCTTAAAATTTCCAAAGACGAAAGGATAAAAAACGCTGCCCTTGTTGTTTACAATTTCTTCGAAGGAATTGCAGAAGCGATAATGTCGGTTATCAAGGGGATAATGCAGTATGCGCCCATTGGCGTTGCCTGCCTTGTCTTTGGCGTATTCGCCCAAAACGGGCCAAAGGTCGCAGGCGCATTGGGCGTTGTTACCGCCGCCTGTTTTATCGGCTATGCCCTTCATGTGGTACTGGTATACTTTGGCGGGTTAAAATTCTACGGCGGCATGAGCATTGGGCGCTTTGTAAGGGATGGGAAAGATCCCTTTATTACCGCGTTTGTTACAAGGAGCTCCAACGGGACACTTCCTGTTACCATGGAAGCCGCGGAAAATTTAGGCATTAAAAAAGATGTCTATTCATTCTCGCTCCCCCTGGGCGCAACAATCAACATGGACGGGACCGCCATTTACCAGGGTGTATGCGCAATCTTTATTGCCCTTTCTGTATGGGGCCATAATTTTACCATTGGGCAAATGGGGCTAATTGTACTAACCGCTACATTGGCATCAATCGGGACAGCCGGTGTCCCCGGCGCCGGGGCAATCATGCTGCTTATGGTGTTACGAACCGTCGGCCTCCCTGTTACCGAGGGGACCGCAGTAGCCGGCGCTTATGCAATGATACTCGGCATTGATGCACTCCTCGATATGGGAAGGACTGCATTGAACGTTACCGGGGACCTTGTTTGCACAACTGTCGTATCCAAAAAAATGGGTATGCTTGATGAATCAAAGTGGAATTCATAAACAATGAGTGCATATAATCCATACGACAACGTAATTGCAACTATCCGCAAAGCTGCCGGTATCCTGGGGCTGGAAGAGAACGACTATGTAATGAGCATGTACCCCGAGCGGGAATTAAAGGTTTCGTTTCCTGTCCGCATGGATAACGGTTCTGTCAGGGTTTTCGAAGGCTACCGGGTGCAGCATTCCAGCGCACGCGGCCCCTGCAAGGGCGGGCTCCGGTTCCATCAGGATACCGACGAAAACGAAGTAAAGGCGCTTGCGGCGTGGATGACATTCAAGTGCGCCGTGATTGGCATTCCCTACGGCGGCGCAAAGGGCGGCATTAAGGTTGACCCCTTTACGCTCTCCCATGCGGAACTGGAACGGCTTACACGCCGTTTTACCGCAATGATCGCCCCGATTATCGGCCCCGAACGGGATATTCCCGCGCCGGACGTGAACACCAATGCGGAAATCATGGGCTGGGTTGTGGACACCTACAGTACGCTGCGGGGCTATTCATCCCCCGGCGTTGTTACCGGCAAACCTGTTGAAATCGGCGGATCGCTTGGCCGCCCCGAAGCGACAGGGCGCGGCGTTTCTATCGTAACACGGGAACTGCTTAAAAAACTCAATATGCCCATCGAAAAAACAAAAGTGATTATTCAGGGCATGGGCAATGTGGGCAGCATGACCGCCAGGTTCATTAACGAATTCGGCGCTTCGATTGTTGGGGTAAGCGATGTGTCCGGCGCTATTTACAAAGAGTCGGGTCTGGATATCCCGGATATCCTGCGGCACCTTTCCGCCAAAAAAGGGAACCTCCTCGACAGCTATAACCAAAGCGGCATTACGCGGATAAGCAACGAGGAACTGCTTGTACTCCCAACAGATGTTTTAATCCCTGCGGCACTCGAAAACCAAATTAATGCAAACAACGCTGCGGATATTAAAGCAAAGGTTATTATCGAAGCGGCTAACGGCCCAACCACCGTAGAAGCCGACAAGATCCTGGAAGAACGGAACATCGTTGTTGTTCCCGACATCCTTGCCAATGCAGGCGGCGTTGCGGTTTCCTATTTTGAATGGGTGCAGAACCTCCAGTCTTTTTACTGGGAAGAGGACGAAATCAACCAAAAGCTCTCCGTTAAAATGTGCAAAGCATTCAGCGATGTATACAAAATACACGAAGAGAAAAAAACAACCATGCGGATGAGTGCGTATATTATAGCGCTGCAAAAACTTGTTGCTGCCTATAAGATCCGCGGCATTTTCCCGTAATGTACCCACAAGCCAAGGGCGGGGTTAGGGATAAAGAAGACCCTTTCCCCGTCTTTGCTTTTGTTCCAGCCCTGGCGTAAATTCTTTACATCGTAACGCGTCATTTCTGTCTCCAAATCGCCCCACTCAAAACCAACAGACTCAATTTCTTTTTTGGAGATACGGCGTGAAAAACCGTTTACGGCATCCATGCATTCTCCGTCACCTGTATTTTCGGCGCCGCTTGTGCAGTACCGTATGGTAAAGCGGCCTTCGCTGGAGCCATGAATAAGGTGAGCCGCGGCGCAGAGGTTTTCGCCCAGTTCCGCATTGCCAGCAACGGCTGCGGCGATCTCTTTTTTAGGCTGGTAGCCGTATTTACGTATTAAAGCATCTATGCATAAGTCTTCGCCAAAGCGTTCAAGTCCCGGCGCAAGGATAAGGAGCTCACCGCCGCCGGCCATTGCCATAGACGTGCGGTAAATTGCCTTGTTCCCAAGCCATGTTGTGCGGTATTCTTCCGGCGGCAAATAGACTACGGCTTTATGAACCGGTTCATCAAGAACATCTATGTTTACTTCGCGGGAAAGCGCCGCAGCTTTTTCAAAACATTCCCGGCCAAAGCCAATAAAAAGGCCCCGCAGCGCAGTGGGGTTGCCCGCCGCGCCGGGAACGGCAGTTTTACCTGCGCCTCTATCTTTCCTGCTGCCAATTACGGTAAGCACCCAGAGCACAGGCGGCAGCGCGTTTGCGAAACGGAGGTAAGCTTCGTCAAAGAGGGCGCGGACCGGGTTATCCGTCCTGCCCAGAATTTTTTCCATGCCATAGGCAGCCCCGGCAAAATGGCTTTTGTCGATGGCTTCCTTGCCGCCTGTACCTATAAAAATATTTTTAAGGTGGTTTGCCATTCCGGCAACTTCGTGCGGGACTACCTGCCCAATGGAAACAATAAGTGATGCGGATCCCTTCCGCAGCAGTTTGTTCACCTGCACAGGCCAGTCATAATCCACCGCCCCTTCGGTAATATTATGCACAAACCTGTTTTCCAGCCGGCCCAATTCACAAAGATCGTTACGCCAGTCATGGACGATGAATTTATCTTTTGGCGATGCAGGGAACATCCGGCCCAGCTCACCGGGGCTTAATGCCATGTGCGTACCCAGCGCAGGGAGTATAGCCCCCAGGCGGCCTGCTCCAGGGCGGCCTTTTCCAGGGCGGCCAGCTCCCTGCTGCCCTGCGCCAAGTTCACGGGAAACAATATCGGTAATAAAACCCCCGCGCGAGTGGACCCTTGTTATATCTGGGGGGATAATGATTACTTCCCCTGCATTGTTTACATCGGCAAGCGCTTTTGCCAATGCATCAGATACCAGTGCGCCGGTTTCTTCATCGCCAATATCCAGAGAAGGGCCGCCATAGGCAAGGTATGTTTTTTCTGTTATCCCTTTTTTCATGTTTTCTATTTACAGGCGCTTACCTTCCAGTTCCGCATATTTTTTTAAACTGATCATCAATTGTAAAAAAGCTGCGGGTGTCAGGGATTGTTCCCCGTCGCACAAGGCGTTACCCGGATCGTTATGAACTTCCAGCATAAGGCCGTCGGCGCCTGCTGCAACGGCAGCTTTTGCGACAGCAGGCACAAGGGAGGCATTCCCTGTAGCGTGGCTTGGGTCAACAATAACCGGAAACTGTGTTTTTTGCTTAAGCCAGGGGATGGCGGTAATATCCAGCGTACTGCGCGAAAATGTTTCAAAAGTCCGCAGGCCCCGTTCGCAGAGAATAATGTTTTCGTTTCCTTCGTTAATAATATATTCCGCTGCCATAAGGAACTCTGTAACAGTGGAAGCGAGCCCCCGCTTTAACAGAACAGGTTTGCCGAATTTTCCCAATTCCTTTAGCAGGCTCGAGTTCTGCATATTCCTCGCGCCAACCTGAACAACATCAATTTCATCAAAATACTTAAGTTCCTGTATCCCGGTAATTTCGGAAACCAGGGGCAAACCGGTTTCCTTTTTTGCAGCCAGAAGTAATTTTATCCCTTCTGCTCCCAGACCCTGAAAACTGTGCGGGTTTGTCCTTAGTTTAAAAGCGCCGCCCCGTAAAAAAGAAGCGCCGCTGTCTTTAACCGCTCTGGCAATGGCGATGATCTGTTCTTCATTTTCTACCGTACAGGGGCCGGCAATTATACCAAACACCCCCCCGCCTATTACATGGGCCCCCCCGGCGCCCTGTATCTTTACAGCTTTCACTTTTACGGCCGCAGGCTGGTGCTTCCGGAATAACTAAAAGGAAAAGACATGGCTATAGCATTATCAAGACCCGGAAAGTTCTGGCTTAATACCGGGCTTATTGCGGCTTCCCCCGAACAGGTATAGTTTGCACCCCTGCCCCCTGCTGCCATAGCGACAATTTCCTGAACCATGGAAAGGGATGAGATATTTACCGTTATTGGGATCGTTGTTGCCCTGCGTGCAGGCAGCGAAATTTTTTCTGCCCCACCCCTGGTCCAGGAAACATTATTCACCAAAAAATTATAATCCAGCCTGTCAAGATTAATAGCAAAAGCATTTTTGTTGTCTACCAGCCAGGAAAGTACAAATTCAACCTTGGTAAGGGAAATAGAATTGAATTTAACGCCGCCAAACGAAAGCCCGGGTGCTTTTAGCATGGGGATAGAGCCGTTAAAGGAAGCATCCAGAGTCTTTCTGCCCAACAGGGGAAGGTTAAACACAGCGGAAAGATCAATACGGTAGGGCGCTTCATCAGAATTAATCAATCCGGTAACGGCATCATATAAACCTTTGTACTCTACAGTAAAGGGAATATCGACAATGGTACTGGCATTTGCGGCTATCTTATTGTTATTCCTGATCACGCCATTAATAAAAGATGAATCGATGACAGAAAGATTCCAGATTATCTCCGGAAATGGTATGGGAATGGGGTTGTTATTATCTACTTTTACTTTTGCTGTCATATTGATACCGGAAAAATCAATACCGGTTATTTTAACAGAATCAAAAGAAAGGAAAGGGTCGCTAATCACTTTGGGCAGCGATTCACAGGTTAAAAGCAAAAAAGAAAAAACAACAGACGCCAAAAAATAAAAATATTTCCTTTTGTTTTTCATAATGGTCTCCTTGGTTTAATTACAGAAAAACCGCAATAGGGCGCCAAAGCCCCCGGTATTCCAACAGATCCGTCAGCTTGCTGAAAATTTTCCAGTATGGCGATTATTGCCCTGGAAACAGCGATTGCAGTACCGTTAAGCATGTGAACAAATTTATTTTTGCCGTCGCTGTCTTTGTATTTTACATTAAGCCGCCGCGCCTGATAATCTGTGCAGTTGGACGTTGAAGTAACTTCCCCCCATTCTCCGCCGTTCCTGCCCGGCATCCAGGCTTCCAGGTCCCACTTGCGGTATGCGGGCGCGCCAAGGTCCCCGGTACAGGTATCCACAACACGGAACGGGATATCCAGGCCCCTGAAAATTTCTTCCTCGATTTTACGCAGCTCTTCGTGGATTGCGCCCGATTCTTCGGGCAGGCAGTACACAAACATCTCCAGTTTGGTAAACTGGTGCACCCGGTAAAGGCCTTTGCTGAATTGCCCCGCAGCGCCCGCTTCCCGGCGGAAACAGTGGGAAAGGCCGGCCATACGAAGGGGCAGCGCATCTTTTGCCAGCACCGTGTTGGAATAATAGCCGCCAAGGGTAATCTCCGCAGTACCCACAAGGCATGCGTCTTCGCCCTCCAGGGTGTAAACATTGGATTCTTCCCCGCGGGGGTTAAAACCAATACCGGTTAGGATTTCTTCCCGCGCTACATCCGGCGTAATAAAAGGGGTAAAACCGTGCTTCTGCAAAATGTCCAGGGCATAGCGAACAAGCGCCAGCTCCAGGAACACAGCCTCGTTTTTAAGGTAATAAAACTTTGTCCCCGATACTTTTGTTGCAGCGTCAAAGTCGATAATGTCCAAATCCTGCCCAAGCTTTACATGATCGGAAGCTTCAAAGCTGAATTTTACAGGCTCACCCACCCTGCTTACTTCGAGGTTATCTTTGTCCTCCCGGCCGCGCGGGGCATCGGGATGCGCCATGTTGGGAATCTTCTTTCCTTCATCTTCCAGGGCAATTTCAATATTCGCAAGTTCTGTTTCTGCCTGTGCAATAGCATCTTTAAGTTTTTTGCCCTCGTCAATAACCGCCTGCCGCTCTGCTGCCTCCATTTTGCCCCTGGCGGCGGCGGCATTGGCATTCCGCTTTTGCTGCAGGTTCTGGATGGAAGTAACCAGCCCGGCCCGCTTTCCAAAAAGCCTTACTACCTCATCGGCATCGGCCTTCATGTAACGATCGGCAATGTTTTTCTTTACCGCATCGATATTTTCTGCTATAAAACGATAATCCAGCATGGGTTTATTGTATTACAATCCCGGGAAAAGGTCAGCCATGAAATAGTTAGCTGAACTTTTAAAGCCGCCTTATTCAGAATGGAAGGCCGGTGTTTTTGCCAGCTCCCCGTTTGTAAAAGAGCACAGCTCCCCGGAATCCTGCAGAATCACAATTTCACCTCCATCCCCAATGCCTTGCAGTACCCCTTCTACGGCAGATGCCGGCCTTGCAGACAGCTCTTTGGGCTCGCCGGGGAAAAAGCGCACCCGTTGGCCTTTCATATACAACCTTTTTTCCAGCTCTTCCCGCCAGGCAAAAACGTTTCCCCGGGAAAGGCCTTCTGTGTTATTGGCAAGATCTTCATGCAGCCGGAATAGCGCCCTTTCCAGAATATTAAACCGCATATCGGAAAGTTGTTTAAAGAATAATGCCTGCTGCTGCCCTGTTTTTATAACATCATAAAAAATATTCGCAAGGATAATTTGCCCAATGCTGCATGCCTTATCGTATAAATCCGGAGGGAACTGTTTTTGCGCAACATTTACGCCAATGCCCAGGTACACATTGCCGTTTTCATTTTCTGCGAGTATGCCAGCCGCTTTCCGGCCCTGCCCTGCCCTGTCCAGCAGCATAATATCATTGGGCCATTTAACCATAACTTTTCCGGAAAAATGCGGCGTTTCCATTTTATGCGGGGAGAGATGACAGGCGGCGGCAAAATCTTTAATTACATCTTCGATTGCAAGGGAAGCTGCAAGACCGGCCCGTAATGTAAGGCAGTGCGGGATTGATTTAAAATCGCCATAACGGAGAATAACCGTAAACAATAAACTTTCTCCCTTCTCCGCATTCCAATATCTTCCAAGCCTCCCCCTGCCTGCACTTTGTTCCCCGGCAGCAATTACCGTGCCGGTTTTTTCTTCTGTAAGCAAACGTGCATCGCACATGGTACTTTCTGTTTTTTCTTTATAATAAACAGGGGCGCAAAAAGGGTTTTGTATAGTTAAAGTATCCACTTTTAAAAGTATACATTTTATCGTCTTTTATGTTACAGTACATTAAGGAGATAATTTTGCAGTTAATATGTCTTGACCTCGAAGGCGTCCTTGTACCCGAAATATGGATCGCTTTTTCCGAGGCTACCGGGATTCCCGAACTCCGGCGCACCACCAGGGACGAACCCGATTACGACAAACTTATGCGCTTTCGCCTGGAGCTTCTGGAAAAGAAAGGCCTAAAACTGCCGGACATTCAAAGGGTAATAGAAAAAATGGACCCGCTGCCGGGCGCCCTTGAGTTTACGGAGAAACTCCGTGAACGCACGCAATTTATTATCCTCTCCGATACCTACGAAGAATTCGCCAAACCGCTGATGAAAAAACTCCATTACCCAACCCTGTTTTGCAATAGCCTGGAGTGTTCCGCAGATGGAAGCATTACCGGCTATAGGCTAAGGCAAAAAAACGGCAAGCTGTCCGCAGTGCGTGCGCTTGCTTCGCTTAACATGGAAATCTTTGCCGCCGGCGATTCCTATAACGACCTTGCAATGATACGCGAAGCAAAAACCGGCTGCCTTTTCCGTGCGCCGGAGGCTATACGCAAAGACTGCCCAGGCCTACCCTGCGTTAATACTTACGATGAACTCTTGCAGGAAATAGAAATATTTTTATCTATCCAGTAATTTTTGCAGCAACCTGTCATTATGCCGCCAGTCTTTGCCGGTTTTTACCCGTAAATCCAAATCAACTTTCCAGTCAAAAATACGGTTCATTTCTTTCCTGGACATTTCGCCGATTGATTTAATAATTTTTCCGCCCTTCCCTACAATCATCCCCTTTTGGGACTCCCTTTCGCAGATAATAAAAGCCCGCACCCATAACCTTTGATTTGTATTTTTTTCCTGCCCTGGAGTCGCGGGGTCCGGGGAGCGAAGTTCCCGGTCGGCTACTTCCACATAAATTGAATGCGGCAATTCCTGATGCAAAAATTTGATGGCAGCCCCGCGGATAATTTCTGCAATGCGGAAATCAATTTCCTGATCGGTATAAAAATCCTCCGGGTAAAAAGGATCGCCGGTGGGGGCAATGCCGTAAAGGGCCGAAAGAAGCTTGTCTGCCCCTTCGTTCTGCCGGGCAGAAATGGGGATAACCAATTTTTTGTCAATATCCGGAAAACGGACGGCAATAAATTCCTCCGCACGGGACAAATCTGCAGAGGGCAGATCCATTTTATTAACCGCAACAACAAGGTTGCCATTCCCATCTGCCTGTGGCAGCTTTAATAAAAGCTCCCGGCACCTTTCTGCTATTGCTTCTTCTTCCGGGCCGGGCGCGCGGGAAGCGTCCATTACATAAAGGATAATGTCCGATTCTGACGCAGCACGGAACGCCGTCTCGTCCAGGCGTTTATTAAATTTTTTGTCCGATTTATGAAGCCCCGGCGTGTCAACCAATACCAGCTGGCCCAGTTCGTTATTCACAATTCCCCGGATGGCATTCCGTGTTGTCTGCGGCACAGGGCTTACAATGGCAATTTGCTCACCGCACAAAAGGTTAACAAGGGTGGACTTTCCCGCAGACGGACGGCCAAGCAGTGTTACAAAGGCAGCTTTTTTACTGGAGGTAGAGACGCGATCCATTTACTCATATTATACTTTATTATAAACTGAGAATACAACCAACCTAAAGCAAACAAAAAAAGATCAACGAATAGACACGAATGAAAACAAAATAAGGAGAAAAGAATGAAAATTCTATATAAAGATGAGTCTTATAAAATTATTGGGGCTGCAATGACAGTTCACAACGAATTAGCTTCGGGTTTTTTGGAAGCCGTATACCAGGAAGCTCTTGAAAAAGAATTTTGTGTTCAATGTATTCCATATAAAAGGGAAGTTAGCTTGCCCATTTATTATAAAGGTGAATTATTGGCAAAAAACTACATTGCCGATTTTATTTGTTATGACAAGATAATTATTGAATTAAAGGCAGCGTCAGTTATAAAATCAGAACATAAGGCACAAGTATTGAACTACTTAAAAGCAACAAAATATGAACTTGGACTTCTGATTAACTTTGGAGAAGACAAACTAAAATATACTCGTCTCATTCGCACCCATTCGCTTCATTAGTTGATCAAAGAAAAAGAATAATTACTTAATCACCATGACTTTTCTGATTTCGTCGATGTCCGGAGCGACTACGCGGATAAAGTACATCCCCCTGGCTACGGGGCGGCCGCCCTGATTTGCGCCGTCCCAGGAAACACGGTAAGACCCTGCGCCTTCCATAACGTTTCTTTTAATTGCATAAACAAGGTTCCCGTCCAGTGTAAAAACCTGAATGGTAACACGGCCCGCACTGCGGAGTGTATAGTCAATAAAAACCCTTTCGCGCTTTTCGGAGTTTATAACATTGTTCAGTATTGTAACACCGCCCCGCTGCCGTGTAATATCGTGAATGCCAAAAGAGAAGGGGCGCACAAGCGTGTACCATTCATCCGGGATTTGCATTGTTTCGCCGGGCGGCAGCGGGAGTATGTCGAGGCGGCCTGCCAGAAGATCGGGCCTGCTGATATCCAGTAAATAGTAAAAATCTATTTTCCCGTTTTTTGCAAATTCATTCTCCCTAAAGGTATAGTTAAACGAAGGGGGCGAAGGGGGCGGCAGGTCGAACGGTGTATAGGGCGACGGCGCTTTTACATAGAACTGCGGCACTAAATTGATAAACGGCACTCGCGCAGGGGTTACAGGCCCGTATCCGGGGTGCCAGAGTCCAGGGGAACCATGTGCGCTTGTCGATTTATAAATATCCGGTAAATCAAATACATAAACAAGCCGGGGGTTGTTTACCGTTACACCGTTGGCATTGTTTAAATGGGAATGCATTTTTATGTCAGAACCCCGCTCTAAAAACCTTTTATCGGAAAAATCCCAGATAACATCGGTAAAGTTAAACGGGTCGTCATCTGTTATCCCCTGGCCCAGATAGCCATACCCTGGCAACAAGGGGACAAACCCCAAATCCGAAGCCGGGTCAAGGATAAGCGGGTTATCGTACTTTGCCCACAGCGGCCAGATAAAATAATTCCCGTCGGTAATTTGCTGCGGCGGTATGGAAATTAGCAGGTCTGTAACGCGGTGTTCCGCATCGCCGTAAGGCACCCCGCCGTAATTGGCGCCGTCGATCTTGTTTCCGCCGCCGCCGTCGATAGTCCAATTAATTGTACCTGGCAATGAGCCGGAAAGTACAGAATAAGCGCCCCCCCAGCCGCCGCGGACTTCTACATATCCGGAATAATCCCAAGCCGTTGGATATTTGGGCGAAGGGAACTGGTAAGCGTAGCGCACGCCAGGTTCGGTTTTTCTGTCTTCCGCCAGTTTGGCAGTATCGCGGACATTCTGAACGGTAAAATTCGGCGCCGAAGCAAGTACAGAAGCCGAATACCCAGATGTCCCTTTTACAAGAAATTCTACACCCGGCTTTTTGGGGGGGGAATCCCTGTCCAGATCGTTTACGGCCCCGGCCGTCGTAGTAATACCGGTTACAACCGGCTTGGACATCTGGAAGTATATTTCTGTATGATTAGGCAATGCAAGCGCATAATTAATACGCGGCGGGACAGTATCGACAGTATTGTAGGGCAGGTATGTCGTGCCGTCATCCGGGCTATAGTTATTCATTTTTACAAACCCGGTTGCCGAATCCCACAGGCTTTGGTTTTCATCTATGCTCCATTTAAGGATCCTGTTGCCGTCCGGGTAAGGTTTTTCTACAAGCCAGATTATAAGGCAGTCTTCGTCTCCCGGTAAAATTTCATACCCTGGGTGAGCGGGGTCCCCTCTGGTCCCATCAACGTCATACCCGTCAACAACAACTTTAAAACCGCCGGCTGCTTTCCAGTCAATGTCAAAGCCTGCCTGGGCGCGGATACGGTCAATCCTGCCGTTCCCGTCAAAATCCTCGGTAAAGCTGTAGAAAAAATAATCCGCTACAAACCAGTTGACATTGTAATATGCCCGATTGCCGACAACCGGCTCCGATAGCAATGAATCAAAAGAAGGTGTACCGGGAATTGACCGCGGGATTCCCAGCGTGTAGGCAGGCGTTAAAGAACCGTCAAGGTACACATAGGGTATGGGGATAATCCGCAAGTCGGTCTGGCCCCTTGGCAGGGGTATGCGGTTTTTTGACCAGCAGTAATTAAGGTACACATAATCGAGTTTTAACTCTGCTCCGTATTTTAAATCAAAGTACCAGAAACAATCATTTACTGTATCCGGGGGGATGTACCCGGCGCCCCCGTCCGGAGAAGGTGTAAGCCCCCTTGAGTCGTCGAGCCTGGTTAACAGGATCATGCTTGCCGGTGAAACAAAAGCCGGTGGCTCCGCGGGGGGCGGCAGGGGGATATACGGTTTTATTTCTATATTATGGTTGATTGTATGTGTATTTCCAAAATTGGAAAAGCGGATATTCGCCGAAGGCTCATGGCAGCGCAGGGTGTACCAGGCAGTATTGCCGATTATCGCATACGTATGGCCGCTTATGGCATTATCCCCGAATTCAACATGATTGGAATGATAAATAAATGACCCGCTCCCCAGGTGCTGCCAGAAATTATCTACAGGCGGGCTTGTTATTACCCCCCCAGGGTTCCATGTTTCAACGGCAGGGATAAAAGATCTGGGCAGCACTTCTATATTAAAACCGCCGCAATCCAGAACTGCGGAATTCCCAATGGTAACCGAACCCTTAAAAGTAACCTTGCTTCTTAATGTTGTACCGGCACCACTGCCCGTAACTACCAGGTTGCAAAGGAATACAGAAGGGGCTGCTTCCAGTGTAACCCCAGTACCTGTCATGGTAATGGTAGAACGGTGGATATCAACGCCCCCGTTAAAGGTTTGGTTTATGGTAACATTCCCGGCGGCAGTAATTTCGCTCAACAGCGGCACGGCGCTTGTGCCTGTCCCGGGCAGGGTTACGGCATGGGCTGCCGCGGTATAAAGGTCCCTGGTATTAAGTTCCGATCCGGCATAGAAAATGAGTTCCCCCGTAAACCCTGCAAACCCGTTGGAAAAATTCACAGGCGTGCCGCTTCCCATATACCAGGAACCGGTACCTGCCGTTACCAGCTTCCCGCCGTTTTTGTCACCGGCGCCAGCTTCTGCTTCGAGTGTTAATTTCCTTCCGGCATCGTTCTGGCGGATAACATTCCCGGTAAGCACATTAACGGTATTTCCCTGCCTGATAACGACATCATCCAGGACAGGGGCGGCAGAAGCTGCAATGCTTAAATCGTGGCTCACAGCCGTTATTACACCGGTTGGCCTGTCAAAAACAATTATATTATTATTCTGGGTAAGGCCGCCAAGTATGACATCCGCCCCAAAAACAATATCCGGCTGTTGGGCTGTGTTGCCATTCAGCATCCCTGTACTTGGCGCGGTATAATTTCCGTTGAATTGTATTGCTGTACTACCCGAAGCAATGGGCCCTGCGGTAATGGTTCCGTTATTGGTGGTATTGCAATTCACTGTCATAACACCGGAAGGCTCTATATGGGCGCCGCCCGCAGCATTGCCGTTTACGATAAACGCAGCTGCCGTGGTGTTTGCCGAGGTAACGGTAAAATCCTTTACAATCTGGGTTGAATTAGTCCCGGCAGTCCCCATGGAAATAGCCCCGGTTCCGGCAATAAGGGCAAGATCAAACCCCGCTCCCGAAATATTCCCCTGGAGCGTAATAGCCCCGCCGCCTGCCGGGCTTGTACCGCATCTCATGGTAATATCATGGTATAATTCAATGGGCCCGGCAATGTTTATTCCGAAATTTCCAGCAGCATTACTATTATTCGTGCGAATATCACCGTAAATAAGGCTTGCCCCCGTCGCGCCGCCCGGCCTGGTCCGGTTAAAAGTGCCGCTAATATCGACTATATAGCCAGATGTTAAGCTGTTTCCCAGGATAAGATTGCCGGAACCCGCATTATGAATTATATTGAAGGTTTGGTTTCCCCCTGTGCTTGAAACAATTTCGTTAAGAGTTATATCCCCATTTACAGCAGTAAGTTGAATAGGGGAAGCGTTTATTTCCACACCCCTGCTGAATGTGATCGGGTTGCCAGCTGTGGTAGTAATATTGTGTGCAAGACTACTGCTTCCCAGAGCAGATGCATTCTGCACAAAGCCGCCTGTTGCTGTAATTTCCCCCCCCGCAGCAGTTTTTGTAAAGAGGGCGCTGTTGTAGATGCTTGTTGCCCCGGTAACGGTCATAGCGTTGTTTACCATTAAAGCTGTCCCGGTAAAATTGAAGTTGCCGGAATAGATTTGGTTGCCGTTAAAGCAGGTGGAACCGGTTCCTCCGGTACCCCCCGCTCCAGTTTGGGTATAGCTTCTCGCGTTTATCGCGCTATAAAAAGTATTTGCCCAGGTCGAAGGAGCAGGCAGGGCAGGCGCGGCTGTTGTTGAGCTTGTGGTATTGATACTGCGAATTTGAATGTCTCCCAGAGGGATGGTTCCGTTGCCCATAGTTCCCGCGACAGAGATCGTATTGCCTATTGCCCCGGAAACATCCAGGGTAAGATGGTTGGCATTTGCCACTGTCCCGTTTACCGTACCGCCAAAAATAATATTCGTCGCTTTAATTGCCGACCCGCCGTTATCCAGTGTAATGTTTTTATTGGCGCCTACTACTTCAAAATTCCGGCTGTTTAAGTCAATGTCAGCGCCGTAGAGCCTTAGCCCCCTGGTCCCCGGGTACAGGTTTAGGGGTGCATTGGCATAATAAGCGCCGCGTATTTCTATAAAACTATTCCCGAAACCGGTAAAGGTTACATCGCGGTTATACGAGTAAGCAGGCGGGGCAGTGCCGTCATCATCCACATCAATAATATAAATATTTCTATATGGCGCTGCCCCCGGGTTCATTGTTGAAACGGAGAAGGGGGTGCCAAGCGGCGTATCTGCCTGGATATAGCAATAATCGCTTATGGTGTTTAAAGTCCCAAGGCCGGTGTAATCGCTTATGGTAAGGGGATCGGGGCCGTTACTGTAAACAATATGCACATTCCTTCTGGTATGCATATGCCAGCGGTTCCCCGCAAAATTTGCACCGGCGCCAAACGTTGGCGATGCGTCGAGGTAAAGGCAAGCCTGCCCCGCAATGGGTGCCGGCCCCGACCCCGGCGTTATGGTGATGCCGGCCCCAATTGACAAAGTCTGTGCCCAAATATATACCGCCGCCGGTATAACTGTATGCCCATCACCATTACCGTTAGCCGTTATATTTCCGTTTATGCTTACAGTACCTATCGAAGTGCCCGCTGCCCCTGCCGTAACCGACACATTTCCCGCGGCAATTGCCCCGTTAACGGTAATATTTTGGTCGTTACCGGAAACGAGGGATACAGTGCCGGGCCCCGCAGTTGCGGTAATATTACCCGTGCCGGTTATCGCGCCAACTGATGCAAAGCTTACATTTGCCGAGCTGACTGTCGTCCCCGAAAGACCTATATTCCCGCTGGTTGCCGTCGTTAACGTTACCCCGGTGCCGCTTATCGCGCCGTCGCCTGTTATATTCCCGCTTGTTGCCGTTACCAACACTTCCCCATTGCTGCTATTAACAGATGCCGGGCTTGTTATTGCGATATTTCCCGTATTGGTAATTGTTATACGACCATCCGGCGCCGGTGCTGTATTTACGGCAGCCAAAGAAAGAGTGTCTGGCGCCGGGTTTGAATTGGCAAAAACAATATCCCCCGCTGTCGGAGCATTCTGGTTATTATTTAAAGATACGCTGTCGCTTATTGTATTGGCTGCCGCCCCGCCCAGGGATATCCCGCCATGCGCGTTAACCGTTAAATTGGGCGAACTTAGCTGGGCAGTAGCATTTTTTGTTACCCCGCCATTGCTTGATGTTAAGGTAATCTCTGCACCAACTGCAAGAGGGCCGGTAGTTATATTGTCGTTCACGGCAATGCCGTCATTCCCGCTAAGGCTGATATTGCCCCCTGCGGAACTCACCACATCATTTACAGTTAAGGTGCCGTTATGAGTTATACTAATAAACCCGGTTGCCGCGGAATTGGCGTTTAGCGCAGCAAGGTTAAGGTTGTTTCCTGCGTTGTTATTGGAAAAATAAATTGCTCCGCTAAAGGCCACCGGGGACGACATTCCATAATTGTTATTTAATATTACGCCGGAACTGATAACATTGGGAATGTGTGGCCCTCCGCCCAGATCAATCCCGCTATGCGCGTTTACCGTTAAATTGGGCGCGGTTATTATAAACGCAGGGGTTTTGGTTACGGCACCGCCGGCAGATGTCAGGGTGATAAGCCCATTTGCCGAACTATCACCGTTTAAATTTAAATTCCCGTTCCGGTTGGTAACATTAATTGTACCTGCCGCCGAACCGTTTACAGTTGTAAGATCAATATTCCCTGTATAATCATTAATAAAAGCGATATTGCCTGTTTGCGAAGCCCCTTGCGTGTTTCTTAATACCACGCCGGCGCTAATCATATTATCCGCGTTTAAGGTAATCCCGCTGTTTGCGTCTGCGTTCAGTGTTGCCGCGGTAATAACCCCTGTGCCGCTTATACTCCCGCCGGAAGATGTAACCGCCACTGTCCCGGTGCTTGTAATATCCCCGGTAATTGTTATATTGCCGGTATTTGTAATCGTTACGCCGCTGCCGCTAACCCCGCCTGCGGGTATTGTAAGGGCGGCATAGTTAGATAACTGCACCAGGCCGCCCCCGCTTGCGGTAAAATTCGATATTAAATTCCCAAACTGTGTTACTGTTATTGCCCCACCTGCAGTTGCGGACAATGTTGAACCGGCGCCGGTAATCCTAGAATCAGTATTTATGGTATCTGTCCCCTGGACGATGTTATTCCCAGCATTCAAAGTAACTGTCCTGCCTGCAGCGTCGAGGACACTCCGTAAATAAATATTTCCGGTGCCGGCAGTGTTGGCCCCCAGGTTCCCGCCTGCCGCCCCTGCCGGTATTGTAATAGTCCCTGTTATGTAAACATCGTAACCTGCAGTTGGCGTAGGGATAACAAAAGGCCAGTAGATGGGCGGGGAAGCTGAATTGATCCAAAATGTCCCGGCAATTGTTTGGCTAGGCCCAAATTCATAATGCCGGTTGATAGGCCCCGGGCGAAGCAGGTTGCTTTGTGCGCCGGTGATCGTTGTAAATTGACCTATAAAAGCCGCGGCAATGGTGGTGTTATCCGTATGCAGATCGATGCCGCCGCCGGTAATGTTTTTGCCGCCGCCGCTGTACAGTACCCTGCTAGCCCACACCGTAAGGCCGCCGGAAGCATTGAGCGTTCCTATGGTTATATCGCCCGGGGTCCCGAATAGCTGGTGGCTGGGCGGCGACAGGGTATCGTACCCGGCATTCAATTCAATCGCAGCGCCGGAAACACTCGCCAAAGAAACCGAGCCGCCGGCATTTGCAGTTACATCTCCTGTTGTCGTTATTGTCCCGGTGCCGCTTATATTATTATCTATATTCAGGGTGATATTACCGCCCGCGGAAGTTGTCCCAAGTAAAGTCAATGACCCATTATGGGTTATATCAATTGTCCCGGTTGCTGCGGCAGTGCCATTTACCGCAGTAAGGTTAAGGTTGTTTCCGGTGTTGTCATTGGCAAAAACTATGGGTCCGTTGTAAGGCCCTGTCCCATAATCATTATTTAATATTACACCAGTACTGATAACATTGGGGGCGTTTCCTGCCCCGCCCAGGGAGATCCCTCTATTTGCGTTTACCGTTAAATTGGGTGCTGTTAGTCTATTGAAAGACCCTTTGCTTACCGCGCCGCCCGATGATGCAAGGGTAATTCGTGTCCCGGCTGTGCTTCCCGTACTGATATTGCTGTACACGTAGATGTTGCCGCCCGCCTGCAGGGTAATATTCCCCTCGGCAGAGCTTGTCCCGGCTACGGTTAAGGTCCCGCTTTGGGTTACATTAATTGTACCGCTTGCCGCCGTGGTATTGCCATTTACCGCAGTCAGGTTAAGCGCGGCGGAGGTATTGTTAAAAAAGATACTCCCGGTATAAGGCGCCGTTCCATTGGTATTTCTTAATACCGCAGTACCAACATCGTTTGCCCCGCTTAAATTAATCCCATCGTGCGCGTTTGCAGTTAAATCTCCTGTAGCTGTTATTGCCCCGGTTACGCTTATACCACCCTCCGCCGTTAATGTAACATCGCCTGCAGTGGCGCTTATACTCCCGCTCCGGTTAATGTCCCCGCTTGTTATCGTCTCCAGCTCAACAATGGCGCCGCTTATTGGCCCGCTCCCGCCGATGTTCCCGCTATCAACGGTTATTCGTGTCGTACCGCTGCCGCCGGAAATTGGGTTGTCTGCTATAATGTCCCCGGTATTGTTTATTGTAACACCATTGCCCTGGACTCGCTCGGAAAGCAAGTTTAAGGTCAGGGTACCTGTATTGACAAGTGTAACCGTCCCTGGCGGTACAAATAACCCTGTGGTAAACGTCGAAACCGTGTTCGCCCCGGTCAGGCTTATGGATACCCCGCTAATGTCGCCAGTCGTTATAGCTGATAATCCCGCCCCCGTTAGTGCCCCGGATAACTCAATCGATCCGCTGGCCGATGTCAATGCAATAGTCGATCTTACCCCGAAGCCGTTGTCCGTGTTGATTGCGCCGTTGCCGCTGATCCCGGTTGTCCCGGTAAGATTTATACCTGCGCCCAGCGTTGTTATCGTACCCATTACAGACAGTGCCCCGGTATTGTCTATCCTTACTCCGCTGTCACCACGTACTGCCGTCATGGCAGGTATGGTAAGGGTAGTAGCCGTGTTCTCCAGCCTCACATTCCCTGTCGGCGTTACAGCCCCTGTCGTAAAATTTAATACCGTATTCGCCCCGGTGAGCGTTATACTTGTATCCGCTTCCGCTATCAGCATCACCCCGCTTATCGAGCCGCCCCCGCTTTCGGATATAGTCGTTGTGGATTTCAAAGATACCGTGCCGCCCGTAGCGTTTACCGTGTTTGCTACAACAACCGCCCCGGTATTGTCTACACTGATTCCTCCGGCACCGCTGCTTATCCCGCCTATTGTAAGGGTGGCCGCTGTATTTACAAGTTCCACTATGTTAGGAGTAGCGCCTGTCCCGGCTATAAATGTCGTTATTGCATTATTTGGGCCGTTCAGCTGTATTGCCTGTCCCGAACCCGCCTGTACCGTTATACTTCCGCTTATTCCCCCGCCGGTTTGAATTATATCCCCGCCGGCCATAAGCAAGGCAGAACTAGCACTGATTGAGCCGCTGTCCTGGGTTACGTCTCCTGTAACATTAAAGGTATTGGCCCCCAAAGCGAGGGTCCCATTCCCCCCGGACGGGAAAGTTAATAGAGGGACAGTATAACCAGAAACAGTCAATGTATGGCTTCCGCCCGAAATAATTAGCTCAGTATTTATCGCAGCAGTGCTAAATGGGACAGAACCACCTGCAAGTTCAAGCGTGTCAAAATCATTCGGCGCTGTACCCATTCCGCTGAGCCCGGCCGAAGCGCCGTAATACCGTACCAGGCTGCCGGCGGCATTAACCGGTAACCGGGACAGAGTCGCTACGCCTCCAACCAGATGAAACTCGCCATCATTATTAAAAGTTGTTAGCGCCCCTGCTATATTATTGCTTCCAATATCAAGAATACCATTGACGCCAATTGTGATGCTGCTTCCTACCGTCAAATTCCCGTTTGGTATTAATGTTCCCGAATTTATAGATAATATATCGAGGTTCAGCGCAACAGGGCTCAGGCCGGGATTAATTCCAAACGGTACTGGATCGTTAATAATAAGTTCTGCTGAACCGGTTGTCAGATCCGCAGTCGATGGCACTCCGCCATAACTGCCAGTGGAGTCCCAGTTAAGCGGATCAGTCCAATCGCCTGCTGCGCCACCGCCAATCCAGCGGAAAATTTTAACGGCAGAGGGGCGTTGAGTCCATGTATCATTTACAGGGTCTATAACCTTCGAAAACGCGGTAAAAAACGCCGTTGGCGCAGAGGCATCGTCGGTCCATACCTTCAGGTTACCGCCCAGGCTTTTCGTCCCGCCGCCGGAAGACACGGAAGTACCATAAATAATAAGGTTCCCTGTACTGGTGGTAATATCGTTTACCGTTACATTGCCGCCGTATCCACTGTACAGGTAATTTGGCATACCAGAGTATACGATAATATTTCCGGAACCGGTGGTGATATTCCCAAGTGTGATAGCCCCGGCACTGGTTACAAGAACTGCCCCTCCCGAAACCGTCACCGCAGCCCCGTTCATGGTAACATTCCCGCCACTTATTGATTGGCCGGACCCTACTGTTAGATCAGTTATGTCCAGTGTGCCTGATCCGGGAAGGCTCAAATTGCCATATATTTCTGTCAAGCCGGAAACAGACACAGTTATTGATGGGGCTATATCAAGTACCCCGTTTCCTCCGGCAGGTACCGATAAATTTGCTATTGATACATTGGAGGTAACATACAGAGTTCCTGGGTTACCGGAACCAGTTGTGAGTTCTACATTTCCAAGGCTTGTAACAGTACCGGGGACTGTCGGGTAATAATTTAAGGCATTACCTGGAATAAAAACGTTAGCCCCATTACCAGGTACAGTTGGGGGACTCCAATTGGCAGCTACATTCCAATCGCTTGGGCCCCCGCCATTCCCGCCATTCCATACCTGCCCCCATGCTCCTGCGGCGAGAAAAATGGCAAATAAGGCAAAAAACAGCGTTTTTTTCATTAAAAACAGCTTCCCCACATACAATATACCATATAATAAGGAAAAATACTATATATTAAGATTATCGGCAGAATTAGGGTGGAGTTGGTCAATTAAGACGCTTATCCCTAAATTATTAACCACGAACCATCACTAACTACCACGAACGGAAAAAAAGAAATCAAAGTAAAAGTTCGTATCTTTCGTGTGGTTTGTGGTTAAATTCTTGAAAATTACTTATTTAGGGACAAGCTCTAAGACACCCTTTCCGGCTTTTTTACAAACTGTTAATTCAATTGACAATTTGTATGTATAAAAACAATGGTAGATAAAGACCCAAAACCGGGTAAATATATAATAAATGGTTCACAGCAATTTGACCTGCTGGAAAAAATTACTGAATCACTGGCCGGGCGGGCTGCATTTTTAACCTTATTGCCTTTTAACTATTGGCAATTTTCTCCAAAACCAATTCAGAAACTAACAGAGTTTCTGAAAGCGGCCCTTCGTCATCTATACCGTGAACTTACATCATCGGGCCTACGCTGTGTTACATCATTAAATTTACGCCCTCAATGTATCGGGCGCACTTCTTGAGCGTTAGTCGTCCGATTCGGTAATCTTGAACGATTCCCTGGCTTTGATTACATCTTCGGCTATGCGGCCGGAGATGGGGGCGTAGTGTGCAAAAGCTACGGCAAACGAGCCTGTGCCGCTCGTGATTGAACGGAGGTCGATGGAATAGCGCAGAAGTTCGGCCTGGGGGACCTCGGCGCGGATTTCTGCAATGCCGCCGGCAGAGTCCTGGCCGAGTATCCTGCCGCGCTTGCTGGACAGGTCGCTCATAACATCGCCAAGGTATTTTTCTTCTACAAACACCGTCAAATCCATAACCGGTTCCAGCAGTGTCGGGTTAGCCTGTTTCATCGACTCGCGGAAAGCGTTGCGCGCGGCAAGCTTGAACGAAAGCTCCGATGAATCGACAGGGTGGTATTTGCCGTCTACGATTTTAACTTCCACGTCTACAACGGGGTACTGGGCCATAGTGCCGTGAGCCATGCCTTCCACAACGCCTTTTTCTACGCCGGGTATGTAGTTCTTGGGAATAGCCCCGCCGAAAATCGCGTTGACAAATTTATAGCTTTCCCCCCGTGCTAACGGGGCAATTTCCATAACAACTTTCCCGTACTGGCCGTGGCCGCCGGTCTGCTTTTTGTGGGTATATTCGGCGCCCGCTTTTTTGGTGATTGTCTCGCGGTAGGCAACTTTTGGCACAGCAGTATCCAAATCTATTTTTTGGTTGGTTTTAATTTTATCAAGTATATAGTTGATCTGCAGCTCGCCCATGCCCGAAATGACAGTCTCGTGGGTTTCGCCGTTGTACTGATACCGGAACGTCTTGTCTTCCTCCGCGGCGCGTACCAGCGACTCGCCCATCTTGTCTTCGTCTTTTTTTGCCGCCGCGGTAACTGCCACCGAATGTACCGGCTCTGGAAGCTGCAGGGGAATAAAGGTCCGGGAAGAATCTCCGGCAGAAATTGTGTCGTTGGTTTTCATTGTTGCTGCTTTGGTGATTATCCCGACATCGCCCGCTTCAAGTTCCTTTACTTCCTCCAGTTTCTTTCCCTGGCAGGTGTAGATCTTGCCTACCCTTTCCTTTTTATTTTCCGTTACATTAAGCGTTTCCGAATCGGCGCTTAGTTTCCCGGTAAGCACCTTAATCCACGATAATTTGCCGGAAAATTGGTCGTAGGTCGTTTTGATTATTAAGCCGGAAAATGGCTTTGACGGATCGATTGCCGCTTTTTCCTCTTTATCCCCCTTTACCACTTTATCGGAAGCGGCAAGCGGGCCCGGCCCTGCATCGCAGATAAAGCCGAGGAGCGGTAAAAGCCCCGCATTGTTTAGCGCGGATCCCGCAAAGGCCGGAATAATTTTGTTTTCTGCAAGCGCTTTAACAAGGCCGGCCTGCATTTCTTCGGGGCTTAATGAACCTTCCCCAAGGTATTTTTCCATCAATGCGTCATCGCCTTCTGCCGCTGCTTCTATTAATTTTTCGCGGGCAGCTTCATACGCCCCTTTAAATTCATCGGGGATGGCGGCTTCTTTTTCGACAGCGTCGCCGCTTTGCATAAGCCATGCTTTGGCGCCGAGTACGTCGATGACACCCTTAAAGGCTGAACCTTTCCCCATTGGGATCGAAACCGGTATCGGCTGCCTTTTTAGCTTGTCCTTTATATCGCCAAGGGCTTTTTCAAAGTCGCCCCGTTCATCATCCAGTTTATTAATAAACACCCCGCGCGGCTTTTCGGCGCTGTCGAGGTTCCTCCACAATTTAATGGTTTCGATCTGGACGCCGTCCCTGCCGTCAACCAGGAGCAGGGCCAGTTCGCTTGCCCTGAAACTTAAAATGACATCCCCGGAAAAATCCGAAGACCCGGGTGTATCAAAAAAATTTATCTTTTTGCCCCGTACATCTACATGCCCCATTGCGGCATGGATGGAAATTTTCCGTTCAATTTCTTCCGGTGTATAATCCGCAACCGTTTTTCCCGATTCAACCGTTTCCGGTTTGGGGATCACCCCCCCGGCAAAGAGAAGCCTTTCGAACAGCGTTGTTTTTCCGGTCCCCCCATGTCCGGCGATAGATACATTTTTAATGGTTTCCGAAGTGTAACTCATTGGGTTCTCCTTGTATGGTAATAATGCTGAAATAAGGAACAATTGTCAAGAAATCGCAGATAGTCCTTTGTCGACTGTCTCCCTTTTCCCTACTCCCTAATAAACCCTAAAACCTTGTTTTTCTTCGCTCGGCAAAGCCTGTGATGTCCCAAAACGCGAAGGGGCTGCCATCGTCCAGAATAACGCGCCCGGAAAAGGTCCCGCAGACCTGGCGGCATTTAACGGAATGGTATAGAAAGTTCCTGCTTTCCGTCCTTTGCTGAAAAGGGGCAAAAGTCATTTCCAGGCGTTTATCGCTGGAGGTAAATTTCCACTCATCGAGCCAGTCTGCCGGCGGGATATGAAAAGTAACCTGATCGAGTTTATGGATAACGCCGTCAAGGAAAAAGGCATTTTCCGAGCCGGTGCTTGCATCGGCATTGCCATAGCCTATGTTAAAACCCGCAAGCTTTCCGCCGGCCATGCCGCAGGCGGCAGCCCAGTAACGCAGGTCCCGTTTGGGGCGGACTTCCCGTCTCCAGTCATAGATTGCCCAGGCATTATCCTGCGTAAAATAAATTTCCGTAGACCCGAACTGAATGACCCCTTCGGCAATAAACCAGGGTGAACAGCGAAAATAGCGGAAGGCGTATTTGTCCCGGCGCCAGCGGGAAACAGTAACAATTGAATCTGCATTGGGGAATGCGGGGGTAAGCACAAGTTCTCCCCGCAAATAACGGTGATGGCCAAAACGCGGGTAATCAACTTTAATAATCCTTGCCCCGCAGGAAGAGACAACGCTGTTCGCCATTACGACAAAATCCAGGGCGGTTTTCTTGTTACGGATCTTTATGGCGCCTTTCCCGGAATCAAGAGGCAAATCAAAATTGCCAAGCGAAAAAACCCTGTCCATGGAATGGGAAGATCGGCTGTGGTCTTTTACCGAAAAAACCGAAACACCAACATGCCCAAGGTATCCGCCATCCATTATTTCGAAGACAACAAGGTGTGTAGCGGAAAAAACAATATAACGGTCGGCTTCTGTTATCCTGGGCCGCCATGCGCCGCCAATCTGCGGCGGGTTGTAGTCAAACAGGGCGGACCTTGCCCAGCCGAAATTGACCGGCCGCCCGAATATGTCCATGACCGGCTGGCTTTTAGTTATTTCCTCTCCGCCGAATTTTTCCGGCATTACCTGGACGGGGACCTATGGACGATGGAAATAAGAAGAAAAGCCGCCCCCATCCCCAGCGCGCCATAGCCGCCATAAAAAAGCCCCCGCTGGACCTCCGGCTTGGGGTTGCCAAGATGGGCATAACCCTGCATTGCAGCACCGCCGCCCATTAAAACCAATGCGGCAATGGCTGTGCCGGTTTTCATTTTAAATGCTTTGCTATGGTCAACCCCCTGGCTGTATTCCGGTTCACGGGCAAGCTCTGCAAGGGAGACATCGTTAAATGTTGCCTGTTCCGGGACAAAATAGTGCAGGTCCTCCAGTTCTTCGAATATTGCTGCTTCGGCTGGTGTGCCGGAAGAAATTGCAAGGCTTTTCCGTTCTATATAATAAAACGGAGTTCGGTATTCCAGGGAAAGGCTTTCGGCGTTTCGGATGGCAAACCGCGCCGCCTCTGTTTCCGAAGCATGGTTTACAAAGAGCTCGCCTTCGCCTTTATAGCATTGAATGACAAGCGCCGGCGGGGGGAACCCGGGCCTGGAAACATATTCAATCCCGGCGGTACACTCCTTTAGCTGGCAGAGCGAGTTGCCGGTCTTGACCGTAAGGGGGACATCGCTCTGGATAACAAGCCTGCCATAAAGCAGTTCCAGTGCAGCCCCGCCGGAGACCCCGCTGATAACAAGCGATGTGTTTTCGCTAAGGCGGAGTACCGCCTCGGTATACGAAGCGGCGGACACAAGGCGAAGTTCGGCATACCCCTTCGATGTCTGCACCATATCTTTTGCACCCAGTAATATGCCTGTGGGTATGGAAGATCCGTCCGGGTACACTGTCCGCCGCCCGTCCCTGGTAAGGGTAATGTCCCCTTCGGAATGATATAGGCTCCACCCCGAATCGAAACGCGGCTGGCTTATGCCCTGTGCCTGCGCCAGGTGAGTAACGGCAAATATTAACGCTGCACAAAAGCAGATTTTAGCATGTTGTTTAGTCATTATCTCTATATTACTATTTATCGAGAGGGCAATCCAGTGTCAAAATTTGCAGGTATGAAAGTAACCATCATGGGGCTGGGGGTTAATGGGGGGGGGCTGGAATCTGCCCGGTACCTTGCGCTTAAAGGCGCCGAATGCACCATTACCGACATGAAGGATCAAAAAACACTTGCAGCATCGATAGAAGAACTGGAGAAGCTTTCCGGCAGCCACCCGCCTTTCCGTTATGTTTTGGGAAGGCACGAGATGGGCGATTTTTCCAAAGCCGACATGGTTGTAAAAAACCCGGCAATACGCCCCGACTCGCCATACCTTGCCGCAGCCAGCCTTATAGAAACGGACATTTCCTTGTTTCTGGCAGCCTCCCCCGCCCGTCTCATTGCCGTTACCGGCACAAAAGGGAAATCCGTAACGGCCAGCGCCGCCCATTGGGTACTGCACAGGGCGAAAGCAGCCGGGGGGGCCTTTTTGGGCGGGAATATCACTGTATCCCCGCTGGCTTTTCTTGATAAGCTGACAGCGGAAGATGATGTGGTGCTGGAGCTGTCCAGCTGGCAGCTGGGCGACCTAAAAGGCCGTGTAAATGACAAAGGCAGGCCCCTGCTTAAACCACGCGCCGCGATCCTTACAGCCATTATGCCCGACCACATGGACAGGTACAGCAGCTTAGACGCATACGTAGACGATAAACGGCTTATTTACAGCGGGCAGGACAAAGAAGATGCCACCATAGCGTGCATCGACGATCACTGGGGGGCGGGGTTCCTTAATGAAACCCCCGGCCGCGGCCTCCCCTACTCGGAAAAGCCTTTTACTGCAGGAAAGGCCACCGCCGCGCAAACAACCGTGCACAGCGCATGGATCGATCCCCAGAGCGGGGCCGGGATGGTATCCTGCAAAGAAGGTACTGCAGAAGCGGTCCCCGCGCAGCTCCTTGTCCGGGGCCGCCATAATAAAAAAAATTGCCTGGCCGCCGCGCTGGCACTTGCCGATATAGGGGTCCCTGCTTCCATTATTAGGGAAAGCCTGGGATCATTCCCCGGAATTGAGCATAGGCTGGAATTTGTCCGCGAAACCAGAGGGGTCAGCTTTTATAACGACAGCGCCGCGACCATCCCCGAAGCCGCAGCCGCGGCAATTGAGGCCTTTACCGGCGGCCATGAGCCCCGCCTGGTTCTCGTTACCGGCGGGACAGATAAAAACCTCGACTTTCGCCCCCTTGCCGCCATGATCGAAGCAAAAAGGGAGTTGCTGGATATTATCCTCCTGCCGGGGACGGGCAGCGATAAACTAATCCCGCTCCTTAAAGGGGCGGGGATCCCCTATCATGGCCCCTATGACAGCCTGGAAAAAGCCGCACAGGCAGCAGAGCGGCTGGGGAGGGTCAAAACCCCGTCGGATGTTGTCCTATCCCCGGGCTGTACGAGCTTTGGGATGTTTGCCAACGAATTTGACCGCGGCCAGCAATGGAAAGACGCCGTCTGCCGCCTATGACACTGGAACAGCTGCAAAGACGGGCAAAAATAATCAGCGAAACCCGCAATTTTTTTGATTCCAGAAATTATTTATCGCTGGACACCCCCCTTTTGGCACCGGACTTAATACCGGAAAATTGCCTTGAGGTTTTTGAAACATCCTGGCTGCCAGCCCCCGGCAGCAGGCAGCAGCCGGAAAAACGCTGGCTTGTCCCATCGCCCGAAATCTGGATGAAGCGCCTTATAGCGGAACATGGTGTAAATGTGTACCAGATATGCAAATGCTTCCGCAATACCGAGTCACGGGGGGATTTGCACAGCCCGGAATTTACCATGCTTGAATACTACACAATAGGCGCAGGTTACCTGGAATCGCTTGAGATTACCGAAGAGCTCTTTGCCCATTTAAGGGAGAAACTGCCCAAACAGGAAAACCCACTCCCGGAAACGCCTTTTATCCGGATCACCATGGAAGAGGCTTTCCGTAAATGGGCTGGGTTCTCGCTGTCAGAAAAAGCTTCCATGGGAAAAGCCGCCATGGAGAAAGAGGCAAAGCGGCTGGGCTTGGACCCACAGCTTAGCATAGACCCGCAGCCGGGCACAGGCAGTGAGCCATCGCCGGAAGGGGACAAAGAAAGGGCTGCAATCGCCTTGCTTTTCGACCTTATTTTTATCCATGCCGTAGAACCATCACTCCCCAGGGAAAGGCCGGTGGCGCTCCTGGATTACCCGGCTTTTGTCCCATGCCTGGCAAAAAACAAACCGCTTTCCTGCAATGAATTGGCAGTAAAGGAACGGTGGGAACTCTACATACATGGGGTAGAGCTGGCAAACTGTTATTCGGAAGAGACCCGCCCGGAAGAAATCCGGCGGTTTTTTAGCGAAGAAGCAAAGGTAAAAAATCAAAACGCCCTGGTTAAGCATAAAATTGACATGGATTATTGGGAGCACTTTCAGAGAAATACTTTCCCGCCCTGCAGCGGTGTCGCAATGGGGCTGGACCGTCTGATAATGATACTAAGCGGCCAGCAGTGTATAAAAAATGCACTCCCTTTCACTTTTTAAAAAAAAATCGAAAAAACCATGTTTTTTTTTAAAAAAAACAGTATATTTTAAGTATGTCAGCGCGTGATACCAGATTTTCCTCGAATGGGCAGGTATTTATTTCCCAGGTTACCAATACCGATGCCCTGCTTAAAAACCTCAGCGCCAGCGGGCTCTGCATAGAAACGTCCGGGTTTGTAGATATACTTCCCAAATCACGCTATTCAATTGATATAATACCGGAAGAAGATTCCAATTTAGACAAGTTTTCCCTGGAAATAGAATCCCGCTGGGTAAAGGCAAAAATGAAATCATCCGAGTCTGGTTTTGTTATTGTCGTCCCGCCGGGGACTTCCGGAAAAACGCTCCTGGAACAATACCTGAATTATCTGGCGACCCAATCGGGCGGCGAAGAACCCACCAAAACAGACGATGATCCTGCGCCATCGGAAGCGCTTGACATCTCAAAAGATAATTAGTATCTTGGAAGCAGTAAAATGGAACTGAAAATAAGAAAAAATGGAGACATCTACATAATCGACGTCCTGGGCGAGATGGATCTCTATAATTCCTATAAAATTAAAGAACTGCTCATGAAGATGATAGAGAAAAAAATTGAAAAATTCATCATAAACATGGAAGATGTTGAGTATATAGATTCATCTGGTATTGGGGCACTTATATACATCACTTCTACGATAAAAAAAATGAATTTGACCCTGTCCATTACCAACGTCCATGGTTCGGTAAAAAAGGTAATTGAGCTGACAAAATTGTCTAGTTTTTTCCCCATCCTTCCAAGCCTGGAAGAAGCAATAAAATCCATGGGAAAATAGTAATGGAAGAGATAAAAAAAGACGAAAGTTCCCCGCTGTTTGACAAGACGGGGATGGAATACAGGGAATTCCCTTCTGACTATGCAAAAATAAGGCATTTTACGGTACTATTGGCAAGCGAAGCCCCTTCCCACATAAGGGAAACAAATCTTCTGGAGCAGCAGGTATCGGAGCTGGTAAAAAACGGCATCATACACGGAAATAAATACGACCCGTTAAAGGCCATACGAATCTGGTATTCATTCAGCAAAAGCGAGGCGCGCGTTATTGTGGAAGACCAGGGGGACGGCTTTAAAGAGATTGAGGAATGGAACGCCTTTAACCACAAACGCCTGGAGTGCCTGCAAAAACGCGATTTTAAGCAACTGGAAAACTATATATCCTTCCGCGGCAAAAACAGCAAGGAAAGCGACGGCGGCAACGCCCTTTTTGCAGCCCTGGAATACTGGAACGCCGGGCTGGTTTTTAACGCCAAGGGCAATGTCGTTGCAGCAAAGAAGATTTTTGACTAAAGTTTAAAACCGCAATTTACCGAACTGAAAGCACCGGTAACAATTGTACAATACTTGTCATGTATGGGTTATCCATGAAGTACATCCCGAACCATATTACCCCGCATTTAGGGGAATCCGCCCTGAGCGGGAACGCTGGCAGCTGTTAATGTAAATACACACGAAGAAGCCCGCTTTCGCGGCTTATGTAAAAAATTGTTACTGCTAAAAATGCCAGAAGTCCCCGTCAGGGCGGATTCCCCTCCTGCGGGCAAACATATTCAGCTAATAGCTTCATGGATAACCACGACACATCCTGTATTGTACAAGAGGTTTCATTGCTTTCAGTTCGGTAAGATGTTGTTTATATGGCACCGTTGCGTGTACATTGTACGTGAAGCGGCTGCGAAAAGGGGGTAAACAGCATACATACACCCCCTTTGGCGCCGCCCTGTTGCCTTATAAAAACCTGTTAAATTCCGTCCCAAAATAATCCGGGAGGCCGGTTCCGCGTAACGTTATTAACCACTGGTTTTTTCCTGAATTTTTCGGTACCGCATAACCGATTATTATTTCATTGGAATCAATAGTAAGGTATAGGTAATATTGGGTACACTTCCAGGCCCCGGTTCTGACTTGCCCGTTAGATGGGCCACCGACAACATTAAAGCTATAGGTATCATCCGGATAAAGGTTTAACGTCAGTGTCGCACTTTCCTTATCAGTATTTTTCCAAGTCCCTTTAAAAAAATCTTTCGCTTCTTCTGCGGACATCGGGTTGTCGCATGCGGCCAGTACAACGAGTACCGTAAACGCCAAAACAACAATCATTTTCAATTTGTTCTTCATAAAATCCTCCAAAAATATTCTTTACCATATATTGCAATTAATAGAAACTTTTATAAAGCCCCAATTAGGGAATGTCTACGCAACGGTGCCACGCAGGCAATGATTTTAATTGTTGCGTTCGGTTCAGTAAATTATGGTTTATCCGTGTTATTTATAATGATTCAATAGTTTCTGCGGGGAGACCGGTAAATTCCACAATTTCACTAAATGGCTTACCCGCATTTTTCATCTTCCGTGCAATTTCGAGGTTGTTTGCTTTAATCCCTTCGGCTCTTCCCTCGGCTTTGCCCTCAAGCCGGGCATCGTAAATTTCCGAAGCGCGGTCCATGCTGTTTTTTATTACCGCCATTTTCCGGGCGTACCTTTCATAGTCCCGGCTTACTTTGGTTACTGTCTTTTCGGCATGCATGATCCCTGCCTCCTCCCGGCATAGCTTTTCTATTAATTCCCCTGCCCGCTGCTCATGATGGTACTTCATAAAAATACACCATTTCTCGTCCCCTGGCAAGGTTTTTAAGAGTGTATCATCTTTTAACGCTTCCTGTACCCGCTGTTCCAGCTTGGGCAGCTCATAGAAGATGATTTCTACCGCATCGGTAAGGCGGGTATGTTCTGTCTCCTCCAGGTACTGGTACCTTCGCGGCAATTTTTCACTTTCAGGGAACAGGATGCAGTTAAGAAAAAAGATCTGATATACCCGCTTGATCTCTTTATACTGGTTACCTTTCCTGGACTGGGCGGAAAGGAGCATTGCGGCATAGAGTGCGGCTTACCAATTATGGCATTTTCCCTGGCCAGGCGTTTGAGTTCCCCGGAAAGCCGGGGACGGTTAAAAAAAGGTAGGGTTTTCATGCCTACATATAGGGTATAATGATGTTTATTGCTTGTATCATGAAGAAAAAACCGTAACCTGCCGAACTGAACGCAATGATTTTAATCGATGCGTTCAGTTTGTTAAGCTGTGGTTTTAATACCGATTGTTTAAAAACTGCATTATTTGGTATAATCTGCATATGGGAGGGCATATTTCTCAACCGCTAAAAGCCGTCGCTTTTGATCTTGATGGTACGCTCTACCCGAATTATTTGTTGTATATCCGCCTGCTTCCCAAATTAGCCCTCCACCCCTTTTTTTATTCCGCTTTTTCCAAAGCCCGCAATACTCTGCATTATCCCACGGGCAATTACCCTCCAGGCGGCTATATGGAAGAGGGCTCTTTTTATGACAAGCAGGCGGAGGCAATGGCAAAACTCCTGGGAAAGCCAGGCGGGCAAATCAAGCAAAAGCTGGAAGAACGTGTTTATACAAGCTGGGAAAAACATTTTTCGGGAATCAGGCTTTTTCCGCAGCTTAAAGAAACGCTCTGTGAGCTGCGCAGGTCCGGGCTTCGGCTGGGCATTCTTTCGGATTTTCCCCCGGCAAAAAAACTCTCCCTGTTGGGCCTTAATGGTTTTTTTGACACGGCGCTTTCTTCGGAAGAAACCGGCGCTTTAAAGCCTTCGGGCATACCCTTTGCCGCCCTGGCCCGCGCATTGGATGCACAGCCAGGTGAAATTCTCTATGTCGGGAACAATGTTCAGTATGATATAGAAGGGGCAAAGGCTGCCGGTATGGAGACGGCGCTGATTAAGCGAAATAGCTTTAGCACCGGCTATGTTACAAAACACAGCGCGGGATCTGCGGGTTTTGTTTTCCGGGGCTATCGCCAATTGCAGGAATATATATTACAATATAACAGGAGGGGATGACTGCCTTGTTTACCGTCGGAAATATAATAACACTGGCTATTTCTTTGGGTGCCATTTTCGTTATGCGGTATTTGGACAGGCAGAACCGTTCTGTAGACCTTGCCAGGGAATACGGGAAACGGCTAAAGGAAGATATTGCCGGGTTTGCAGAAGAAAAAGCTGCGGAAGTAAAGGATAACGGGCTGGTTCTCGATGTCCAGAAAAGCGCAGTAAAAGAGGCCCTGAACCGCTTAACCGAGGCAAATGCAGAGCTTAACAACAAGACCAGCGAAATAACACAAAGGCTCGAAGAGATAGGCCGCATAGGGGAAAGGATAAGCGCATACGATAAATCCATGGAAGAGCTTATCCGCGTAACAAAGCGGGTACAGGACGACATGGGCCGCCTAAGGGAAGAATCTGCGTTTGTTGATGAAACTTCCAAAAAAATCGACACCCTTAAAACCCGGGCAGGCGAACTGGGAAAGGATATTAACGGCCTTGAGCTCCGTTTTGAGCGGGAGAATTCCGCAGCCCTCGAAAAAGCGGTTAATAGCCTTGTTGTCCAGGTTGACGGCAAAGTGGAGGACCTGCGCGGCGAAGCCCAGGCTATCGAAAGGCAGGTGGAAGAACACCGGGCGGCAGTTGATCAGATCGAGGCAGGGCGCAAAACAAAACTGGAAAAAGATATTTCAATAATAAATGGGGCGCTTGCCGAAGCACTGGATAAAGCAAAAAACAGCGCATCTTTGCTGGAAGGGGAAGCGCTCGATAAATACCGGGATGAAGCAATGCAGCGCCTGCACCAGTTTCAGGATGCCATGGAAGGCAAGCTTGCGGAATTCAGCGCAGATCAGAACGCCGAGTGGAAGCGCTTCGAGTCTCTTGCCGACGACGCATTAAAACTCGACAACCAGCTCCGGCAGGCCATGGACGCGGCAGAAGCCAGGCTCCGCTCGGATCTGGTATTGTTCGAAGAAGATCAAAAAAACGAGCAGTCGCGGGTCTCTGCGGTATTTATTGAGGAAACAGAAAACCTAAAAAGGCAGATGGCTTCTGTAGAGCAAAATTTTAATACCCTTAAAGAAGGGGCTTATCAAAATGTTTCCAAGAACCTTAAGCTGCTGGAAGATAAGTACTTCGAAGACCTTGCCAGGCGGAACGACGAAATTGATCTGCGGTTAAAAGAGTGGCATGCGAATATGGAAAAGCGGCTTGCGTCCCTGGGGGAGGAAGCGGAAAACAGCCGCCGCAGTATGGAGCAGTCATTTAAAGAAGAAATAAATGCCGGCATAGAGGGGCAGGGGAACCGCATCCTCTCCGAAATGGAGCGGCTTAAAATTAAATCCGATGCATTTGAAGAAAGGATCCAGAATGGAATGGATCAGGCAGAAAGCCGGCTTTCCTCCCTTAACAGCACTGCCGACGAAATCAAGCGCGGGTTAAAAGACTTTAACGCGCAGACTATGCTCTTCGAAAAGGCAGAAGAATTAAAAACAAATCTTGAACGCGGCATGGAAACGCTCAGGTCGAACCTTTCCGGGATAGAAGAGCGCCGCGCCGAAGCTTCCCGCCTGGAAACCGAGTTTATAAAAATCCGCCGCCTGGAAGACGAAGTAAATGCCAAAATGACACGTTTCCTTACGGAAAAAGCGCGCCTGGAAGTTATGGAAAGGGATTTTGAGCGCTTGATTCAAACTTCGCAGCGGGTAGAAGAGGGTCTTAAAAAAGCGACCGTTACCGACGATACCCTGCAGGATATTCAGGTATCCCTGCGGAAACTGGAAGACGCGGTTGTCGCCGCAGAAGATAAATACCAGCGTATAGAAGAAAAGAACCGCATCCTGGAAGAGACAAACCGCAGCATAGAGCGTAATTTTGAGATGCTGGAAAATACTGAACTGGCACTAAGAAAATGCCGCGAAAACATCGACAGGGCGGAAGAGGACCTTGGTTCACTCAAGCCATCCATCGAGAGGCTTGCGGCAGCCAGCGAAAAAGCAAAAAGCACCGAGGAAAAACTCCTTGCTCTTGATAAAATTCTTTCTGCAACGGAAGAACGCATAGAAAAGATGCAGGTCGCAAGGGAATGGCTTGCCCGTACCGAGACCCGTTTCGAGGAACTTAACAGGGAAGCCCAGGATGAATTAAAAATGCTCCAGGTCGTCCTTAAAGAGGATTCCAAAAAAACGGGGGCTACAAAAGGGGCGCCGCCGCTTGCAACAAGGGACGCTGTAATCCGTCTGCGCCGCCAGGGATGGGGCCCGGAAGAAATTGCCCGCAACTTAAAAATATCACGTGGCGAAGTAGAGTTGATACTGGAAATGGGCGCCCAATAACAGCCCGCAGTCCGATGAGAGGTCATTAAGCTTATGAAAGTAACACGAAAGATGCTCCTTATAATAACAGCTTCTTTGGGGGGCTTAATTATTGTTTACGCCCTTGTAAAACAGTTTTTTGGCATAGGCCTAAGCGAATCCCTGGAAAGGTGGGCGTTTGACACAGTTATTATCGTTGCCCTAGGGTGTTTTATGTACAACCGGAAATTGGCAAAAGACGAAAAACAGGCAAGGGAGGCTGCCGAAGAAGCGGAACGCCGCGCCATGGAAGAGGCGGAGTCTGGCGCAGATCCGGCAAATGATGAATCGCCAGACGAAGATGAAAATACACCGCATTGGGAACGCGGGAAAAACAGGGAACTGGGGACTGAGGACTGAAAACTGAAAACTGAGAACTATAAAGTGTGTAAACGAAACATTATTTTGCTGGCTATTCTTGCTATTTTTACCGCCGGGTGCAATAAAACGATGAATGAAGTTTTGGAATCCCTTGGTTCCAGGAATAACACAGAAGACGAGAGTTATGATGATGGCTGGGAAGCAGTTAAGCTGGCAAAAGAAACAAGGTATTACAATGATTTTTTGGGTTTCTCCTATGCTGTCCCCAGGGGGTGGTGGCTCTACTCGGTAAACGAAGAAAACTTAAGCGAATCCCGGGGCGGCATAGAGGGCGATATAGCCATGGATATTTATTTCCACACTTTTTTGGGCTACTCTTATTCCAGTGCCTGGTTATTGGCTTTTGGCAATCTGGAAACGTCGGATCAGGATAATCATCTGGGGTTTGACATAGACGCCCGTTTTTTGGAGAACGTGAACGGCATGGGCGGTTTTATGGAGTACTTCGAAGCATACATGCTGGAACCGGATGAAGGGGTTGAATACCGCTTAACAGGTTCCCGGCAGATTCCGATTAAGGGGGTGCCTTTTGAAGTCCGTGATTACCTTGTTACCCAGGATGATTACCGGGATTACAACATAATTACATTTAGCTGCCCGACAAAGGCGGGTTATTTTTTGAATATTAAAGTTGATTACTGGCCGGAAAACACAAGGGCAAAAGACGCGATAATAGACAGTGTTACCAGGGCAATTGAGTTTTATTGATCAACGTGTTTTCCCCACCCCAACCCGTTTGCAGTGCGCGGTAATTACGCAGCGAGAGCACCAGGGGCTGACAGGCCGGCAAATATTCTGGCCGTACAGGACCAGAAGCGCGTTTAGCTCTTTCCAGTATTTCCGCGGGAGGGTTTTGCGCAGTATCATTTCCGTCTCTTCGGGGTTTTTTGAAACTACCCATCCGGCCCTGTTGGAGATGCGGTGGACATGGACATCGACGCAAATGCCATCCATATCGAAAGCTTCAATCAATACAAGGTTTGCCGTTTTCCTTCCAACGCCGGGGAGGCCAAGCAGGGTGTCCAAATCGGCGGGGACTTTTCCTTTATACTGTTCCAGTAAAATCGCGGCGATTTTTTTTAAGTTTGCCGCCTTGGTCCGGTAAAAACCAGCAGGGTAGGCGAGCTTTGCGATTTCTTCTTCTTTTAGCGTAAAAAGTTTATGCGGGGTAGGGGCTTTTGCCAGCAATACCCTGGAACATTTAAGGGTTACCTCATCTTTTGTGCGGAGGCTTAGTATCGTAGATACCAGAACGGCCCAGGGGTCGTTTTTGTAGCGTTCGGCAACTGTTGTTACGGAAGGTTCCCGGGTACCTGTTTTTTGCAGGGAGCCCCGCCATTTTTTAAGTGCGGCGACAATACGGCCCCATTCGGGGCGCTTATTATCAATAGCTCCAATAGTATTCATTTTGCTTCATACTTATTCACATTCAAGCAGGCAAACGGCCTCGGCCTCAATGGCAGCCCCTTCGCCGGTTGGGCCAATGCCTTCGCCGGTTTTCGCTTTTACAAATACAGCGTCAGTTTTAACATCCAGCGCCAATGCAAGGGCGGCGCGGATTTTTTCCCGGTAGGGGAGTATCCTTGGCTCTTCGCAGATAACACAGCAGTCAAGATTTACCATGCGCCAGCCGTATGCCTTAACCTTTGCCCATGCTTGCTGCAGCAGTTCCATGGAGTCTGCGTCTTTCCAGGCAGGGTCGCCCGGCGGGAAAAACTCGCCTATGTCGCCAAGGGCTGCGGCGCCCAGGATTGCGTCAATTACCGTATGGGCAAGGACGTCGCCGTCCGAATGGCCGTCTTCCCCTTTGTGGAACGGGATCTCCACGCCGGCAAGGAGCAGGCGCCGCCCTTCTGCAAGCCTGTGGAGGTCACGCCCCAGGCCTATTCTTGTCATCGCTTTCGTCCTTTACCAGCATTTCCAAATCTTCGGGGAAGGTTATTTTTTTGTTTAACGGCGAACCGGGGACAACAAAAACATCGCCAACAAATTCGCCCCAGACCTCGGCGTCGTCGGTATAGACCCAGCCGGTTTTTTCTTTTTCTGCGGCTTTTTCATGCGCCTCCAGAATGCCGTTAAACTCAAAACCCTGCGGCGTCTGTGCGTTGCCGACATAAACACGGCGCAGGTGCCGCTTTATAAAACCGCTTTCATCTATCTCTTTGGGGGTGTCTGTCAAGGGGAGCATTGGGATAGCCGCCCTGTGTTTGATTGTCGCGTCGATCACGCGGTCAATCAGGGCGGGTTCTACCCATGGCCTTGCGCCGTCGTGGATTAAAACAAAGTGCGGGTGGTGGCTTTCCAGCAGCGAGAGCGCATGATGCACGGAACTGCGCCGGGTTGGCCCGCCCTGTACAAAGAGGAAGGATGGTTTAGCACGGGATTTTAGCAGGCGGGCGGGCAGGCTGTCCCTGGCGGCTATCTCCCCAAGGTTGGGATCGCGCGGGACAGTAATCACTATCAGGCCAATCCGGGAGCAGGCAGAAAAAGCAAGAGCTGCCTTGCCAAGTACGGTTAGGGGTTTCCCTTCCATGTCTACCTTGTTGCCGACAAGGCGGTATTCTTTTTTTACCCCAATGCGGCTCGAAGAACCGGCAGCAGTAATGATGGCGGCTACGGATATTCCCATAACTAATTGCTACTCTGCTTCCAGGCGGCTAAAGATTATATTTTCCACTTCTTCGCGGGATTTTTTTAGGGCATAGGCAATTTCGTCTTCCAGCAGCTTAAGCGCCGAGTCGTACAGTTTGCGTTCCAGGATGGGGAGCTCTTTTACTTTGCTCCTATGGTAAAGGGAACGGACTATGGACGCTATGTCGGATATGCTGCCTTTCTTTAACAATTCCAGGTTCATTTGGTAGCGGAGTTTCCAGTCCGAAGGGATGGGTTCATAGTCTTCGCCTATAAGTTCAATGGCCCGCAGGGCTTCGTCGCGGGGCACGATTGGCCGTATCCCAAGCCCCCTGGCTTTATCGACAGGGACCATAATTGTCATATCCGATACTTCGAGGTAAATCCGGTAATAAGGTATTTTTTCGTTCTTAAAGTGCTTTTTTTCTATCGACTGAATTATCCCTACCCCCTGGCTGGGGTATACAACTTTCTGATCAACAATGAATGCTTTTGGTGCTTTAGCCATTATCCAATAATTATACCAAAAAAAGAAAAAATGTTAAAGATCCTTACACGGTATAAGGGCAGCCCCTGCATTTTAATTGTGTGCCAGGACGATTATTAGGGATGCCCGGATGCCGATACTAATAATAGATGAACCAGCGTTTTTTTCATCTTTTTCTCCTCCTTGCCCCCGCCCTCCTCTTTGCCCAGGTACGTAACAGTGCGGAACTGGAAATTGTGCAAGGCGATATACGTATAGAGCAGGGGGTGGACGGGGGCTTTCATCTTTATATCCGCAAAAAACCCGGCATCGGCTCGGTGCTGCTTACCGAAACCACCCGCGACCCGGCCATGAAGTCGGCAAACTATGCATACCGCGCGCCGGAATGGAACCCTATAAATGGCGACGAGATCCGCATCCTTGACGAAAAACCCATCCCCAAATCTGCACAGATTTGGTCCCTTGTCGATTCTACAGCGGAGGCGCATAAAGAACTTGGGCAGGCTTTCCATATTTACATCCCCTATATACTGCATTACGGCTATGAAAATTCCCGCCATGGGGAAGTATATGTAACCAGCGGGACATACCTTAACATCCGCGCGTTTTCCCTGCCCCACGGCGATTACCGGGGGAGCTTTCGCGACAACCCTTTCCGGCTGGAGGTAAGCCAGAGGCCCCTGCCCGGCCCGCCCGAGGGGAACTACATGAAGGAGACGGTAGAAGCCTTTACCGAAATAGCCGCATGGAGCCAGGGGGCGCCGGTCCGTTCCATTGGCCCGCAGGATATTGTGGACCGGGTAAAGGGTATTCTGGAAAAAGAAAAGGGCGGGGCCATGGATGTTGTGATCTGCCTTGACACCACCGGCTCCATGAAAAATGATTTTGTTGAACTGCGGAAAAACCTTGTCCCCATGCTAAAAGAGATCCTTGGCGGGTCCAAATACCGCATCGGGATGCTCCTTTTTAAGGATTACTACGAGGAATATTTAACCAAAGTTGTCCCCTATACAACAGACCTGAACCAGATCCAGCGTACCCTGAACGGGATCGATCCGCGGGGCGGCAAGGATATACCCGAAGCAGTGTACGAAGGCCTCTATGACGCAGCGGTAAAATTTACCTGGGAAGCGGAAACACGGCTTATTATCCTGATCGGCGATGCGCCCCCCCATATCAGGCAGCGGGGAAAAATATCAAAGGAAATGGCCAGGGACGCTGCCCTGGAGCGCAACATCCAAATTCATGCTATTATTCTTCCACAGTGAAGAAAATATTTTTTTTATTAATTCTGCTGATTTTGTTAATGCCGGTAACAGGCAGTATTATTTCCTGTAAGTCATCGCCGTCACAGCCAGAAAGAACAGCTGTAGCGCCCGGCACAAAAGATCAAAAACCGGATGGGGCAAGCCTTACAAATAAAGAACCCGCCGACACCGCTTCGCTGCTGCTGCTTATTTCCGAACTGCTTGAACAAAATGATTATGAAAGCGCCCTTGCCCGTTTTGGAATGATAAAAGCGGAAGACGCAGAAAAGGCCGAAATCATGCTCCTTAGGGCGTCTACTTTAATTTCTGCGGGGAAAAGCGGGGAAGCGCGATCCATAGCCAATGAAATTCTTAAAAGCGATCCAAACCATGTACCGGCGCTGTTAACGCTTGCCTCGGCAGAGGAGGCGCAGAACAGGGGCAGGGAGCAAAGGGCCGCCCTGGAACAGGTGCTTGCTGTAGAACCGGAAAATGTGCCGGCATTGGTTTCCATGGGCAAGCTAATGATCCGTAACAGCACAACAAGGCTGGCCGGCCCGTACTTTGACCGCGCCCTTGCTGCCGATCCGGAAAACGGAGAGGCGCTGCTGGGGCGTTCCTGGGTATACAGGAATGCCCGCGACACAAAAAACGCAGAGCTGTTGCTTAACAGGGCAGTGGAACTGTACCCCGGCTGGGCAAGGGCGTACCAGGAACGGGGTAGGCTTTACAAGGCAGCCGGTTATTACCCAGCCGGCCTTGCGGATTTGGACAAGGCGCAGGCGCTGGATCCGGAAAATTATTTTATAGCCTGCGACAGGGCGGATGCCCTAAAAAATTTAAACCGGAAAAGCGAAGCGCTTGCCGAATACAGCCGCGCCATTGCGATTAACCCCGGTTATTTTCTGGCTTATGTATTCAGCTCAAATTTAAAAGATGATCTTGGCGACTATGACGGGGCTTTTGCCGATTATCAAAACCTTGCGCGTCTTAACCCCGATTACTACTTCGCCTTCGAAGGGCTGGGGATGCACCTGATGCGCCAGTCCAGGTGGCTTGAAGCAAAGGACGCTTTTGTGGAAGCATATAGACGGGCTTCTGTTATGGACAGCTCCGGCAGCGATCTAGGCATGTATGCGCTTTTGGCGGCTATATGCGCATTGCACGGGGGCACACGCCGCGATGCGCAGCCTTTTATGGACGAAGCGCTGCGCAAGGTTGTACGGGATTCGCTTGAGTACCGCTTCCTCCGGCTTTACCGCGACTGGGTCGGGGATTTGGACATTTCAAACCGTATTGACAGGGAGCGTAACCCGCTCGTAAAATCACGCATGCTTTTTTATTTGGCATATTATTACGATATCCGGGGCAGCAAAAACCTTGCGGATAAACTTTTTTTACAGGTAAAGGAACTGGAAGTGAAAGAAACAATCGAATGGCGGCTAAATGAATGGGTTCTGGATGCCCGGGGATTAAAATGAGCGATACACAATCAGCGGCAGAACCGCAGGCGCAAAGCCGGACACGGGTTATCATTAATGCCGGCGGCAAAACAGTAACGCTAATCGGAACCGCCCATGTCTCAAAAGAAAGCATAGACGAAGTGCGCTCTGCAATAATGGAAGAAAAACCCGACATGGTCTGCATAGAGCTTGATCAGGGCCGCTACGATTCGATGAACAACAATGCGTGGGAAAAACTTGACGTAGCCAAAGTCCTGCGGGAGGGTAAAGGTTTTCTGCTTATGGCCAATTTGGTGCTGGCAGGGTTCCAGAGGCGGCTTGGTACAGAGCTTGGCGTCAAGCCCGGCGAAGAAATGCGCGCGGCACTGGATGCTGCAAAAGAGCTGGGTCTGCCATATTCGCTCTGCGACAGGGAAGTACAGATAACCCTGCGCCGTGCCTGGGCAAAGTGCGGCTTCTGGAATAAATCAAAGCTCCTTGCTTCTCTTCTTGCCAGTGCTTTTACCACGGAAAAACTTACCGAAGAAGAAATTGAAAATTTAAAGAACCGGAGCGAGCTTGACGGGATGATGAATGAGCTGGCAAAATACCTCCCGCCTGTTAAGGAGACCCTTATAGACGAGCGGGACGAATTCCTTGCGGCAAAGATTTGGAATTCGGGCGGTACGCGCCCCCTGGCAGTTGTGGGGGCCGGCCACCTGGACGGGATAAAAGCCTATATTGAAAAAATCGCAGCCGGGGAAGAAAGCGGCGATGTAACAGAGCTGAACAAAATTCCGCCGCGCGGTGCTTTTGCCGGCCTGGGCCGCTGGATAATCCCGGTACTGATTGTGGCAATGATCGTCTATGGCATCTACAAACTGGGGTTATCTTCGATCTTCTCGGCAGTAATACTCCCCCTTGTAATCTGGAACGGCGGCCTTGCCGCGCTGGGGTCCGCCCTTGCGCTTGGGCACCCGCTTTCGATCCTGGTGTCGCTGGTTGGGGCGCCGCTTGTCGCCGTTAACCCTGTTATGGGGGTTGGGCTTTTATCCGGCCTTACCGAAGTATCGCTGCGTAAACCGCGCGTTACAGACGCGGAATCGATTAACGACGATGTGGGCAGCATTAAGGGGGTTTACCGCAACCGCATTACCCGCGCGCTCCTGGTGTTTTTCCTTTCGTCCCTTGGGGCCATTGCCGGGAAACTCGTTGCGATTCCGTCTATTGTGGGGCAGTTGGTTAAGTGAGCTACTTTTTCCCCGAATACAGGGTAAATACCATTTGGTCCTGGTTTGCTTTAATTAAATTAAACCACATCGCTTTCTTTTTTGTGATTACGGGGCTTTTGCGGCCCATAACCAAAAGTTTGTCGTAAATACCAACAGCGTTTTTCGCAGCCAGGTAAGCTTTTGAATACTGTCCCTGGTAAATCTGCTGGGATTTTTCTTCGATCTCCTTGTCGATGGCGGCTTCGTAATTTTTATAAAGCAGCTCGTATTTTTCTGTAACGCCTTTTAAGTAATCGATAACAAGCCTGTCATACCCGGGAATTTGTTCAACTATTACAATAAATTCGCGCAGAAGGTTTACCGCCGCAGCGTAATCCTCGTCATTGGTGTATGCCTTAAGGGCAAGGCGGCATAGCTGCATAAAGGAATCGTTTGTTATGGAAAGCATGCCGTGGACGGGCTTTTCCGGGGTAATCGAAAATTTCGGTATTACCGCGGCTATTTTGGAAAGGAGCTTAATTATATCCAGATATATTCTCTGTTCCCACAATGATTCTTTTATGGACCCGAAAAGCTGGACCAGCTCTTCGGCGAATTGTTCCTTATACCTTTCTTCCGCCTTAAATACCACTTCGCAGGTGGGGATCATCACACCCTTAAATTCAATGTGGCCGGTGTCAAAGAAATATACGGAATTGTTTTTTATCAGGGAGCACTTGTTAACCTGGTTTTCCTTCATAAAGTTCATCTGGACCTGTTTGGCAATCATTATCCTGCTTTCTTTGGAAGAAAGTTCGTTGGCCCTGGTCTGGAGCCTTGCGCCGGAATTAAGGAGGAAGCCGGCAAGGTTACCTTTTTCGGTAATGATAAGGGGGCTTTGGGTGTTTCCCCCGGTTATCCCCGCGGAACACTTAAAGACCGGCAGCGCCTCTGCGTTGCCCTGCCGTTTGGTAATTATGTCCGGATCGTCAACATAGTTGGTCCTTCCAAAGTAGTCCATGATTGCCAGGGTTACCGTAAGGGCATCGGTTGCGCTGGCTGCGACAACGACCATTTCATCGCCGCGCTCCCGCTGGCTGACTGCCTGGCAATACGTGGAGATCCGCCGTACTTCTGTGTTCATCGCCCAGTCCAGGGTATGCATCATGGAAAGGTTTTTCCGGGAATCCATGCAGAATTTGGTATAGCCGTGGATGTCGAGCATTGCAATGTAAAGGTTCGATATCTGCAGGGTGTCTTTTAAGTCGCCCGCTTCGGGAAAAGTCTGATCGGGGATAACAAGTTCTTTCCAGAGCCGTTTGTGGCTTTTAAGCGTCATGTCGGAAAAAAAGCCCCAGTTAAGGCGCTTAATCATCTCGAAGCAGCGCATTATTACCGGGTGAGTTTTTGCATCCCGTACTATGGGCTGGACAAAAGTTTTTAATGCGGAAAAAGCAGTAAATTCCTTCGCGAGGATTTTTTCGCTGAGAAAGGCGAAAAGTTCATATTCGGAGGTACTGCTGCTGTACTCGCCCAGGTCTTTCACAATATGCCCTGCTTTATTATAGCATTATTAATAATCTTGTCATAGTATTAAATGATGAGAATTTTGACAGAAGCCGAATGCCGCGGGGCAATGGAAACGGGCAGTTTTGAGCTGCCCGAATTAACCGGATCCGGGGCTGCAGAAAGGGCGGCGCTAATCCTTACCCAAAGCTGGTGCCCCCAGTGGAAAGCCATGAAAAACTACCTTCCCGATGCCGAAAAAGCGCTTCCCGGCCTAAAAACGGTTTATTTTGAGTACGATCGCGCCTCTTTTTTTGAAGAATTCCTG